>Ga0315282_10002006_pt1 | contig 38090 bp, 33 predicted proteins | sample YL17G07_20_MG_FD_203693 | JGI IMG/M metagenome (GOLD analysis project Ga0315282, IMG submission 203693) | Sediment microbial communities from Yellowstone Lake, YNP, Wyoming, USA - YL17G07_20 | ecosystem: Environmental > Aquatic > Freshwater > Lake > Sediment | place: USA: Wyoming | collected... | reverse complement strand
CCCAATGTCGCATCCTAGCCGATAAATTCGCTTGTCCATTTCCCTCCTATCCTTTTAATCTGTGGTTACATACCAATCGACCTCAATCATAGATGGGCTCACATTCCAGAAGCCTTACCGGTATTCCTACTTCCCTCTCAATGTCGAAGTATACCCTTCCGGTTAAATCCCTCTTCCACCCCCCCAAGGCAAAGGGGGAGGATGGTATCACTATTAAATCTGGCTCACTATTTCTAAGTAGGTATTGTTTAATGCAGTCAATAAAGTCTTGAACCACCAGCAGGTCGCCCATGAATATATTGCCGCCGAAGTAGCTATTTTGTGGAACCTCAATACTTATTTTGACATCAGCCGAGTCCAATAGATGAGATTCTCCGAGGCACTGCTCAAAAGTGGGTCTCACCAAGCTAGACGAAAGGAATAATACATCCCCAGCTTTATGCTCATCTATTATCTCCTTCAACCTTTCAATGTAAGAAAGCCTCAAACCAGTGCCCATAAAGATTATTCCCAGATGCTTATCAAATTCTTTGGTGAAGGGATAGGAAAAATCGTCCAGGTTTAGTTTTACTGTAAATTTCTGTTGCCCCCGGTCACCAGTAAGCTCAGCTTGCTTATACTCACCCTTTTGCAACATAGAGAGCATATCTCTTGCCTGTGGTCTAGTTCTAACCGGGATATTGTTTATTGCCGTAATGATGTCCCCTTTTCTAAGTCCACTTCGAGCCGCAGGGGAATTCTGAACCAGCCCTATAATTCTCGGCAGGTTCTTGCGTTCCTCATATAGATTCTCCTCATACATAGTGGGCATAGCGACAATAGGACAACCTGTCTTTTCCCTGAACTCCCTTACTGTAGAAATACAAGCCTTCCAAACTTCATCTAGGTTAAAGATTTCCCGAGGCGAAAACCACCGGGAATAACCGGGGAGATTGACCTCAACAAGGTGCGCCCCGCAGTCATCGGCATAGATTATCGTCTTATAAAGGTCGACACACATCTCACTTATTGAATCTATAGGCCAAGGAACAATGACCACAGCATAAGGTATGCCCCTATCTCTCAGTAGCTTAGGGGCGGAAATGGCAATCTGAGGTTTGTCATCTTTCATTAGCCTCTGCCGACGCTCGTAGCTAGAGCTATTCAACGAAAGATAAAGGTATAACGGCTTCAAATCTGCCAACTCATCGACCATTTGGGGGGTAAGATTCCTCCCGTTGGTGGTTATTCGGAGCGGCTTTGAGGTCCTCTCCCGTAACGAGCGAAGAATTTCCATGAAATAGGGATGGGCAGTAACCTCCCAATTGGTACCCAAGCAGGGGAACAGGCTGATACCTTCAGAAGGCGAAAAATAATTGAGCCTTGCCCTGATTTCGTTGAATTCGTCTATCGCCGTTCTTTGGCTGCTTTTCAGGGCAAGAGAGGGGGGATTCCCCTTGTTGTAGCACATAATACAATCGCAATTACATCGTGAGGCGGCATATTCCAGAATCTCACTGGGGTCGCCGGAGCTAGAAACAAGCCAATCGGTGGGATTTTTTAACCTGAATCCATCAACACGGACAACTGCGCCATCGACTTCCAGCTCGACCACAGATAATAGGCTCTCCATCTGTCTTTTGATAAGCTCTATCCTAGGTTCATAAAGGACAACACTACCCAAGCTTGGTGATGGTGAAGCTACCCCAGAATGTCCTATCTCACATACCGATGACTGGTCTGAAAGTAGCTTGAAGCCATCAACCATTATCTCCCTGCCCCCCTGGGTTAGAATAACCACATCTAGCAGGCCCCGAAGCTGGCTAGCAATCAACTCAACAAGGGGATTTCTGGGGCGACGCCCAGTGTGTTTATCTAATCTGTAACGGAAAACATGCTCTCTCATTTAGATAGCCAGTAAAGCCTTGCATTTCTCAATTAGTGGAGGTAGAACCTGCCTATAATCGCCAACTATCCCAAAATCAGCTTCCTTAAATATGTGAGCCTCAGGGTCCTTGTTTATGGCTACAATGCACTTTGAGCCTGAGCACCCAGCCATGTGCTGTAGGGCGCCAGAAATGCCCACAGCAATATAGAGGTCGGGACTCACCATATGACCGGTTTGTCCAATCTCCAGGCTAACCGGCATCCAGCCCTCATCACAAGGGACTCTGCTTACTCCTATGGTGCCTCCGAGAACTTGCGCCAGCTCTCGCAGTAGCTGGAAGCCTTCGCTACCACCAATCCCCCCACCCCCAACCACAATAACCTTGGCTTCCTCGAGCTTTATCCCTTTAACCTCCTCCTTAACCATCTCCAAAAGTTTACCCTTAATCATTGAATCATCGATATCAATGCTAAGGGGCACAACCTCGCCCTTCCTGGAAGTATCTGGCTCAGCCGGAGCTACCACTCGCGGTCTCATGGTAACTACCTGAGGCTGATAACCAGCAGAAATCCAAACCGCCATAGCATTTCCCCCATAAACCGGCTTGGTTTGAAGCAACGATTTGGTCTCTGGGTCTATTGCCAGCTCAACGCAGTCCGTGCAGACAGTCGTTCCCAACCTAGCAGCTAGTCTGGGGGCAACATCACGCCCCATATCAGTCTGCCCCAAGAGAATGATTGATGATGCTATATGCTGACACAAACTAACGATTATAGCCACATAGCGCTCAGGGTGTGATTCAGCAAATGGAGCACCATCGACGGTATAGACCTTGTCAGCACCAAGGAAGATAGCCTCTTTAGCTATCTTATGGATACCCTGCCCAATAAGCAGCACGCTCAATGGCTGGTTAAGGTCATCACCGAGTCTCCTGCCGGTATTGATTAATTCCTTGGTAACGGTGGTAATCCTCCCCTCCACCACCTCACCACAGATTAATACGCCTTGATAGTCTGCCACTGCTCTATCTCCGTGGTGCAATCTATATCACCTTTGCTTCCCGCAACCTGGTAGCAAGTTTAACCGAGGCTTCAGCCATGGTTTCCCCGTAGATAATCTCACACTTTCTCTCCCTTACCGGAATGAAAAGCTTGACCAGTTTTCTTCGTGCTGCGCCAGCTCCAACCTGAGACGAGCCAGCATCAATATCGCCAGCATTCCAGAGAGGGATTTGCTTTCGTGCCGCGGCTATAATCCCCCACCCTGACGGCAGCCGGGGGCGACCGACCTCATTGCTTACTGTTACCACTGCCGGTATTGAAACAGCAAATACTTGATAGCCATCAAGGGTTACCCGCTTTACCCTCAGCTCCCCATCAATAACATCCACAGCTTCAGCCAATGTTACCAAAGACAAACCCAGGTTCCCAGCAATTATTGAACCAACTAGACCTTCATCCCAGTCAGCCGCCTGCCTGCCACACAATACTAGGTCAAAGTCCCCAATTTTTTGTATCGCCTTAGTCAGGATGTAAGCTGTAGCAAAGCTGTCTGAGCCCTCAAATACCTCATCAGCCAGGATGATACCCTCGTCAGCCCCCATGGCTAGGGCATGCTTGACAATGCTGGTAGCACCACCCCCAACAGTTAGTACCGTTATCCTACCGCCATGTTTTTCCTTTAACCTTAACGCCAATTCCACCGCTTGCTCATCATAAGGGTTTATCACTGGCGGTATCCCTTCTGGGGGGATAACTCGCTTGGACTCAGCATCCAGCTTGAATTTTGCCGGTGGTATCTCTGGGTCCAGTATCTGCTTGATGCAAACTACAATATTCATCTCAGTCCTTTTCTATCCATACTGGTAACATATGCCAAATCCAGCCCGGGGCAGATTCCATTCCAAAGCCCCCTTGTCACACACAATCTGGCAACTGCCACATTCCAGGCAACCCTCATAGGAAAAGGTAATGTGTTCCTCCATCAGCTTGAAGCAACTAGCTGGGCAGACATACAGGCAATAATGCGTGTCACACTTGTTACAGATATCTTCGCGTATGCTAATGTGGACTTCTCTATCTATATCGTATTTATTAACCGCCAGTTTATCCTCAATGCTAGCCGGCATTATATTGCCCCCTTTATCTGTATCAGGTCACGAGCTATCTGCGATAGTGAAATCCTACCATCCATCACCTGCCTAAGGAGTTTCCAGGTTCTCTTTCTCGGTGTGCCATCGTTAGTAAACAATTTTTCAGCTAAATCACAGGCTAGCTCGGGATACAAGCTATAAATACGGGGGTTTTCTAGAAAATGGGGGGCTTTCCTGAAGGTTGCCAAATCCTTGAGGACAAAGCTCTTCCTTAATAGCTCGGGGTAATAGGAGAGGGACTTCTTGGAAAAGTCCCCTACCTGTTTAGCCTTTATCACCGTCTCAGCAGCAGCTACACCAGAAGCAACGGCAAAATTGGCTCCCTCCAGGGTTAGACCAGTGCCCAAGATAAGGGCGGCGGCATCACCAGCCACTAGAAGACCATCGGTATAGAGAGCGGGCATCATCGCCAATCCAGAAACAGGTATCAGGTGTGCCGAGTACTCTACCAGCTTACCTTCAGCAAGCAAGCCTGCCACCGCCGGATGCTGTTTAAACTCCTCAAGCAGGTCATTAGCTCTAGCCTTATTCTCAACCAGAGCGCTTAACTGAACCACAATCCCTACCGATAGGCTTTCTTTATTGGTATAAATGAAAGCACCGCCAGGTAAACCTCTGGAGAAGGAACCAATAAACTCCCAGGCTATACCTTCGTCTCCCGCTAGGTTAAAGCGTTGCTCTACTAGCTCGCGAGGTAACTGGATTACCTCCTTTACTCCCTGTTTCATATCCTGTGGTTGAAGCTTGTCTCTGAGCCCAGCCCTACCCGCCAGGACAGAATTCACCCCATCGCAGGCAATAACTACACCGGCGGGCAACTCATCACCACCTGCCTTTATTCCTGTAATCTGATTTCCATCCCAGAGAAGGTCGTCAGCCTGAAGCCCGGTGGCAACGATTGCCCCCACCTCCTCAACCTTGGTGGCAAACCAGCGGTCAAACTTGGAGCGCAATACGGTAAAGCCATTATAGGGAGGCTGACCAAACTTCCTGGTGGTGAACTCAGCCGACAGACAAGCATCGGCGGTGAGCAAGGAGAATCTATGGCGAACGACGTACCTCTCTACCGGTGCTTCCTGCCACAAGTTAGGGAAAAGCTGGTTTAGGGCTGGACCGTAGAATACCCCGCCCCACATATTCTTTGCCCCGGCAAATTTTCCCCTCTCCGCCACCAATACTTCCAAGCCAGCCTTCGCCAAAGTGTAACCACAGGCACAACCTGCCGGACCCGCTCCGACTACTATGGCATCAAACCTTTGTTTCATACCTATAGCTAATGTCTCTAAGTAAAAGCTGCCATCTCCAGAAGCTGCTGCCCGATAGTCAGCTGGTGTATCTGAGCGGTGCCGCCAAGTATCGTCGCCACTATCGCATCCCGATAGTGGTGCCCTACCGGAAAGTCATCAATGGTGCCAAAGGAACCATGAATCTTAATCGCCTGTGATGCTACCCAAAGAGCGGTCTCAGTAGAAAAATACTTGGCATAGGACATCTCCTTAATATGGCGAATGCCCCGGCTCTTCATATCAGCCACCCGATAGGTAAGCCATCTAGCTGCCTCAATTCTAGTTGCCATATCAGCGATTAGCCCCTGTATCAACTGGTGACCACCTATAGGCTTGCCAAACTGGATTCGCTCCTTGGCATACTTCATAGAGGCATCAAGGCAACTCTGGGCGACACCTACGCAACCGGCAGCCAGGAAGAGACGGGCAGTGTCAATGCCCCGCAGGGCATCCCTTAACGCCCGTCCCGCCGGGCTAATCTGATTCTCCGGGGGAAGTTCCATATCGGCGAATCGTATGTTACCCTCACTGCCACCGCGCCAGCCTATCTTGCCTGTCACCGGAACGCTGGAGAGACCAGGGGTACCCCGCTCAACAATAAAGCTAACCAGCCCCCTGACCCCCAGACTTTTATCTGTCTGGGCAATAAATAGGATTATATCAGCTATCTCACCATTGGTAATAAAGATTTTACTGCCATTGATGACCCAACGGTCGCCCTTATGGACAGCAGTAGTTTCAATCATAGACGAATCACTACCAGCATTGGGCTCAACCACAGCCCCGGATAAAACCATATCCCCCCGGCATACCGGAGGCAGGTATTTCTGTTTTTGCACCTCGCTGCCAGCGTCAAGAAGGTTGGTTCCTGGTTGAATGACACCGCTGCTCGCCGCCTGAGTCACAGCTAAGCTACCCCAGCAAAGCTGCTCCCAAATAATGGCTGAGGTAACATAATCAAGCCCCAGCCCCCCATACTCCTGGGGCATGTGGGGGGCTAGTAGCCCCTGTGACGCCATCTTTTTTATAATGCCGACATCAAATTTCTCTTGGCGTTCATTCTCCTTAAGTGTTGGCAAAATCTCTTGCTCAGCGAACTTACGAGCCATATCCCGGAACATCACCTGTTCTTCAGTTAGTTCAAAATCCATCCTTATGCCTCCGAAAGTTCAATTATTATCAGCAGCCCTTCACTTCTTTTCCACCAACTCAACAAGAACGCCATGAGTCCCCCGAGGGTGGAGAAAGACAGCCATTCCCTCAGCACCTGGTCTCGGTTCACCCAGAACCTCCATCCCCTTAGCCTTAAGTGACTTAACCTCAGCGTTGATATCATCCACATCATAACAGATGTGGTGGATACCCTCGCCGCGCTTTTCCAGAAATTTCGCCACAGCCCCCTCACTGCCGATAGGCTGTAGTAGCTCAACTATAGCATTACCAACCTCAACCAGGCTCACTTTAACCGTCCCACCACCACCTATAATCGGTTCAGACGATTCAAGACCAAAGACCGAGCGATAATAGTTCCTAGCTTCCTCAAGGTCTTTGACCGCCACACCGAGGTGACTAATCGCTTTTATCATTTATTGCCTCCCGTGTGATAAGATTTTTAACAGTCTTGGCATTTACAGCTCTGGTTCTTGATAAGTGCCAAAAACCTCTTTGAGGGTGTTGGTAATCTCGCCTATAGTGGCATAGGCTTCAACCGCTTCCACAAGGGGAGGGATGGTATTAGCGCTCTCGTCCTGAGCTGCCTCCTTTACTCGCTTAAGGGCTGCCTTAACTGCCTGGCTATCCCTTTCCCTCTTCACCTTCTTAAGATTAGCAATCTGTCCCTCTTCGGCTCTTGCCCTCTTCTCAGGGTCGTAAGGGTCAGGCACCATCCGGTTGATGGTGATTTCCAGTTCACCCTCACCAACAAACTTGTTAACGCCGACGACAACCTGGTCTCCAGTTTCAATCGCCCTCTGTTTCTCATAGGCACTTTTGGCTATTTCCCTATCAAGCCACCCTGACTCAATAGCTGCCACCATACCACCCATTTCGTCAATCTTTTTGATTATTTCCCAACCAGCCTTCTCCAGTTCATCGGTCAAATATTCTACATAGTAGGAACCAGCAAGGGGGTCAGCAACATCACATAGCCTAGCCTCAAACATTATGATTCGCGCCGCATCCTGTTCCAGCTGTATCGCCTCCATGCTGTGACCTAGCCCAAGAGCCTCATCAAAGGGAGGATAGCAGGTGGGGACATATCCACTTAATGCTTCGGCAACACCTCCAATTACACTGCGTATAAGGTTATTTAGCGGTCTCTGAACAGTGCAATTATCATGCCCCATCATACAGCCGCCAATATCCCGGTAAATCATACTTCTTGGGTCCTTAGCGCCAAACCTGTCCTTCATAATCTTAGCCCACATCCGGCGGGCTGCCCTGAGATAGGCTATCTCCTTAAACATTTCCAGGCTACCGCTGGAATCGTTAAAGGTTATTCTGGGAGCAACCTGGTCAATATCCAGACCAGCATCTATACCTAGTTGGGTATAGGCTATGCCGAAGGCAAGATGGAAACCCAGAACCTGTTCCCGGGTGGCTCCTGCCTCGCGAGGGTGATGACCATTAATGCTGACCGGGCGCAGCCCGGGCATCTCTTTAGTGCCGAAAACAATGGTATCCCTTATCAGCCTCATTGCGTGCTTAAGCGGGAAAATATGCGTTCCCCTAGATACACATTCCTTTAAGATATCATTTTGCGGGGTGCAATTCAGCTTACTAATGGGAATACCCCTCTTTTTGGCTAGAGCAATATACATTGCCAGGATAACATTAGCCAGAGGGTTTATTGTCCAGGCTGAGTTAATCTTATCCAGGTCAGCCTCCCCGGTGAAGGGCTCGTAGAGAACTTCAAAGTCTCTCAGGGAATCTATGGCTACACCTGTTTTCCCCACCTCCCCCCTGGCTTCTGGGGCGTCAGAATCATAGCCACACTGAGTGGGCAGGTCAAAGGCCAGATTTATTCCTGGGACCCGGCCGCGGTCAATCATGAATTTATAATAGTCCCTAGTATCCTCGGCGGTTCCATACCCCGAATATCGCCCGGCTCTTACTAAACCGCCACCGGCAGAGGCATGGCCACCACCTACGGCTGGTGCTACCCCAGGTGGTAGGCTAGCATATTTACCAGCGGTAAATGGGTATTGCCCGGGAAAGCCAACATCCTTCAAGAAGTCATGGCCTTTTATATCTAGAGGCGTATAGAATTTTTGGGGACTCTCAGTTACCCCAAACCTAGCTAGCTGTTTTTTAAGTACTTTTTCCTCCCATTCAGCCCTCCATTTTTCTATTTTCTCCAGCATTTCTTTGTCAGCCATTTCTACCCCTCCTTCTAAACTTTCATCGTTCCCTTTTCCATAAGCCTCAGGTGAAAGTCAAAGGCTTTGCTTAGAATATGCGGTTCATGCCCACCTTTGGACTCTGCCTCGCGAAAATAATCCCACAAGAGTGGCTTATAATCAGGGTGAGCGCACTTTTCTATTATCTCCTTAGCCCTCTCTCTGGGGTCTAAGCCCCTGAGGTCAGCCCAACCCTGCTCAGTTACAATCACACTTACCTCATGCTCGGTATGGTCAACATGGGAGACCATGGGAACAATGGTGGAAACACTACCTTCCCTGGTTACAGACGGTGCCATAAATATAGAGAGGTAACCATTTCGGGCAAACTCTATTGAGCCGGCTACGCCAGTCATAATACGTGTTCCCCCAACATGACTGCTATTCACATGAGCGTATATATCCATCTCTATGGCGCTATTAATGGCAATTACACCCAGTCTTCGAATAACCTCAGGGGCATTAACTATATCTATAGGCCTGAGGATAATCTTCTCCTTATACCGCTTAACATCCTTAAAGAATCTTTGCAAGGCTTCACTGGTAAAAAAGAGCCCAACCCCGGAAGCGGCTTTTATCTTCCCACTGTCAATAAGGTCAAGGACACCATCGTCTAACAATGCTGAATGCACCTCTAGGTTTTCAAATCTTGATTGCTCAAGCTCACTAAGGATGGCACCTCCGATTCCCCCCAGACCCGTCTGAAAAGGAAGGAGATTTTCCGGCAGTCTCTTATTTTCCACCTCCGTTTCAAAAAAGCTGATTATGTTCCTTGCTATCTGCCGACTGATGTCGTCTATTGGCGCTCTTGCTGGCGGGGTGGTTTTCTTATCTGAAATAATGACCCCCCTGATTTTCTCCGGGTTTACCTCAATATAGGGTGTCCCAATCCTGTCAGTTACCCGATTTATGGGGATAGGTTTTCTTTTGGGCGGGGAATCTGGGATATAAATATCATGGATACCGGATAATTCTAAAGGCAGATTAACATTAATCTCAACAATAACGTTGTCAGCATATCGGAGAAAGGTGGCTTCATCACCAACACAGAGGGTCGGCACAACAAACCCGTCATTAGTAATTTCTACTGCCTCAATGACAGCAAGATTTAGTTTCCCTAAAGAACCTTTCCTTACCTCCAAAGGAACCCAGGCCGCTCCCATATCGGCATAATGAACCTCCCCCTTATTGATTGCCTTAGCCAGAGCCGGATTTGCCTGGTGAGCCAGCCGCCTATTGAGCAAGCCTAACTCGGCTAATCTCCCATCCACCTCAGGACCAAGCGGGGCACAAGACCAGAGGTCAATCTTAAACCTTTCCCCCTTCTCCCCTCGCTGGGAGAGGGCTTCAAAAAAGGATACGGGGTATCCGGCGGTCATTGTCCCACAAGTTCCAATTCGCATCCCGTTTTCAACAAAGCTCGCTGCCTCCTCAGCAGTTAACACCCTTCTTTGCAACGGCTTGAACTTGATTCTCTCCTTTACTGGCTCTCCCATTTTCTCTCCTCTTCAGCTACTTCCTAGCGCCTGTTTAGCCAGGGTAGCCACTTCCTTTGCTGTTCTGACTACGGCAACACCTGCCTTTTCCAGGGCACTTATCTTGGATTCATATGAGCCCCTGCCTCCGGTAATGATGGCTCCGGCATGCCCCATGGTTTTCCCCGGCGGGGCTGTTCTCCCGGCTATAATTGCTACCACTGGCTTTGAAACCTCACTCTGTATATATTCTGCCGCCTGTTCCTCACTTGTCCTGCCAATCTCTCCGATAAGCACAATTACCTTTGTCTCTGGGTCTTCTTCAAATAATTTGAGGATGTCAATAAAGCTGACACTGGTGATAGGGTCACCTCCTATCCCCAGGGCAGTGGTCTCACCCAGCCCAGCCTTAGTAATATAATCGGCAACCTGGTAGGAAAAGGTACCACTGCGAGACACTATCCCCACAGGACCCTTGTGGTAGACATCACCGGGGAAGTAACCAATGGAGCACTCCTCAGCGGTAATTATTCCCGGAGAATTAGGTCCAAGTAGAACCGTGTCCGTCCCCTTCAGCGCCTGACGGACAACCATCATATCCTTAACCGGCATACGCTCAACAGCAGCTACAATCAGTTTAATTCCAACTTCTAAAGCCTCAAAGATTGCTTCCTTAACAAAGGGAGGAGGAACAAAGGTAATTGTGGCATCGGCGGGATGATGTCTCACCGCCTCTCGCACCGTATCATAAACAGGGACACCACCTAACTCGGTTCCACCCTTGCCCGGGGTGACTCCGGCTACCACCTTTGTTCCATACTCAATCATCCGCCCGGTAGCAAATGAGCCTAATCTGCCTGTAATCCCCTGGGCAATTACCCTGGTATCTTTATTCACCAGAATGCTCACTTTGGCTTCCCTCCTAATTCTATAGCTTTATGCACTGCATCCTCAACCTCTACTTCCTGATAAAGATGGGGGGACTTACAGGCAGATAGCACCTTCACCCCTTCCTCAGCGTAGCGACCATGGAGTGTAACCACGATGGGAACATGCAACCTGTTTTCCTTCTCCATTTCATCCATGGCTTCAACAATGCCGCTGGCAATGACATCACATCTTGGTCCTCCGGCAAAGATGTAAATGAGTAGAGCAGTCACATTTGGATTTTCCATAACAATATTAATGCCATTTTTTATGGTAACTGCTTGCGTTGCCTGTCCGCCCAAATCCAGAAAATTAGCCGGACTGGCGCCCTCTTCACGGAGGTAGTCCATTGCTGACATGGTAAGACCAGCACCATTGCTTATTATTCCAATGTTTCCATCAAGTAACACATAACTCAGGGCAAGCTCAGCCGCCCGCTCCTCAACTGTTTTGGCTAGTCGCTTGGGCACTTCAGGTTGACGGTAGAGTCCACTATTATCAATATTAAATTTAGCATCAGCCGCCACAACGTTGCCATCAGCGGTTACCACCAAGGGGTTAATCTCAATAAGTTCCCCGTCCTTATCCCAGTATATCTGATAAAGCCTCCTGGCAATGCCGATAATACCATTATGAAGCTCTTTGGGCACACCGGCTTCCTGTAGCTCATATTGAAGCTGGTAGCCGAGCAGTCCATATCTGGGGTCAATAAAGACCTTCCTAATAGCCTCGGGTTTTTGCGCCGCTAAGTCCTCAATCTCCATCCCTCCCTCAGCACTGAACATTAAAAGGGGGCAACCTTCATCGGGATCGGTTATGATACCCAGGTAGTACTCCTGTTTTATGTCAAGCGCCCTTTCCACCAGTACTTTTTCCACAGGCTCATCCTTTATCATCATATTGAATAGTTCTTCAGCCATCTCATAGGCTTCTTTTTCCGATTTTGGAAATTTTATGCCGCCAGCCCTGCCTCTACCCCCCACCAGTACCTGAGATTTCAATGCCACATTCCCGCCCAGCTCATTATACGCCTTCCTTACCGCCTGTGGTGTCTCAGTGACAACCCCTTCTGGAACCGGAATCCCGCCTTTTTTGAAGAATTCCTTGGCTTCAAACTCAAATAGCTTCATGTTAACCCCCGCTGATTATCAAATAGCTCACCCGACCAAAGTAATTCTTGGCTATAATAAGCTTATTCGGAGACACACTAACACAGCGCCTCACGCTATGTAGTCGCTATATTCTCAATCACCCTTCTTTATGACTTGACGTTCTGGCGAATATAATTGGCAACTTGCTTAATTGTTGTCCCTGGACCGAAGACAGCTCTTATTCCCTTCCCCTGCAAAAAGGGGACGTCCTCTTTGGAAATAGCCCCACCGGCAATAATTACGACCCGGTCTAAGCCCTTTCCCTTAGCTAACTCAACTACCCTAGGGAGAAGGGCATTATGCGCCCCAGAAAGTATGCTCAGACCTATTACATCTACATTTTCCCTAGCTGCCCTGTCCACTATTTCTTCCGGGGTCTTCCGCAGCCCGGTATAAATTACTTCCATCCCCTCATCCCTCAAGCCCAGGGTCAAAATTCTGGCTCCCCGGTTATGACCATCCAATCCTGGCTTAGCGATAAGAACCTTTATTGGTTTCTCTTTGGACATGGCATCACCTCAATCTTTCCGAGCTGATTTTGCCTTAAGGGCGGCAATGACCTTTTCCGGCGTTATTGGCAAATCGGTTATTCGCACTCCCACGGCATCATAAACGGCGTTGGCTATAGCTGGAGCTACGCCGACCAAAGCTGGCTCACCAACACCCTTAGCGCCAAATGGACCCTTGGGGTCAGGCTTATCAATAATTATTATCTCAGTCTCTGGCATATCAAGGGTTCCCGGCATCTTATAGGTAGTAAAGTTATCACTCTCCACCACCCCGGTGTCCTTATTGATAACATAGTCCTCAGTTAACCCATAACCTATGCCTTGCTGTATTCCGCCCTCACATTGCGCCTCTACCGTCATCGGGTTTATTGCGGTGCCACAGTCCGTAGCAGTAATAAACTTTATTACCTTTACCTCACCGGTCTCGGTATCTACCGCTACCTCGGCAAAATAGGCAGCGGTGGGCACAGAATTGTAGTGAGATGCCCAGGAGGATTTCCCCGATATATTCAGGGACTCCCCCTTCAGATTCCAGATGGCATCGAAACATACATCAGCCACCGAAATGTGCTTCTCCGGGGCTTTCTTGACATACACCTGTCTATCCTTAACATCTAGCTCATCGGGTGAGACGCCTAGCATTTTGGCTGCCCGCTCCATGAGTTGAGCCTTAGCCTGTCGAGCTGCCTCCAGAACCGCATTTCCGGTAACATAGGTGGAGCGACTGGCATGGGAGCCGAGGTCAAACATAGTAGCATCGGTACTCCCGGTGACGACATTGACATCCTCAACAGAAATGCCAAGCTCCTCAGCAGCGATCTGGGCTAGGGTGCCCCAGATGTGGGTGCCGGGCGAACCAGGGTTCACCATCAGACTGATTGTGCCATCCTCGTTAAACTTGATAAAGGCACTAGAATGCTCTATAAGCAATGGCCAGGCACCACTACAATGTGTCATAGTTGCCATACCCACACCCCACCTTATCTTCCCCGCCTTTCTCTTTGTCCTCTTCTCCTTCCAGCCTATCCTCTTAGCCCCCTCCCTGATGCAGTCATCTATGTAGCTGCTCTCAATAGGTAGCCCCATGTTAGCCATTTCACCAGTGTGTTTGACATTCTTCAACCTGAGTTCCACTGGGTCAATGCCCAGCTTCTCAGCTGCTATATCCATTGTCTGCTCCACACCCCACATTATCTCCGGGTTGCCATAGCCGCGCATGGCGCCGGCCAGGGGAACATTAGTGTAGACCACATCACACCACCCATCGGTATTAGGACAGCGGTAATGCCCCAGACCCCACACTAGGGTAATACCGCCTGCCAGTTGAGCCCGACCTAAGTAACCTCCAGACCAGGCTGTGGTATGAATGGTAAAGGCATGGAGAGTACCATCCTTCTTAAAGCCCATTTTTACGGTGTAGTAATCCCCCGTCCTGGTATCAGTAGCAGTGAAATCCTCCTCCTTGGTATACTCCAGCTTTACTGGCTTATTAGTCTTCAGCGCCAGAGCGACACAGATAGGCTCATTATGACAGCTGAGCCGAGTGCCAAAACTGCCACCAACAAAGGGGCTGATAACGTTTATCCTCCCCACCGGTTTATTGAACATTTTCCCCAGTTCTCTGCGGAAAGGATGGGCAAGCTGACACGGACTATAGCAGGTTATCCTGCCATTAGCATCGACGCTAGCTACACAGGCCTGGGGCTCCATCTGACACGCTACCTGCTTTGAGACAAAGAAGCTCTCCTCCACGACGACATCAGACTCGGCGAAGCCCTTCTCCACATCCCCTTTGACCAAAAAGGGAGGAGGGGTAGCACGCACCACAATATTATTCTTGGCGTAATCATGTATCTGGGGGGCACCGGGCTTCATAGCTTCCCTGGGGTCAAGGACAAAAGGTAACTCCTCATACTCTACCTCAATTAAATCCAGCGCTTCATCAGCCGTCTTCTCATCTACAGCCGCCACAGCAACCACTGGGTCGCCAACATAGCGGGCTTTATCGGCAAGAATATACTCATCGGATTGCTGTAAACTCCCACTAGGAGCCATGGGCAGGTCACGAAAGGAGCGAGCCCACCGTATTTTCGGCGTGTCATCTATTGTGATTACAGCCTCAACCCCAGGGAGTTTCTCGGCTTTGGACTTGTCTATCTTCTTAATCTTAGCGTGGGGATAGGGACTGTGGAGCACCCTGCCTACCAGCATCCCTGGGAGCTTTATGTCTACTGTATACCGGGCAGCCCCAGTAGCCTTAGCCGCCGCATCCACCTGGGTAATGCGTTTGCCTACTACCGAGAATTTCTCAGCCATGTTAGCTGCCTCCTTTCCTCATTTTCTCTGCGGCAGCTAATACCGCATCAACTATCTTCACATAACCAGTACATCGGCATAGGTTGCCGGCTAGAGCCTTCTTCACCTCTTCCCGGGTAGGATTGGGGTTCTCATCCAGAAGGGCTTTGGTAGCTAGAATCATTCCTGGGGTGCAAAATCCACATTGTATGGCACCATGCTCAATAAACGCCTTCTGAATTGGATGCAGGTTGCTACCTTTAGCCAGCCCCTCTATGGTGAGGATGTTCTTTTCTCTGGCGGTCATCGCCAGGGTTAAGCAGGAAAGCGTCGGTTTGCCATCAATCAAAACGGTGCAGGCTCCACATTCACCAGCCCCGCAGCTAATCTTGGTCCCGGTAATATCCAGCTTATCCCTTAGAACCTCAACCAGAGTCATATGTGGCTCTATCGGTATTTCATATGACCTGCCATTTACCATGAATTTTACTCTTTGCTCTGCCATCATACTCCTCCTGTGCTATGCACCGGCTCTTGTCATTGCCTTTTCCACCGCCCGTCTCACTAACACCCTGACCATCTCCCTGCGGTAGTCAACGGTCGAGCGCAGGTCAGTAATTGGTTTTGCCTCTTGAGCAGCTAACTGGGCTGCCTTTCCCACTACCTTCGGTTCAAGCCTCTGACCGTTTAGCGCTTTCTCTGCCCGAGTAGTCCGAAACACAGTTGGGGCAACCGAACCAAGAGCTATTCTGGCATCACTGCAGGTATTGCCTCTAACTGTCAAGCTTACGGCTACATTGACCTTAGCGATATCAGACGCTGTTCTCACCAGCTTAAAAAATGCCCCGCCTGTTTGCGGGGCGGGGCTTGGCACTATTACCTCGGTGACTATTTCACCTAGCTTCAGCACAGTTTGGTTTACTCCAACAAAGAAGTCTTCAATAGGTATAACCCTCTCTGAGACAGGACCGGCTATCCTTAACCTGGCACCAAGGGCATAGAGGGCAGCGGCTATATCTGATGCTGGTGTTGCCACACAGAGGTTGCCTACAGCAGTTCCCATAGTCTTCACCTGAACCGAAACTATTTGACTGGCAGCTTCATAGAGGACGGCATAATCCTTCTTGACTATTGGTGAAAGCTCTATGGAGCGGATGGTAGTCAAGGCGCCAAACCTTAAGCCTTTCTTATCGCTTCGGATATAATCCAGCCTCGGTATACGCAAGATGCTCACCACATATTGGGGCTGGACTTGGCGTCGGCGCATCCTCGCCACCAAATCTACACCACCAGCAAGGACTTTTGCCTTTGTGCCGTACTTGCTGAGAAGCTGCACCGCCTCCTTAATGGTAGTGGGTTCAAAGTAGTCAAAAGGCTTCAACGGTCGTGTCATAACTTTGCCTCCTCAACAGAGTGCTGATACCATACCTAAAGGTTTGAGCGTTAGCATACTTCGGCCAATGTAGAGTAAAGCAGAAACAACCCGGGTCCTTATTGTCCGAGGTAGCATTATACTACAGTTTTCCCATCTTTACAATCCTACACGCTTAGCTGGGTTTACTTCTTGTTCTTTGGTCTGGTAGAATGCTTAGGGCAAAACCACCCTACCTTGACAGCCCTTAGGCAAAAGCGGTAATCTATACCTTTAGAAAGTTTTCCGCAGGAACTATTATATTCTCTAATTCTGCGACAGGTATAAGTCTTAATTATGGGGCTGAAACTGAGCTTAATTTATTTATGCCCACCACAAGAAGGAGGCTAAGCCAATGGGTAAGCAGTTTAACTGGGACTATACATCATACCCGGGGTATAAAAAATACCCTCATCTATTTAAGCCGATCAAGATCGGGAAGCTAACCATCCCCAACCGAATAAAGTATGCTGCCACCGAGGACAATCTAAACGATAGGGATGGTTTTGTTACCGATTACGACGTAGCCTACATACAGGAGAGGGCTAAAGGGGTTGTTGGCGGTATATGCACCATGCAGGGCGTATATATGGATGAGAAACGCCAGGGGCAAGGCTATGTCGGTCAGGCTGCAGCCTGGGATGACAAGTATATTCCCGGGTTGAAACGGCTTGCCGACGCCATTCATGAAGAAGGGGCAATAGCCGCCTGCCAGTTAATGCACTGCGGCCGAGTCGGTGCCATTGAAACGAAGTATTGCCAAGGGCCATCGGCTGTTCCCCAACGACTAAGGATTTTTAGACCAGCTGAAGAGATGTCCAAGGAAGACATCAAACAGTGTATAAAGGAACATGTAAATGCTACCAGAAGGTTGATTGAAGCCGGGTTTGACATCGTTGAGATTTCGGGGATTGTGGGCTATCTCATTTCCAATTTCCTCTCCAACTACACCAACAGGCGAACCGATGAATATGGTGGGGATATAAGGGGAAGGGCAAGGTTTATGGTAGAAGTTATCCAAGCAGTCAAGAAGGTATGTGGTGATGTCCCCCTAGGTATCAGACTCTGTGCTGAAGAGCTTCTTAATGATGTAAGTGGAAATACCCCTGAAGAATCTATGATAACCTACAAGATGGCTGAGGAAGCCGGTGTGGACTACCTCAGTGTTACCGCCGGCTGGCAAGAATCTACCGCACCTGTAATCAGTAGAGATATTCCCCAAGGCTCCTGGCTCTACCTAGCCAAGCGAGCCAAAGAGCATGTAAAAGTGCCCATCTCTATGGCTTATAGGCTGTTCAGACCGGAGCTACCGAATAAAGCTATTGGCGATGGCGAATTGGATATCTGGGAAATGTGCCGACCTATGATTGCCGACCCACTTCTGCCGAAAAAGGTCCTGGAAGGAAGAGAGGAAGACATAAGGCCTTGTGTGGCATGTAATCTATGCCTTGCCCGACTCTTCCGTGATGCCCCAATGACCTGCTATGTCAACCCAGTTTGTGCCCATGAGTGGGACCCCAAGTATCAAGTTCGCCCCGCAGAAATGAAGAAGAGGATTATGATTGTAGGTGCCGGTCCGGCAGGCTTGGAGTGCGCCTATGTGGCAGCACAGAGAGGGCATGAGGTCCATGTCTATGATAAAAGGGAAGAATTGGGAGGAGCTATTATTGAGGCATCTAAGGCGCCTTATGGAGATGATGAACTCTACGGAGTGATAAGGTTTCACCAAGCTCATTGTGAAAAGGCGGGGGTAAATTTCCACCTGGGCACAGAGGTGACCGAGGAGTTAATCGAAGAGGAGATGCCAGATTCTGTTGTCCTAGCTACTGGGGCAAAGTACATTAGGGGCATCGCCCCTGGTTTTGACCGAGATAATGTCGTCTCGGTGCTGGATGTCATGAGTGGCAAGGCTAAAGTTGGTGATAGGGTTGTTGTTTGGGGAAATAAGAAACCGGGGATCGGGGTGGCTTTGCTCTTAGCCAAACGAGGAAAAAAGGTGACAATTGTTGGTAGCGAAAGAAGATTAGGCAAGGATGTTAACCCCTCCTTCAGGTGGCGCTATGTTGCCTATCTCAGGGAGAATAAGGTCACCACTTACAACGATTGTGACATTGAAGAGATTAACGATGACGGTGTTATCGTTAAAACGTACGACGGCTACAGATTTCCAGTAAAGGCGGATACCGTGGTCTGTGCCGAAAGAAAGGCCAACGATAGTTTGAGAGATGTGGTGCAGAGAAACAGTATTGAACTGTTTACCGTTGGTGATGCGGTGGTACCTCGCACCCTATCAAGCGCAATTCATGATGGTTACCGAATAGGTATCCGCGTATAAAAGGGAGGTTAAAAATGCCAGTTGATGTAGAGAGAGAAATAACCAGGTTGCATGGCGCGCTGGGTGGTACCCAGAGTGTAATTAAAAGCACATTTTATGAATGGCGCCAAACAGCGCTTGAGCTTGCCGGACCTGAGGCCAATCCTTTAGATATTATCCTGAAGTTCTGGGAGATAGCGGGTAAAGATGTAGGCAAAAACTTTCTCCCTGCTATGAATATGGCTAAAGGTGAAGAAGCCTTCATGGTGAATCTGGCTAGAGCCTTAGCCGGCACCGGGATTGCCAATGGCGCTGTGGTTAAGGTGGAAAAGAGCGAAAATCCGAATGAAGTCTTCATCAAGTGGGAGAAATGCCCCTGGCCAACCTTCGCTAGACGGTATGGTGCCTCCATGGAAGAGGACCTTCAAGGTTGCGACAAATTCCTTCAAACCATTGTTGACGAAGTCAACCGTTTCTCCAACACTAATTTCAAGCTGGAGACACTAAAAGCTATCCCCAGGGGTGAGGGTGAGTGTCTGCGCCGACTTTATAAGGAATGAAACATAGGAGTGTGTAATATGGCTGCTCAGGTAGACATAAAAAAATGCACCAAGTGCGGGGGAGTATCGCAACCTCGCTGTGTAGAGGTATGTGTGGATGAAGCAATCAGGGTGCAGGATGATAAGATTGTGGTCACTGAGTTTTTGTGCGAAGACTGTAATGAATGCGGTTTTACCTGTCCCGATAAAGCCATTACCATTCCGCTTGAACTGGTGACTTTCTAAGAGAAGGAGAGAGATGAAGGTTAACAAGATAGACCATATATGCATTGCCGTGAGAAACTTAGACGAGGCACGGAAGGTCTGGGAACCTATTTTGGGAAAATCAAAGCCTGACGACCCCTACGTCGACGAGCGAGAAAAAATCCGGGTGGCAAGATACTGGCTGGGTGAGGTGGGCTTTGAGCTGATGGAATCAACCAGCCCGGATGGAGAAGTAGCCAAGTTTATTGAAAAGAGGGGCGAGGGTGTTATGATAATTAGCTTCAATGTGGACAATACCCGAGAAGCTATGGATGAATTAAAAGCTAAAGGCTACCCTTTTATCGGCGGAGCCAGACCCTTCCGTAACTGTGAGTTCGCCTTCATTCACCCCAAGGCGGTAAATGGCGTCCTGCTGGAATTAATCGACTATAAATGGAAAGAGCTTAAGAAGAAATAGCCCCCAAGAAAAGGAATCAATCACCAGGGGAAGATTTTCTTCCTATGATTAGTTCCAAATCACATTGCAGACAGCGTTTCGCCTCTCTGGTTGCTTGCTCAGCATCAAGACCAAGCTCCACCTCGGCAAAGCTATGGTGTGTCTCAGAGACAGGTATCTTGGGCATCTCCACCCTACCCTGATCAGCAAAGCCTTTGTCCCTCTTTCCAGTATAGGGTTCGGGGGCAGGTCTTTGCCAAAGGGTCTCCTCGATATTGCCATCGCCACCTAAGAATCTATCAATGGAGCTGGCTGCCCTTCGTCCGGTGGCAATAGCCTCGATAACGATACCAGGGAGCTTGGTTACATCTCCACCAGCAAACACGCCCGGCATACCGGTTTCCTGAGTGTCCTGGTCAACCACAATCAAGCCCCGTTCCAGCTTCAATAGCCCTTCAGGGTCAACGAAAGAAAGGTCTGTGGTCTGACCTATAGACAGTATTACCTGCTCAACTTCAACCTTCGCCTTGGTGTTATCATCAAAGGTGGGAGAAAAATTACCCTCAGCGTCAAAGACCGAGGTGCACCTAACCAGCTCTATTCCCGAGACCTTGCCATCGGTTCCCAGTACCCGAGAAGGACCCCAGGAAGGCATCAATTTAACCCCCTCATTAATGGCTTGCTCAACCTCCCACCGGTTAGCTGGCATCTCCTCCCCGGTTTCCAGGCAGGCTAGGGTAACCTCTTTGGCACCAAAACGCAGGGCAGTAAGGGCAACATCAATAGCCACGTTGCCTCCCCCAACCACCAATACCCTGTCTTTGAGGGAAACCTCCTTCCCCTCCCTTACCCCAGACAGAAAATCAAGACCCCACAGGACATCCTCCAGGTTAGCCCCCTCCAGTTCTATCTTTCTGCTTAGCTGGGCACCAACCGCCAGGAACACAGCCTCATAGCCTTGGGACTTTAACTGGTTTAAATCAAAGTCTTCGCCCAATTTCTGTCCCGTCTTAAGCTCAATTCCCAGTTCTAGGATCTGGTTGATTTCTTTTTCCAGTATCGCCTGGGGCAAACGGTAAGCCGGGATGCCAAAACGCATCATTCCGCCCGGCTCGCTTCTGGATTCAAAAATGGTAACCCGATGCCCTTTTATTCTCAAGTAAAAGGCTGCCGTCAAGCCAGACGGACCAGCCCCGATTATAGCTATCTTGTGACCGGTGTCATCTTTTACCCGCAGCCGTTCCCGCCATGAACCGGTTTCATTATCCGCAGCGTAACGTTTCAGGACACAGATAGCAATGGGCATATTTACCTCTTCCCGTCGGCAGGCATCCTCGCAGGGGTGGGTGCAGACACGCCCGAGAACACCAGGGAAGGGAACCTTTTCCAAAATCAAGGCATAAGCCTCATCTACCTTCCCCTGGGCTATAAGTCGCAAATAGCCGGGTACATCTACCTTTGCCGGGCAGGCAAGGGTGCAAGGTGGCCACTCCGGAACCAGCTCTGGAGGAGACAACTGGCGCAAGGCTCGGATGCCAGCGAGAATGTCAACACTATTGGGACAAGCATCTTCACACCGACCGCAGGTGGTACAAAACCAAGGAAGGGGGGAATCAGCTACCTCAGGGACTAAATCAAGCTGGATATGCCTTATGATGCGCCGGATATTAAAATCGTTTTTGCCAGTAAGCGGACAGGCACCACTGCAAGACCCACACTGTTCACAGGCAGCAATTACCGCCGCGTCCTTAAATTTTTGCGCCAATTCTTCAGCTATCACCGCTTCATTTCTCTCCATAATTATCATCCTAGGTTAAGTTTCTCCACCATGGCTCTGATGGTGGCAGCAAACTTTGGTCCATCTGCCGCCGAAAGCCAGACAGTCCAGAGCTTGTCTGGGTCATAGCCTTTTTGGGCTAACCTCTTTTTGATAATGCGTTCCACCCGTCTCTGGGCTTTATAATTACCTACGATATAGTGGCAGGTTGGGAACTCACACCCGGCAACCAATACCCCGGCGGCACCCAATTCAAAGGCACGGAGGACAAACTTAGCTGCCACCCGTGCCGCACACATCACCCTTATGACTCGCACATTAGGGGGATACTGGAGTCGGCTCACGCCGGCTATATCCACCGCCCCCAGGGCACACCAGTGGCAACAAAAGGCAATAATCTTCTCCTGCGCCTTCTCCTGTAAGGCAGCCTCCACCTGGGCTAGAATCTGCTCATCAGAGTAATGGACAATGGTGATAGCATCTTTGGTACAGTCGGCGGCGCAGAGACCACAGCCTTTACAAAGGGGTTTAATCACACTGGGTTTGTCATCCACCAACTGTATAGCGCTGTAAGGGCAATTTTTGACACAGATACCGCAGCTATTACAGGCGTCCAGATTGATATCGGACACGATTCCCTCCGCCTCAAGGTATCCATTCTTCATCGGGATAGACGCTCTCATCGCCGCCCCCATAGCCTCTTCACAGGTATCTTTCAAATTTTTAGGCGACCGAGCGCAGCCACAAAGGTAAAGACCATCGCTGGGAAAATTTGAGGGACCGAGCTTGACATGAGCCTCCTGGAAGAATCCATCTGGATTGGTAGACACTTTGAGCTGACCCTTGAGCCTGTCTACGGTGCTATCTCCTTCAAAGGCGGTGGTCAAAACAATCAAATCAGCCGGGATTTTAACCTCCCTTCCCAGGAGAAGGTCGTAAACCTTCACCATCAAACGACCATTCTCCCTGGATACTTCCGGCTTACGCTCCTCGGTATACCTTATGAATTTAATGCCCATATTTTTGGCATCCTTTAGGTAATTAACCTCCTCCTTCACCATACTAAGGTCTCTATACAGTATATGCACCCTTGTATCCTTGTTAATCTCTTTTAGAGCCATAGCGTTTTTCACTGAAGCAAGACAGCCAATATTGCAACAGCCACGCGTCTCATTCTTGGAATTGACGCAGTTAATCATGACGACGTCCTTTTTCGCCTCAAGTCCATTACTTTTCAGCAACGCCTCAAGCTGAAGCTGTGTTATTACCCGGGGGTCATCACCGTATCCGTACTGCCCTACTGGTTCAATCTCCTTCATCCCGGTAGCCACAATAATAGTGGAGGCATCAAATTCCTCACTTTTTCCGTTCGTCTTAACCTTGACTTTGTAGTTTCCGATATAGCCCTGTATATCTTCAATCTCAGCATTGGTATAGACCTTGATATTCTCATTCCGGGCAACAAGCTCAGCCTTAGCCTTGGCAATCTCATCAGCCAAGACCCCTTCGGGGGCAATACTGTGTAGCTTATTTAATAGCCCCCCAAGCTGAGGTTGCTTTTCCACGATTATCGCCTTAAAGCCTTGAGCGGCTATGTTCAGGGCAGCGGTCATACCGGCGATGCCACCCCCAATTATCAGGCAATCCTGTTTAACCGGGAGGCGAATCTCCTCACCCGGTTCAAGAAGGATAGCCTTAGCCACTCCCATCTTAACCAAGTCCTTAGCCTTCTCCGTTGCCCTTACCGGGTCATTCATGTGAACCCAAGAAACCTGCTCCCTGATACTTACAAATTCAAGCAGATAGGGGTTTAAGCCCGCCTCTTTCACCGTCTTCTTAAACAGTGGTTCATGGGTTCTCGGGGTACAGGAGGCAATTACCACCCGATTGAGGTTATGCTCCTTTAGCGCCTCCTGCAATTTAGCCAAGTAGTCTACGGAACATGACCACTTCCCCTCCTCGGCAAAGACAACATTCTTCAGACCCTTGGCATACTCCACCACTTCAGGCACATTTACCGTGCGGGCAATGTTTGTGCCACAGTCACAAATAAAGACACCAACCCTGATATCATTACTCATCTCACTGCCTCGCTTGTACTGCCTTCATGCTGGCTGCGGACGCCTGCACTACTGATTCAGAAATATCTATTGGACCGGTAGCCCCGCCACAAAGATATATCCCAGCAACATTTGTCTCCAGAGGCGCATTTAACGGGTCTTTCTCTTTGAAAAACCCGTACTTGTCCAGTTCAATCCCTAATACCTTGGCTAACCTCCGGTTCCGGTCGCTGGGGATAAGTCCGGTGGCAAGAACCAATAGCTCAACCTCCTCCTCCATCACTTCACCCTTATCCAGATCCTCAAATCTTATAGTTAAGTTCTTGGTCTCAGGGTGTTCAAAGATATCAAACGGCTTCCCTTTTATATAACGGGCACCACTCTCCACTGCCTTCCGATGAAACTGGTAAAACCCCTTACCATAAGCCTTTAAATCATTGTAAAAAACCAGAGTCTCCACCGAGGGGTCATGCTCCTTGGCGACGATTACCTGCTTGGTAGTTATCATACAACATACCTTGGAGCAGTAAGGTAGTTCCTTATCCCCCCGACCAACACACTGTATCCAGGCAATCTTCTTGGGATGGGCTTTGTCTGAGGGGCGAACAATCTCTCCCCCTGTTGGTCCACCGGCATTCATTAACCTCTCAAACTGAAGGTTGGTAATTACATTTTCATAGACATTGTAACCATATGTTCCGGTACTTGGTTCAAAGGACTTTATCCCCGAGCAAACGATTATGCTCTTGACCTCAATATCCATAGGTCTATCAGCCTGCCATAAGAGCACTGCATCCTTACCCTCGTTCCGGCACGCCTTGACACATAAGGCAATAGGGCATTCGCGGCACTGGCTGCAGTCCACTACACATCCCCCGATACAGGCACCCTGCCCCCTCATCTTTCCATAGCGGCATCTTAGGTCAAGAGTACTGGCATTGGGCACAGCCTGGGGGAAAGGTACATAGATGAGCTTTCTCACCCCGCCAATTTTTCCATCGAGCTCATCAGGAACGCTAACCGGACAGGCGTCAACGCACGACCCACAGCCGGTGCACTTGTCCGCATCCACAAACCTGGCTTTCCTCACCAGCCTAACCTTAAAATTGCGGTTAACCCGGTCAACCCTCCGCACCTCACAATTGGTGAGAATCTCTATATTGGGATGGTTGTCAACCTGGTACATTAAAGGGGATTCTATGCATATAGAGCAATCATTGGTGGGGAAGGTCTTATCCAGCCTTGCCATCATCCCACCTATGCTGGCGGTATCATCCACCAGATAGACATGGCAGCCATAATCAGCAGCATTTAAGGCGGCATTGATACCGGCAATACCTCCACCGATTATTAGAATTGAATCAGACATATTACCTCCGGAAGAATGGAACTACTTGGGTTCAACTTGAGTTGGGAAGGAAACAATTTATATTGGCTAAAACATCTAGACAAAATGGTCGATTGTGCCTTACCAATCTTACTGATGGCAAAAAACTGGCTCCGCTAAACATCAAAGGGTTCTCAATACACTAAGCTCCTATTCTGGTAGTCCGAAAATAGTTACTGCACTGACATGGATACCAACATTGCCCCCTACATTATGGATGAGGCCAAGCTTAAGATTCTTCACCTGCCTTTCTGGATTATCAACCCTTCCCTGTAATTGCTTGTAGATTTCGTAAGCCATTCTCAGTCCGCTCGCCGAAAGGGGATGACCAAAGCACTTCAAGCCACCATCGGTATTGATTGGCTGCTCACCTTTAAGAAGATACCTGCCAGCTATAATATCCTCGGGTGCCCTACCGCGAGGGCTAAATCCCAAATCCTCAATAGTTATAAGCTCAGTAGAGCTGAAACAATCGTGTAGCTCAGCGATACTTATTTCCTGGCGGGGGTTAGTTATCCCCGCCTCTTTATAGGCAGTCTTAGCCGCAGCCACATTCTCCGGGATATGGACAAAATCAAACTCTGGCTGTATTGTTGACTGGGCAGCACCTACTGCCAACGCCTCAGCTTTCACCAGAACATAATCCTTCCTCAGGGTCTTAGCTATCTCCGGTGTGGTTACAATGGCAGCGGCTCCACCATCGCTCATGCCACAGGCATCATATAAGGTAAACGGCCAAGAAATGATACGTGCCTTGAGCACATCATCAATAGTTATCTTCCGATGCAGGTGCGCCTTGGGGGTTAATAGTCCGTTATCGTGGTTCTTAACATTAATCATGGCCAATATTCGCTTGAAGCCCTCAAAGTCCCACTTATAGTAATCGCGGTACTGGTAAAAATACCTAGTGGCGTATTGAGCAAACTGACTTGCTGGCGGGATATCCCACTCGGTCATGCCCCTATCTAGCGGCTCCTGAATATAGAGACTAAACCCGCCGCGATGGTCCTTGGTCTTTTCCACGCCACAGGCTAGGGCAATATCATAAGCCCCTGAGGCTACCCCAAAGCATGTATTCCTTAGGACATCCTGCCCGCCACAGCAAAAGTTTTCCACCCTGGTAACAGGTATGTAATCAGTCTTCAAGGCACGGGCTAGGTGTGCCCCGGTAAACCCTGATTCACGGCTCCCATACCATGCCGCCTGGATATCCTTGGGCTCTATGCCAGCGTCCTCAATTGCCTCATAGCAGGAATCCACTACTAGGTCTTCAATGCTTTTGTCCCATAGCTCCCCGAATTTAGTGCAGCCCATGCCAACTATAGCTACCTTATCTTTAATGCCCCCCATGATATTAACTCCTTCTTCTCTTATTCATGCCCTCGGTGGTTTGGCTTCCCAGAAGTAAAGATAGACACCTTCCCTGAGTCCTATCTCTTCCCATAGAGTATACCTCCTGAAGGTCATCTCCACCGGTAGACCAACGGTAATCTGGTCAACATCTACCTCAGTCATGTAGCCCTGTATTCTACCACCCCCCTCAAAATCGACCTCTACGGTGGCGATAGGCACCTCAACCCGAGGGGTTATGTAATCAAGGGTATAGGTGAATATCTTGCCTCTCTTACCGACGAAGCTATAGGGCTCCATCTCATCCTTGGTGCGACAATGGGTACATACCCTCTGCGGTGGGTACTGAACGTATCCACAAGCTTTACACTTTGAACCATGGAGGCTGATGTTACGGTCATATTCCCTCTTTGCTGCCACTGAGGAATAAGCAACAACAGGTGGTGCCGCCGTTTTGTCCAGAGGGACAATCCCGCGCCATCTTAGATATCTTAAGTAGTCAGTAACCACCCTCTTGGAGGCGAGGTGACCTTTCATCCCCAACCCTTGACCCTTGAGCTTATTGATATTTTCATTCACCTTGCAGGCGAAGGCATCAGCCCCATTGCCATAACTGGCGAGTAGAATAAGGTCGCCGGGCTTAGCTGCCTCTAAGGCGGCTACCAGTAACATTAATGCTGAGGCAGCACCGGTGTTGCCCATAACATCAATCAACGGGTCCTGTAACTGAGTTTTAATGTCAAACCCCAAACTGCGGGCTAACTCAGCGCTTCTTCTATCATCAGGGCTATACAAAACAACCTTGGCAAAATCAGCCGGCTTGTAACTAAATTTTTCCATTAGCCCGGTTATTGCCTGACGCATTGATGGCAGATAGCCCCGTTCAGCAACGAACCTATCCTCCCAGGTGCGGACAAAGGTGTCACCATCAGTACGCCATACATCGATTATTTCATTATAAACCGAATAGCTACTCTCCACCGTGACCGCCACATCAGTGTCGCCAATGACCAGGGCAACGGCACCATCACTAAAGTTTCTCTCTAGGACTGACCCTGGGGGTCCTAACCGACAATCGGCAGCAGTTACTACTACCTTCTTGGCTGAGCCCGCCTTAACCGAATCAATACCTGCTTTAAAAGCGGCGGTGCCTGCCCTCAGCGAATTGCCAAATTCAGCGGTATACACATTCTCCCTAAGGTCAGAAGCCATAGCTATGGTAGTAGCCCCCAAGTGTTCCTTATACAGGGAGGTAGTAGTGCCGAAGTAGAGAGCATCAACTGTCTGTCTATCTTTTCCCTTAAGACAATCGTTAACTGCCTCCACTGCCATGGTGGTGCTGTCCTCATCAAAGTTGCCGATAGCCTTCTCACCCCTCCCACCGATAACACTCTTATCTAACCGAAACAGGGGTACATAAGCACCCCATGAAGTAATACCTATCAATCTGTCCCTCCTTTCAAATTCTTTTAAACACTGAAATTTATTATACTTGAATCACTTTTTGTATTCCGGTTGTCTTTTCTCCAAGAAAGCAGAGATTCCTTCCTTAGCCGCCTCAGTACAAGCAATTTCACCAAAGCCTTTATAGCCAATCTCCAGAGCCTCGGCAAGACTACCAGCGGTAGCTCCATCTCTAATAGTCCTGGCGGCGATGGATACCGCCTCCTTACTTAGAGGTAGTTTACCAGCCATTGGCTTTTCCGGAATTTCTACCTCAGGGATTTTAACCTTCCCCACAGGGATTGGCTTCACCTTGCCCTGGAGGTTACTGACCTCATTTACCGCTTCCTTAATCATGTCAAAGTAATTATCTGTCAATCTGGTTACCATGCCAATATCGGCGGCTTCTTTAGCGCCGATAGGTCGGGCAAAACAAATCATTTCATGAAAGACCCTTGCTCCCCGTGGCCATTTCCGATAGGGAACAATACAGCCACCAATGCCAGGCAATATGCCGAGGGTAATCTCGGGAAAGCGGAAGGTTGCCTTTTTGGTGGCTATTATGCTGTGGCAGCGAATGGCAATTTCTAAGCCACCACCCAAGGCTAAACCATCGACAGCGGCAACTACCGGCTTATCCACATTATCCATAAACCGTTGTACCTTGGCACACTCCCGGCTATACTGGACTGCCGCCTCCTTTTTTCCCAGCACCTCGGGGAACCTACCAATGTCAGCACCAGTGGAGAAGGCAGCCTCACCATATCCAGTGATGACAAACCCCTTTACCGAGGGGTCAGCCATATTCTCCTTCAAAACTCCAAGGATTTCGTCATTTACCTCATCATTGATGGCATTCATTACCTGAGGGCGACGAATGGTAATAATCTTGACCCCTTCCCTCTCATCCACCAGGATATGACGTCTGAAATCCTGATACTCGGAGAAAGGCTTTTGTGCCCCGGGGAAACCTGGTCTTTGTGATTGAAATTTGCTCATGACCCGCTCAACTTCTGCCTCACCAAGCTCCTTCATGATATCAAAAGGACCCTTGCGGAAGCCTAATGCTACCTGGCAACCAAAGTTAAGGTCTTCCAAGGTGCCTATACCTCGATTAATAACATCAAAGGACTGGGAAAAGAGAACCCCCAATAGACGGTCACGAACTATTTTTTTAATTTCCTCAGGTACCTCCAACCGGGTGCCGGGGCGTATGGTCTGCCACTCAGCCACAGACTTGAGGATGAGAGCTGGTCGATAATGGGAGCCCTCTTCCATCTGGAGGGTATTGGTTTCAAAAACAATAGGATTGCCCTTAGCCATGTTGAGGACATAAAATGGTCCGGCAGGAACAAACTCTTCAGCTATATGGTCAATCTGGCTAGCGGTGGCAACATCCAGTAGATAAGCCGCCTCGTTGCACCAGTTATCAAAGATTCGGTCTAAGACAAAGCAAATGGCATCATTGGTGATGATGGGCGCTTTACCGGTGGCAGCGAACATCCAGAACAGGTAATCAACTATTTCTTGGCTGACCTTGTCCCAGGTAATGACCTCTACTGGAAGGCTTCGCCACGCTGGGGCAAAGAAATGGGTAACGGTAGCCCTCTGAGGCTTCTTCATCTTCAAGAAGAGTCGGGCAGCAGGAATAGAGCTAGTGTTGGAGGTTATGATAGTGTCCTGCCTAGCCATCTCCTCAATCCGGGCGAAGATCTGTTGCTTAAGGGGGATGTTTTCCGTCGCTGCCTCAATAACTAGGTCACAATTCCTAATTTGAGAATAATCCAGGGTATAGACGATATTTTCCAGAACCGTCTTAGCCTCAGCCTCTTTCATCTTCCCCCTGTCTAAAGCCTTTTTCACATACTCAGCAATACGTCTCTCGGCATTCTTAAGCGGTTCTTCCACAATATCAACAAGAATGAGTCTGATTTCAGGAAGGGCACTCTTCAAGTAATAGCCAATATCTGGTCCAATAGCTCCGGCACCAATTACAGCCACTTCCCGGGGAAGGGGGCGCTGAGGCTTGATTAGTAAAGGGTTAAACGCTGTGGGATATAGCTTTGCTTTATAATCCATAGTCTCTCCTCGTTACAAATTCCATAGTCCACCCTCGGAAAGAGGCGTAGTTAAAGGTTCAATCTCCACAACCGTCTAGGTGTACCTCTTAGCCGGGTAAACCTTGCACAGCAAAGGCAGAAAAGCCACCGCCCCAGTAGGAGGGTCACAATATCTATCATCGTCTGGGGTCAGGATATTGGCATTTGACTCAAATACCCTGTATAACACTGGATCCTCAGCAATTTCCTCAGGGAACCACCAGCCATGCTGAACCTCAACCATTCTTCTATGTACCTTGGTGGTAAGTTTAGCCCTCTGCTTTATTTTCCCCCTCGGGGTTTCAATGATTGTCCAATCCCCTTCACCAATACCCAGCCGGCGAGCGGTAACTGGGTTGATTTCAACTGTGGGGTAAGGGTAGAGCTTGCGCAGCGAGGGTATTTGGCGGTGTTCTGAGTGGTGCATAGGTCTGAACCTGGCGCCAGTTATAAGGATGAGCGGATATTCCTTAGCTAGCTCAGGGTCAGCCACCAGTGTCTCCGGGGGTTCCTCGTAGTGGGGCAGCGGGTCATAGCCAAGCTTTTCCAGTATGGTTGAGTAAAGTTCAACCTTCCCCGTAGGTGTGGCAAATCCCCTGGGTTTTCCCGTTTCGGGGTCGAGCTTCTCATACCCCCTCTCAATGGTCGGGGGAATCCACCATCGTTTCTGCCGGGCAAACTCGTTAGCCGAATCAATATTAAGCTCATCAAGCAAAGGTTTTATACACCAGTCCCACTCCTCTTCAAGCGTTTTACGCCAATACTTTTCCTGCCCCAGCCTCAGTCCCAGCCCTTGATAGAAGTAATAATCGGGCTTGCGCTGATGTGAGGGTTGTACCACCCTTTCGCCTATTGACACCCTGTTACCATGACCCTGGTAAGTCTGGGTATACATAACCGGCATCTCCAGCCAGTTGGTAACCGGGAATACGTAATCGGCAAGCATAGCCGAGGGCGTCATCCAGTGTTCCAGGACTACGAAAAGTTCAAGGTTAGGGCTTTTCAGTGCCTTATACACCCGCTTGGTGTTAGGATAAGCGACGAGGGGGTTACAGCCGCTACAAAGTAAGGCTTTAACTGGGTAGGGCTCACCGGCAATTATAGCGCGCCATATATCCGGCTCATGGCAAGCAGGGATGAAGACAGAGGCATTTCCCTTTCCATACCAGTAAGCTTTGAGCACTTCGTGGGCAATCTCATATCCAGGCCAGCCCCAAAGCCTATGCCTGTCAGCCCCCAGTTGCTTCTTTCTCTGTTCCAGAGGCATCATCTCCAGGTACTCTAATACCGGTCCATAGTTAGCTTTCTCACAAGGTCCCTCCAGCATATCCCCACCAACTATGTCCAGGTTACCAGTTATTGCCCGCAGGATGCACTTGGCGTGGTTAATAGAGGTAACATTCCTGCCCTGCATATCAGTCTTCACGCCCCACAGGATAGATGCCGGCTTGCTGGTGGCGTATAGCCTGGCTGATTCTATTATCTTCTCTTCTGGTATCCAGGTTATCCTAGCCACCTTTTTAACTGGATATTCCTTAACCCGTTGCTTAAGCTGGTCAAAACCATGGCACCATTTGTCAACAAACTCCCTGTCGTAGAGTCCCTCCTCAATAATTACATTTAGCCAGCCTAGGGCTAGGGCAGCATCAGTACCGGGTCTAATCTGTAGCCATAGGTCAGCCAGTTGGGCTACAGTCTCCGAATACTTGGGGTCAATGACGATGAACTTGGTTCCCTTGGTCTTAGCTTCAAGGAGGGTTGAATAGGTGCAGGCAAGCGATTCTTCCGGGTTTCCCCCCCATATCACGGCGCACCTACAGGGTTGCCTGACTGTCCTGCCTGCTCCCGTCCCCAAGATAATGCATTCGATAAAACGGGATACCACCGAGCACCACTGTCCGGCGTTGGCGCTGTTGGGACTGCCAAAAAGGTTCATAAACCTTGCCTGGAAGATTTTGTGATGCCCCCTGCCGGTACCGGCAATGGCAGCAACAGCCTCCGCACCATACTTTTCCCTTATCTCCTTCAGCTTTTCAGCAATCTCATCTAACGCCTGTGCCCACGAGATTTTCTCCCATTTGCCCTCTCCCCTTTCCCCCACCCTCTTCATCGGGTAATTGAGACGGTCTTGGTGGTAGAGATGTTCAATAAATCCCTTACACCGCTCGCAAATCCAGCCACGATTTACCGGGTGGTCTGGCTCACCTTCAAGTTTCACTACCCTCCCGTTTTCTACCGTCGCCCGCACTCCACCCTGTAACCAGCAACCAAAGCAAAGAGCCCTCTTGATTTCAGTCTTATCACTCAAACCAGGATTTCCCATATCAACTACCGTAGCTATGTTAAAACCCCTGCCCACTAGCTGTCAAGGTCTGTAATTCAGCGGATGTATGTCTCCACATAGCATCAGACAGGAAATAGAGACCTTCCCTGGTGGAACCTTGCTCGCCTCAGCGGCTATGTTTGATGGAGTGCTTGCTGGCGTTGCCGATATAGGCTGTTCCTGCCTAATCTTATAAAGTAGTAAACCAATTCCCTGCTTCAGTGCACCTTCCAAAGCTCAAAGGTGCCGGAAACAGGTCGCCTATGTTATCAAAAAGGATAGCCTGGCTAAATTGCTATTCACAGGTGCAGCACCTTACTCAGGAATAGCTTGGTACGCTCGTGGCTGGGCGAGGTAAACAACTTTTCCGGCGTGGCTTCTTCAATAATCTGACCCTCATCCATGAGAATTACGCGGTCGGCGGCGGCACGGACAAACCCCATCTCGTGCGAGACCACAACCATGGTCATCCCCTCACTGGCTAGGGCTAACATCACATCCAGCACCTCTTTTATCATCTCGGGGTCGAGGGCACTGGTTGGTTCATCGAATAGCATGATCTTGGGATTCATCGCTAAAGCCCGGGCAATAGCCACACGCTGCTGCTGCCCGCCAGAGAGTTGGATGGGGTAAGCCCGGGCTTTATCCGGAATTCCCACCTTTGTCAGAAGTTCAAGGGCAATTTTCTCTGATTGAGCTCTAGCACGTTTAAGCACTACACGCTGCGCCAGCGTCAGGTTCTGCATCACCGTGAGGTGAACAAACAGATTAAATGACTGGAATACAATCCCAATTTCTCGGCGAACAGCATTGATATTCTGGGCAGTGTCCAAAGGAATTCCATCCACCACAATGCTGCCAGAATCGCATTCCTCAAGATGATTGATGCAGCGCAGCAGGGTAGACTTACCAGAACCAGAGGGACCGATGATTACAACCACTTCACCTTTATGCACATCAAGGCTTACCCCCTGCAGGGCATGAACCCTGCCGAAGTGTTTATGAACATTGTCAATATGGATAATGGCTCCCATTATACTTATCTTTCAAACCGAGTCCTTTTCTCAATCCAAGCTATTATACGCGCTGAAAACAAAGTCATTATCAAATACAGTAGGGCGACCATTGTCCACACTTCAATAGGGTCGAAGTGCGTTGCCATAAATTCACGCCCACGGCGGGTTAGGTCGGCTACTGCCACCACACTGACGAGGGAAGAGTCCTTGAGCAGAGAAATAAACTCATTGCCCATAGGGGGCAGAACCACCCGGACTGCTTGAGGCAAGACAACGTGACGCATGGACTGAAAATACGTCATTCCCAGGCTGCGGGCGGCTTCCGTCTGACCTTTGGGGATACTTTGGATTCCAGCTCGGTAAACCTCGCTCATGTAAGCTCCGTAGCAAAATACCAGACCAACAATAGCGATTACAATTGCATTGGCTTGATAGTTAGCCATAACCGAGATATTGAGCCATCGCCCAATTTGTTGGATTATCACCGGGAAGGCAAAATACCACCAGATTAACTGTACCAGAAGCGGGACACCCCGGATTAATTCAACGTATAGCGTGGCAACGCCGTGAATAATCGTGTTCCGCGACAGCCGCCCCAGCCCCCCGAGCATGCCAACTATCAAGATAAGTATAAACGCCGTAGCCGTAAGAAAAACGGTCACAGCGACACCGTCACGGACAAAGAGTAAAATACGCCAAAAGGGATCGCTTTTTACCGTAGTCAAGATTACGGTCAAAGCAATCACTAAAGCCACCAGCCACCACCACGGGTCAAGCCGCGCACTTGGCTCGGCACCAGGAATATGAGCCAATTCCCTGTCACTGGGTCTAGGTTTCGGCTGCGTGTCCATTATGAGTTCAGTTATTTACTGACCCGAAAGCCACTTCTTGGACAGGTTTTCAATCAGCCCTTCCTCTTTAACGGCTTTCAAGCCGGCATTGATTTTTGCCAACAAATCTGTTTTAGTTTTGCAGACCGCAATCCCGTACTCTTCTTCGGTAAAGACCTTACCAACTGTCTTGAGCTTATCAGAGTTCTTGCCCACATACCCTAAAGCTAAGGGATTATCGGCGACAACGGCGTCAATTTGCCCGTTCATCAAATCCTGGTAAGCCAGTCCAATATCATCGTATGTCTTAAGAGTTGCGCCAGATATCTTCTGCACCTCAAAGGAACCAGTGGTCCCGATTTGAGCACCGACAACTTTACCCGCCAGGCTATCCTTGCCAGTAATATTGGTGTTGTCTTTGCGCACTGTAACAATCTGCCCCGCCTCAAAATAGGGGTCTGAGAAAAGCATACCCACCTTGCGTTCCTCAGTGATGGTAATGGATGAGATAGCAGCATCATACTGGCACTGTGCTATCCCAGCTAGAAGTGGGTCAAACGCTACGTTGATAAACTCAATTTGCAGACCCTCCTTCTCAGCAATGGCTTTCAACAAGTCAATATCAAACCCTTCAATCTCCTTAGTTTGTTCACTGACATACTCAAAGGGCGGCCAGGTGGCATCGGTGGCAACACGAATTTTAGCCACCTTTGGGCCACAAGCGGCTAGTATCAGGCTGAACAGTGTCAGCCCAATCAGGATAAACCAAAGAATACGTTTCATTTATCCCTCCTCTTTCTTTACTTCAGCAAAAGTCTACTATATTTAGGAGGGCGCTGTCTACACCCCTCCTTTTAAGGGTTTATAAATTGAGACGAAGTGCTATAATGCGAACAAGAAACTAGGGCTGACGAGGAGTAGGCTATGCCCATCTATTCTCATTCACAACTAAGTATGTATGAAGAGTGCCCGCTGAAGTACAAGCTCTGTTACCTCGACAAGATTAAACGAGATATAGAGGGGGTTGAGGGCTTCTTGGGGATAATGGTTCACGAGAGCTTAAGGAAGTGCTATAACGATATCAGGCTCACTAAACTTGATACATTAGATGAACTCCTTGCCTACTACGATAACTTATGGCAGCAGAACTGGCATGACACAATTGTTATCACGAAGAAAGGACTGACGCCGGAGCATTACCGGACTCTAGGCAGGAAGATGATTGAAACCTATTACCGGCACTATGCGCCCTTTGACCTGGATATCACCATTGGTACCGAGAGGAGGATCGTCTTCTCCCTTGATGATAGCAGTAAATACCAGTTCGTTGGACTCATTGACCGTCTGTCGCTGACAGCAGATGGCGTTTATCAAATTCATGACTACAAGACCTCAGCCTACCTCCCCAGCCAGGAAGAGGCTGATAATGACCGCCAGCTTGCCCTGTACCAAATCGGCATCCACAAGAAGTGGCCAGATATAAAAGAAATAAAGCTTGTTTGGCACTACCTTGCCTTTGACCGGGAGCTTGTCTCGTCGCGTTCCGAGGAGAGGATTACTAACCTGATAGGAGAGACCATCAGGCTGATTGACGAGATAGAAGCTAGTGAAGAGTTCCAGCCCAAGGAGTCTGGCGCCTGTGAATGGTGCGAATACCCAGACCTTTGCCCCATAAGAAAGCACGTGTACAAAGTGGAAGCCTTACCAGCGAATAAATACCTTGGTGAGCCCGGGGTGGTGCTGGTCAATAACTATGCGGGGCTGAAAGAAAAAGCTGCTGAGATTGACGGGGAGCTAGATAAGGTAAAAGAGGCGCTTATTGACTATGCCAGAAGGGAAGGGGTGATAGTGATAAAGGGGAGCGCCCGCCGGGCTAGAGTTAAGTTTGATAAGAAGCTGAAGTTTCCCGGCAAGAACGAGCCAAAACGTGAAGAACTGGACGACACCATAATCCAGGCAGGTAAGTGGCTGGAGGTATCCCAGCTTGACACAACAACGCTTACTCAAATAGTCGAGGAAAAATCGTGGGATGAAGAGCTTATTGATGAGGTGCTCAAGTATGGCAAGATTGAAGAGGTTAGTTCAGTTTATCTATCAAAACTGAAGGAGGAAAAGCAGTAGGACATTATGGACACAAAATTATTACTAATATATTTCGTCATTGGCGGAGTTACAGTCTCTATCGTAACCTATTTTGGCAGTCAGGCAAAAAGTCAGCTTGCTGCTTTTATTGCTTTCTTACCTATTATTAGCACGATAACTTTGTGTACGATATATTTTGCCGGCGGAACCGAAGCAGCTATTTCTTATGCTAAGAGTATGCTAATATTCCTACCTCCTTGGCTACTCTACGTCATTGGTGTGATTTTTCTTTTGCCTCGCCTAGGCCTGGCCGGCTCGCTCATGATAAGCATCGCCGCTTATATAGGAGCAGCATTTCTCATCATGAGACTAACCTAGTCTCCCCCGATGACACCACCAGCCCTCTGTCAATCATTTGTGTGCCATCTATCTCTCTGCTGTGACCATGGACTCTTGGTAGACCTATTGCCCCTGATTGCGTCTTTAACCACCTAAGGTTCATTCAGGTATTTGCGCCTATGATTCAGAAAGTCTTTATAAAGCCGGTAGTATTCTGTCTCCTCATATCTGATTGGTTTAATAGGTATATGGTCAAAGCTATAAATCGTTGCCCCTGGGCATGCCAAGAGAATTGGGGAGTGGGTAGCAATAATGAATTGAGCATGTCCCTCTTGACTAAAGCCCTGGAGAATTTTGAGTAGTTCCAACTGGCTTGTTGGTGATAGAGAGGTCTCTGGCTCATCCATAAAATAAATCCCTTTGATCTTATATCGGGCCTTAAAAAATGACATGAGGGATTGCCCGTGGGATTTAGTTATTAAGGAGCTTCCACCGAAATACTTTAATAACTCAGGAGTTGCTGACGCCCACTCATCTAGGGATTCAGCAAAATATTGAAATATTTGGGATGCGAAAAATGAGCCTGGCACAGGATCGCTAATCCATTCGACATCCATAAACTCATACAGCCTGCGCTCATAAGGATTAAATTCAAAACGTCTTCGTCCTACACCTTCCCATATATGAACACCGCACTTGAGGCAAATAGCTTGTAACAGCGTCGACTTTCCGGTGCCGTTTTCTCCTATAAAGAAGGTCACTGGTGTAGAAAATGCAACATCTTGGGTTTCATTCACAAGCTTCAGGTTAAAAGGGTATTTTTCCTTCGTTGGATACTTTACAGGATAAAGGGTAACTTTCCTGAGATGCATTGCAATCCTCCTTACTAGGATAAGAACCAACGAACTTTAGATTATGCCCTATCTGTGTGGTCTAATTCTACTATAAAAGCATATGTTACTGCACATACCACCTTAGCTACCAGCTTTCGCATTTATAGGGTTATCAAGCATCTGCCTACCTGACAACAGTAGGACTATAGTGGCACTACGAAAGTACGGCTCAAAAAGGTACCAGTGGGGGATTTACCAAATGGCAAAATGTACATTAGAGTATAGTTGAGTAGTATCGGAGGTTCATAAATATGCCGGTAAGGGTAAATGGTCAAACCTATTATAGAACTGCTGAAGTTTGCCGAATGGTTGGTATAAGTAGAACTACTCTATTTCGTTGGCTCAAGGAAGACATCCTCAGAGAAGCTCAACACAGGGACAGGAGGGGATGGCGGCTGTTTACTGAAGATGAAATAGATATATTGAAGGCGGAGGCCAACCATATAACTAAAACTGACCAATTTAAAACCAAGAGAGGGTTACAACTGAGTAGGCACTTCTCTTAA
>Ga0315282_10002005_pt1 | contig 38121 bp, 46 predicted proteins | sample YL17G07_20_MG_FD_203693 | JGI IMG/M metagenome (GOLD analysis project Ga0315282, IMG submission 203693) | Sediment microbial communities from Yellowstone Lake, YNP, Wyoming, USA - YL17G07_20 | ecosystem: Environmental > Aquatic > Freshwater > Lake > Sediment | place: USA: Wyoming | collected... | reverse complement strand
CTTTATATTTCTCCTGAAGTTACTACCTTAAAATAATGGTCAATGGGGAGTTTAGCAAATTGAACAGCACCGATACAGGGGACCATATACTTCACCGGCCATTGACTCCCCAGGATATTGAAAAACTCCAGACAGGAAGAACAAACATGGGTACTGTTGGCGATTGAATAAGGGATCTTACTGCCATTCAGGTCGTTGAAAAACTTAGGGTCAATAAAGTTGGCATGATTTGCTGAATGGCTCAAAATGATTTTCCCAAAATCGAAAGATTCATTGACCTGATAACGCTCAAACCATCTCTGATAAAAATCCTTCTCAAGGGCATGAGGTTTATCCCATGATCGAGGCATCGCTTCTTGAAACGATCGAGATCGGGCTAATTCAGACGTTTCCGAAGAAGTGGGCAATCGTTTAGGCGTAAAATCCGAATTCATGATCAGAATGGGGTTTCCCAGACCTGAAAGATTCAACGGTTCATTGCTGACAACCAGAAATTTTCCAGACTTCTCACAACTCAAATACCAAGAGGTCCTTCTTTTACAGAAGCCCTCCCAGGCGAGAGGCACGACATAACCAACCTCTATGGATGTCCCTAATACCCGACAGGGAATACGGGTTTCCTCCGGCAGTTCAACTTCTTTTTTCTCAAGATGCTCCCGAACAGCTTTTAACCCTTGAAAGTCTACCCAATAGCAATATTTCTTGTATTCAGACATCCTTACCTCTTATTCAAGGACTTTAATCTCTGCTGATCCTCGCCTCGGCCTCATTTCTTGGCGTGCTGTTCCATGAAATGATAAGGGAGTTCTTCCTTTTGGGCTATTTCCCTTATCTCATTAAGACCTACATATTCCTTGCAACGATCGGCTATTTGTCTGAAGGCCTTGGTTGCCTCAGACTTTGGGTAAGACATGACAAATGGCATTCCTCTGTCACAATTTGTGACCATCTCCGGGTCGATGGGAATCCTCCCCAGAAAGGGAACCTTCAGGTCAAGGGCAGCCTTTTCTCCTCCTCCGATCTTGAAAAGGGGAATCCCTTTGTGGCAGTGAGGACATTCCAGCCCGCTCATATTTTCAACAATCCCGATCACAGGAATACTAAGCATACGACTGAAAGTGACAGCCTTCCGGGAATCCAGCAAAGCCACGTCTTGAGGTGTTGTTACCACAACCGCACCGTCCACGTTTTTGATTAGATGAGCTACACTGAGAGGCTCATCCCCTGTTCCAGGAGGAAGATCGACAACGAGGAAATCGAGATTCCCCCACTCCACTTCTCCCAGAAATTGGCTAAGGGCACTGTGTTTCAGGGGTCCTCTCCAAATCACTGGATTATCCTGGTTCCCGATGAAGAAGGCCGTGGACATAACCTTCAAACCCTGAAAGACTTCAACGGGTATCATACCATCACCAGATCCAACAACCGGCCGGGATTCGATTCCAAGCATCTTGGGGATATTGGGGCCATGGATGTCGGCATCGAGCAGCCCAATCTCCAATCCATCCATCGACAGGGCAACAGCTAAATTGGTGGACACCGTACTTTTCCCCACACCGCCCTTTCCACTCATCACCAGGATCCGGTGTTTAATGTGGGAAAGTCTTGTATTCAACCTCCCCTGGACGTGAGTTTCTTTCTCCTGCTGAGTACAAGAACTTGATTGATTACATGTTTCACAGTTTGTATTGTTTTCACATTTTCCCTTGTCCATTGATGGTTCTCCTTACTATAGACCTTCTTCTTTCTACAAGGGGAAAAGCCCCCTTCTCATTGCTAAGGCATTCCGCAGTCTATTCGTGGAATTTTTAATGTCTCACGCATATTGTTCTTCACGATCCTGTTAATGTCCGCATCCGCCCTGATGGGATCGGCAGGAATTATATACTGAAAGTTCCTGGAGCTTATCTTCGCTCAATAGGGAAAGGTTTTCTTTAACCGTCGAGGCCCCAGCTCCGTACACCTTTATCCCCAAAGCGTTTAGTTTGGTCAATGCGCCTGCACCGATCCCCCCAACAATCATCGCATTCACAGCCTTCCCATCAAGGGCCATGATCGGATTGCATGCACCATGGACGTGATGGAGATCTTTGTTATTCACTGTCAAAACTTCTTTTCCCTCGGTATCAACGATGATAAAGGCCGGTGCCGAACCAAAATGATCATAAACTTTGCTCTCCATTCCTTCGTTTGTCTGAACCGCAAAACCTACTTTCATGACTTTCTCCTTTCTCGTTTTACATTCGATGTATTCCCGAGGTAATCGTTGAAACAGCAACCCATTGCTCCGTCACCCCGTGTCCACAAATTGTTAGTATTTTATCCTTGTTGTTTTTGTTGGTTTCGAAAACATTTACATTGCCCCATGCCAAACCCCCTTGTATTTCCTCTATCTTCTTGCGCCCTGTGGATATTCCCACTCTTACAGGAAGGACAGTTCTCCGGCCTACCTGTTCCATATGGGAGCTCCCAGGAGTGTTGGCAGTCACCACACCTAAATTTTCTCATGGCAGCCATTTCAAACTCACCTCCTTCAATCTTTAATGCTTTGCCTTGGACCAATGCCTCTGCCACTTTTTTATGGGCGGATTCGATAATCCGGCCAAAGGTTTGGCGGGAGACATTCATCTTTTCCGCTGCCTGCTCTTGGTATAGACCCTCAAGGTCGGCAAGCCTGACGGCTTCAAACTCATCAACCGTCAAAAGAACCTCTTCCAGCATGGAAAGAGGAATACCTCTTGGCTTGAAGTAGTCACTTTGAGGCATGGAACCAACTCGTCTACAATTTATTGGCCTTACCATTTGGAATTGCTCCTCTCAGTGTTAATTATAAGCATATGCTCATAACTTGTCAAGGGCCGAATAATAAAATTATGAAAACCATCTTTTTATTCAAAAAGTTGGTTAGCGAATCAAAGCCCTGAGGGTGATTTTGACATAATAAGTGAACATTTGGGTAATTGATCTCTATTTGAAAGATAGCATTTGAGGAAAAATTTAAAACTAACGAGTACGGGAAGGTGTCAACACTAAACTTGACAGTGCCTGCAAGGTCAAATTCTGGCATTCACATTTTTTTATTAGATGGATTTAGATTATTCTTAAGGCGAGACTTATTCTTTTTCTTAAAATATTTTTAATCGGATTGCTTTTGCTCTTGCTGAATCATTCTTTTCTTCTGCGCTGCGCCCGAACCGCCCATGCTCGTGACCATATAATACAATCCAGCTAGGAAGAGACCAAGGAAGAGAAGGATAAAAAACAGTTTCGGTTTTCGATACAAGAAGTAGAGGAGACCCAGCGCAAGAATGATTGCAATAACCGTATTGTTCTGAGCAAAAGAGATAATGCTGTCCATAAATCCTCAGAAATCCTTAAGCGTTTCCTGACGCGACTATTATACCATATCGTTTCAATTCGCGCCGCTCAAAAAAACACTGTGTGTAAAAATCTATCAGGCAAACAAAAGCTGTATTATATGGCCTCGGAGGGGGAGGGCCGAAGAAACCAGCTCTTCAGCCGCGATGGCCAATGCATCGGGCTTCGCATTCTGCGGAGTGCAAACCGAACCTGAGATAATTGTTTTTCACTAAGAGTGGTTTCTGCGTAAACCTCCTGATTGAAGGCCTCGATGATCGGTTCGACCTCTTTTTTCACAGAAGGGAATCGATTCTTCAGGCGTAAACCGTACTCTATAGGGGTTTCGCTTAGAAAATGGGGGAGGCCACTGTGACGTCCCCAACGGAGAAGGGCAGCATAAAGTGGGACGGCGCCTTTATAGCCTTTAGCCCTGAGTCCTAGTCGTCTCCGCCAGGAAACCAGAAAGACTCGTAACCCGTCTATCCAGGATAAAATCGAACGCCATAAACCCTGTCTTTTCTGATGGACGGAAGTTCTTGAAAGGAGCCACCGGAGTAAATAGAAGAGCGCCACACAGCAGACAATGATCAAAATCAATCCTAATAGACTCCCGAAAGTCCAAACCAATATTTTTTCAAAAAGTTCCGTCCACCAACTGCTTTCGCCCGGGGAAGCTAAGTCTCCCACGCCTCCCTTTGTTGGAGGGGACGGCATTTCCGGCCGGATGGCTCCATGCATAAATATAAAACGTAAAATACTGACTAAAACAGGCCCTAAGGGTTTGGCTGCAGTTTTAAGTATGCCATACCCCGTCTCGGCAGCTAGGGTCAGGTAAGGCAAAAAAAACAAAACCAGGCCTGTGCCGAACAGAACAACGACCACAGTAAAACTTAATATCACCCCGATCCCTCGATAGCCAGGCAGAAAATCCCTTTGAGCAGTGGTCTGATTCCGAACCAGGCCAATAGCCAACAAACTAAAAATAAAAAATGGAAAGAACAAAAGTTGGGAAATAGGATCCTCTATCTTGATTCCTCCCTTGTACAGCACGAGAAATTTTGTCAGAAAGAGAAGACCGAAGGCCGCGATGCCCAGATCGAAGCGGGTACAAAGAGTAGAGTAAGCCGTTGACCTCCTGGCAAAAGTCACGCCTCCGGCCCAAAACATGAGGAGTAAGAAGAGAACGAGAATAAGAGTAAGCCATTCCAGGGGACTTCTCGGGGTGTTGAAGAATTCTATGAGCCAGGTTTGACTTACGATAGCGTGTGACCAGGAGTTCAAGACATAAACCATTCTTAAGGCGGCAAGCACAAAACCAAATACCTGTATGCCTGCTATATAAACAACCCGCCATCCTTTTCCCTTGGAAAGAAGAGTGATCGCTGCCGCCAATACAAATGTAGCGATTGCTTCCAGAAAAGGAAAAGGCTGATGCAGAATTGAAGTTGTGAGAAAAGTAGCCCAGGCATAACGCCAGCTCAGTTCCATGCCCACCATGGCGAGAAATAGGAGAGCCCCTTTTCCCCTTTTCATATCCTTCCACTTTCTTTGATAGCGATATCATTGGCACAATGAATCTTATGCCAAACCTTAGAACGATCTTCCCTCGAGGTAAACCGAGGCTGGGACACAAAGAACATCACAGGTGTTTTGCGGTGCCTAAAGTATTGCTCTGCAGCCAAGACTGTCCCATCCTCTTGGTACGAAAAGTGAATACAGCTCATGCCCCAATGGGCTTCTAACCCACGGCGTAGTGTGTCAATGAGATCCCCTTTGGATTCCATCTGAAGCCTGGCCAGAACCTCCAGAATAGCAGGCAACTGCTGGCGATTTCTTGCAATAGGCACAATGGCTGGACCTCCTCCAACAAGAGCACCGTTCGTCACCAATCCTAAAGCGTAGCCGCGCTTGTCCATTCGCACAGCCAGAGATGCCACGATTTCAAGGGTGTTTTCGAATTCTTGCTCCGCCTTAAGATTCGCAAATTGACCTACATCAACGACGAGCAAAACCTTTTCCTGTTCCGTGGGCTCAAAAACCTTCTCCTGCAACCGGTGGTGGCGTGCGCTTGCTTTCCAGTGGATATATTTGGCTGGCTGTCCATGTTGATAATCTCTGGTACCGAGGATGTAGATTGGGTCCTTCACCGGGCTCTTCCCCCCGGGAACACCAAAGAAATCCCGCCTGGGCAAAGGAAAGGATTTCAGCGGGACAATTCTTGGATAGACAATGATCTGATGAAACACTTCCTCCCTTTTCTCCCTGGAGAAGAAAGCGAACAGATCACCCGCCATGATATGGGGTGGTCCTATTTGATGAACCCCTCTCCGTTCAGCAGTGAACTCCCACTCGAAATATGCCCTTTGGTACCACAACAGGCTCTCTTCCTTTATGAATGTTGTTTCACCAGACGAAGGATAGATCGGGCCGGTGACAGGGACTTGCACCTGGAGCCAGACTGGAAGGAACTTCCTATTTTCTGCGTTTATTCTTAGAGTGAGCTTTTCGCCTGGGAAGACCTTCTGTTTGTTAATAGCTGAGTGAGTTTTTATTCCGGAAAGGCTTATCCTGGCCCACAGTTTCGCACCGAAGACCAACCCTAAAACAAGGAGAGACAGAACAATGAGATCCCTCTGGCCATGTAATAAGGCTATAAAAAGAAGCAGTCCCACAAAAAACTGCATCAACGGGACAACAAAAATCGTTGGGACGCCGCGATCTCGTTCTTCCATTCTTATTCAGTAGGAACAGGTACCGGTATCTGATGGAGGATCTCTTCCAAGAATTGTTCTGAAGTTTCTCCTCGCAGACGTTCTTCTTCCTTGACAATTAGCCGGTGAGCAAGAACGGGGATGACCAAAGATTTGATATCATCGGGGAGCACGTATTCCCGCTCCCGGAGTGCTGCCAGCGCCTGGCCGGCGCGCATTAAGCCGAGGGAGCCTCGTGGGCTGGCCCCGAGACGTAGGGAGGGGTGACTGCGGGTCGCTCTCACAATGTTTGTAATGTATTCTTTAACAGGACGAGAAAGATGGATTCTTTTTCGGGAATGCTGCAACTCAACAAGCTCTCCAGGATTTGCTACAGCCCCTAACTCGATCAAAGGATCTTTTTCTTGGAAGCGTTCTAGGATTGCAATCTCTTCATCTTTTTCAGGATACCCTAAACGTACTTTGAGGAGAAACCGGTCAAGCTGTGCTTCAGGTAGAGGAAATGTCCCTTCCAGTTCAATTGGATTCTGGGTCGCCATGACAAAAAAAGGATGGGGCAGGGGATAGGTCTTCCCATCTACCGTGACTTGACGTTCTTCCATGCTTTCTAAAAGACTGGATTGAGTGCGGGGAATCGTGCGGTTAATCTCATCAGCCAGTAAAATATTCGTCATCACCGGTCCAGACTGGAAAGTAAATTGCCCCGTTTGCTGATTGTAGACGTTAAAACCCGTGATATCCGCGGGCAATAGGTCTGGTGTGAATTGGACCCTTCTAAAAGATCCGGCAATACTCTTAGCAAGAGATTTGGCTAACAGTGTTTTCCCTAATCCTGGAATGTCCTCAATCAGAACATGACCATCTGAAAGGATAGCGACCAGAAGGAGCTCAATAGATTGTTGTTTGCCCACCATCACGTGGGAGATGTTTTCGACAATTTTTTGACAGAGACTGAAATTCAAGATAATCCCTCCAGAAAGGGTGGTTTTATTGAATTGAAAGAATCGTACTAATCCAAACGCATTAAATCCTATTACGTTCAACGGAATCGCCCCTCACCCCATCCCTCTCCCCAGTGGGGAGAGGGGAGGGTGAGGGGGCTTGATGTGAAAGAAATAAATGCGTTTGCATTACTTGTCTAATTGCCAAATAACATACCTTTGTAATTTTGTAAACCCCGTTAGAAGACCTTTGCCCCTCTAACGGGAAGGCTCACACGGGGCATTAAACCCCGTGTTCGCTTCCGTAAGGAAATCACCTTCATCCCAGCTGCAATCAGCGGGGCTTTCTAACGGGGTAAAGAAATGACTGGAACGTGCCCAGTTCTGCTTCAGCAGGATAAGCGATGGCGCAGCTTTCCATTGTAGAAAAAAGAGGAAAGAGGCGGAATGTGAAATTGACAACGGAGGTTGATTGGGTATAATGCTTTCAAAAAGGCATCCCATTGGTTGTGTCTGAATCGAGAGAAGGGAAAAGGGCAATGAAAAATATTCTTGTCATTGGAGCAGCAGGTCAGATCGGTTCCGAGTTAACCCTGGAGCTGCGCAAGCGATATGGTCCTACCCACGTCGTCGCAGGAATTCATAAGACCCGTCCCACAAGGGAGTTGCTTGAGTCGGGCCCCGCAGAAATGCTTGACGTCACGGACAAAGAGCAGCTCTCTTCAGTCGTCCGTAAACATAAGATTGACACGGTTTACAACCTGGCAGCAATCCTTTCGGTTGTTGGGGAGACGAAGCCCCTGGAAGCCTGGCACATTGGTATCCATGGCCTTTTAAGCGTCCTGGAGGTTTCTCGTGAATACCGGTGTGCGGTTTTCACGCCAAGTTCTATCGGCGCTTTCGGAGCCTCATCTCCCCTGGATAACACCCCGCAGGATACGATCCAGAGGCCTCAGACGATTTACGGGATTACAAAAGTTACCGGTGAGCTATTGAGTGATTATTATTTCAAACGATTTGGTGTGGACACCCGAAGCGTCCGCTATCCAGGAATTATCTCGAATGTGACACTTCCAGGGGGTGGAACAACGGATTACGCTGTCGAAATCTTTTATGCGGCAGTGAGAGAGAACAATTATACCTGCCCCATAGGCCCAAGAACATTTCTTGACATGATGTATATGCCCGATGCCCTTGAGGCGGCCATCCAATTGATGGAGGTGGATCCTTCCAAATTGAAACATCGGAACTCGTTTAACGTTACGGCGATGAATTTTTGTCCCGAAATGATTGCAGCAGAAATTGAAAGTCATCTTCCTGGTTTTGTGATCAGTTACAAAATCGATCCGATTAAGCAAAGCATTGCTGACTCATGGCCAAACAAGATGGATGATTCTTGCGCGAGGGAGGAGTGGGGCTGGAATCCAAAATATGACCTAGCCATGATGACCGAAGATATGTTGAGGGTCATCAAGAAAAAACACGAATTGGGATTAATTTAAGGAGGGTATTTTCATGTCCGGAAAGATACCAGAAAAAATCATGAAGGAGCTCGACGACATTAGAGAGGCAGGCCTGTACAAAGAGGAGCGTATCATCCTGACCCCGCAATCGGCTCACATAAGAGTCAAGCAGGGGAAAATGATTAATTTTTGTGCGAACAACTATTTGGGCTTGGCCAGTGACCCAAGCGTGGTGAGGGCAGCTTACGAGGGTCTGGAAAAATACGGATTTGGGATGGCCAGCGTTCGTTTCATCTGCGGGACGCTCGATATTCACAAAGAACTTGAGTCGAAAATCGCAGAGTTTCTCGGAATGGAGGATGCGATTCTCTATTCTTCCTGTTTCGATGCCAACGGGGGACTTTTTGAAACTCTTTTGGAGGAAGAAGACGCCATCATCTCTGATGCACTGAATCATGCATCCATTATCGACGGGGTAAGGCTCTGCAGGGCCAAAAGGTATCGATACAGGAATAATGATATGAATGACCTTGAGGCTCAACTTCAACAGGCCGATCGAGAGGGTGCTCGCACAAAAATGATTGCTACGGATGGTGTTTTCTCCATGGACGGGATTATTGCCAACCTGAAAGAGATCTGTTATCTCGCCGGGAAATATGGAGCATTGGTGATGGTGGACGATTCCCATGCAACAGGGTTTGTGGGAAAAACGGGAAGGGGCTCTCACGAATACAATGGAGTGTTTGGGCGTGTCGATATTATCACCTCAACTTTCGGGAAGGCGATGGGGGGTGCTTCTGGAGGATTTACAGCAGCCCGTAGGGAAATCGTCGAGTTGTTGCGCCAGCGGAGCCGCCCCTATTTATTCAGCAATACCCTTGCTCCGGTCATTGTCTATACCACTTTGAAAGTGCTGGAGGTTCTTAGTGGGAGCACAGAGTTGAGAGACCGACTTGAAGACAATTGTGTTCTATTTAGGAAAGAAATCGAGAAAGCAGGATTTAGAACGGTTGGCGCCGGCCATCCCATTATCCCCATCATGCTTGGAGATGCTAAACTAGCTGCAGACATTGCACGGGACATGTTGGACGAGGGGGTTTATGTGATTGGTTTTAGCTACCCTGTCGTTCCCAAAGGGCAAGCGAGAATTCGAACTCAAATGAGTGCGGCTCACAGTACCAGCGATATCACTCAAGCGATTCAGGGCTTCAAAAAAGTGGGGCGCAAGTACAATGTGATTAGCGGACAATGATTTTACCAATGATGAACGGACAGGGTTAGTTTGAAGTCTAGCACGATTTCGTTTGAACCTATCACTTGCTCGGGGCACCAACCATCCGTGGCAGAACTAAAGACACCACCGATCACCGGGGGGACAAAAGCCTCGAGATGACTGGAACGTGCCCCGTAAGTCCCACCTTGCAGGCGGGGTCAAGGGGCGCAATATAAAATGAAATTACCTTTCCGGGAAGCCCCGCCGTGCCTGCCCCGTCTTAACGGGGGGGGTCAAGGGGCGCTTCCTTCCAGGTGAGGGAAGATGCAGGAAAAGCTTATCCTTAAAGAATTATGTCGGTACGTCATAGGAACTTGGGCCGACATCATCTATAGAAACGCGCTTCTCTATCCAGAAAATGAAGCATTTGTCTATGGTGAAGAGCGAATCACATTTGCTCAATTTAATGCTAGGGTAAACAAGTTGATCCATGCCCTTCATTCCGTGGGAGTTAAAAGAGGGGATGGGATTGGAATCTTGTCATGGAATTGCCTTGAATATGCGGAGGTCTTTGGAGCAGCCATGAAGGGCGGATTCATCATCTCTCCCTTCAGCCCCAGGCTGCAGGCCAATGACCTGGAATATCTTATCAATTATTCAGGGGTCAGTGCACTTTTTGTAGGTCGTGAATTCTCAGAAATGGTGAGTCCATTGCGGCCACGCCTTGCCAAGGTCAAAAACTACGTCTCTCTTGAGACTTCTGCTTCTGGTATGACTTCTCACCATGATCTGTTAAGCGGTCATTCAGAAGAAGAGCCCGATGTTCAGGTAAAAGAGGAAGACCCGTTTCTCATCATTTATACGAGTGGGACGACAGGTACCCCCGTGGCGCCCTTTACACCCAGGGGCGCAACATTGAGAATACCCGGACGAAAGCTATACAAATAGGTGCAGAGCCGGGTGATAAACACATCATGATCTTGCCCCTTTTTCATATCGGCGGCTACAGCCACTTTTGGGCCTTTTTCTACGTGGGCGGTAGGAATGTGATGATGCCGCAGAGATCCTTCGATCCAGCCTCAACCCTCCAAGCGATCCAAGATGAGGGTGCGACCGATATTCACATCGTTCCCACCCATTTGGTCACCATGCTGACTTTGCCCGATATTGAGAAATACAATCTTGGCAGTCTTAAACGGATCTGGTATGCCGCCTCTCCTATGCCGGCAGAATTGTTAAGGAGAGGGATGGAGAGATTTGGAGCGATTTTCATGCAGGGGTATGGCCAGTCGGAGTCAGGGCCTGAAATCGCTTTTTTTCCAAGGAAATCTCATCAAGTCCTGGACAAGCCCCGAGAGGAACAAAAGGTGTTGGCCTCCTGCGGTCAACCTTGCGTGGGGGTGCATGTAAGGATCATCGATGAAAAGAATGATGATGTGAAACCAAATGTGGTGGGAGAGGTTGTGGTGCAAAGTAAAATGGTGATGGTTGAGTACTGGCATAAGCCGGATGAGACTCGCGACGTTATGGTTGATGGGTGGCTCCATACAGGGGACATGGGATATTATGATGAGAATGGGTACGTCTACCTCGTTGACCGGAAGAAGGACTTGGTTGTTACTGGCGGAGAGAATGTTTATCCCCGGGAGGTGGAAGAAGTTCTGTACCGTCATCCTGCAGTTGCGGAGGCTGCTGTGATCGGTGTGCCCGATGATTTATGGATAGAACGGGTTCACGCTGTCGTCGTTTTAAACGAAATGCAGCAGGCTACGGAGGATGAGATTGTGGAATTTTGCAAGCAGCACCTGGCTCGCTATAAGGCCCCCAAATCGGTTGAGTTTGTCGAGTCTCTGCCAAAGAATCCGCAAGGTAAGATTCTGAAGAGAGAACTCAGGAAAAAATATTGGACAGGGTTAGAAAGAAAGACTTAAGAAATCGTTAAGCTCTCAATGCGTTTATGTTCAATAAAAAGAGACGAACACGGCACTGAGCAGGGGATGATGATCGGTGGAAAGGGATAGGGAAGCTAAATTGCGGATAGAAAACCTCTGGATTTTGGAGGAACTTGGCAGTCGTGACAGAAGATTCATGCAATCAGATTTCTGTCCAACGTGCGGTACTGGATGGCTTCGGAGAGGTGGGCGGGCTGAATATTCACCTGCGCTTCGAGATCGGCAATGGTTCGGGCGACCTTCAGTAATCGTGTATAAGCTCTGGCGCTCAATCCAAATTTATCAATTGCCATCTCCAGTAACTTCTGACTGGCCTCATCGATCTCGCAGAATTTTTTGATGTGGCGGTTCGTCATCTGAGCATTGCAGTAAATTTTCATTCCCTTGAATCGATTGAGCTGAATCTTTCGGGCATTATCTACTCTCCTCTTAATCTCACGAGAAGATTCTCCTGCCTCCCGGCTGGCCAGATCCCGATACTTCACCGCAGGGACCTCGATGTGAATGTCAATGCGGTCCATCAAGGGACCGGAGATCTTTGACCGGTAACGCTGAATCTGGGGAACGGTGCAAGAACATTCATTGCTCGGGTCAGCGTAGTAGCCACAGGGACAGGGGTTCATGGCTGCCATGAGCATAAAACGAGCAGGGTAGGTGAGGGAAGTAGCGGCCCGGGAGATGGTGACTTTTTCCTCTTCCAGAGGCTGACGCATCACCTCCAGGACATTCTTCTTAAATTCCGGAAGTTCATCCAGGAAAAGAACACCGTTGTGGGAAAGGCTGACTTCCCCTGGCTTCGGAATCTGGCCTCCACCAATTAGACCTGCATCGGAAATGGTGTGGTGAGGACTACGAAAAGGCCTGACGACGATGAGGGAGTTTTCCGGTGGAATCAATCCCATGACGCTGTGAATCTTTGTCGTCTCCACTACCGGAACTTGCAAAAGCCGTTCCCCCTTTGCCAGTTTTTGATGTTAATTGTATTGCGAAGTTTATGTCAATACCATGCCTGTCTTTTTTCTGGTCGTAATGGAGGGTTATGGATTCTATGATTACGTGGTAGAACTCGAACAGCTCTTCCGTGGTGAAGTCGCGGAATTTTGCCCAGACTTCTTTTACGTATTGCTTTAATGATTGGATTTTGATTTTTTCGAATAAGGTGTTTTTGATTTCTGCTTCTAGCCGGTTCGCCTCTCTGGACAGTTCTGTTTTTTCTCGGGTTAACGTTTTTTTCTGTTTTTCAAGCTCGTCCAGCTGGATTACTCCTTTGCGGTAAGCGGTTAGCAGCCTTTCCTCTTCTTCGTTTTTCTGCTGTAAGAGTTTTTGGAGGCTTTCAAGCTTCTTCTTTTTAGGCTCCAAGCCCTTGTCTGGTTTGTCGTTGTCCTGTTTTAAGAGCAGGGCGAGTTTTTCAGAGTTCTCCGCAATGCTGGTGACTTCTTTCCATACCCCTTCTTCCAGTTGCGTCTGGCTTATGCTTTTCATCTCACAGTTGGTTCCACGAGGTGGCGGGTTTTTGTTTTCGCAGCGGTAGAACTTGTACACGTAAGTCCGGCCATCTTGTCTGCTTTTGGGGCTTCCGTGGCCGTACATCGTCCTGCCACACAAACCACATTTGAGAAGTCCTTTGAGGAGGAAGTAGTAAGTGTTGTTTCTCTTTCGGAACGTGGACTCGATGCCTGTTAGCTTGTGCTGGACCTCCCAAAACTTCTCAGGAGTTATCAAAGGCGGAAGGTACAGGTTAACCTCTTCTTCATGGTACTTGGTGAAATGATACGTTATGGGTTTGAGGCCGGTGTAGCATTCTTGTTTAAGGATCTTGTATATTGTGGATGCTCTCCACAGGTTGGTGGTGGGTTTTTTGCCCATCTTCCAGCCGTGCCTGCCGTACCTGGTGGGTATGCCCATCTGGTTAAGCTTTTTAGCCATGACGTAGATGCCTAAGCCTTGCAACGCCCAGTCGACCAGCATGTCATATACTTGTTTCTCCTCAGGGTAGGGTTCTATCTTGTGCGTTTCCTTATTAGGCGCGTAGCCGAAAGGTGTGGAGGTTCCTCCGATGCTCTTCCCTTGTTTGAGCTTCTCGGCTTTGCCTCTCATCATCCTCTTCAACATGACTCGCTTTTCTCTTTTGCTGAGGACACCTCCTATATCAAGAATAAAATCGTCGTCTATGTTCTCAGGGTCTAATATCCTGCTTGGCGTGGCAATCTTAGCTTTGCCTTCCCTGAATGATTCTTTGATGATGTCCCAGTCGCCGAGGCGTTCGCTTCTTGACAAGCGTTCTTCTTCTATGATGAAACAGCCTTCGTACTTGCCAGTCTTGACCTTGTTAAGGAGTTCTATCATCTTTGGGCGCTCGACGATGGTCTCGCCCGATACCCCTCCCTCGTCTAAGAGTTCGTAATCCCAGCCTCTGTCTTTGGCTAGTCTGGTGAGGGTGTTTATCTGGGCCTTGAGGCCGTACTTTTCCGTCTGTCCAACTGTGGATACGCGGGTGTATATCAGCCACTTCTTCTTCTTAGCCATCTTTCAAACCTTTGAATAGCTTAGCCAGCTGTTCTTTCCTTTGTAGGAAGTCTTTGGCCTGCTCTTCAGAAACCTTGTTGATGATTAGCTTGTCTGTGGGTTTTATGCGTTTCTTGTCCAGTTCTGCCTGCCAAGTCTGGGGCAAAAAATAATCTGTTTTGAAGTGGACCCAATCCTCGTCTGTGAACATGGTTTGTCCATAGATGGTAACCGTGGAGCCTCTCCACCCGGCAGATCTTAAAACCTGCAATGTTTCGTGCAGCTCCTTCAACCGTTGACCGAACAAGTCTTCCAATAGGCGGTCATTCCTGTCCAAGACCTCACGTTCTATATAACAAACCACTTTAATCTTGTTCTCAAAATACCAGAAATAACAGTCCTCAAAGTCCAGGCTCATGCCAGTCATGACTGCGGAGAACCTTAACAGGCTCCCCAGACCATAAAGAGGGACTTCTGAGAAGGCTACTGGGAAATACTGCTCTAAAGTCTGCACAGGGTCCATAAGATTTCAGGCTTTTGATAAAGACCAGGATAAGACCTATTTTATCATCATCGGTTCAAAAGTCAACACCTAAATTGTCTTTCGTTTTTCGAATTCCAGCCATGTTCCCACTCCCGCTTATCTTGAAACCCAAATCTAAAAACAAAAATAGTAAAAAAACAACAAACCAACCGAGCCGAAGGCGAGCCACTAATAAAAAAAATCCTCGAAGCGAAGCGGAGAGGAAGACCAAATCCGCTCGACCATCAAAAAATATTAAACAAAAAAAACAGCCCCACAAACTCCAAAACATCGTTAGAAAATCTAAAACATCGTTAGAAAACCAAAAATTGATACAATTATTAGACTCTAATAATATACACTCTTAAGAAAACAAACCTAAAAAAAAGAGGTGAGTTAAAACCTCTTATAAGAATAAAAAGGAACCTCTTTACTAATCAAACACCCTAACTTTCCTTTAAACATAACCCTAATCATCTTCTCATTCACCTCGTTATGTTTTCTCATCCTCTGCAAGCATATGTTAATGCTTGCCCTGGAAATACCTAGAACATCCGTTAACTCGTTGCTGTTAAACCATTTATTCCTAATACCGTCTTAAAAAATTGTTAACGTCGTCCTGCCCCATACCTCATCACCCCTTACGAGTTAGGAAAGGGCATTAACCCTTCCCCTATTTCACCTCTTTCCCCAGAAAAGCCCTGCTTTCTTTCTCTGAGTTCTTTCTGCAACCTCTCTATCTCTTCCACTAAGAGGCTGTAAGTCTCTAAAACGTCACCGAAGTCTATCGCGTTATTAGTATAGTACTCTATATCTTCTAACAAGTCTTTCTGCCTCAACAAGTCCTCGATATGACCCTCTAAGCCGTCTATCTTGCTCGTCTGTCCAAGAATTAATAAAGAGGTGGTCATTCTTCACCACCCCCTGTGCCATTCGCTTTTTGCAGCTCTTCAGCGAACTCATCAATTGTTGCTTTCAAGTCTCCGAACTGGCTTCCTCTGAACCATGCTTGGACGTTCTTCCACTTGCCATCCTGTCTCATCCCTGCTGAAAGGCATATGTTTATCCTTTCAAAAACCCTTTCTGTGTCGTAGTCGTTTTTTGCAGGGATTACTTTTTTCGTCTTCCATGCGCTAAGCTGGAAAATCCCATTCCTCATTTTTATGTCGGGTTGCTTCCCGCTTTTCTTTTCTTGTTTTTTTGCCATTTTCTTCAAGACCTCCTGTCGTGTTTTCATGCCCGAAGCGTCAAGCAAGAACGGCTCGCCCAAAATGGTTCCCCTCGGTCCCCTGCCTAATCTTTTTTCCCTCGGGGAAAGAATTAAAAGCGCTAGCACGGAAAAGCCGTGCGCCTTTTATTGCTTTCCGCCTTTAATCTAAGGACTTATCGCTGACCGAAACCTTTTTGCAGCGTAAAGCCGTGCGGCATGTAGGAAACACGACAGAGAGCTGTCGCCAGAAGAAAAGGCTTCATTAAAAAAGGAAAGATTACATGCGGGAGCAACCGGCATGCAAAATATAGGATTCGGGATTTGGAAGCTAAGCCATGGGCAAACGGTGCAAGTAATCCGAAAAATATCGGCTACGGGTTACAGGAATTGTGTATTGGAAGGGTTTAACCTTGCTTTCGTGCAGGATGGCAGAATGCGGTGAGTGGAGAACTTTTCAGGCTTTGGTCATGGCAAGCGTTCGGAGCTTTTGAAACATCATTGGCGGCTCGCGGAAGACTGTCAAAAGTTAATGGTTTAATATCTTCTGCACCCCCTCTTTAGTCTGGTCACCAGCTTTCAGTTCCATACAGCCTGTCATAATATTCTTGCGGCGCCCCACACATTTTTCTCCTATTCCTCGTTTTCTTCTTAAAATATTTCCTCCCCAGTATTACCATTATTATTTGCAGGACGAAGAGTATTACTAGGAGTATTATTAATTTGTAGAGGCTCACCGTAAAGCTCAACCGCATCCTCCCCATGACGTAGCCTATTACAAAAGCCGCAAAGACGTACACCGGCGAACTGAAAGTATAGTACAAGTAATGTCTTGGGAGCATTTTCTCTTATTTTCCTGCAAATTCGTATTGTCCCAACAGGATGGTATTCTCCTTCCAGGTGGTCTCGTCTTCGTATCTCCAACTGCTGGATAAATTTGAGCCCAGCCATATGAACGTTTTGCACTTATCACATACTGCGTAATGGCTTCTTCCAATGTTTATTAACCTAACTTCATGTCCCTCATATTTGCACTCTACGTCGCCCCAGAATTCTCCTATGACAAAATTGCCAACTTCAATGTGTTGTACTTCTTGTGTTTCTTCCATTCTTTACCTTAGGTCCTTATAGAAGGCTTTTTTCTCGATAGCTTCTCCGATGAGGGTATGTTCATTATTGATTATTTGTTTTTCTGTAAGGCATTGCTCCGTATCGTCTATGCAGTTCAGAATCCAGAATTTCTTATCATCTTCGTCCCATCGAATCACCTTTCGACTGACCAATCCCCCTTTTAGCTGGATAAGAAACTCTGCAAAATCCTCCGCCTCTACTTTCAGCTGCTCCAAGGATTCTATCAGCTTAAATTCCTCTTTCATTGTTCTAGAATCTTTTTCTCTCCAAAAGGTTTAGGAGAAAAAGCGACCTAAATACTCTTTTAACAGCCTTCTGTGGCAATACTTATCTTCTTTTTCAGCGCACAGAAGCGTTACAACACCTTTCTCTTTAATCAAACCTAATAATTTTTCAATCACTTCTTTCCTTCCTTTTATCTCTTCCAAATATCTTCTTTCATATTCTTCCCAACTAATCCTCTTACCCCTCCAATCATTCAGCAATTCAATGCTCGGGGCTAAATCACTAAGCCACAAATCATATTTATAATAACTCCTTACAAACCTCATCACGCAAACCCTGAAACCATCCCCAACATCCCCTTGGTCAAAAACGCTTTTAGTTTTTATTACCATGTTCGAATCCTCCGAATCAGTTTTTCGTTCCATACCCCACAGGTATGCGCGGACGAAAAACGTGGGTGAGGAAGACAAGATACAGACAAAAGAGTAGAAAATCAGTCATTCCCATTAACCTTATCTAATACACTTAATATTTTGTTTGCTATCTCTTCCGTCTCATCACCATCCAACGGTTCTTCCACCCATAAATCATTTATGGATTCGATAAAAGCCTCCACTTCTTCGTCTACGTTTCTTCTCATTCTTGCTCTCCGATTTTGAACTCTTCCTGCTTGATATCCTCAAGAAAGTGCATGCTCGTGCTTTTGGTCTCAAACTTGTCAAGGTCTTCTGCGAAGCCTTGGTATCGCAGCATGTTCTCGAAAACGAGTTCTGCGTAGAAGTCGTAGTCACCTGAAAGCCTGAGCAAGGTGTTGATACTACGATGTTCTTCAAGGAATTTTCTTACCTCGTTTTTGTCGCTCGCCCTTATGAAAACCCCTATTTTTACGGGGAAACCCAGCTGTGAAAAGTCGACCAGAGAGGTATCCTTCACGATTACATTTTTCCCGTGCAGCTTGCCCACGTGTTTAAAAACAGTAGCCAATGGTACGCCCGTCTTGTCGCTTATTGATGTCAATGACTGCCTCGAATTTTTCCGCAACTCCTTTATGAGCCTGATTTCTTTTCCTTTCATAATAATCCCTCCCTGAAATAGTCTAGGCTGTTCTTTGCCTTCCATTCAAACCCGCAGTTGTAGCACTTCACCTCTCCGTTTTTCCTCTTGTAAGCGATTTTCGAATCGCATCTTATGCATTGCTGGTGTGTCATGCTATCAGCCCCGCAGTGTCCGGGTTTGACAGGAAGCTTTCCTTTTTTATCTCGTCTATGATATAGAACACTTTCCTCGCTTTAAGCCTTATCATGCCTTCTATTTTTTCTATGAACTCTTCAACCTCCTTCACTCCCGGAAATACGACTTCTGCCATGTAGTCCCACCCGTTGTTTATCTTATGCAGCGAATTCACGTTACGGTCCTTGTCCAGCAGTTCGAGAAGCTTCTGCCTGTTTTGCGGAGCGGTCGAGAACGCAATCAGGGCTTTTGCCTGGTATCCCAGCCTGTCAAACCTAACCAAAGCAGTGTGCTTCTTTATCAGGCCGCCTTCGTATATCTTTATCTTGTCGAACAGCGTCGACACCGGAATCCTCGTCACCTTACTCATGTCAGTAAGCTTCATCCTCGCATCCTGCCTCAAACAACTTATAATCAACAAATCCGTATTTTTTAATCTCATCCTTCTATTCCTCCTCGGGGTAGAGCTTTTTACCCCCATAAAGTGGTTTGGGAAAAAAGCGACTATTCTAATTTTGAAATATTAGACAGTATTCATGTTTGATTGGTATAAGGAAAGGATTACTAAGATAGGGTTTTTTGTCGCTGGTGCAGTTGTGTTGTACTTTGATGATAATGGCTTTGAGCTGGCCTATGTTCGAGTTCATCAAAAGTGTTCTTAACAATGCGTAGTATTTCCCTTCCTTTCTTTTGTCACCTATCAAAATTGCGAGTACTCCTCCTGGCTTGACTGCGTTGAAGAGCCTTTGAACAGATTTATTGAGTTTGGTCTCGAATTCTTCTAATGTCTCGCAGTTGCTCAGGTCTCTGCTGTCTTCAGTGTATCGGATGATATCCCAGTAGGGCGGGTGATACCATACAAGGTCAAACTTCATTTCTGGCAAGCCGCTGGTCAGAACGTCCCAACCGTCTTTAAGGTCCCGGCCTTCATAATAGATTTGTTGTTTCAGGTATAGGTTGATTCCCGTTACTACGTCTTTAGTTGTGGCTCCGCCTTCAGTTGGGTCGAAAACGCTCCGGCATCTGAATCTCAGGATTAAGTCTTTGATTAGCCATCCGCTACAGTTCCCCCGATAATTAGGGTTTCCCCAAGGACCCCTGTCCGGATAAGAGACAACGCTGCACAGGTCTTTATTTTCCTCGTAAAGCCCATAGAAACCGTTGCCAAAGGACTGCAACTTTTCTTCAAGGTCTTCGCTCCTGGACATCTCTGAGAGCCGAGCCCTGACAGTATGCTCGGGAATTTTTGGTCTAAACTCGCAAACTTGTAAATGAATCTCTTTGATATGGCTAGGTCCATTACCTGCTACGAATTCAAGTATTAAAGTCTTAATGGTATTGGTTATTCTTATCACCTTCCTTGGAGCTTTTTGCCCCCATAAAGTGGACGGGAAAAAGCGACCCGCCAATAGAAAGGATATATTCCTGAACCTATTTCCTTTCATAACCTGCAGGGCATTTAACTAAGTGCCAACACTTAGATTTATCTTTATGTAATAAGCACCTGCTTTCTTCATCTTTGCGAGTGCATTTCTCAAAGTCTTCCGAACAGATTATGCTATCCGCCCATTCATCGTAAGGATCTAACATGAGTTTTCCACCTCCAAAAGATTAGGGGGAAAGCGACGTGTTTTTGGGGAAGTCAAATAATAGTAAGATAGTTATAGGGCTTAACAACGGGTGTTAAGTAGTTTATTAAGGCCTTATGCTAATCATGTTATTTAAAGATTAAATATGGGGGGCTAAAAAATGGCACGGGAAGTAAAGGATGAAGATATGGAAAGGAAATTATTAGAAAAGCAAGTGGAAAGAAAGATTCTAGAGATTCACGGTTTGGTAGATAAGGAACAAAAAGAAACAAGAGATGTTTTAAGTCCTATTATTTGTTGGAAATGTAAAACTAAGAATGGAGCTACGGCCCAGTATTGTGACAGGTGCGGAGCTTATTTAGATGAAGAGAAGATGTGTAAAGATATGATAGCGCTCGGCGAGCAACTTATAAAAATAGGTAGGCAAGCAGCAAGAAATAGATTAGGAGTTTTAAAACAAAAGATTCTTTGAATGCTCAATAAAAGATCAAAAAAAGCAATCTACTAACGAACATATAATCCGTTGAACACAAAGACCTAAGACAAAAGGGTTTGAAACTTAGCAATCCCTAAAACGAAAGGTTTAAAAATATATACTACAGCATATGCTATTACAGTATACACATCAGTTCATGAGATGTGTTCCAAAGTAATCGGAGGTAAAGAAAATGGGAAAAAGAACGACAGAATTTGTGCTCGGTTTGATAGGCGGAATATTTGGTTTCTTCGGTGCGTTAATCGCGTTGGTTTTCGGCGGAATTGGTAAAGCTTTGGGTGGGAGTGGTGCTTCAGAAATAATTGGATTAGGTTGGGGAGCAATACTTTTCTCGATTTTAGGCATTGTTGGTTCAGTGGTTGTAAGAAATAAAGCCAAACTGGGCGGATGGTTTATGATTATCAGTGCGGTTGGTGGAGTAATTTGTATCAGTTTCTTCTATTCGTTATCTTTTGTGTTATTGCTCATTGCAGGATTGATGGGTGTAATTAAGAAGGGTGTATCAAAATGAAGCGGTTTTTGTTAGTGTCTATCTTTTTATTAACTCTTCTTTTTATAAGTGGGTGTGCTGAATCGACATCAACTCAACAGACACAACAAGGAGTAAAACCAGAAGTCAAAACACCACAAGAAACGACTTATGCAATGAATCAAAATGTGAATGTAGATTATTTAGCCTATAAAGTAACAAAAGTAGAAACATTTAGGGAAATGGGAACTTCGATGTTTGATAAGCAAACAAATGGGAAATTTGTCAAAGTATATCTCGAAATAACTAATAATGCCAAAGAAACAAAACAAATATTCCTTCCTCGATTTACTTTGATGGATAATCAAGAAAGACAGTTTGATAGACTTTCTGATGATATGATGTACGTTGCTGATTATCTAGAATTTGGGGAACAATTACAGCCTGGTTTGACTACATCTGGGGCAATAGTCTTTGAGCTCCCAAAAGATGCGGCAGACATAACTTTGATAATTTCGGGAGATTGGACATCAATTTCAAGAATAAAAATTGCATTATCAAATATAAAAGATATTGGTAAAGACACAACTGAAAAAGATAAGCAGGATAAGATGTGGGATGAATCCATGAAAGAGGGTCAACAGAAAACAAAGGAATTAATGAACAAATGTAATGCTCCTTTTAGTTGTTCCTCATCTTGTCCAGATATGATGGATGTTGGTCAAAAAGATTGCCCATCAGGAAAAGTATGCTGTATGCAATAAACCTTTTGCTTTAATTTTGGTTGTTGTGATTCAGAGAAAGAACAAAAACCTCGCACAAGAACTGATACAAACAATCAGAATGAAGGAATAAAAAAGGTTTAAAACCTTAAAAGTTCTTTGAAAAAGTAGGGAAAGGAGAAGCGAGTCATTCTTCCTCGCCTTTGCTGTATTCTTGTAAGAGCTTATCGTTAACCTGTTTCAGCTCTTCCAACACTTGGTTCATGTCTTTGCCGAATAGCTTTATCTCCCAACCGTAGCTGTCCTTCTGCCCTTTGATCAGTTTTATGCTCGGTATCTGCTCCTGAATATTCACTTCCACAATCCACCACCTCCGGTTTTTTTCTACTCAAAATAAAAAGAAGAACAAAAATGGCTTACTGCCTCGTCTTCCTAACCTTCTCTTCTAAAGCCTGCTGAATCCACGTAAACACTTTGTCACACCTCTGGTTGAACGCTGCGATTTGTATCTCCTTGTCGTTCGGATAGTCTTCTTCGCATTCAGCCATTATCTCTGCACAGTGCTCCCTATGAGCGTGCCTGACGCTATCAAGCTCTTCACCATCTAGTATTATCGTTGCGAAGGCCCCGTTACCGTTCTTATAATTCTGGCTGTACTTTATACTAAACTCTTCACCTTCTTCTTCAGCAGCGTCTTCCCTGTTGGTCTCTGCGATGCACTTCTTTATCAGCTCCGTAGCTTCTTCCTTGCTAAGGCTGTCGAACTGAACCCCTTTCAGTATTCCCTGACTGAGGCTCGGATTCTTTGCGAACCTTTTCAAAGCAATCACTTGCTTATCAGTTGCTTGTTCCATATTGTTTTCCTCCTTGAGAAGTTTTCATCTACTGTGAAACCCTCTCTGCTAAGAAAAAGAGGGTTGAATGATAGCAGGATTAATTTATTGGAGTCTGTGTGATGTTTATGTGTTTTAGAAATCAAGGAAAGCGTATCTATGGAATTTTTTAAGAATCTTTGGTCTGATGTTTCTGATGTTTCGGGTGAAGAAGTTGGGTATGTTTCTAACTCCCTGGGCAGGGTATCTTCTTAATAAGTATAAGAATGGTATTTTGACTTCTATTTCGCTAATCGGCGGTGACCTTGCAACTTCGAAAACCTTATCTCTGCCAATAACGCCAAGCACTTTTCGAAAGAATTTATACCCTCTTTCGTAATGTCTTAATTTTTTAGAGAAAATATCCCAATGGTATCGATTACTTGTTTTTACTGCTTCTTTGAATGCTTCGCGATCATAGATGTCGAGTAGGTGGTCGAAGGCCATGTATTCTGCAAACCCTTCTCTAAAGGATCTGCTTTTCCGATACCTATTTTTGGATTTTTTGTCCACTATTCTGTAATGTACTAAGTGGGATAACTCATGAGCGACGTCTATAGGTATAGCGCTGACAGACTTATAATCCCTCTCGTAGATGTCTTGGTTTACGAATATGCTATCTGGGCATCTATGGTCTACGAGCATTGATGTGTCATGGTAATCATCATCAACATAATTTGGTTTTGTACATATATCTTTAGCTAAAATCTCTTCCAGATTAGTCCCTGTTCTTTCCTCGATTATCGGTTTGAACTGCTGGGCATAATCCTGTGTTAAGGTTAAGTATTTTCCCATCTTTTTATCCACCTCGTTCTATAATATTTTATGGGTGGACAAGTATATAAACCTTTCGGTTTGTAATTACTTAAGAGTAGTGATTAATTAAGGGAGGGGTCATTTTAAAAAGAAAAACTTAAATTAAGGGGTTCAACAGAGATTGTTGAATTAAGGTGTGAAAGTCAGGACTTGACCTTACGAACACTGTCAAGTCAGGCAACGCTTCCTTCCTGTACTAAGCAATTTATGGATTCCCTCGAAATGTGACCGTTTAATTGGTAATCAACAGGTCATAATGGCCTTGCTTAAATGACATCGGGTGGCATTGGTTTACAATATGTCACTTTGTGGGAGTCCTAAAATCCTAAGTTGAAGGAATTTCAAGAAGTTATAAATTGGCGACGACTTGCGAGCATACAGTAAGAATGTCTCCCATAGGACTTTTAAAAACCCTTGACTTTTTAAAAATGTTTCGATATAGTTTGAACGAATTTTGACCCTCGCCGACTAATGCAGGGGGGTGATTTCAAGACCTGGTTTTCTCACCATCCAGCCGAAAAACCGATAATTTCGGATGCCTTGGAGGGAAGAAGGGTGAAATGAGGAAATGTCTATGAAACGCGGTTCCCCTATCAGAGTAAAGTTTTTAAAGTTTATTTTTATGGTTGTCCTGGTACTTACTTTTTCCATCCCAATCCAAGTACTGGCCCAGGATTTATATTATATTTCGGCTAAGCCAGGAATTTATTCTCCAAAATTAAATGATTGCGATACTGGATTCAATGGAGAGATTGCATTTGGTTGGCGGCCGAACCCAAACTTTGCAGCAGAGATGGGAGTGGGGTATTTCGAAACAGAAGCGAAAGAGAGATTTCGCGGACAGCTTGGCGGTATTACTTTTACGGGTCGGATAACAGCCGATATCGAAGTTATCCCTGTTACTATTACCTTGAAGGGCATCCTTCCATATAAACAATGGGAATTTTTTGGGTTAGGGGGTATTGGTGCCTATATTGTTTCCGGCGATCTAAAAGCTCGTGGTACCGTTGGCGGATTATCTGGTGCGGTTGATTTGGACGATAGTGCCACGATATTTGGGTTCCATTTGGGATTAGGATTTCATTACAATATCACACCAACTATCTTTGTTGGAGCTGAGGGGAAATATCTCTGGACGAGTGAAGCAAAACTCCAGGACGAAGTCTTCGGCGTACCCATAGAAGCGAAGTTTAAAATGGACGGCATCCTTGCCACCGCAGTTATCGGTCTTAGATTCTGAGCTTCACAACTTGTTCGCAGTAGCCGTAAGATTTTAGAGTTTAATAAGAAAATCTGACTTTTAGCATTGAGTGGAGGGACTCGGTCAAGATCGTGCTGTGTCGTTATGTGGATTATAGTTTTCAACATCGAAGACAGGGTCAGAAATAGCTCTGCTTTTTTTGTCTAAAGCCTTCCATATACTTGCTTTCAACACATAATCTTCAACTGTCAGGACTATCTTAGAGTGAAGAGTAGTAGGTGCTACTTGTTAGAAGAGTTAATTTGACAGTATTTGTCAGATCAAGTATTGTTCAGGGCATTTGTGGCAGTGGCAGTGTTTTAAAAATTCGTACCAGGCAGCTTCTTTTGCTGTGGTCGGGTGGGAAGGGTTTTGAAACGTAAAAACGCGTATGACCTTACCATCATTTTCTTCTATAATTTCATTCTTTGTAGTAAAGCGTCAACTGATGTACGTTTTCTAAAGAACAAACCTTCTCCCCAAGCTTCCTTTATAACTATCTTATTTGTGTTGATTTTCGCACCGACTTTGAGAGAATGTTTTGCGTATATTGTTACAGGGTTTATATCTAACTCAGAAACCTACTTCTACCCAATCCTTGTCCTGGGGTTTTGGAAACCTGTATATAACCTTAGGTTTCTCGTCATTATGTGAAATGTAAAATATAATGTTTGCAATTGTCATCTTGTTACCCACGTTAGAAACAAGAGAAAGCTCTTTAAATGCTTCCACGGTTTTCTCTTTCTTTTCTAAAAAGTCGTTGGCTATTCTAAGTCGCTTTTCTGAAAATGCCAAGTTCCCGGGTTTAGCATTCAGCTTCTCATTAAAATGAGACAATTCAGGAAATGTGTAGTGATTTGTGTGGGTCAAAACCCCCTTCTGTAATGTAACTATTTTATAGTTCTCCGGACTGAATGCTTCGATGAGTGCAATTTTATTCCTGTCGGCAAGTATTCTGAATAAGGGGCTTATCAAATAAAACCCTTTCTTCTTTTCTATTTCAGCCAATGCCTCATCAACCGTCTTAAATGTTTTCAACCAATCTCCGGCTGGCCGATAGTATTTTCTGTTTGGACATTTTTCTTCATTAGGAGGAGATTGTGTAAGTATGGCAAAGCCATGTTCGTTCATACCGTGACTAATCCATTCTTCACGAAGCTTGGGATCTCTGCTAAATCCTTTTACCCTATGGCAAAGAAAAGGTTTGACTTCACAAAAAAATGCCACCTCTGGTTCTGGCCTATCAAAGTTTATCCATACTATAGTTTTTTCGTCATCGATATACGCTACACCAGTACAAGGATAACCATACCCTATCACTCCAAGAATGAAAAACAAAGCCATGAAAATTGGTAACGCTATTTTCTTCATAACTTTTTAACCTCCTTTTTTAGAAAAAATCAAGGCGGCCCTTATGAGTGTAATGATCAGAACCGCCGTTTCTTGAGTTTTTTCAGTTGATTGTTACTTTCGCATCAACTTGCTCCTTTGTCTTTTATTCGGCATCCTTCACGCATCGGATAGTAACGCAGTGTTTACTTGTATAATTTGATCTAACATAACCCAGACGACTATGCTTATAATAGACCGTGATCATTTCTCCACTGGATTCAAATGATCCGCCACGATAAGCGTATTTCTTATCTCCTTGTTGCTCTTCCGAATAAGACCACTCCCATAGATTACCAATCATGTCAAGACATCCGTAAGAAGAAGCACCTTTGGGGTAACTTCCAACCACTTCTGGCCCCTTCTCCCCTCCGAAGTTTCCAACCTTCCTAAAAGTAGGAATCTCATTGCCCCATGGATACTTACGACCATCTGCCCCTCTGGCTGCCTTCTCCCACTCTGCTTCGGTAGGTAATCTTTTACCCACCCATTTAGCATAGGCTTCAGCGTCTTCTGGCGAAACACAAGTTACTGGATGCTTATCTGAGTAAGATTTATAATTGGGATTTTTCCAACTGAATCCATAATATTTACCCCTAAAATCAAATGTATATCCCAGTCTTTCAGCGGTAGTAACATAACCCGTCGCCTTTACAAACTTTTTAAACTGGCTTACTGTTACTTCATACTTGTCAATATAGTAAGTTTTTAAGTGGACAGTTTTCTCTGCCCCAGGGAGTCCCATAATAAACTCGCCCACAGGCACAAGAATCATAGGTGCGCCATCGTCCCCAACGATTTCATTTGCATCGGTAGCAAACACCATTGTTCCGACAAGCAGAACAAACATCAAAATCCCAATAATAGTCTTCATAACCTTTTTAACCTCCTTTTTGCAGTTTTCATGCAATAGCATGTGGTAAAAGTGTTCTGAAGGGAATCCTGTTCCTAGGATTATGCTGTCTTTGACTCCGGCGAATAAAGAAAGAAAAGGTTGAAATCGTAAAAGACAATACGACTTTATCATTTTTTTCTTCCATACGTTCATCATTCTTTTTGGAAGAGTTCTAATTGTTGAGCCCTTTCCAAAGACATTTTTAAAGCTTTTACAATATCCTCTTTGAGAAAATTCTTTTTCCGAAACTTAACTTGAATGGTAAAAACCTTATCTTCCGGAGTCCAAACCCAAACCTTCAAACTTGAACTGGCTTTATTAGGCTTTTCCTTTGTGACTTTTTCTTTTATCTGTTTGGCAGTCTTTCCAGTTTTGATCTCCTGCCATAAGGATTCTGGGTCTTTAGACTTTACCAGTTGTAATAAGTGTTCTTTTGTAACGTCTGAAGTCTTAGCCTGTTGTAAGATGTTTTTTGGAAGGTCTAAGATTTTAAGGATTTGCGAAACGTATGGCTGGGATTTACCGATCAGTTTTGAGACTTCTACCTGGGTTAGGTCTTGTTCTAACAACTTTTTCAAAGCATTTGCCTCGTCGATAGGTGATAAGTCTTCTCTTTGCAAGTTCTCTATCAACTGGTAGGTCAGGATTTCTTCGTTGCTCAAGTGTTTTATTATGCAGGGGATTTCTTGCAGGCATGCGAGCTGTGCAGCTTTAAACCTTCTCTCACCTGTTATTATCCGGTAGTGTCCGTCTCCTTCTAATAACGTTACGGTTAAGGGTTCGATAACGCCCTTGCTCTTGATAGATTGCGAAAGTTCTTCAAGCTTTTCCTTATCAAACTTTTTCCTGGGCTGGTCAGGATCCGGATGGATGTCCGATAATGGTATGAGCCTAGCTCCCGGGACCGCTTTCGTCCTACCCCTGCCTTGGGCTTCCTTTTCTTCAAGAATTACGGGCTTGAAATCTTCCTTAATCTTTTCTGTAAAGCTTTTCCTACTTTTGCTCAATTAGTTTCCTCCGCTTGGAGAACAATTTAGGATATGACCTGGCTAAGAATGGACTGACGTAAGCGATTCCGAGAAGGTGGGAAGCGATGTGTTGTATGAATTCGAAGCTCAGTTGTTGTTCTTCTATAAAATAGTCGAACTCCTGCCAGACGTTCTCCAAATTAATATCATGAATGGTTAACCCTTTTTCTTTAAACTCTTCGGCGGAACAGTAAAACTTTTTCTTTCCTACGCCGTAACGATTGTTAGGTATGAGGAAGTGGACGCCTGGGCCATACTTTTTCGCTATCTGGGCCTGCAGCTGCGACTCACTCTTATAAGTCTCGAAAGCGTTGACACTGTACCTTATAGCTGCCAGGCTCAAATCCTGCTCTAATAAGTCATTAATCACGTCAACAAAAAAGGTTTTAAAAAACTTTACCTTCCTCTCCCCCTTAATTTTCGGTATCAGCACATTCCAAAACACGTTCCTCGTTATCAGGGATACAGATTTTTTCCTAACTCCAAGATTTTTGACCTTCACCTCATCCTGCTTTGTCAGGTAGATATAATTCTTTTTCAACAGACCCTTCTTCTTATTAGAATAGTCGTCTTCGTCCATGAACTTGTCCTGCTCAGGAGTTTTAGACTTGTTTTTGAAAAACCAGATGTTTTTAATTTCTGCTTCGATGCTCATGTCGAAAGTGTCGGAAGGGAAGGGCACGTTATCCTTGATTTCCTTTATGATGGCGTCTTTGACATTTAGAAGCTTTTGCTTGTCCCGAAACTTATCCAGAACGCATACGCTGTCAGTGTCAGAAAAGATGTTCACATAACCAGCCTCCCTAAACCTCTTCCTAGCCAATTGGACCCATTGCCTTCCCAAGGATGTGCAATCCCGGGCGGTAAAAGGATGATAAAGGTGTTTAAACCTTTTCGATGACGAAAGGCCGTAAATCGAGTTAAGCATTATTTTAAGCGCGTATTCCTTCGGGTCTTTGTCTTTCTGAAATTCTCGCCGCTTCTTATATGTGGCCAGGAGAAACTTTTCCACCTCACCCATACGGGTATTGTCGTAAGTTCCTTTTGTTTTGAATACGCCGTTACCACTCCAACCAACATTGGCAGGGCTGAAAAGGTTGCATTGAAAATTGATATGAGGATAAAGACTTTTAAAATCTAAAAGATATATATCCCCCTGGGCGTCGTCGAAGCTTTCACCGGCAGGGTAAGCCACGTAGCCTCCCCCGTAAGAAGCCTCGCCTGACACTTCCTCGTATTCTTCCTCTAATCCTAGCTGGTAGCAGATTGCCTTGTAAGCGAAAGAAGAAGGCGTGCATGTAAGATATGATTTGGCTTTGATGTTAGGTTCTGAAAGGTAGTCTTTGAAGCTTTCAAAATATTCTTCCAGCCATTCATACAACTTCTTCGTTACTTCAATATCTCTTAATGTGTATTCCTTGATTTTTTGCACGTCTTCAGGAGCCCAGGAAGGCTTTTTAAGAAGGGAGTAATCAAAATCAGTTATCTTGCCTTCTCCTTCGTCAACTACGCCTAGCGTTTTAGAAACCGTGTCAAGGTCGTATCTTAGCAGGACGTCATCTAGGAGGTTGCCATCGACCATTATGATTTTTACCCTTTTCTCAACGATTTGTCTGAGGTCGAGGTTGTATTTGTGCTGGAAGAATCCTACAGGCGTGTTGAATCTCTTGTCCGTGTTTACGTTGATGTCATTCCAGAAGTAACGTTTTAGGACGACATTATCATAATAAAGGTTATTAAAACCGACTAGATAGTCATGGTAAGAGATGATGTCTTTTACCTTGTCCAGACTGGTCAGGAAATAATATTCATCAGTGGCGTAGCTGTAACAACCGAAGGCTTTGAACTCGTCCTTCTCAGCGTTCGGAAGCTTGCCAGCTGTGCTGCACTCGATATCGTAGATTAAGATTTTTTCTTTAGAATCCATTCCTATGTATAGTGGTTCTCAATTTCTTGTAAGTATTTGTCGCAGAAACGCCTAACTTCTTTAGGAAACTTGATTGTCTTGTCAGTCATGTCGTCATTTGCTAATAAGCCTTGCAGGACATTTATTATTTGTTCAATGCTGGGGTTTTTTAGCTCGTAAAGGTTCCATTCTGTATTAACCATTTTTTGGTAGTGTTCGGATTTTAGGGTTTGTTCCAGTATGGTTAACCTAGTCTGAATTGCGACCTTGCTTTCGGTATCGTTCGGGTTCTTTCTTAAGTCTTTAAAAAGAGGCTTCATGCTCTCTGTTAGAAGGTTTAAAAGCGTGAATGAGTCGAACAGTTGAAGGCTTATAGTAACCGTGTTTTTAAGCTTGGGCATTTAGGATCTCCTTTAAGAGTTCTCGGCATGCTTCAGCCTGTTCGGACTTCGGCTGGTAGAAGCTGATAGGGATTTTCAAAGTCACGGCTTCGGCGTATTTGGCAGAATCTTTAAGTTCGGTCTTAAATACTTTATCGCCAAAATTTTGTCGTATCATGTCCCGGAAGTCCTGTTCCACTCTTCGTCTGGTGTCGAGCTTGTTGATTACGAAACCAGAAAGTCTTAGCTCGGGATTCGCTCTTTTCTTAATCTTTTGAATCAGTTCTAATAAGAATCCTGTACTTTTAACCGCGTAACTGGAACATTCGAGAGGGATAAGGACGGAATCGGAAGCGGTAAGTGCCAGGCGGGTAAAAATACCGAGGCTTGGCGGGCAATCAATCAGGATTAAGCCGTAATCTTTTCTTACCTCATCTAATTTGTCAGCTAATAAGTATTGGCTGTCAGGTTCGGAAAGCAGCTCATATTCTATCAATCCAAGACCAAGATTTGACGGGATGATGTCGATGTTTTCGAATTTCGTCCTGCATAATACCTGAGAAGCCTGAACGTCAGGGTCTGTTAAGAGTTCTTTCAAAGTTTTTTCTAAAGAATAGACGTCTTGTACGAAAGTGTTGGAGAGGCTGTGCTGCGGGTCAACGTCGCAAAGCAATACTTTTTTACTGTTTTCTGCGAAGGCTCCGCTCAGGTGAAGCGTCAAGCTGGTCTTCCCCACACCACCTTTTTGTGCAGCCACGGAAATGATCATTTCGTTTGTCTCTTTTTCTTGTGGATTTTTATTAATTCTTTCCAAAACCTTTTTTCTTTCTCCAGGTGCGTTTTCGTATGCAACGCCCGATACTTGTTGCAGAAGCGTTGGACTTCATAAGGGTAGGGGAGTACTCCTTTGTTCAGCATCAGGAAAGATAGTAATTCGAAAATCATGTAGTATCTTTGCTGGAAGTCTCGTATGCTGTTTGGCTTGACGAAAGGGTTGTATAGCCTGTTCTTGAACGACTTCCAATTCTGGCCGTAAATTTCCTGAAAATGCGGAGTCTTTAATATCCTGTCAAGGATGAAAAGTCTTTTGAATATTTTATGTTTGAGTATCCCGTGTTTCGTGATTATCCCGCCGTCTTTCATCCTTTCTGTGGTCTCGTTCTTGTGCGTATGCAGGGCTATGAAGTATTGCCTGAGCTCTTCTGAAAGCACGTCTATCATCCGGTAGAAGATGTCTAGAGGAAGCAAAAGGTCTATCTTTCTTTGTCTGGAAAAGTCTCGCTCTTCAAGCTGTATCTTGAAACGTTTAGGATTGTAAAGTTCGTATTCTTTCTTCGTGCTCATGACACCCTCCTAATAGACTGCCAGTATATACATGGTCTACCCCTAACACACCCTTAGTAAACTCGTTAATCGTCTTCATTATTTTTTTCATCGTCTTCATCGTCATCCCATCCTTCATCATCGTCTTCGTCCTCAAAATCTTTAATTTCAAAGCTTGAATCATCATCTCCGAAATCTTGGTCATCCTCTTCACTTTTAAGGGTAGAATAGTCGGGTGATGGTCCTCCTGGGCGTCCTAAGTTTCCGATAATTCTGCCGCCTTTAGTTCCAACTTTGTAAACGGTCTTTAGGGCGATGTTCTCGCCCGTCTTCTTAGCCTTGTATAGTTTTTTCTTCCATTTCGGAAGCTGCCTATACCTTGTCCGCATCACTTCTTGCAAGTCTTCAAAGCTGTAATTTTCGAATTCTCCGTCGTAAAGCTCAAGCTCTCTGCGGAGGACGCCGTCTGCGAAGCCGAACACCCAGTCCATCGCCCTCCAGACCTTTTCGCCTAGGCTTCGTTCCGGCTCCCACTTCGGCTTCTTGGCTTCTCGTTTTTGCCGTTTTTCTTCTTCTTTTTCTTCCCTTATCTGGTCGTAGGTTTCCTGGTCGATACAGTCTTTGCATTTAGGTCCGCAGTAAGAGCATATCTCTTTGCCACATCCTCCTTCGCAAGGCTCTAATGATTCGCGTAGCTGGGCGCACTGCATACAAGCTTTTAAGTCTTCTTCACTCATGATAAGAAGTCCGTCAAAACCCTAAACTTAATCTTTTCTAAGTAGTCTTTGTTAAAAAACTCTATCTTCTTCTTATAACTGTTTATCGCTCTTTGGCTGGACACGGCTACGATGACTTTGTCACATCCGGCGTCAAAATCTTTCTGAAGGTTGGGTATCAAATGGTCAGAGCTAAGCTCGACTTCTATTGCTGTTTTCTTGCCATTAGATTCGAAGCCTACGTCCACGTTTTTGAAACCGAAACGTTTTTCTATTTCTGCGTTGTAGCCTTGCTTTTGGAAGAAATCTTTGACTGAGTGCTGCCAATACTTATGCTTAAAATCTCCTTTTCCCGGAATTTCGACCTTGTCCATCTTGGCAAAGGTCTTGCCCTCAGGAGTTATCTCGTACAAGACTTTCGTGCTTAAACCCCTGCCTAAGCCTATGCGGCAAATCCTGACTAATCCTCTGGCCACGAGTTCTTTGAAATACTTGTCTGTCGTGGAGCTACTGCTCGGCAGCTTTAACATTTCTATCCTGGTTTTCTGGTCGATAAAAGGATGATCCCTAATATTCGTAAGGATTCTGATAAGAGTGTTCCCCTCCGTTTCTTCCTTCTGTTTCACCTCTTCCTGCCTTTGGGTTCTCTTCTCATCTTCCCGTGCTTGTTCTTCCCTTTTCTTAGCGTCCTGAATTAGCCTGTACTCCGTCCTTGGTATCATTTTTTTCTTAAGCTCTAGGAGTTGTGGTGCCATTAAGCGTTGAAGGTCTTGTGTCGAAACGTTCTTGTCCACGTCAAAAAGAGTTACCTGGATGATGAAAGGCTTCGGCCACTTCCCGCTAAGCTTTACGATGGCTTCAAACTCGTTCGTCGTCTTGTCAGATTTTAACGTCCTTAAAACTTCGTCCTGGTCCTTGTTAAGACCTAATGCTCTGACCATTTCTAACAGGTTCATGCCTCCGCTTTGGGACATGCAGATTACTGTGTAGACGTTAGCTTTTATGCTGTCTGCCAGCTCTGTAGGCATCTGGTCAGCAACTACGAGTCCTTCGCCGAATTCTCTTATTTTCGTAGTGAACTGGGTAACCTCCCCAGGCCCAACTGTACCAAACCTTGAGTCGTTCTCACGCCTCTTACTATAGACGTTTTTAGCCTCATCGAAGAAAAAGACGTGTCTTAACTGGCTCCTCTGGTTGTTGCTAATCTTGTACTGGAAAACGTGACGCAACAGGATTGATACGAGAAAAGTCTGGCTTTCCGCAAGCACGCCCTCAATCTCGAAAACCACGTTGAGTTTTAAAAGCTCCTCAACAGGAAAGCCCTTGTCACATTCCAGCATGTCTCCAAAGGATATGGTGCACTCGCTCAGCCTGTTCAAAACAGAATCTACAAAATCACCCGTCCTTCGAAATTTCCCGTCATAAGGCTGGGCTTTTACGCTGTAATAAAGGTCGTGAATCGAAGGGTAAGCGTCCTTTCCAGAGAAGACTCCGTAATCACGGTAAAGTTTCTCAAGGTGAGAAAGAATCACTCCTTTAGACCCTGCGAATAAATAATACGCTTGGCAGAAGACGTTGGTGAAGGCTTGCATCCAAAGCAGAGGCTCTACTCCCGGCGGAGGCCTCAAGGGGTTAAACTTGAAATTCTTATAATCAAAAACGAGTACGGGAGAAGTCTTTGCCAAATGCCTGTAATCTTGTTTGAAATCGAAAGCCCAAAACGGGATGCCACGTTCGAGAAGCTGGTTAAGGATTATGTATATGAGGGTAGTCTTGCCAGCGCCTGCCCTGCCGGTAATAAGAGTATGCTCCCCGAGCTCGTTAAGGTTGAGTCCGAAAGGAACGCCGGAATGCATGACGCTGCCGAGCTTCAAATGCCCGTCAACCTCGTTGCAGGTAGGGTTGGGTTCGAAAGGATTAGGAAAATTCTTCCTGACTGCCAGTTTTGGCTTGAGATGTTTTTCAACATTCGCCACGTGCTTTTCAATAATGTCCTTGCTTTTAGGGAACCGCTTTATCATTAGCAAGGATCTCTTGATAAGAGGGTCGTCAGAGCTGTTAGTATTCTTTGCTAGGTCTTGGATGTAAAGATAGGCTTGGAAGGCGTAATCCCTGTCATCAACATCTTGTTTTGCCCTTTTTGGATCAGTCACTTTCTTTCTCAGGCTTTTTAGGCTTCTTTCGCGGCTCCGAATCAGATTCAAGGAAGTTCTTTTGGAGATAAATTCTCATATTATAATGGTCTGCGCAGCACGGCTGTTCCGTCCCGTCTTCTTCGGTGAAATTATGGGTGTGCTTTTTGCAAAGAAGCTTGCCGCAAGGCATGTTGTCGTAGCCGGCGCAGTATTTTATATGTTCTAAACAGACCGCTTTTTTGCACTCAGCGCAAAAGCCTGCTATTTCACCCTTGGAGGACAGCCTTTTTCCACAAGCTGCTACGATTACTGTTGTCTTCTTAACCGAGATCGCCTCGCCATCAGGACTGATGTACTGCTCCTCGCTCTCATCCGTGAGCTCTTCATCTTCTTTAGGAGTTACGAAACCAGTCGTTGCCTTTGTCGTATCCGACCCTCGAAAAATGTCCTCTGCAGCATCTAACGCTCTAGACTTCTCTTCCGGCAAAGACCTTCTTTCCGCTTTGAACCTCTGGTATCTTCTCTCAGCATCGACACCTGCTCTTTCAACCCTTTTCCGCAACGTCTCGTACTTTTTCAGTTCAAACGCGTCAACTTCCTCCCCGTTTTCCCGGCACGATTCTATCTTGTATCTTTGCCTGCAATATTGTTTGACCGTGTTTTCGGACGGGCTCGCCTTTCTATGAGGCGACGTAGCGGATGCTTCTTCAAACCCTTCTATTAGGCGCTTCAACCAACTCATTAGCTCACCACTCGATGAAAAGCTGAATTAACAACAAGGTGTAAATCACAACGTAAAAAACTTTGCTGATGACAAGAGAAGTTATCACGTCCTTACCCAAGTGAGTTCCCAGGATGTGCGGGCCGGGAATCATCATTACGAGGCAGAAAACCATAAGCCCGGTCTTCCCACCCCTACTAGAATACGCGTAGACTTTGTCCATAGGCAGATTAAACGTGACTACTATGGATAAGAAGAAAAGGAGGATGGAAAACAGCCTTGGCTTGAAAAATTTCCAAAGCTTGTTAGCTGTAAGCCCTAGAACGTTTATGAAAAGGAGAACTGAGATGAGAAGCATGTACTTTGAAGTCAGGCCCCCGAAGCTGTTAAAAAAAGCGGTGAAATGGTACTTGATAATATCGGTCACGCTTTCCAGAGGCACCCCGGATTTTTTAACCGAGATTATTGCCACGAGGAGATATTTGAAAACGAAGATAGAAAGCAATACGAGGACGATTGTAAGAATAGTTTTTAAAAAACTGTTAAGCCTTAATAACCTGTTCAGCCTTGCCTTTTCAGGATCGACGTACTCCATAAAAATCACTCCCTGGTTAAACTCATGTAAATCTTATAAGCCTCTTTATCAACCTGGTCTCTTAAACTGGAGAAGAATTGTGCTCTCTCAAACGGTGTTGTGAACTTGGAAGAGCCTCTAGCAACGTCGTTTCCTTTGCCGTCGGAAATGGTTATGCTAAGGTCGGTGTGGTCGTCGCGGATGGTTAGTTTAGAATCAAGCCTGTTACAACCTTCTCTTTTTCCCGTAAAGGTAAAAAGGCTTTTAAGATGCTTATCGGACTGTAAAACGTTTTGGAGGTCTTCAGGCTTGACATCTTTCGCGTATTTCTTCTGAAAGAGAGCGTCATACATTTTCTGAACCACGGTCAGTTGTGACTCGTTTTCGACGCTGGTGTTATTAAAGAACAAGCAAGGCTTCTGTTTCAAAATGAGGTGAGCGGAAGAATCTTCACGCGTAACAAGTTTGGAAGCATCCCTGTAACCTTCCCTCCTCACAACGACGTTATGCGTCACGTTTTTTATCATGTTGCGCGTCTTTCTTTCCGAATCAACAACCTTGCTGCTTCCCGGCTTATCACCTTCCCTAAAAAGGAGCCAAGCAGGAGTAGCGTTATAACGAGTAGTCTCATACTTGTGACGCTTCATTTCACTTTCAAGAACCGGATACGAAAGGCTTACGGTTAAAGGGGTGAAACCTTCAAATTTCTCGTCAACATACACACCAGCCTTAAGAGGCTCGGAAGTTACGGTCACAGCGCAAGATTCTGAATTTCCAGTGTCCTTCCATTCGCCCCACTCAGACCACGCGCCCCAGTGGACGGTTTGTGAGACGCAACCGGTCAGCAAGAGTAAAGAAAGAATGGTGGTTTTAAAAAACATCTACTGAGACCAATTCGTTATCTCATTTATGATTTTTCTCAGCACAGTGTTCGGCGAAGTTTCTAAATCCACGTTCAAGCCTGTTTCTTCACAAATAACTTTGTGCAGAATTAAAAAACCTTCTTCTTTCGTAAAGGTCTTTTCGTATCCCTCTACTTCCTCTAAAAGAGGGAGCAACTTATCCTTTAAAAAGATGTTACGAGCAGTATTAAAAACTTCGGGCTTGTTAACAAGCCTAAGATCCTTTACCAGCTCGTAAAGCTCCTTGACCCTAAGCCTTACAATTTCACTCTTGAAAGAAGCCGCTGACTGTTCAAAAAGTTCTAAAGCCTCACTTACCCTCATGACCTGACCCTTTCTATTTCTCCCAGGCGGATATTCTCTCAATGAGACTTTTAAAAATCTCGCTAGGTGGCCTCTCGTCGAATTCACGGCTCTTGTAATGAAACATTTCAAAGCCGGTAGCATCATAAGCGCCCGTCCGCTCAGAAAAAGAGTCTGGGTCGATATCCTTTCTTTTCTTCTCTGAAAACCTCATATACTCGTAGAAATCAACCAACCTCTTCCTAAGAACCTTGTAAGCCGTGTTGAAAACGAGACGGTTGCTGGCAAAACGAAGATTGTCAGTCAATTCATAAAGGTCTTTTAAGCGCATGTTGTCAGAGATTTCCTCCTCGAACAGCTTCACCGACTTCTCAAATAAGGAGAAGGCTTCGGCAAGGTTCATTTTTCTCCCCCCAGTTGAGAGATAACGCCCCAACAAATTGGACACAGACATAAAAAGTATCGGACCTCCTTCGAGTAAGCCCCACCGGTTTACAACGCGTAACAAGGTATGAAGCAAAAACCGTGCCCCTAATACGACAGAAAAAATTAGGCAGTGTAAAGGAGTGATATTTTGAAACAAATCAATTTTAGTTAAGTGTTTGAATTGGAAAGAGAAAACGAAAGAAATGGTCAAAAAATGTACAACAATGACATTCTTCGTAAATAGGTAATTTGTGAATTATATCACTTTTTTAGCTTCCTAACCCTCGGCTTGTTCCAATAATGTTTTTCCGAAAATCTTTCACGGAAACAAGAGCAAAGCTTATAAGCAAGGCGAACAGCGTTTTTTGCATGTCAAAAGCAAGAGACGCACTCTACGACCTCAAAAACGGTACGGAGATAGGGTACACGTGGGAAGACTTAGAATTCTACATAACCGGAAAACTCAGACCAAAGCCTGACTTGAGACCGGCGATACAAGAAATGCTCGACCTTTTAAAAAACATCCACGAGGAAAAAACGTACCGAGCGAAGGAACCGGAGCAGCTAGAACTCAAGCTCAGATACAAGAAACTCTAAAGCCGAGAGGGTTTGAGGTATATAAGAAGAGCTTTTTGTTCAGAACAAAAAAGAAGAGTGTCATAACCACTTGAGATTGTTATAAAATATTTTACTTGACAATATTATTTGAATAGTATCAAATAGTCTCAAGACTTCTTGTAGCTCGATGCCACTGAAGA
>Ga0315282_10002004_pt1 | contig 38125 bp, 28 predicted proteins | sample YL17G07_20_MG_FD_203693 | JGI IMG/M metagenome (GOLD analysis project Ga0315282, IMG submission 203693) | Sediment microbial communities from Yellowstone Lake, YNP, Wyoming, USA - YL17G07_20 | ecosystem: Environmental > Aquatic > Freshwater > Lake > Sediment | place: USA: Wyoming | collected... | reverse complement strand
AGGTGCACGAACGGAGGTGCGACACGGAGGTGCACGGACGGGGGTGCACGGACGGGGGTGCACGAACGGAGGTGCGACACGGGGGTGCACGGACGGAGGGGCACGGACGGAGGGGCGATACGGAGGTGCACGAACGGAGGTGCGACACGGAGGTGCACGGACGGGGGTGCACGGACGGAGGTGCACGGACGGGGGTGCACGAACGGAGGTGCACGGACAGGCCTGCGCTCATTCCGACTTCGGCGTTTGGGTCCTGGATTCTGTCTGGCCACTGCCCACTGCCCACTGTCCACTGTCCACTGACGAGTGGCCCTATAATCCCGGCGTGCACGCCCGGTTCTACGCGCCCGATCTCGCCGGGGACTTGTCACCGGTGGCGCTTCCCGAGGAGGAGGCGCGTCACCTGACGCGTGTGCTGCGACTCGGGGCGGGCGACGAGGTGACGGTCTTCGACGGCCGCGGCCACCAGTGGCTGGCGCGCGTCGAACACGTCAGCCGCGGTCGCGTCATCGTCCGGCCGCTTCGCGCGGTCGCGCCGGCACCCGAGCCGTCGGTCACCGTGACGCTCGCTCAGGCGGTCCTCAAGGCCGACCTCATGGACGAGGTGGTCCGCGATCTGACGATGCTCGGCGTCGCGGCGGTGCAGCCAGTTGTCTCCGAGCGCACCGAGATCGGCATCCCGACGCTGAGGCGCGGACGCCGGATCGATCGGTGGCGCCGCATCGCCATCGCATCGGCCAAGCAGTCGGGCCGCGCCGTGGTGCCCGACATCCGGGCGCCTCTGGGCTTCGCGGAGCTGGTCGCCGAGGACCGCGCCGGCCCCCGTCTCATGCTCGTCGAACCGCGCGCGGCCGGGGGCTCGAGGCTGCCGGCCGCCGTGCTTGGAGAAAAGGGAAAGCCGACGAGTGCCACGGTGCTCGTCGGTCCCGAGGGCGGCTGGACACCCGGAGAGATCGCCTTCGCCGAGCGCGGCGGCTTCGGGCTGCTGACGCTCGGCCAACGGACGCTGCGCGCCGACGCCGCGCCGCTGGTCGCGCTTTCGGTTCTGCAGTTCCTGTGGGGAGATCTCTGACCGAGCGGCGCACGACGAGGGTTTGGGACCCCGGGTCTTCTGCGCTCCGGGCGTTGTGTGGCGGAGCGGTGGGGAGACGGATGGACGCAGGCATCACGCGCGGGCAGACGGCGGGGTACTGGATCCGGGCACTGGGGCTGGTCCCGCATCCGGAGGGCGGACACTGGGTCCAGACGTACCGCGCCCGCGAGGAGATCAACGCCTCGGGGCCGCCGTCGAGGTTCGGCGCCGCTCGGCCGTGCTCGACGGCGATCTACTTCCTGCTGCGCAGCGGCGAATACTCCGCCTTCCACCGCCTCAAGGCGGACGAGCTGTGGCACTTCTACGCCGGTGGCCCGCTCACGCTCTGGATCATCGACGAAGGTGGCGAACTGGTCACGCGCCGCCTCGGCACACACCACGACCGGGGCCAGTCGTTTCAGGTTGCCGTTCCCGCCCGCTCCTGGTTCGGCGCGACCGTGGACGACCCCGGCACATTCACCCTCGTCGGCTGCACCGTGGCGCCGGGATTCGATTTCGCGGACTTCGAGCTTGGAGATCGCGAAACGCTGCTGCGGATGTACCCGCAACACAGGGCCATCATTGAACGCTTGACGCGGTAGAACAGTGACCGGTGGGCAGTGGCCAGTGGTCGGTGGGCAGTGGGCAGTGGCCGGCGGCCAAACCATGGGGGCGATGAAGGTGTGGGGACGAGTGCTGGTCAGCAGGCAAGCAGCAGCGCCACCCAGCCCTCGTCCGCCTCGCGAGCAAGCAGCCTGCCCGGCGGCGCGAACGCGACCCTCACCTCCGATTCCTGATCCGACATCACGCCGCCGATCACCAGGTGGCCGCCGGGCGCGACGTGCCGCCGTAGCGCGTCCGCGTGCGCGGTGAGCAGGCCGGCGGTGAGGTTCGCGACCACCACCGCCCACGGTCCAGCCGCCTCGATCGTCCGGAAATCCGCCTGTCTCAGCTCGATGTCGTCTTCCAGGTGGTTGAGCTGGAGATTCCCGCGCGCGGACTGCAACGCGTCCGGATCGATGTCAATCGCCACGACGGATTCGGCGCCGAGCAGCCGCGCCGCGATCGCCAGCACGGCGGAGCCGGTTCCCACGTCCAGGACGCCACGGTTCCTCACATCCAGGCGCTGCAACAACGCCAGGCACAGCCGCGTCGAAGCGTGATGGCCTGTGCCGAAGCCCATCGACGGCTGGATGACGATAAGCTGCGGTCCGGTCTCCTCACGGTGGGACAGCGCTTCAGCCCTGCCCGGCACCAGGAGGCTGGGCGCATCGGGGATCGGAATGTCCCACGGCGGCGCGACCACGAACCGCCCGACCCGGATGGCCCGAAGACCGGCCTGGCCGCGAGCCGCCCAGTCTTCGTCCTCGACGTCCTCCACATCGATCTGCAGGCCGCTGCCCGCAAAGCCCTCGCGCAGCCCCCGGGCCGCCTCGTCGCGGTCGGCTGGCGATGCGAAGAACACGCGCCACGTCGCTCCCTGCTCATCGAGACCGGTAGGACCGAAGTCGTCGAGCGCGGCGAGCAGGCGATCGCCCAGCGGCGGGACCACAGCCTGTCGAGGGTGATGGACGATGAGAGCGGGCCAGCGGCGGATCACGGACGGGCGAACGGAAAGGGTCGAAAGAGACGACTATCGACTATCGACTATCGACTATCGACTAACTGAAGATGTCCCGCACCTTGTCGAAGACGCTGCGCTCCTGCTCCTCGTCCTCACGGGTCCGTGGCTTCGGCTTCTCGGCCGGGAAGGTGGCTGCCAGTCGCTCGAGCAGCTTCCGTTGCTCCCGCGTGACCTTGCGCGGCGTCATCACCCGCACGACGACGTGCAGGTCGCCGTGGCCGCGGCCGGAGACATTCGGCATCCCCCGGCCGCGCAGCCGGAACACAGCGCCGCTCTCGGTGCCCTCGGGAATCTTCAGCGTCTCGTCGCCATCGAGCGTCGGGATCTGGATCTCGCCGCCGAGCGCGAGCGTCGGAAACTGCAGCGGCACCTCGCAGTACAGGTCGTCACCATCACGCCGGAAAAATGGATGATCCTGCACGTGGACGACGACGTAGAGGTCGCCCGGCGGGCCGCCGGCCGTCCCGTGCTCGCCTTCGCCGTAGAGACGGAGCTGCTGCCCGCTGGCGATCCCCGCCGGGATCTTCACCGTCAGCTTGCGGTCCCTGGTCACGTGGCCCGCCCCCCGGCATTCCGGGCAGGATTTGGTGATGACCCGTCCCGCGCCCCGGCACTGGGGACAGGTCTGCGCGACCGTGAAGAAGCCCTGCTGATACCGGATCTGGCCGCGGCCGTGGCAGCGCGGGCACGTGGCCGGCGCGGTGCCGGGTGCCGCACCGCTCCCGTGGCAGGACTCGCAGCTCTCCTGGCGTGGAATCTGGATGGTCGTCTCGGTGCCGCGCGCCGATTCCTCGAAGCTGATCTCGAGGTCGTAGCGCAGGTGGGAGCCGCGCTCTGGGCCTCCGCGCCGCCGGCTGCCGAACAGATCGCCGAAGCCGAAGATGTCGCCGAGCCCGCCCAGGATGTCGCCGAAATCGGCGAAGATCGTCGGATCGAACCCGCCAGCGCCCGCCGCCGCGCCGACGCCCGCGTGGCCGAAACGGTCGTACGCGGCCCGCTTCTCTGCATCGGCGAGGACCGCGTACGCCTCGGCCGCTTCCTTGAAGCGCTCCTCGGCCGTCTTGTCGCCCGGGTTACGGTCCGGGTGGTACTTGAGCGCCAGCTTCCGGTAGGCGCTCTTGATCTCCTGCTCGGTGGCCGTCCGCGCGATCCCGAGCACCTCGTAGTAGTCGCGCTTGCTCACGCCTTCGCCACCTTCACCATGGCGGGCCGCAGCAGCCGGTCGCCCAACCTGTAGCCCCGCTGCAGCTCTTCGATCACCTCGCCGTCGCGGTGGTTCGGGCTGAACTCCTGCACGACGGCCTCATGGAGATGCGGGTCGAAGTCGGCGCCGACCGCCTCGATCGGCCTCACGCCCCACCTCCGCAGCAGGTCCAGCAGTTGCCGGTGGATGATGGCGACGCCCTCCCGGTAGGCGTCGGCCTCGCGGCCCGGTGCCGCCTCCTGCGCCCGCTCGAAGTTGTCGATGATCGGCAGCAGCTCCTTGACGAGATCGCTGGTCACCACGTCGGTCAGCTCCCGGCGCTCGCGCTCGACCCGCTTCCGGTAGTTCTCGAACTCGGCCGTCTTTCGGAGCAACCGGTCGTACAGCTCATCTCGCTCCTGCTGGAGCGCTTCCGCTGACGGAATGGAACGATCTCCGGCGGTCGTCCCCGGCCCGACGGCAGCCATCGGCTCGTCCGCTCCACCCGGCGCAGCCTGCGGCTCGCTGGCCTCCTCGGCCGCCGCGTCCAGCTCGGGACGCGGTTGGTCCTTGCGGAACGAGATTGGGACCTTCACGGACAGTTCCTGTTCGCCTGCGGTCTTGACGGGCTTCACCATGGGTTGATTGCTCGATCACCTAGTGGCCTCCGGCGAGGACGCGTCAGTTGGACCGCGTCGCCGGGTCCCAGTCGGTCTCGCGCAGCAGCCGTGACACCGCGTCGGCCGCGCTGCTGACGACGGCGATCGCCCGCGAGTAGCGCATCCGGGTGGGGCCGATGACGCCGACCGTGCCGGTCCGCCAGCCGTCGAAGTAGGTCGAGGCGACCAGGCTGAACTCGCGCAGGTCCGGATTGCGGTGCTCGGCACCGATGACGATGGTCAGGCCGGGGCCTTCGATGTATTCGGTCAAGAGCCGGGCCAGGCGGTCCTTCTCCTCGACCATCTGCAGCAGCCCGCCGAGCGTCGCGAGCGAGACCTCGCCCAGCCGTTCGGTGGATTCCTCCACGAGTGAGGCCGTACCCTCGACGAAGAGCGTCGGCTGGGGCGTGAGCTCCTCGAAGGTCGACCGCGCCAGCCGCAGTGCCCGCGACAGCAGCAGGTCGTACAGCGTCCGCTCCTGGTTCATCCGCTCGACCACGGCGGCCCGCACGTCGGCCAGCGACAACCCCGCAAACTTGCTGTTGAGGTAGTTCGCCGCCTCTTGCAGGTCGGCCGGCTCGACCCGCTCGCCGATGTCCACCACCTTCTGGGTTACCTCGCCGCCCTGCGCGGCCACGACGACGAGCACGTTCGAGCCGGGGAGCGGAACGAAGTCGATCCGGTGGAAGGCGGCTGTCGGGGTGACCAGTGCCGCGGCGAAGCCGAGGTGATGCGAGGCGCTCGAGACCACGTGCGACACGCTGGAGAGCACCTCGTGCATCAGGGCCGGCTTGTGCGCCTGCTGCCTGAGCTGTGCTTCGACCCCCGGCGCCGGCCGCGACAGGCGGTGGCTCTCGAGCAGCATGTCCACGTAGCGGCGGTAGCCGAGGTCGGTCGGCACCCGGCCGGCCGACGTGTGCGGCTGGCGCACGTAGCCGAGCTCCTCGAGGTTCACGAGGATGTTCCGGATCGTCGCCGACGAGACCTTGAAGCCGCCACGGCGGGCGAGCCCGAGGGAGGCCACCGGCTGGCCGGTTTCCACGTACTCACGCACGAGCGCCGCCAGCACGCGGCGCGAACGGTCGGAGAGATGCGGCCCAGTCATTAGCAGTCAGCGGATCGGAGTGCTAATGCCATTATACCGTAACCGCCCCTCGGCCGGCCGCAGGGGCGGTCGCCGGGCGCCGTTTCCCTTAGCCCTTGCCCAGCGTGTTCCACCGCATCGAGAGCGCGGCGACCTCCGGCCGCTCGATCTGCCCGTAGCGGACGGCGATGAGCTCGGCGAGGATGCTCACGGCGATCTCGGCCGGCGTCACCGCGCCGATGTCGAGGCCGATCGGAGCATGGACGCGGCTCAAGAAGTCCGCGCTGACGCCTTCGGCCACGAGCGCGTCCTGGATGCGCTTGACCTTCGCGCGGCTGCCGATCATCCCCACGTAGCGGAGATCGCGGCCCGCCAGCGCGCGCAGCGCGTCGAGGTCGTACCGGTGTCCGCGGGTGACGACGACCACGTAGGCGTTGGCGGGGAAGGCCGCCGCCTGCAGCCACTCGGCAATCGAGTCGACGACGATCTCGCTGGCGGTCGGAAACCGCTCGGTGTTGGCGAACTTCTCGCGGTCGTCGACCACGTGCACGCGGAATCCCGCCTCGTGGGCGAACCGGCCGAGATGGGCGGCGATGTGGCCGGCGCCGACGAGGTAGAGGTGGGGCGAAGGCTCGACCGGTTCGATATAGACCTCCATCTCTCCGCCGCAGATCAGGCCCGACTCGGCCGCCAGATCGTCGGTCAGCTCGTAGCGGACCATCTGCGCGCGCCGTGACTGGATCACCTCGCGCGCCTTCCGGGAGGCGTCGTTCTCGTAGCAGCCGCCGCCAATGGTGCCCACCGTTCGGCCGTCGGCGAACACGAGCATCTTCGCGCCGACCCGTTGCGGGGTCGATCCGCGCGAGGACACGATCGTGACGAGCGCGGCGGCCTCGCCGCGGTCGAGCGCCGCCACGACCGCCCGGTACACGTCGTCGTTCATCGAGGGGATTATACGGGACCTCCTCCCCGTAGGGGCGGGCCTTCAGGCCCGCCCGATGAGCTGGAGCCTGGCGCGTCACACGACTGGCTGGCGCTGTCTCGGTTCGGTCTGGAGTCCGCCGGGGCTGAAGCCCCGCCGCGACGAGAAGCGGCTAGTACCGGTGCAGGTCGCACGTCTCGGTGGGCTCGGTGCCGGCGAGAAACGCCTCGTGGAACACGCGCGGGCAGCCGGCGACGGCGAGCTTGCCGGTGTCGCGGTCGATGTCCACGAAGCTGATCCCGTCGGGGGCCTCGAAGGGGATGTTCGGCCGCCCCGCCAGCGCCCGCAGCATGAAACGGCTCCAGACCGGCAGCGCCGCCTGCGCGCCGCTCAGGCCGAGCGCCTGGTTGTCGTCGAAGCCGACCCAGACCACCGTGAGCAGCTCGGGCGTGAACCCCACGAACCAGGCGTCACGCAGGTCGTTCGTTGTCCCGGTCTTGCCGGCGGCGTCGAGCGTGAAGCCGTCGGCGCGGACCCCCGCGCCGGTGCCTTCGTTGATCACGCTGCGCATCATGTTCGTGACGAGGAACGCCGTGTCAGCGCGCGCGATCCGGCGGGTCGCCGGGAGCGGCGGCCGGACGATCTCCTTGTCGCCGTTGGCGATGCGCAGGATCGACCGCAGCGGGCGCAGCTCGCCCATGTTCGGGAAGATCGTGTACGCGGTCGCGATCTCGAACGGCGTCGCTTCGAACACGCCGAGCGCGACCGACGGATAGGCCTTCGGCTGCATGCTGGTGCCGACGCGCTTCCACAGCGCGGCGACCTTGTCGTAGCCGACCATCTCGGCCACCTTCGCCGTGGCCACGTTGCGGGACTGCGCGAGCGCGCGCCGCAGGGTGATGACGCCGTCGTACTCGTTCTCGTAGTTGCCCGGCGTCCAGCTCTTGTCCTCGTAGGTAAAGGTCGTCGGCTCGTCGGTGACGAGCGTGGCCGGGGTGATGTCGCGCCGGCCATCCGCGGCCGCCGTCTCGAAGGCCGCGAGGTACACGAACGGCTTGAAGACCGACCCGGGCTGGCGGTGCGCGCTCACGGCCCGGTTGTACTGCGACTGGTTGTACGAGCGGCCGCCGACCAGGGCGAGGATCTCGCCCGTCCGCGGGTCCATGGCGATCAGCGCGGCCTGCGCCGGCTGCGGCCGCTTGCGGCGCTTGGCGAGCAGGTCGTCCACGTGCGTCAGCCCCTCGCGGACCGCGTCCTGCGCCAGCCGCTGCAGGTGCACGTCGAGGGTGGTGTACACGTCGATCTGCTGCGGCGTGCGGACGAGCGCCGGATAGGTTTCCGAGAGCGTCTGCCCGACGAGGTCGACGAAGTACGGCGCCTCGGTTTCGAGCGCCCGGGCCACGATCCCGAGCGGCTCCTGCGATGCGGCCTGCGCCGCCTCCGGCCGAATGAAGCCCGCCTCGGCCATCGACTGCAGCACGCCGTTGCGTCGATCGCGCGAGCGGGTGGGCGAGACGAACGGCGAGAGGGAATACGGCGAGTGAATCACGCCGGCGAGCGTCGCCGCCTCGGCGGCCGAGAGGTTGGTGACGTCCTTGCCGAAGAAGAGCCGGGCGCCCTCGGCGACGCCGTGAATGCCGAAGGAGCCGCGCTGGCCGAGGTACACCTCGTTGAGGTACAGCTCGAGCAGCTCGTCCTTGGAGGCCCGGCGCTCGAGGATCAGCGCCATGAACTGCTCGAGCAGCTTGCGCCGGATCGACTTCTCGGGCGTGAGGAAGAAGTTCTTGACCAGCTGCTGCGTGATGGTGCTCGCGCCTTCGAGGTACGGCTTGTCGCCCCTCAGGTTGGTGATGAGCGCGCCGATCATCCGGATCGGGTCGACGCCCGGGTGCTCGAAGAACCGCCGGTCCTCGGCGGCGAGTACCGCCTGCACCACATGGCGCGGGATCATCGCGAGCGGCACCTGGCGGCGTTTCTCGCGACTGGTGCTGACCAGGGCGCTGAGCAGCGGCGCGTCGAGCGTGATCTGGTCGCGCACGCCCTCGTTCAGTACCTCGAGCCGCTCGATCCGGTCCTCCGCGCGCTTCGTGGCGGCGGCCGCCTGGCGCGCGGGTGGCGGCTGCGGCCTCTGGAAGACCACGCGCACCGTCCGTCCGCCCTCATCACCGCCCTTCGGCATCAGCGCGATCACGCCGCGTCCCACCGTGAACTCGCCGCGTTTCTCGAGGCTCGGCCGCTCCGCGTAGCCGAGATCGTTCAGCCGGTCGATCAGCTGGCGCTCGGTCAGCGACGAGCCACGGCGCAGCTCGAGCGGCCGCGCGTAGACACGCGGCAGGACACGCTCCCGCTCGCCGTGCAGGCGGACGTCGATCATCCGCGCGAAGATCACGTAGTAGTAGCCCAGGACCGCCGAGCAGACGAGGGTCGGGATCGCGAGGGCGAGGATCAGGTAGAGCGTCCAGCGGCGGCGCGGCGCTCGCTTCCCTGGCGCGGGCTTCTGGGCGGACGGAGCAGGGCTGGAGTTCACGGAGAATCCAGAACTCAGAAGGTCACTCAATCGCCACATCGACGAATCGCCCGGTCCCCACCTCACCAAGGCACAAATCAGATGGTGACCACCCAGTGCTGTCCCATGTCGAGCGGCAGCTCGGCGGCCAGGCGATCCACCAGCGCAGGCCCGTACTTGTTCAGGAAGTACACGAAGCCAATCGCGCGCTCCTGGGGGTGGCCGTCAGGGAAGGCCTGCGCGCGCGTACGGGCGAACTGACGGCGGAGCGTGTCGTCCCGCCGCTTGGCGGCGTGGATGACCTTGCCGTGCAGCGTGCGGAGATCGTGCTCCATCCGGCCGAGCGCCGACCGCGCGGCGCCCTCGAGCGTGGGGTCGAGCGCCGGCAGGGCCTCGATGAGCGCTGTCATCCGCTCGGTAATGGCTGTGGAGGCCGCCTGCAACGCGGCCTCGACCGTTGCCGGCAGCTGCTGCTCGAGCAGCCGGTTGAGCGCCGCCTCGTCGTCCGGTTGCAGCGATTCGAGCGGCAGATCGTAGCGCGCCAGGAACCGCGCGGCAGCCGATTCGACGAGCGTGATCGAGGCGCGTGGATAGAAGAGCGGCATCGGCACGCCGAAATGCTCGTACACGGCACCTAGCTGTGCCAGATACGCCAGCTCGTTTGGGCCCGCGACGTAGCAGATCGTTGGAAAGAGCGTGTCCTGCACGATCGGCCGCAGGAGCACGTTCGGGCTGAACGCAGCCGGTTGCGCGAGGGCGCGGCCCGTCAGCGCCTCCGCCGTGAGCGTCGACTGCCCGATGCTGAACCGGTCGCCGTGGTGGCGGATCGGCTGGCGAACGCCGTCGAGGTGGAACAGCGCGAGGCCGTCGTCGTGCGGCGTGACCTGCTCATGGTAGCCGTGCGCCACCAGCACGTTGCCCGCCGTGGCGGCGAGCCGGGCCGTCTCGCCCGGCGTGGCAATCTCGCGCGCGAACACCTCGCGGACGAGCGGCTTGGCGGCGGCATCCGACGCGTCGTACACGACCAGGCCGCGGTCCCCGAGGACCATCTCGAGCCACCGCCCGAAGGCATCGGCCATCCCCGCGCCCGCCCGGTAGGCGTTGCGCAGCCACGTGAGCAGGGTCGCCGTAAACTCGGTCGGCGCGAGCACCCCGGCCAGCTCGTCGATCACCACCCCGATCGCCTGGTCGAGCTGCACTGAAGCGACCGGCACCTCGCCGGCGCCCGGCGGCCGCGGCAGGCGGACGACGCGGCGCCGCAGCTCGGCGTCCAGGACCGCGCACGCGCTGACTTCCTCCCAGTCGTGATCTTCGGCGTCGATCCAGAAGATCGCGACCGTTGGCACCTGGTGGTCGCGTGCGATCCGGTCCGCGAGCGTGAGCGCCGTCAAGGCTTTGAGCAACGTGAACAGCGGACCGCCGAACAGGCCGGCCTGCTGACCGGTGACGATCGCCACCGTGCGCGGATCGGCCAACCGCTCGGCCGCGGCCACCGCCGCCGGCGGCGCCGCGCGCCGTCGCTGCTGCTGGGCCACGACCGCCGCCACCTCGGCTCCCCGCCGCCGGTGCGCCTGCGCGCGCACAATCATCCCGTCCCACGCCACCCGCTCGGACGGGTTGCCCGCGAAAAACGGGGCGAGGCTGTCGTAAGCGAAGGCATAGTCGGCCGCGAGCCGCCGAATCCAGGGGAATCGACGGACGTCGACCGGCAATCGGAGCGCGGCGGTCGATGCTACGGGGTCGGAATGCACCGGAAGGTTACTCTCTCAAGAGCGTCCTTCTCTGTCAAGTCGGGAGACGGCCGAGCTCGCCGGGCCGGGCGCACAGCGCAGACCTCGCCCACAACATTCGCACCGGCGAGGGTTTGAACGACGAGAGCTTCGTGCTAGCATCAGTCTCGAATTCCAGCAGGAGTGCCCGACTGAGCCCGGAAGCGTCCGACTCCTACGCTCCACCAGCCGCGTTCGGCCGGTTCCGCGTGCTGCATCAAATCGGCGCCGGTGTTCTCGGCCCCGTCTTCCGGGCGCTCGAGGCCGAGCGCGACCGAGTGGTGGCCGTCAAGGTCTTCCGCATCGACCTGACACCCGAGCAGGCGGCCGAGCTCGCGGCCGGGCTGCAGCGGCTCGCCGATCTCGGACTGACGCACCCGGCGATCGCGACGCCGCTGGCGGCGGGAGTCGAGGGGACGGTCGCGTACCTGGCCGAGGAGTACATCGCCGCCGAGTCGCTCGACGTGGCGCTCCGGCAGTACGGGCCGGCACCTGTCAGCGAAGGCGCCCGGCTCGTGACGCAGCTCGCTGGCGCGATCGACTTCGCCGCTGCGGCCGGCGTCCACCACGGCCGCCTGCACCCGCGCGACGTGCTGGTCACCGCCGAGGCTGCGCACATCAGCGGATTTGGGGTGGCGGCCGCGCTCGAGCGGACCGGCTTCCGCGCGCCCATCCGGCGGCCGTACGTGGCGCCCGAACGTCACGAGGGGGCCGCGTGGGACGTGTGCGCGGATGTCTTCTCGCTGGCCGCCGTCGCGCACGAGCTGCTGACCGGCCGGCGCATCGCAGCAAGCGGCGGCGCGGCGATAGCGGACCTCGATGGGATCGCCACCGTGCCCGGCGTGCGCGAGGTGTTCACGCGGGCGCTGGATCCGGACCCGCAGTGTCGCTTTCCGGATGCGCTCGCGTTCGCCGCCGCCTTGCAGGCTGCAGTGACGGCCAGCGAGGGGCCGGTCCCGCGCGAGACGCACGAACGCAGCGCCAGGATCCGTTCCCTCCGCAGGCCCGCTGCGCCGATGCTGCCCCTGGACGGCGAGGGGCAGGAGGCTCCCTTGGAGCCAGCCGTCGAGACGAAGCTCGGGATCGAACGGCCGTCTCCCGCCGGGCCGATCGAGGCTCTGGACATGCGGTCGTCGGACGCCGCGAGTCCGGAATCGCCGGCGACGATCGAGGCGGAGCCGGCCGCGGCAGCCCGCCCGCTCGAGCCGGACTTCGATAAGCTCGACGCCGTCGCCCGCGCCGAGCAGCCAGCCGACGAGTTACCGCTGCGGCTCGATGAAGAGCTGCTGACCGACTACCGGGCACAGCCGGTCGCCGAGCCCCAGCCGGTCGGCGTGCCCGACGGATTCACCGAACCTGAGAACCGGACGGGCCCGGCCGGCGATCAGGTGGCGGCGCCCGTCCCGGGACCGATCGTGGAGCCGGCCGGCGCGAAGGCACGCACCCCGATGCTGCCGTTCGCGCTGACGCTGGCGGTCGGGCTGTTCGTCGGCTTCCTCGCAGGCTATGGGCTCGGGTCACGCGAACGGCCTTACGCCAACCCGCCCGCGTCGGCGGCGACCTCGGAGACGGGTCTGCGGCCTGCGGCGGCCGGACCCACCGGCGCGACGGCTGCGCCGTCCCGGCCTCCGTCGCCGCGCCCTCCGGTGGCGGCCGGGCCGTCAACCGCACGTTCGTCGCTGGCACCGGGACCGCCGCCGGCCGCGCGCACACCCTCCACGGCTGCCGGGGCGAAAGCGCGGCCGAGCGCTGCTACCCGGACCGGCCGGTTGTCGATCCGCTCGGTTCCCAGTGGCGCGGCAGTCTCGATCGACGGACAGCCGAGAGGCCGGACGCCAGTCGTGCTGCGGAGTCTCTCGTACGGCGCGCACACGGTCCGTGTGACCAGGCCGGGCTTCGAGCCCAAGGAGCGGCGGGTGTCGCTCGGCGCGAGGCGGCCGGCGCTGTCGCTGAGCGTCGTGCTGGAGCGCGTGCGCGAGTCGAAACCCGCGGCTGCCGAGGTCTTTGTCGGCTCGCTGTCGATCGAATCCCGTCCGCCGGGGGCGACGATCTACCTCGACGACCGGCGCGTCGGCACGACGCCCGCCGTCCTCGCATCCGTCCCGGTCGGATCGCACGTCGTCCGCCTCGAGCTTCCGGGCTATCAACGCTGGTCGGCCGCGGTCACCGTGACTGCGGGGGAGCGAAGCCGCGTGACCGCTTCGCTCGGGCAGGACAGGGAGCGATGAAGGCGACGCTGGCCCTCGAAGACGGCACGTGGTACGAGGGTCTCGCAGCCGGCGCGGAAGGCGAGACCGCCGGGGAAGTCGTGTTCAACACGAGCATGACCGGCTATCAGGAGGTGCTCACCGATCCGTCCTATGCGGGGCAGATCGTGACCATGACGTGCCCCGAGATCGGCAACTACGGCGTCTCGCCCGAGGACATCGAGTCGCGCGCGCCGAAGGTCGCCGGCTTCGTCATGCGGAGTGCCTCCCCGATTGCGAGCAACTGGCGTGCTCGAGGGACGTTGGCCCAGTACCTACGCGAGCACCGTGTCGTCGCGATCTCGGGGATCGATACCCGCGCGCTGACGCGCCGGCTGCGGACGGGTGGCGTGATGCGTGGCGTGGTGGCGACCGGCGAGGCCGATGCGGGTGCGCTCGTCGATCGGGCCCGGTCGATCCCGAAGATGGAGGGCTCCGACCTGGTGCGCGGGGTGACGTCCGAGTCGGCGTTCGACTGGTCGGGCGGGGCGGGGCAGGAGTTCCAGCTGCCCGCGCGGCGCGCGGACGGACTGTTACGTGTCGCCGCGTACGACTTCGGGATGAAGTGGAACATCCTGAGGCGCCTGACCGCGTACGGCTGCCGCGTCCGCGTGTTTCCCGCCGCTGCGCCAGCGGCCGATCTGCTCGCGACCCGGCCCGACGGCGTCTTTCTGAGCAATGGGCCGGGCGATCCGGCGGTGCTCGGGTACGCGATCGACAACACGCGGCAGATCCTGGCCAGCGGGGTGCCGACCTTCGGCATCTGTCTGGGGCACCAGGTCGTCGCGCTCGCGCTTGGCGGCCGGACCTACAAGCTGAAGTTCGGGCACCGGGGCGCGAATCACCCGGTCAAGCACCTCGAGACCGGCAAGGTGGAGATCACCTCGCAGAACCACGGCTTTGCGGTCGATCCCGACTCGCTGCCCGCCGATGTGACCGTCACGCACCTGAACCTCTACGACGGGACGGTCGAGGGGCTGCGTCACGCGACCCGGCCGGTGTTCTGCGTCCAGTACCACCCGGAAGCGTCCCCGGGACCGCACGACGCCGACTATCTGTTCCGGCAGTTCATCGAGCAGATGACGGGTTGTCGTTGACAGTTGACAGCTGACCCTCGACAGGTCGGCGGGCGGTCGTTCTCGGTTCGCGTGACTGGTGACTCATCGCCCGTGACTCTGGTTCCCGGGTGTCCCTGAGCCCTGGCCCCTGGCCCCTGATCCCTGAAGATGCCCCGTCGTACGGATCTTCGTCGCGTGCTCGTCATCGGCTCCGGCCCGATCGTCATCGGCCAGGCGTGCGAGTTCGACTACTCGGGCACCCAGGCGTGCAAGGCGCTCGTCGCCGAGGGGCTCGAGGTCGTGCTGGTAAACAGCAATCCGGCGACGATCATGACCGACCCCGAGATCGCCGACCGGACTTACGTGGAGCCGCTCACCCCCGAGATCCTCGCCGCCATCATCGAGCGCGAGCGCCCCGACGCGCTGCTGCCGACGGTCGGCGGGCAGACGGCGCTCAACCTCGCCGTGACCCTCGCCGAGACCGGCGTGCTCCGGCGTCACCGCGTCCATCTGATCGGCGCGTCCCTCGAGGCCATCAAGGTGGCCGAGGACCGGCTGCTCTTCCGCGAGGCCATGCGCGAAATCGGCATCGAGGTGCCGGCCAGCGGGCTGGCGCGCTCCCTGGAGGAGGCGCTCGATCTGGTGCGCACCATCTCCTTCCCGGCGATCGTCCGCCCGTCGTTCACGCTCGGCGGTGTCGGCGGCGGCATCGGGTACAACGTCGACGAGTTCCGCGACGTCGTCTCCCGGGGCCTGCAGCTGAGTCCCGTGCACGAGGTGCTCATCGAGCAGTCGGTGATCGGGTGGAAGGAGTTCGAGCTCGAGGTGATGCGCGACGGCGCCGACAACTTCGTCGTCGTCTGCTCGATCGAGAACGTTGATCCGATGGGGGTGCACACCGGCGACAGCATCACCGTCGCGCCCGCGCTCACGCTGACCGACAAGGAGTACCAGCGGATGCGGGACGCCGCGCGGCGGATCATCCGCCGGGTCGGCGTCGAGACGGGCGGGTCGAACATCCAGTTCGCCGTCGATCCTTCCAACGGGCGCATGGTCGCGATCGAGATGAACCCGCGCGTGTCGCGGTCCTCCGCGCTGGCCTCGAAGGCCACCGGGTTTCCGATCGCGAAGATCGCGGCGAAGCTCGCGCTCGGCTACCACCTGGAAGAGATCCCGAACGACATCACCCGGCTGACGCCCGCCTCCTTCGAGCCGACGATCGACTACGTCGTGGTGAAGGTGCCGCGCTGGAACTTCGAGAAGTTCGCCGAGGCCGACCGGACGCTGACGACGCAGATGAAGTCGGTCGGCGAGGTGATGGCGATCGGACGGACCTTCAAGGAGGCGTTCCTTAAGGGGATCCGGTCGCTCGAGCAGGGAAAGGACCAGTGGCTGTTCCGGCAGGCGCTGCTCCTCGGAGGCGAAGACGAGGACGAGCTGGCCCTCGGCGAGGCGCTGGTCACGCCGAACGACCGCCGGGTCTGGGCGGTGTTCCGCGCGCTGGGCCGGGGCTGGACGGTCGAGCGGCTGCATCATGTGACCAACATCGATCCCTGGTTCCTGACCCAGTTCGCCGAGCTGATGGAGCTGGCGCGCGCGGCGCGGCCAGAGGGGGCGGGCGAGCTGTGGGCCGGGGGCCTGTCTCCCGAGCTGCTGGCGACGATGAAGCGGGCTGGCTTCGCGGACGCCGAGATCGCGATGCTGCGGGGGACGGACGAGGCGAGCGTGCGCGAGCTGCGGCAGCAGGCCGGGATTGTGCCGGTGTACAAGCGCATCGACACCTGCGCCGCCGAGTTCGAATCGTTCACGCCATACCTGTACGGCACCTACGAATCGGACTGCGAGGCGGCGCCGACGAACCGTCCGAAGGTGGTGATCCTCGGCAGCGGCCCGAACCGCATCGGCCAGGGCATCGAGTTCGACTACTGCTGCTGCCACGCTGCGTTCGCGCTCAAGGACGAAGGCCTCGAGACGGTGATGGTCAACTGCAACCCCGAGACCGTCTCCACCGATTACGACACCGCCGACCGGCTCTATTTCGAGCCCGTGACGCTCGAGGACGTGCTGGCGGTCATCGCGAAGGAACGCGAGGCCGGCGGTGACGTGTCGTGCCTGGTGCAGTTCGGCGGCCAGACGCCGCTGAAGCTGTCGCTGCCGCTGCAGCGCGCAGGGGTGCGGATCCTCGGGACGTCAGCCGACTCCATCGACCTTGCCGAAGATCGGCGCCGCTTCGCGCGGCTGCTCGACGAGCTCGGTATTCCGCAGCCGCGCAGCGGCACGGCGACGTCCCGTGAGGAGGCGCGGCAGGTGGCAATCGCCGTCGGCTTCCCGGTCGTCGTGCGGCCCTCCTACGTCCTGGGCGGGCGCGCGATGGCCATCGTCTACGACCTGGGGGCGCTCGATCGCTACACCTCGAGCGCCGTCGAGGCCTCGCCCGAACATCCCGTCCTGATCGATCGCTTCCTCGAGGACGCCTTCGAGCTCGACGTGGACGCCGTCAGGGACGCCAGCGGCGCGGTGGTCATCGGCGGCATCATGGAGCACATCGAGGAGGCGGGCATCCACTCGGGCGACAGCTCCTGCGTTGTGCCGCCGTTCCTCGTGCCCGGCCGCCACCTGCAGACGATCCGCGACTACACCCGGCGCATCGCGCGGGCGCTGACCGTGATCGGGTTGATGAACGTGCAGTACGCAATCAAGGACGATATCGTCTACGTGCTGGAGGTGAACCCGCGCGCGTCGCGGACCGTGCCGTACCTGTCGAAAGCGACCGGCGTGCCGCTGGCGAAGATCGCGGCGCGGGTCATGGTGGGGCGGACGCTGGCCGAGCTCGGGTTGACCGGCGACCTGACCGTGTCGGGCGCCTTCGTCAAGACGCCGGTCTTCCCGTTCATGCGCTTCCCGGGCGTCGATACGCTGCTCGGTCCCGAGATGAAATCGACGGGCGAGGTGATGGGTGCCGCCCCGACCTTCGGCGTCGCCTTTGGCAAGGCGCAGCTCGCCGTCGGCCAGAAGCTGCCCGAGCACGGCACCGCGTTCATCAGCGTGAATGACCGGGACAAGCCGAGCGTCCTGCCGATTGCCCGCGACCTGGCCGGTCTCGGCTTCCGGCTGGTGGCCACGCGCGGCACCGCCGCCTACCTGCGCGCCCACGGTCTGGCAGCCGAGGTGGTCTTCAAGGTCAACGAGGGACGGCCGAACGTCGCCGACCAGGTCGTGAACGGGGAGATCGATCTGGTGATCAACACGCCGCTCGGCCGCGCCTCGTTCTTCGACGATCGCGCGCTCCGTCGCACGGCGACCATGCGCGGCATCCCCTGCATCACGACGCTCACCGGCGCCGCCGCGGCGGTGAGCGCCATCCGCGCGCTCCGCTCCCATGCGCTCAGCGTGCAGCCGCTGCAGGACTACTACGCCGAAGCCAGACAGACATCGCTACGAGTCACGAGTCACGACTGACGAGTAACGAGTAACGAGTAACGAGTCACGAGTAACGAGTCACGAGTAACGAGTCACGAGTCACGAGTCACGAGTAACGAGTCACGAGTCACGAGTCACGAGAAGTGGTTTCAAAACCCGCAGGCGGGTGGCGGCGAGCGGGGCGCCCCGCCCGCGCCGCAGGCCCGACACGCGTGACAAGGGCTTTTCGGGCCGAGCACGGGTGGGGCTGCTCGCCGACAGGACCCGACGAGAGGCAGAAAGGGGCTTTGAAACCAGTTGGAGTCACGAGTCAAGGATCACGAGCCGCGAGTCGTGGGTAGACGACGGGTCGGGGGTCGGTTGCAGAAACTGCCACATTGACGAGTGACGTGCGACGCAGGGAATGCCATTGACAGGCGGCTCTGTTCTCCTACCGCCTGCCGACCCCTGATCCCCGATCCAAGCTGCGCGGCGTGGTAATTGCGAACGCCGCGCTCGATGGCGCATCCCGCGCTCCTTCCGGCGCTCGCCATCCTGGCAGGCGCCTTCGCCGGCGCGACGTGGGCACCGCCGGCCTCCGTGCTGGTCGTCGCGTCCGTGGCCGGCTGGGTGGCCGCCGTCGCCTCGTTTGTCCGGCCCTCGCATCGGTCCTTCCTGACAGCCACCTGTCTGGCCTTCTTCGCGGCATCGTGCGGGATCGCCGCCATCGACGAGCACGAGGCCAGGAAACCCTCGCTTCGCGAGCTCGTTGACGCTGGCCTCGTCGGCGACACCCCGGTGACCCTCGAAGGCCACCTGCGCGAGGACGCGGCGCCCGGCGAGCAGGGCGCGAGCCTGAGCGTCTCGGTGGAGCGCCTCACGGTTGGAGGCAGGATCCATCAGGTGTCCGGCGGCGCGCTGTTGACCGTGGGTGGGCGGCTGGCCGCCCAACGGCTCCAGGCGTGGCGCCGCGGGCGCCGCGTGTCGGTGTCGGCCACGCTTCGCGAGCCCGGGCGGTCCCTCGATCCCGGCGTGCCTGACAACGCCGTCCGGCTCGCGCGGCGCGGCACGACGCTCGTCGGGTCGGTGAAGAGCGGCGCGCTCGTCGAGGTCCTCGCCTCCGGCGGGTGGCTCGCGGAGGCTGCGGCGCGGGCGAGAAGTGGGGTCCGCGTGGCGGTGGCCCGGGCGGTCGGTCGATGGAGCGCCCGCTCGGCGGCCATCGTCGTCGCGATCCTCATTGGCGACCGGGCGGGCCTCGACGAAGAGGCTGTCCGGCGCCTCCAGGAGGCGGGCACCTACCACGTGATTGCGATCTCGGGCGGCAACATCGCGATCCTGGCCGGCCTGATCCTGTGGCTCCTCGGCCTGGTGGGGCCCGGCTGGCGCGGGTCGAGCTGGTCGGCCATCGCGCTGCTCGTCGGCTACGCGTATCTGGTGGGCGGTCAGTCCTCGGTGACGCGTGCGACGCTGATGGCGGTCACGTATCTGGTGGCGCGCGCCGTCGATCACCGCAGCGCGCCGCTGAACGCGCTCGCCGTCTCGGCCGCGATCATCCTCGTTGCGTCGCCGCTGTCGGTGTTCGACTCGGCCTTCGCGCTCACCTTCGGCGCGACGGCGGGCATCCTGCTTGGCGCCAGCCGCCTGCTGGCCGTCCTGCCTCGCTGGCGGGTGTTTCGGCCGCTCGCCGCGCTCTTCGTGGCCTCGTTGTCGGCCGAGATCGCGCTCGTGCCGATTGCCGCCTCCGCGTTCTCCCGCGTCACCTTTGCGGGGCTTGGGCTCAACTTCTTCGCCATTCCGCTGATGACCGTCGTGCAGGTCGCCGGCATGGCGCTCGTGCCCGTCTACGCGGTGCAGCCCGGCCTCGCGGCGCTCGTGGGGTACGTGGCGCATCTCGGTGCCTACTGGCTCATCGAGAGCGCGGCGCTGGTCGATCTCGTTCCGTGGCTGTCGTACCGGGTGCCACCGCCGTCCGCGGTCACGATCGCGCTCTATTACGCAGGGTGGACCGCCTGGCTCCTGACGAGGCATGGCAGCGAGGACCCGATCGGCTGGCGGAGGCGCCTGATGCTCGGCCGCGCAGCCCTCGTGGTTGTCTGCGGCTCCGGCCTCTGGGTGCTGACCGATCCGCCGACGCTGGTGGAAAGCTTGGTCGGCACGGGCACGTTGCGCGTCACCTGCCTCGATGTCGGCCACGGCGACGCGATTGCGCTGCAGCTTCCAAACGGCCGGACACTGCTCGTCGACGCCGGCGGCACGCGACGGCCCGGGGGGTTCGACGTCGGCGAGCGTGTCGTCGCGCCCGCGTTATGGGCCCTGGGCATCCGGCGCCTCGAGGCGTTCGTCCTCACGCACCCCGACCCGGACCACCTGGGCGGCGCGGATGCCATCCTGCACGACTTCGCGATTGGGGAAATCTGGGAAGGGGTGCCGGTGCCGGGCGACGCGGCTTGGCGCGCGCTGCGCGCGCGCGCCCGGCAGGCGGGGATCGCGTGGCGCACGCTCCAGAGGGACGAGGTGCAGACCACGGGGGGCGTCGAGATCCGGGTGTGGCATCCACCGCCGCCCGAGTGGGAGCGGCATCGGCCGCGCAACGACGACTCGCTGGTCCTCGAGGTGCGGTTCGGAGAGGTCTCGGTGGTCCTCGCCGGCGACATCTCGCGCGAGGTGGAGCAGGGCCTGCTCGGGCGGGTCTCCCCGGCGGGTGTTCGGGTCCTGAAGGTGCCCCACCACGGGAGCCGATCGTCGAGCTCCCCGGAGTTTCTCGCCGCTCTTCGCCCCACGCTCGCCCTGTTGACCGTCGGCTCCGGCGAGCGTCTACCCGGCCTGGACGAGGTGCTGGATCGCTACCGCGCCGCGGGGGCCGTTGTCCTCCGGACGGACATCGACGGAGCGATCACGATCGAGACCGACGGGCGGGTGGTGTCGGTAACCACGTTTACGGGACGGCAGGTGCGATTCACCGCCGCCCGCGGTCAGATCAGTAACGGGCGATGAGTAACGAGTAACGAGTAACGAGTAACGAGTTGCGGCAAGTGGGAGACGTTATGTCGGAGCCAATCCGGACATTTGAACAACTCGTGGCGTGGCAGAAGGCCCGGGACCTAACACGATTGATCTACAAGATTACCTCGGAGGGTCCTCTCGCACGCGACTTCCGGCTTTCGGGTCAGATGCGAGATGCTGGTGTCCCCGCAATGTCGAATACTGCGGAAGGCTTTGAGCGGTCGAACGCCGGAGAGTTCTTCCAGTTCCTCAGCATTGCCAAGTCCTCGTGTGCCGAGCTCCGCTCACATCTCTACGTGGCTCTGGACGTTGGCTATCTCGAGTGTGCGGTTTTCGAGGACGCCATGGGGAAAGCCCGGGAGACAGCAGCAGTGATCGGCGGACTTCGAGCAGCAGTCAAGAGGCACCGTGACGCCGTACGACGCGGTCGGAACCGTGTCGACGGCACTCAAGGAACAGCACAGCCCGTGCGCGAGGGCCGGCGTTAACTCGTCGCTCGTTACGCGTTACTCGTTACGCGTTACTCGTTGGCCGCGCCCGCCATCGAAACGCCTCGCGGCTCGTGACTCATGCCTCGTTACTGGTCCCCGCCGTCTTCCTCCCCCTTGATCCGCTCCCACTCGACTTCCATCGCGTCGAGCGGTGTCTGCTGGAGCGCGCCGCCGCGTTCGAGGATGCGGCGTTCCAACGCGGTGAAGCGGCGCGTGAACTTGTCGTTCGCGCGGCGCAGGGCCGCCTCCGGCTCGATGCCCAGCTTCCGCGACAGGTTGGCGATCGCAAAGAGCAGGTCGCCCATCTCCAGCTCGATCTCGTCGCGCCCCGCAGCCGGATCGCGCTCCACCGCCTGGCGCAGCTCGGCGACCTCTTCCTCGATCTTGCCGAGGACGTCGGAGGCGCGTTCCCAGTCGAAGCCGACCGCCGCGGCCCGCGTGCCCATCTCCCAGGCCCGCAGCAGGCCGGGGAGCGTCTTCGGAATCCCGCTGAGCGTCGTCTTCGTGGAGGCCGCGTCGGAGCGCTCGCGCGCCTTCACTTCCTCCCATCGCCCCAGCACTTCCTCGGGCGTCGACGCGCGGACGGCGTCGCCGAACACATGCGGGTGGCGCCGCACCAGCTTGTCGACGACCGACCGAAGCGCATCCGTCACCGTGAACTCGCCGCGTTCGGTGCCCAGTTGGGCCAGCAGGACGCCCTCGAAGATCAGGTCGCCGATCTCCTCGCCGAGCGCACGCTGGTCGGCGCCGTCGATGGCCTCCAGCACCTCGTACGCCTCCTCGAGGACGAACGGCTTGAGCGAGGCGAGCGTCTGCGCCCGGTCCCACGGGCACCCCTCCGGCGAGCGGAGGACGCGCACAATCTCGACCAGGCGTGCGAACAGATGAGCGGCGCTGTCGCGCATAGGCCGTATGCTACCATTTCCCGATCCGCGTCCTTCCCCTCGCCCGCTCCTGCGTTCGTCCGGAGCCCTTCGACGGCCCACGGGGTTTGTGCTGAGCTTGTCGAAGGACGAACGAGCGGGATGGCCGGGTTCGTGGTCCGACAAGCCCGCCCCGCGCCTGGCGAAGGGCACACCACGAACGCAGACGGCCCGAGAGGCTGAGCGTCGCAGGGGCAGGATGCCAGCACGGCCGGCGGTCGAGACGGAGAGCAGAACGATGCCTGAGCAGAACGAGGAGCTGACCTTCGCCGCGTTCGTGCTGTCGCTGGCGACCACGGCCGCGGTCCACTTCGGCGACCTGGCCGACCCGCAGTCGGGGAAGCCCGCCGAACCGGATCTCAATGGTGCGTCGCAGATGATTCAGATCCTGACACTGCTCGAGCAGAAGACGCGCGGCAACCTGACGATCGAAGAGCGCCAGCTCCTCGAGCAGGTCCTCTACGAGCTGCGGATGCGTTACGTCGCGGCCGCGAGCGGCCACACGCCGCCGGCCGAGTCGTGATGGGCCACGCTCGCGTCACGTTCCTCGGCTCCGGCACCTCGCACGGGGTCCCGATGATCGGGTGCCACTGCGCGACGTGCCGCTCCGACGACCCGCGCGATCGCCGGTGGCGCGCGTCGATTGCCATCGCGCTGGCCGACGGGACCTCCGTGCTGGTGGATGCCTCGCCCGACCTGCGCACGCAGGCGCTGGCGTGTCACCTCGACCGCGTCGACGCCATCCTCTTCACGCACGCGCACGCGGACCACGTGCTCGGGCTCGACGACGTGCGCCGGTACAACGTGCTCCAGCGGGCCGTCATCCCGTGTTACGGGGACCCCCTGACGCTCCGCCAGGTGCGGCGGACCTTCAGGTACGTCTTCGATCCTCCGGCGGAGCGGGGCGGCGGCATCCCGCGGCTCCAGACGTTCGCCGTCGCCGGTCCGTTCTGCCTCGGGCCCGGCGAGTTCGTCCCGGTGCCGATCTTGCACGGCCGCCAGCCGGTGCTCGGCTACCGGCTGGGCTCGTTCGCGTACCTGACCGACTGCAACGCGATCCCGAACGGCTCGTGGCCGCTGCTCGCCGGCGTCCGCGTGCTCGCGATCGACGCGCTCCGTTACCGCCCGCACCCCACCCACTTCACGGTGGACCAGGCGCTGGCGGTCGTGGAGCGGCTGCGGCCCGAGCGCACGTACTTCACCCACATCTGCCACGATCTGCCGCACGCGGCCACGTGCGAACGGCTGCCGTCCGGCGTCGAGCTGGCATATGATGGGCTGACGTTGGACATAGACGATTCGTAGTCCCTGGTCCTTCGTCCCTGGTGCGAGTGCCTGGTGTGCCACCCGCCCGCCCGTTTGGCAAGGCCAGGGGGCTCACCCGCCGAAGGCCTGCGGCGGCGAGCAGGTTGTGGAACCGGCTCTGCCGGCTACTGACTACTGGCTCCTGACAGCTACTGACTACTGGCTACTGCCGTTGGAAGTCGTTCACTTTCCCGACGACGCCCGCCCGGCCGCCTGGCGCCAGCCCGTGCTCGCGCTGGGCAACTTCGACGGCCTGCACCGCGGGCACATGAAGATCATCGACCGCGTGCGGCGCTGTGCCGACGAGCGGTCGGCGACGCCCGTGGCCTTGACCTTCGACCCGCATCCGACCCGCGTGGTCCGTCCCGACAAGGCGCCGCCGCTGCTGATGACGAATGCGCAGAAGCTCGAATGGCTCGAGGCTGCCGGCATGCGCGGCGTGGCCATCGTCCGGTTCACGCCGCAGTTGTCCCGCTGGGACCCCGAAGCCTTCGTGCAGACCGTGCTCGTCAACTGGCTGCACGTCGCCGAGGTGTGGGTGGGGGCGAACTTCCTCTTCGGCCACGACCGTTCCGGCAACTTCTCGCTGCTCCGGCTGCTGGGCGCGCGCTACCTTTTCAAGGCCGAGAAGATCGACCCCGTCCGCTACAGGGAGTTCGTCGTCAGCAGCACGCGCGTGCGAAGGCTGCTCGGCGAGGGCCGGGTGGACGAGGCGGCGGCGTTGCTGGGCCATCACTATTCCATCGACGGGACCGTGGTCGAGGCCGATCATCGCGGCCGCCGGATCGGGTTCCCGACGGCCAATCTCGTGACCGCCAACGAGCTGGTGCCGCCACGCGGCGTCTACGCCACCTTGGTGACGCTCGACCGGGTCATTCACCCCAGCGTGACGAACGTCGGTGTGCGGCCCACCTTCGGCCAGTCGTCGGCGACCGTGATCGAGACCCACATCCTCAACTTCGACCGCGACCTCTACGGTGCCGCGCTCCGGCTCTGGTTCGTGCAGCGGCTGCGCGACGAGCGCGCCTTCGAGAGCGTTGCGGCTCTGGTCGCGCAGATCGAGGCCGACTGCCGCCGGGCCAGCGTCCTCTTCGACCGGATTTCGCTGTAAAATATCGTGTTTGGGCAGAAGCGCGAGGCCCGAAGCCTGAAGGCCGACGTCCGAAGCCCGAAGCCTGAGATGTCGCTTCGAGTCGCCCTGTCCGTTCCCGCCGACGCCCGGTTTGCGCGCACCGTCCGGGACGTCGCGGTCCGGTTTGCCGAAGTCTCCGGCTGTTCGAAAGCCGACGCCGAGCACGTCGGGCGCGCGGTGGACGACGCGATCAGCGGGGTGATGGCCTCGGCGGGGCAGACCGGGAGCGATGCGGCGGTAGGCGTGTGCCTCGAGGCCGAAGACGATCGGCTGAGCGTCGAGGTCCGGTGCGGCGACGAGCGGCGCCACGTCCGCCATCCAATCACGGACTGACGAGTCACGAGTCAGTCATCAGTCGCCAGTCATCAGTCGTCAGTCGTCAGTCGACAGCCGTCAGTCATCGGCCCGACTATCGACTATCGACTATCGACTATCGACTATCGACTACCTCCGATGCGTCTCTACAACACCCTCACCCGTCGTGAAGAGGAGTTCGCGCCGTCACGCGACAACACGGTGCGGATGTACACCTGCGGGCTGACGGTTTACAGCCGCGGCCACATCGGGAACTTCCGCACCTTCGTCTGTCTCGACGTGCTTCGCCGGACGCTCAAGTACCAGCTCGGCTACCGCGTCCGGCAGGTGATGAACTTCACCGACGTGGACGACCGGATCATCGCAGGCTGGGAGAAGAGCGGCCGGACGCTGAGCGAGTACACGGAGCCGTACATCAACGCGTTCCTCGAAGATTCCCGCGCGCTCGGATTGGAAGAGGTGGAGGACCGGCCCCGCGCGACCGAGGAGGCCAACCTGCGCGCGATGAACGACGTCGTCGCCGCGCTCGAGTCGCGCGGGCACACGTACCGCAGCGAAGGGTCGATCTACTTCAAGATCTCGACCTTTCCCGACTACGGCAAGCTGGCGCGCCTCGACCGCGAAGGCATCAAGCCCGGCGCCCGCGTCGATGCGGACAAGTACGAGAAAGACGACGCGCGCGATTTCGTGCTCTGGAAGGCCACGAAGCCGGGCGAGCCGACCTGGGATCTCGGCCTCGGTCCCGGCCGGCCCGGCTGGCACCTCGAGTGCTCGGCGATGGCGCTCCGGCTGCTGGGCGAGCCGCCGATCGACATCCACGGCGGCGGGGTGGACCTGGTGTTTCCGCACCACGAGAACGAGATCGCGCAGAGCGAAGCGGCCACCGGCAGGCCGTTCGCGCGCTTCTGGGTCCACGTCGAACACCTCCTCCTCGAAGAGGAGAAGATGTCGAAGTCGACCGGGAACGTCTTCACCGTTCCCGAAGTGGTCGAGCGCGGCTTCCGGCCGTCGGCGCTGCGGTACCTGCTCCTGTCGACGCACTACCGCAAGCAGCTCAAGTTCACGTGGGCCAGCCTCGGCCACGCGGAGGAGGCGCTGCGGCGGCTCACCGACTTCCTGGCGCGGCTCGACACGATCCGCGGCCCCGAGGTGCACCCCCAGGTCGCGGAGCGCGTCGAGGCGGCGGTGAAGGTGTTCGGCGCGATGCTCGAGGAAGACCTAAACACCGCCGGCGGGCTTGGGGTGATGTTCGAGCTGGTGCGGGCCCTCAACACCGCCATCGACAGCGGCGAAGTGGGCACGCCGGACGTGCCCGTCATCCGGCGGGCGTTCGAGCAGTTCGATCGCGTCCTCGGCGTGCTCGCGCTGCGCCGCGCCGAGGAGGCCCAGGTGCCGATCGCCGAGGAGGAGATCGAGCGCCTGATCGGCGAGCGACGCGAGGCGCGCCGGCGCCGCGATTTCGCCGAGGCCGACCGAATCAGGAACGAGCTCGCCGGGCGGGGCGTGCTGCTCGAGGACTCGGCCACGGGCACGCGGTGGAATCGGAAGTAGGGCGGCCGACTTCCACTACGAGCCGTAGGTGCGCCTGGCCGAGGGATGGGGCGGACCGGCAGGATGTTCGCGATCGAGCATTACGGCGTGGAGCCGGACGTGATCGCGACGGCCAACGGGATCGTGTCCGGCATGCCCCTTGGCGTCACGTGCGCGCGCGCCGACGTGATGGCCTGCCCGGAAGCCGACAGGCTGCTGAGGACCCTGGACGAGGCGCTGACCGAGGTGGAATCTTCCGCGAAGTAAGAACCAGTGGGCGGAAGCTGCCGGTCCTTGGTCCTCAGTCCTTGCTCCGTGGTGCGGCCCGCAAGCTCCTGTCCTTCGTGCCGCGCCTACCCGATCGTCTCGATCGTCTCGAGGACGCGGATGTTCCGCTTCTCGAGCTCCTGGATGAACTTCGGGTACAGGTCGCCGTAGATGCAGTCCTCGGGCGGGACGATCCCCTTCTCCTTGATGAGGCCCTTGCCGATGAACACCGCGCCGATGGCTGCGGAAAACCCGGTGACCCGGCCCATCGACGAGATGCCGTGGACCGTGTCGGCCTCGTCCCACATGTGGTACGAGATCCGCGTCTTCACGCCGTTCTTCGTGCCGACGACCGTGTTGTACATCACGCACACGTCGGTCTCGCCCGGGCAGGCCCGGAGGCGCGGCTCGATCCGGGAGAGAAGGAAGTCGCGCGGGACGATCTCGACGCCCTTGTAGATCGCCGGCTCGATGTCGAGCAGGCCGCACTCCTTCAGCGTATCGACCGAGTCCCAGTGCGTCGGCCAGCGCACCGTCTTCTCGGCGAACTCCTTCAGCTCGGGGCGCGTGAAGATGAAGCTGGGCATCCCGGGCGTGACGGCGCACTCGAGCCACTCGTTTCGGCCAAGCTTGTCGAATAGGAACCGCTCGCGATCGGTCGTTGCGTCGACCTCGACGACCTTTCCGTTCTTCCGCACGTTCACCTTGATCATGTACTCGCGCAGCACGTGCCAGAACGCCCAGGTGATCATGTAGCGAAGTGGGTGGCGCGCGGCGGCCTCCTTGGACGGAATCCCGCCGACCCGCGCGATCGCCGACTCGACCGTGTCGAGCTTGCGGATCCCCTCGCCGACCGTGATGTTGCTCAGCCCCGGCGCGAACCCGATGCCGTCCATGAAGGTGACGCCGTTCTTCGCCGCCGTCTCGTGCAGCCAATCGCCGTACTCGTCGAGCTTCGTCCCGGGCGGCACCACGAGGTTTTCGGTCTCGTAGGCGTCCGGCCGCCGGTGGTACTCCTCGAGCATGTCCACGATGTCGAGGCCCGCCTGGACGGCGCTGTCAGCCACCAGGTAGCTGGTGTGCCGATCTGGCATCGTCAGCACGCCGACGTCGTACTGCGTCATCAGCTTTCGCGTCTCGTCACGGTTCGCGACGTCGAGCGAGTGCAGGACGACCCTGGGGCTCTTCAGCCACGCCTTGGTCTGCTCGAGCGCTTCTTTGCGGCGTCCCACGAGCCCGACCGTCTCGACCGCGGAGTCGGTGAGCAGATCCCAGGCGACAGCCGCACCCATCTTTCCCGTTCCTCCGAATACGAGTACTTTCATTCCAGTCCCCCTTTCACGCGATGAAGGACGGCGCCGGCTCGACCGTCTCGCGCCGAAGCGTGCACCCTTCTCCCCAGCGAGACCACCCGAGAGCACCAGGGACAGGACGAAGTCGCGGATGCCCGTGATGCTCGAGCCGTGCGGGGGAGGGGAGTCGGGCAGGCCCGGCGAGGCGATCCCGTTGCGAAAGCCCGGTCGGGGCCGAACGCGGCATTATAGTCGGCGCCACGGAAGGAGTCAGTAGCACATCCCGACCCCTGGTCCCTGGCCCCTGATCTTGGCCCGCCTGTTGCTCAGCTTGCCTGCGTGCCTGTTCTCGATCGGCTCACCCTGGGCAAATCCGGCGAAGATCTGGCGTGCCGGGAGCTCGGCCGCCGCGGGTACGCAATTCTTGCGCGCCGTTACAGGACCCGGATTGGCGAACTCGACATCGTCGCGCGCGACCATGGCGTGCTCGTGTTCGTCGAGGTCAAGACCCGGACGAGCGACCGGTTCGGCGTGCCGGCCGAAGCGGTCACCCTGCACAAACAAGCCAAAGTCCGCATGATGGCCGACGACTATCTGCTTCGCAAGGGGCTGGCCGACTGCCCCTGCCGCTTCGATGTGGTCGCCGTGACCATGCCGTGCGGCGGCCGCCCCGTCATCGAAATCGTCCAGAACGCCTTCTGACGCCTGGTTCTTGCCTCTTCGGCTCCCTCCTTCCCTCCTTCAGTAAACATTGACCCGGCGCGGCGCGTATTGCTCCGGTAGGGCTCTTCTGTCTCGATCGAGCCAGCTCTTCTATAAGTCTATAGTGGATTCCACGATGCCGAGCCTCACCACTTACCATCTCCGTGCGTTCCAGAGCCTTTGGCACACTGCCATCCTTCTGCTGGTCGTCGCCATAGCAGCCGGCTGTTCGGCGACCGAAGGCCGGGGACGGCGCCCCGGGAGCGCGCCGGACGTCACCGTGCTGACCACCGGCGTCCAGCGAATGCCCGTCGACCGAACCGTCGAGCTGGCCGGCACCTTGATGTCGCCCGATCAGGCCAAAGTCAGCAGCGAAGTGGCCGGTGTCGTCCGCGACGTCCCGGTTGAGCTCGGGCGCGAGGTGCGCCCCGGCGATCCGCTCGTGCTCCTTGAGCCCCGGGAGCTCAAGCTGGCACTCGATCGGGCGCAGAGCGCGCTGCGTCAGACCGAGGCGCAACTGGGCATCCGTGGCAACACGGGCGAAGACCCGCCGCCCGACGAGGAGATCGCGTCGGTCAGGACGGCGTCTGCGAACCGGGACGATGCCCGCGCCCAGTACCAGCGGGCCGAGCGGCTCGTCTCGCGCGGCCTGCTGCCCCAGGTCGAGCTGCAGAGCGCGGACACGCGCCTCAAGGTTGCGGAGGCCAACTACCAGGCGGCGCTCGACAACGTCCGCAGCCTGAAGGCCAGCCTTCTGGATCGCCGCGCGGCTTACGAGCTGGCGCAGAAGAAGCTGGACGACGCGGTCATCAGGGCCCCGGTTGCCGGATCGGTCGCGGAGCGCCTCGTCCAGCCGGGCGAATACATCCGGGAGAACACGCCCGTCATCACGCTGGTGCAGGTGAACCCGCTGAAGCTCCGGACGGCCATCCAGGAGCGTCACGCTGGTGCGATCAGTCCCGGCCTTGGTGTCGAGTTCCACGTCGAGCCGTTTCCGAGCGAGGTGTTCCGCGGGAAGGTGGCGTACGTGAGCCCCGCGGTCGACCAGGCGACGCGCACCTTTGTCGTCGAAGCGCTCGTGGACAACCCCGACCGCCGTTTGAAGCCGGGGCTCTTCGCCAAGGGAACGATCGTGACCCAGCACGACCAGGTGATGGCGGTGTCCGAGGATGCGGTCTCGACGCTCGCTGGCGTCTCTGCCGTCTACGTGGTCGAGAACGGCAAGATCCGGCAGCAGACGGTGACGGTCGGCGTGCGTCAGGGAAAGCTGCTCGAGGTGGTCGACGGGCTGAAGGGCGACGAGGTGCTGGCAGCGAGCAACCTGAGCCAGTTGGCGACCGGTACCCCCGTTCGTGCGGAGACGGCGCGGGGGGCGCCTGGCGTTGCGGGTGAGCCGGCAGGCGGGCGGCGGCAGCGGCCCGGTTCGGCGGCGGCCGGCGGGGCCAGCGCCACGCGGGGAGGCCGGCGATGATCCTCTCCGACGTCAGCGTCAGACGGCCTGTGTTCGCCGTCATGATGAGCGCGGCGCTCGTCGTCCTGGGCTGGTTCTCGTATCGCCAGCTCGGGCTCGACCTGATGCCGAAGACCGACTACCCGGTCGTCTCGGTTGGCGTGTCGCTGCCCGGGGCCAGCTCGGAGGAGATCGAGACGCAGATCACCAAGCGCGTCGAAGAGGTGGTCAACACGATCAGCGGCGTGGACGAGCTGCGGTCGAGCTCCGACCAGGGCTTCTCGCGCGTGTCGATCACCTTCGTGCTCGAGCGGAACATCGAGACGGCCGTGCAGGACGTCCGTGACAAGGTGGCGACCGTCGTCAACCAGTTCCCGCGCGACACGCGCCCGCCGGTCATTCAGAAGATCGATCCCGACGCCGCCCCGATCCTGACCATCGTCGTGTCGGGCCAGCGGTCGGCGAAGGAGATCACCGAGATCGCGGACAAGAAGATCAAGCAGGTGCTCGAGACGATCGAGGACGTCGGGGAGGTGACGTTCTCCGGCGAACGGCACCGCGAGATCCAGCTCCTGCTGAACGCCGACCGGCTGAACGCGTACGGGTTGACGGTCGATCAGGTGTTCCAGGCGGTGGACCGGCAGAACGTGGAGATCCCTGGCGGGACCTTCATCGCCGGGCCGTCGGAGATCGCGCTCCGGACGATGGGCCGGATCCAGAACGTCGAGGATTTCAACCAGATCATCCTCTCGTACCAAAACGGCTCGGTCGTCCGCTTTGGGGACGTGGGACGGGTGCTGGACACCGTCGAGGAGCCGCGCAGCCTGGCGCGCCTCGACGGCAAGACGGCCATCTCGCTGCTGATCCGCAAGCAGTCGGGCACCAACACGGTGGACGTGGTGGACCGCGTCCTGGCCCGGATGAAGCGGATCCAGGCGACCCTGCCGGGCGACATCGTGATGCAGCCGATCCGCGATCAGTCGCGCTTCATCCGCCGCTCGTTCGAGGACATCAAGCTGCACCTGTTCCTCGGCGGCCTCTTGGCGAGCCTCGTCGTCTTCTTCTTCATCCGCAACATCCGGGTGACGACTATCGCGGCGCTCGCGATCCCCACCTCGATCGTGGGCACCTTCACCGTGATGAAGGCGCTCGGCTTCACCCTCAACAACATGACGATGCTGGCGCTGTCGCTCGCGACGGGCATCGTGATTGACGACGCCATCGTCGTGCTGGAGAACATCTTCCGGTACGTCGAGGAGAAGGGCGTCTCGCCGCGTGAGGCGGCGACGAAGGCGACGAGCGAGATCGGCCTGGCGGTGATGGCGACGACCCTGTCGCTGGTGGTCATCTTCCTGCCGGTGGCGTTCATGACCGGGCAGGTCGGCCGCTACTTCTACAGCTTCGGCATCTCGTCGGCCGCGGCGATCCTGATCTCGATGTTCGTCTCCTTCACGCTGACGCCGGCGCTCTGCTCCTGGTGGATGCGCGCGCACGACCTGACGGGGAGCCAGACGAAGTCCAAGAGCCGCGGCTTCTATGCGCGGATCGACGCCGCGTACGGGACCATGCTCACCTGGTCGCTGCACCACCGCGCGTGGATGCTCGGCATCGCGGGCGCCGTCACCGTCTCGGTCGTCTTCCTCTTCCCGTACGTCGGAAAGGAGCTGGTCCCCGACGACGACCAGAGCGAGTTCAGCGTGAACGTGCGGCTGCCGAAGGGGACCAGCTTCCAGCGCACCGACGAGTACGTGCAGGGGATCGAGCGCGACCTCCGGAACCTGCCCGAGGTCGAGACCGAGTTCACCAACGTGAACGTCGCCAGCGCGAACTTCTACGTCGGCATGACCCCGCTCGAGACCCGCAAGATCTCGCAGCAGGAGCTGATGCGGCGGGCGCGCCTGCTGATGCGCCGGTACCCCGGGGCCCGCATCGGGGTGTCGGGCGGCACCGATCTGTCGGGTGCGTCGAGCGCTGGCGGCCGCGGGGGCGGCGGCGGCGGCACGAACCGGCTGAACATCCTCATTCAGGGTCCGGATATCGAGCAGCTCCAGGTGTACACGACCCAGCTCATGGACAAGGTGCGGACGATCCCGGGCGTCGTCGATGTCGACACCAACTTCGAGCCGACGCAGCCCGAGTTGCGGGTGACGACCGACCGGGCGCGCGCCGCGGACCTGGGCGTGTCGATCGACTCGCTGGCCTCGAGCCTCCGGACGCTGGTGGGCGGCGACGAGGTGTCGAAGTACAAGGAAGGCGACGACCAGTTCAGCGTGAAGCTGCGGCTGGACGAGCCGTTTCGAAACAACCCGGCCGGCATCGGCGAGCTGCTCATCCCCTCGACGACGCAGCACGTGGTGCGGGTGAGCGACGTCGCGCTGTTGACGCGGGAATACGGCCCCGCCTCGATCGACCGCTACAACCGGCAGCGGCAGATCTCGGTCAGCGCCAACCTCGACAAGGTCCCGCTCGGCGAGGTGGTCGCGGCGGCGCGTGTCAAGGTGGACGAGCTGAACATGAAGCCCGGCTACCAGGCGGTCTTCGGGGGGAGCGCCAAGACGATGGATGAGGCCTCGAGCGACTTCGTCATCGCCATGATTCTCGCGGTGGCGTTCATCTACATGGTGCTGGCCTCGCAGTTCAACAGCTTCGTCCACCCGCTGACGATCATGACGGCGCTGCCGCTCAGCCTGCCGGCGGGGCTGCTGGCGCTGATGGCGTTCGGCATGACGCTGAACGTCTACAGCGCGATCGGGCTGATGATGCTGTTCGGCATCGTCAAGAAGAACTCGATCCTCCAGGTGGACTACACGAACACGCTCCGGGCGCAGGGCCTGGAGCGGCACGAGGCCCTCATCGCGGCCAACCACGTCCGGCTGCGGCCGATCCTGATGACGACGATGTCGATCATGGCCGGGATGATCCCGATCGCGCTGGGGCGCGGGGCGGGGGCCGGGTCGCGGTCGTCGATGGCGGTGACGATCATCGGCGGACAGCTGCTCTGCCTGCTGCTGACGCTGCTGGTCACGCCGGTCGTCTATTCGTACTTCGACGATGTGCGCGAGTGGAAGCCGTCCGAGCTGTGGCAGGTGCTGCTGCGGCTGCTGCGCCTGCGCAAGCCCGCGCCGGCGGCGGAGGAGGCGACGCTGTAGACAGGCAGGGATCAGGGATCAGGGGACGGGGGTCGGGGCTGTTCGCTTCGCTCGCTGAGTCCCGTAGCGCAGGGCTTCTAGTCCTGCGATGCAGCGGTGGGCCAGAACGAGCCCTGGCGAGCAGCATCCGCCGTAGGGGCCGGGCTTCAGCCCGGCCCGCACGGCCCGGTCCGACCTTGATCGCCCCGCTGGCGCTGTGCTACCGTAAGCCGTTGAGCGGGAATAACTCAGCGGTAGAGTGCGACCTTGCCAAGGTCGAAGTCGCGGGTTCGAATCCCGTTTCCCGCTCCATCTTCTCCCCTCGCGTGGCCGGGTCTCCGCCTTCGTAGCGGCGGGGCTTCAGCCCCGCCGGGTCGCGTGTGGTTCCCTCCGCCGTTCCGACCGGCGCCGTAGCCAAGTGGTAAGGCAGAGGTCTGCAAAACCTCCATCTCCGGTTCAAATCCGGACGGCGCCTCCAGCTTCTTCCGAGACAACGGGCGTGGACCGGCAGTCTCGAGCTCCGGACGCTCCCGGCACGCCTCGGCCTTTCATCGAGACGTCTTTCAAAGGACTTCGCGCGCATCTTCGCGCTGCTCGAATCGGGAAGCACAACGCGCGATGAGGTGGCCACCCTGGCTGCACGGCACAGCTTGTCCGACAAGTGGAGGCGGTTTGCCGAGAGGTTCCTGGATGAGTGATATCCAGCAGTTGTTCGAGCGCCAGGCGCGATGGTAGGCGAGCCGCCGGGAGCTTTCGTGGCCGGACGAGATCCGCATGGCCGAACGGGTTCGAGCCTCCGCGGATCCAAAGACCATCCCTATGTGTACACCTTCCAGCAGGCGTTCCTCGCCGTCGACGGCCTGCTGCCGATCTCGCACGTGCGGACGCTGGAGCAGGTGATGGGGGAGTCGGTTGCGCGGCAGAGCTTCAACATGCTGCTGCTGACGATCTTCGGCGCCATCGCGCTCGCGCTGGCGGCGATCGGCATCTACGGCGTGATGTCGTACTCGGTCGAGCAGGGCACGCACGAGCTCGGCGTGCGGGTGGCGCTCGGCGCCGCGCGCGCAAACATCCTGTCGATGGTCGTCGGGCGCGGCATGCGCCTGGCGGGGATCGGCGTCGTGGTCGGCCTGCTCGGGGCGTTCGGTGCCGCCCGTGTGTTGTCGCAATTGCTGTTCGGCGTGGCCCCGAGCGATCCGGCGACCTACGCGATGGTGGCGGCCGCGCTGGCGTCGGTTGCGCTGCTGGCCTGCCTGATCCCGGCGCGCCGCGCCACGCGGGTCGATCCGATCATCGCGCTGCGGTACGAGTGACCGCGGCACCGACAAGGTGAGTTACGTGCAGACCTTCAGGTCGGGCGGGGGAATCTCGCCTTGCCGCGCACGTCGCCGGCCCGCGCAATCTCGACCGCGTGGTGCGCGGAGCTCGCGCCGAGACGCGTTGCCGTATAATCGGGGCATGCGAAGGCCACGGCCGATGCCAAACAACCGGTCCGTCTCGCCCGCCTCCTGCCTGGCGGAGTCGGAGCGGCTCTTTGCCGACTTCCGGGAGCTCACCCCCTGGCGGTACCGGCCGTTCGTGCGCACCTTCGAGTCGTTCGAGGCTTATGAGCGGTGGAAACGTTCGCAGAAGAACCCCTGGTACCGATAACCGGGTCCTGCGGGTGTGCCGGTTGCTGAACAGGCACCGCGTCCGCTACCTGCTCGCCGGCGGTGTCGCCGCCAACCTCCATGGTTCGGTCCGCGCCACCAGGGACGTTGATCTTCTCGTGCCTCGTGATCCCGCCAACATGTCCCGCCTGTTACGGGCGCTCGCCGAGCTTCCCCATGGCGTTGCGCGCGAGCTCGACGCGGCGGAGCTGGCGACCAAGGCGGTCACGATCGTCGGCGACGACCCGCGCGTGGACGTCCTGACGGTGGCCTGGACCGTCACCTTCGAGAAAGCGTGGCCGGGGCGCATCGTCCGCCGGATTGCTGGCGTCCGAGTGCCGTACCTCGGGCGCGACGACCTCATAAAATCGAAGCGTACGGGACGCGCCGCCGACCTCGCGGACATCGAGCAGCTGGGAGGCAAGTCCTCGCCGCGGTAATCAAGCTCGCCCTTGTCCTGCGGCGCGGGGACCGAGTCGAGCGGTGGGACTCAGCCCCGGCGTCGCGCGGGTTGGCAACTACCGCCTGACCACCGTGATCGTCACCTGCGACGGGTACTGCGTCGAGTGGTGGACGACGTTGTGCGCCACCACGCCGTTGACCTCGTCGTAGTTGTTGCCGCCCGTGTTCAGGTTGCGGTCGAAGCGCGGAAAGTTGCTGCTCGACACCTCGACGCGGAGCCGGTGGCCGGCCGCGAAGTAGTTGCTCGTCGTCAGCGGCTGCAGCGTGACGGTGTACACCTTCCCCGGCTCCATCCACACCAGCGGCTTGTCGTAGCCATCGCGATAGCGCATGCGCTGGATGGACTCGTCAAGATTGTAGGCACGGCCGTCCGGATACACGTCGATCACCTTGACCGTGAAGTCGGTGTCCTTGACGTCCGACGAGACGTAGAGTGTGGGCTCGATCGGCCCACTGACTTCCGTGCCCTCCTTGAACGGCTCGGAGGTATAGACCAGGATGTCGGGCCGCAGTTCCATCTTGCGCTGGTCGAATGACCCGGCCGTGATGGCGGTCCCCGTGCAGCAGACATTCCCGCCGTACGAGGTGACCGGATTGATGGGGTCGTAGGTGAACGCGTCAGGCCTGTCGGCCGCCGGGGGAGCGAGGGTCAGCGCGCCATCGCCGTCGAGCGTGTTGGCCTTGCCGCCGCTCGAAAGGAAGAACGTCATCGGCTGCGCCCCCTTGGGCGGCCAGGTGTCCGACGTCTGCCACTTGTTCATCCCCATCGTGTAGTAACGGACCCTGGGCGACGCGTCGAGCGTGCCGCCGTCCTCGCCCTTGAGGAAGCGGTCGAAGAAGGCGTCGGTGAGCTCGGCGTAGTTGAGCCGGGCATCGCCCATGTTGCGCTCGCCGACGATCGTCTCTTCCGTCGCGCGGGTGTAGGCGCAATGGCCCACCGGGGCGATCACCGCCCATTGCGCGTCGGCGATCTCCGGCCTGGCCGTCTTCCGGACGTGGTTGAAGAGCGCGAGGTTCGGGCCCACCGACACGTCGTACCACGACATGAACCACAGGCCAGGCAGATTCAACGGCATGTCGTCGTGGTACAGCCCGCCCTTGTACCACGCCGGGTCGTTCGGCGTGCGCTGGATCATCCGGCCGCCGGTCGCGACGGGCATCGCGTCGGCGAAAATACCCTGCGGCCCGTCCACGGCCTTGATGATGTCCTGGACGGGGAGGTGCCAGAGCGCCTTCGACCAGTCCACCGGCGGCAGCTGCTGTGCCAGGTCGAAGGACTTGGACGCCCGGATCAGGTCCTCCTGCGACGTGTCGGGGGGAAAGGTCGGCCGCACCTGGTTCTGCTGGCCGTAGAGCCAGGTGATGAAGAGCATCTGGACGGCGCCGCCGCGGTACCAGTTCCCCTGCTCGTAGTACGGGCGCACGCGCCCGACGCCGGCGCCGAACCCCTGCACGTTCATCGCCGCGTGGGCCGGATGGCCCATTGCCGCCACGCCCATCTGGTACTCGGCCGTCGAGGAGCAGCCCGTGGTGCCGACCTTCCCGTTGGACCACGGCTGGGCCGACATCCACGCGAGGGCGTCATACCCGTCCGTGCGCGGAGGGCCGAGGATGTCGTAGTTGCCCTCCGAGAAGAAATGGCCGCGCTCGTTCTGCACGACATAGGCGTACCCGCGCTTCACCGCGGTGAGAGCGGCGGTCATGTCGCTCGGCACGCCGTTCCGCACGTCCCAGTAATTGAAGTTGTACGGCGTGCGGACCCAGATCGTCGGCACCTTCCTGGAGGTGTCCTTCGGACGGTAGATGTCGGTCGCCAGTCGCACGCCGTCGCGCATCGGCATCATCACCTTGCGCTCGATGACGGCAATCGACTGCAGCTCCTTCTCGATCGCCCAGCGCCTGGCCGCCTGCTCCGGGGTCAGCGGCCCGCCTCGTTGCGCGAGCACGGTGCTGGTGATGGCGACAAGTGCCGCCGCGGCGGCGGCGAAGACCAGGTGGCGAATGGTCCTGTGCATCCTCTTGCTCCGTCGTGAGGGCCGGGTTGCGACTCTCGCAGGCGATACGAGTGCTCCCAGCCGGGAAACCGCTCCGCGCCTCGACGCCATCAGCGCGGGGGTGGACCGGACGGACGACGTGTGCGAACCCCTGTCAGCGGGTGTCGCAAACGAATGGTGCTGGGCATGATCTCACCGCGGGGGCAGCGGGGCAAGCCGCGAGGCGACCGTCGAGGGGGATCTGGAGCGGCCGGGCCGAGCAAGAACGACGCGCCGGACCCCATCCAGAGGGATCGTTGAGTGTCCACCACCGAGGACAGCCAAGGCCGCCATCAGTCGGCCTGCCCCCGAAATGGCTTGAGAAACCAGCGAGGTGGCTTGGCACTGTCGTTGCGGTCTCACGAGTCGTCAGCCTGCCCCGGTCCGCCGCGGCTCCTTGGGGGAACGGGGGATCGGTCACACGGCAGGCGGCGCACTGGGGAGGCCCTTATGAATCCGAGCAGGATCGTCACACCGGCTGTCGTCCTCATGGCGCTCAGCCTCGCGGTGCTGCCTGCCCGCGCCGAGCAACGTCGCGGTCGCGAGGATCGCGGGCGCGGGGGGACCGTGGCACGCGTTGCCCCCCGTGAGGTCGCGCCCCGCCAATCTGGAGCCGGAGCGCGCGATGTCGGCCCGCGCCAGGCGGTGCCGCGGCAGTCCTCGCCGCGCGACGTCAGGCCTGGCGCATACGCCGGGCGGGAGTACGGAGCGCGCCGCGACATGGGACGCGCGGCGATCGTCGCACGCCGGGGGGTTGCGCCGTATCGACCGTACTACTATGCGCGTCCGTACTACGTCTTCAGACCGCGCGTGAGCATCGGATTCGGGCTCTGGATCGGTTACCCGGTCGCGTATCCGTATTACCGCTATGCCTATCCGTACCCGGCCCCGTACCCGGCATATGGCTTTCCTCTGCCCCCG
>Ga0315282_10002003_pt1 | contig 38150 bp, 35 predicted proteins | sample YL17G07_20_MG_FD_203693 | JGI IMG/M metagenome (GOLD analysis project Ga0315282, IMG submission 203693) | Sediment microbial communities from Yellowstone Lake, YNP, Wyoming, USA - YL17G07_20 | ecosystem: Environmental > Aquatic > Freshwater > Lake > Sediment | place: USA: Wyoming | collected... | reverse complement strand
CCCTGGACCCTGGCTTTCGCCAGGGTGACGGTTCTTCCTCGGCCGAGGCCCAACAACGTCATTCCGGCGGAAGCCCGAATCCAGGATTCCTAGGGCAACCCCTCCGCTAGGGGTAGGATTGCTCCCGAAATGAAAACCCACCTTGGTTGAAAAATCAGTGATGCGATGCAATCTACTTAATGACCCCATCAATAATTATGTAATTTGAAAAAGTTACCCTTCGTTCCGGAGGAATCCTTGGAGTTCCCTGCCCGGCCTGGTTCGAGCCGGGGACTGGCCGCCTGCTTCGTTCCGTTTGGGGGATGTTGCCTGTTGCTTTCAGCGGTATAATATCAAAGTGTAACGCGGGTGGATTCAGCGGGAAGCGAGAGGGTGCATGGTGCGGTTTTGAAAGCCCGGCCGTCCGCCGGAGGCGGGGGCGGTTGGGAGATGCGGGAGGGAAGAATGAAAAGGCGCTTGCTTTGCCTGGTGGCCGGCCTGCTCGTGGCGGGTCTGCTGCTTCAGTCCTGCGCGACGATGCCGCCGGACAAGACGTCGTCGGAGGACCCGTATAAGGTGTATCGGGGCATCGGTCACATTGATGCCGGCCCCCCATGAGTCTGGATAAGGGCTGACAATAGCAGGGGACAGTGACTCCCTGGCGCCGCCGATCCAGAGCGGCAAGGCGGCCTGGAGGGTGGCGCTTTTTCTTTGCATGGCCTGTCAAGCGTAGGTGGGAAAACAGAGGAAGGAAGCAACCCCAGGCGGTCGGGGTCGCTATGAGGATGCCCGGCTGCGGGTTTCTTTGGGCCCCTCCTGCCGGCTCTGACGAACGTACTCGAACAAGACGATGGCCCCGGCCACGCCGGCGTTGAGCGATCGCACCCGGCCGGCCAGGGGGATGGACACCAGCCGGTCGCAGGTCTCCTTGACCAGGCGCCGAAGCCCCGGCCCCTCCCCGCCGACCGCCAAGACCAGCCGTTCCGGCAGGTCCAGATCAAAGAGACCGTTTTCGGCCTCCTGGTCCGCGCCCACGATCCAGAACCCCTCTTCCTTGAGCTCCAGCATGGTCTGAACCAAGTTGACCACCCGGACCACGGCCAGGTGCGCGGCGGCCCCGGCCGAGGCCTTGCGGACCGTGGCCGAGACCGGCGCGGCGCGGTCCCGGGGAACGATGACCCCGGCCGCACCCGCCGCCTCCGCCGACCGAAGCAGGGAACCCAGGTTCATCGGGTCCTGGATGCGGTCCAGGGCCAGGATCAAGGCCCTCCCCTCTCCGGCCCGCTCGAGAATCTCGGACACCGAGGCGTAGCGGTAGTCGCTCACCCGGGCCACCGCGCCCTGATGCCCCCCGCCGCCGAAAAGCCGGTCCAGGGCGGCCCGGTCCAACCGGTCCACCCGAACGCCCCGGCCCCGGGCCGCCTCGACCAGGGCCTGGAGCGCCGGCCTGAGCCGGCCCTGCGCCACGTACACCCGGTCGCAGCCCCCCTCCTCGGCCTGAAGCGCCTCCAGCACAGGGTTTATGCCGCCGATGATCTCAGACATATCTCGAAACCCTGGCAAAGCTTCGGCTTCCGGCCGAACTCTTTGTCGGTCTTCGGCTCGAAGTCCTCGAAATATAAATAATATTCCTGCGGCCTCGATCCTCGCCCTCCTCGATTTCGTCTCGGAATCCTGTGTTTTGCAACGGTTTCATCTCAAGACCCTGGCAAAACCTCGGCTTCCGGCCGAACTTGGGGTCGGGCTTTGAAGCACCGTTCTTAAATGAGAAATGGTCAGGGGGCGTCCTCGAAGAAGCGCGTCCAGAACCCCTCGTCGCGGGGCATGCACAGCCCTTCGGCCCGGATGATGTGGATGAGACCCATGGTGGCCTGATCCAGGTCGTCGTTGATCACGAGATATTCGAACATGGTCCGGGCGCGGATTTCCACCCGGGCCTGGTCGAGGCGTTTCTGCCTCTGCTCAGGCGTCTCGGTGCCGCGGGAGTTCAGGCGCCGAATCAATTCCCGAAAGGACGGCGGGACAACGAAGATGGTTACGGCGTCGGGATAGGCGGCCTTGATCTGTCGGGCCCCGACCACGTCCACGTCGGCCAGCACGTGCCGGCCCCGGTCCAGGTGCGTTTGCACCGTTTTCCGGGCGGTGCCGGAGAAGTGATCGATGAAATGGGCCCATTCCAGGAATTCACCGGCCTCGATCATGGCCTCGAAGCGGTCCAGGCTGACGAAATGGTAGTCCATGCCCTCCACCTCGCCGGGGCGGGGCGGGCGGGTGGTGAAGGAAACGGAGTAGGCGACGTCCGGCACTTCCTGCCGCAGCCGACGGCAGAGCGTGGTTTTCCCTGCGCCCGACGGGGCGGAGACCACGAACAGCCTGGGTTGAATCACCAGTTAATCCTTGTTCTGCCCGTCCCCGGAAAAACGCTGGGCGATGGTGTCGGCTTGGACGGCGGACAGGATCACGTGGTTGCTGTCGGTGATGATGATCGACCGGGTGCGTCGGCCTTGGGTGACGTCCACGAGGCGACCCACCTCTTTGGCCTCGTCTTTGAGCCGTTTCATGGGGGCGGAACCCGGAGAGACAATGGCCACGATACGGTCGGAGACCACGGTGTTGCCGAAACCGATGTTGGTCAATTTGGAGTTCATGGGCCCTCTCTTCTGCTTACTCAATATTTTGCACCTGTTCCCGCAGTTTCTCGAGTTCGCTCTTCATGTCCACGGCGGCTTGGGTGAGGGTCACGTCCTGGGCCTTGGAGCTGATGGTGTTGGCTTCCCGGTTCATCTCCTGCAGCAGAAAGTCCAGCCGCCGTCCGACCGCGCCGTCCTCGGCCAGCAGGGCTTCAAACTGGCTGATGTGGCTTTTCAGACGGGTGATCTCCTCGGTGATGTCGGACCGATCCGCCAGATAGGCCACCTCCTCCAGCAGGCGCGCCTGGTCCAACTCGAAGCCGCCGGTCAGAGCCCGCACCCTCTCCTGCAACCGATCCCGGTAGGACAGGGTGACCGACTCCCGCAAGGACTCCATTGTGGCCAAGAGGGTGGCCAAGGTTCTGAGACGGCTGATGAAATCCTCGGACAGGGCCCTCCCTTCCTCGGCCCGCATGGTCAGAAGGTTTTTCAAAGCCTCCATGAGCAACGGCTCGAAACCGGCCATAAAGGCCTCGAGGTCGATCTCTTCCTCCTCCCAAAGAAAAATGTTGTTCTGGCCGGCCAGAAGGGAAACGTCCACCTCGCCGCCAAGCCCGAGCTTCTCCTTCAGCTCGGTCAGCAGCTCGAGGTACCTCTCAGCCAGGTGAATATCCAGCTTCAGCCCCCGAGGCACGGAGGCGATTTCCTCGATCTGGAGTCGAACCTCGACCCGTCCGCGGCTCACCCCTTCGGCCACGGTCTTTCGAATCCTGGCCTCCAGGGGGATGAGCGTTCTGGGAAGATGCACGATTATATCACGGAACCGGTGGTTGACCGAACGAATTTCAACCCTCAGCCCCTTTTCCAAAACCCGGCCCTCGGCCTGGCCGATGGCGGTCATGCTGTGAATCATGGCTGTCTCCGGTCCCGGAGCTGGTCCAAAAGGCGCTCCCGCATCAAGGCCAGAACGGCCCGGACCTCGGGCGAGGCGTAGTCTGGATAGGTCCAGGGAAGGGGCTGAAATCCGCCCTTCTCATAAATCAGGGCCAGGTCCGCGTAAACGCCGCGGCCCAGGTAGATGCGGTGCAGATAGTTCTTCCCGGTGGCCAGCACCAGACGCTCCAAAGAGATGTAACCCGGGTCGATGTTGATTTTGCGCCGGCCGGCCTCGGAAAAACCGGTCTCGAGATTCGTGGCGAACACCTTGAGCAGGGCCAGGTCCCCAGGGTCCATGAGCCGCTCGGCCGACAGAAAGCGCTTGACCAGCGGCCCTCCCATCTCCCGCTCATAATAAGCGGTCTGATCGAAACGGAAGGGCTGGCTGACATAGTCGATGGGACCCAGCCTGTCTTCCAGGGCCCGGGCCGCCCGCGCCAGGATTTCTTGTTCGGCCGCAAACAGGGCCACCATGGGCTTGACTGGCGTTGGCTCCTGAAGCCGGCTCACATCCCGCCTACCGACCGACCGAGGTGTATTGGAACCCGAGGGCCTTCATGCGAGCCGGCTCGTAGATGTTGCGCAGGTCCACCACCACCTTCCTGCGCATCGCGCCTCCGAGCCGATTCCAGTCCAGGTTCCGGAACTGGTTCCATTCCGTGGCGATAACCAGGATATCCGCGCCCTCGGCCGTCTCGTACGCGTCCCGGCAGTACTCGACCTCGGGCTGATCCTGGCGGGCGTTAGCGATTCCGGCCGGATCAAAGGTCTTGATCCGGGCGCCCTTGGCCATCAGGCTGCGGATGATGAACATGGACGGGGCTTCCCGGATATCGTCGGTGTTGGCTTTGAAGGTGAGCCCCAGGACGGCCACGACCTGGTCCTTCAGGTCGCCGGCCGCGGCCTCGATCTTGGCCACCATGCGTTCCCGGTGGTGGCGGTTGACCTCGATAACCGCGTTGACGATCCGAAATTCGTAACCCTTGGACCTGGCCAGGTGGGCCAGGGCCCGGGTGTCCTTGGGGAAACAGGAGCCGCCGAATCCGGGGCCGGGGTGCAGGAACTTGGGGCCGATCCGGCTGTCCAGTCCCAAGCCCTGGGCCACGTGGTGGACGTCCGCGCCGACGAGTTCGCAGATGTTGGCCATCTCGTTGATAAAGGAGATTTTGGTGGCCAGAAAGGCGTTGGAGGCGTACTTGATGAGCTCGGCCGTTTCGATGTTCGTGGTGACGAAAGGCGTTTCGATCAGGTACAACGGCCGGTAGAGGTCCTTGATGATGGCCAGGGCCTTTTCGCTGCGGGCGCCGAGGACGACGCGGTCGGGCCGCATGAAGTCCTCGATGGCCGCCCCCTCCCGCAGGAACTCGGGGTTGGAGACCATGTCCACCGGGTGGGGTTCGGACTGGTGCTGCTTGATGATCTTCTCGATGACCCGCCCCGTGCCCACCGGCACCGTGCTCTTGGTGACGACCACCTTGTAGTCGTTCATGTTCTTCCCGATGAGTTGGGCCACCATTTTGATGTCGGTGAGGTTCGGCTCGCCGTTTTCGCTCGCCGGCGTGCCCACGGCGATGAAGATGACCAGGGAATGCTGGATCGCCTTGGCCAGGTCCGTGGTGAAATGAAGCCGGCCTTCCCGCACGTTTTTATGGAGCAACTCTTCTATCCCGGGTTCGTAGATCGGCACCTGGCCGGCGTTGAGGAGGTCGATCTTGCCCTCGTCCTTGTCCACGCAGGTGACGTTCATCCCAAATTCGGCGAAACAGGTCCCGGTGACCAGACCCACGTAGCCGGAACCGATGACACAGATGTTCATCTGAGGATCCTCCGTCGGACGCCGGCCCGCGCGGCCCCGCTCTCCACGGCGGCCTTGAGTTCCTCGGCCGTGACCGAGGCCGTGCCCAGCTTGCCGCAAACGATGCCGGCGGCGTAATTGGACAGAACGGCCGCCTCGGTCAAGGACAGGCCGGCGGCCAGGCCCAGAGTCAAGATGGCGATGACCGTGTCACCGGCCCCGCTCACGTCGAACACCTCCCGGGCCTCGGGCGGGATGGTGACCGGCGGCTTCCGTTTTTCAAACAGGGTCATGCCCTCTTCGCCGCGGGTGACGACGACGAAGCGGAGCTTAAGCTCCCGCATCAGCTTGCGGCCGGCCTCGATCAGACGCTCCTCGGAATCGATGCGAATCCCGGCGCCCGCCTCGGCCTGAAAATGGTTGGGCGTGATCAAGGTCATGCCCCGATACAGGGGGTAGTGCCCCACCTGCGGGTCCACGGCCACGAGCTTGTCCTTCCCGTCCAGAATGGTCCTCAGGCCGGCCATGAACGACGGGGAGACGACGCCCTTCCCGTAGTCCGAAATGATGACCGCGTCCAGCCCGTCCAGGCCGGAGCGCACGAAGTCGAGCATCTTCTCTTGGAGCCGTTCGTCCAGGTCCGCCGCCTGCTCCCGGTCGAAACGGACCACCTGTTGGGCGTGGGCCACGATGCGCGTCTTTTTGGTGGTCGGACGGCCTTTATCGACCACCAGGCCGCTTGGATCGCTGCCCAGCTTGCCAAGCATCCGGACGATGGCGCGGCCCATGCGGTCCTGTCCGATGACGCCCGTGAGCACGGCCTGGCCGCCGGCGGTGATGATGTTGTGGATCACGTTGGCCGCGCCGCCCAGCAACTGTTCCTCCCTCGTCACGTTCACCACGGGCACGGGCGCCTCGGGCGAAATCCGGCGGACCGTGCCCCAGATGTACTCGTCCAGGATCACGTCCCCGATGACCAGCACCTTCATCTCGACAAAACGGTCGATGGCGCCCATGAAGGCGCCGGTATCGCATGTCGGAATCATCGGTTCATCTTAGCCTGAACACCGTCGGCCTGTCCATTCGGAAAAAGGGGTCAGGAACCTTTTTCTGAGGTTGATCGCCTTGGGCCACCTGAATTTTCCATGGGTACTGCTACCTGCCGTCCGGCTTTGCCGTGGGAAAAAGGTTCCTGACCCCTTTTCCCCGCCGGGCCAGGTTCAGGACTTCCAGCATCTTCGCCGCGACTTGATCGCAGGCGAAAGCCCGGGCCTTTTCCCGGGCGGGCTGAAGCAGCAACCGGAAAAGCAACCCGGCGTGAAACAGGCCATGCCAGGAAAAGGGGAATTGAGAAAACCCTTTCTTCCAACCGGCGATCAGCCGGACACTCGCCCCGAGACCGGCCAGGGCCGAGGCCATGCCCAGAACCTGGATGAAGGGCGCGCGGGGATCGGGCAAAGCCTCTGGAACCGGGAAGACGATGGTCATGGGAGCACGGCCTTGAGATAGCGGTTCAATTCGGCCTCGGTGGTCAGTGGATGCTCGCGGTTGGGCAGGTGGACGACCAGGGTCCCCTTCTCCTCGAGCCGGGCAAGCACGATGCGCAGAACCTCGGCGCAGCGCTTCAGGAAAAGGAGGATGGCCGGCGCCTCCTGGCCCTTGAGCTGGGCGATCAGCCCACTCTGGCGGACACGCTCCCAGCGGCGCGGCGGCATTTGTCTCCGAACCTCTTCCAGGGGCAGGTGGCGAAATCGGATTGGCAGACCCCGGCGGATCATCCGCTCGAAGGCTAGACCCTCCTCCATGTCCAAGTGAAAAACCATCTCGATAGCCGGCAGCCGGTCCAGATAAGCCCGGACGGCCTGGGCATCCACGGGCCGATGACTCGAAACGAACCACAAGAGCGCCCGGTGGGCCAGACCCTCGTCGAAAAGAAAATAATCCTCGGCGGCCAGCAACTTTTCGGCCATCCGGTACAAGCCGAACTGCCTGAAAACGACCTCCAGTTTATGCGCCCGCTCCGCCTCGGACAGGTCGTGCCGGTCCGCAGCCTGGCGCACGATCTCGGCCAAGTCCGGCTCGTCCCTGAGAAAGGCGTCCCTCAGGCCCGCTCCGACGTCCCGGGCGCGGAAAAGATGGACCCGGGCCCGCCTCTTGAAGGCCTCCGGGAGGCGGAGGATGTGCAGGAGACTCAGCATCCGGCCCTCGGCCAGGTCATAGCCGCCCACCAGGTCCTCGGCCGTCAAGAGCCGCAGGTGGCGCCGGAGAAAGGCCCGCCGCACCATGGGCATCAGCGTTGACTTGCCGCTGCCGGGCAACCCGGTAAGTTCCAACAGCTTCATGACGCCTCGGAGGCGCGCTCCGCCTGGATGCGTAGTTCTTCGAACCGCTGGGCCGCGGCCGTCCAGGTGAACCGTTCCTCGACCCGGCGGCGGGCGCTCTGGGCCAGCCGGGCGCGGAGGCCGCTATCCCGGAGAAGCTCGGCCAGGGCACGGGCCAGCCCGGCGACGTCCCGGGGCGGCGCCAGGAGCGCGCCCTCCTCCCCCACCATTTCCGGAATGCCGCCCACCTTTGTGGCCACGACCGGTACGCCGCAGGCCATGGCCTCGGCGATGGAGATGCCGAACGTCTCCGCCCCCACCGGCGAAAACACGGCCGCGGCGGCCAGGGCATAGTATCGCGGCAACTCCTCGTGGTTCACCTGTCCCAAGAAGGTGACCGAATCTTCCAGGCCCAGGTCACGGCTCAGCCGCTCCAAAGCCGGCCGGACCTCCCCGTCCCCCAGAACGAGGTGGCGCACGTTCAGTCCCTGGTCCCTTAACGCGCCCACGGCTCGAATCGCGTCGTCCACGCCCTTCCAACCGATCAAACGGCAGGCGGTCACCAGCACCGGCACGCCCTCGGCCAACGCCAAAGACCGCCCAAGCTCCGGGTCGGGCGGCTGCGGCCTGAATAAAAACACGTCCACGCCGTTGTAAAGCACATGCGGCCTGATCCCGGTGTAGGCCTCGATCTCGTCGGCGTTGAAATGGCTGCAGGCCGTGAAAATGTCCACCCGCTTCACCAGGAAACGGTAGCCCGGGAAAAACTCGGTGCCGCCCGATCCATATACCACCTTGGCCTTAGACCGGCGCGCTGCCAACAGCACCCACGGCAGGTCATAGGGCTTGCCGATGTAGATATAGTCGTACCTGCCGGCCGCCAAGTCCTTCCAGGCGTGACGGGCAAAGGTCAGCCGCTCCATGAACTTGCGAAACCGGGTCCCCAGGTTGGGAAAACGCTCCCGCGGCGTGTACGGGTAAGTCCGCACCGTGAGACCGGGATGGGCATACGGCCGGATGGGTCCGCGGCCGCCGTACAGGTGGACCTCGTGCCCCTGCCCGGCCATGAACCGGCCCAGTTCCCAGTTGAAGGTCTCGATCCCGCCGGATTTGGTGGTGGTGGTCAGATTGTAAAAGGCAATTTTCATGGGAAAAATGAGACCCACCTCGCGCTCAAGCCACGTTGCCCGCGCCGATGGCCTGAGATGCGCGCGTTCATCGGCCTTGGCCAAGAGAAGGCGCACGCGGACCCCCTGGGACCCATGGCGTACTCCCCGCTTCCTCAACGGGCTTCACGGATTCGGGGTTATTATACGACAATGAGGAGGATTGTCCACGCAGAGCGATAAAAAAAGCAGGACTTCTCGGTCCTGCCCCGTTGGTCCGGAATGAAACCGTTCAGCCTCTGCGCCGCCTCCTGGCCCAGACCAGGCCGGCGAGGCCCGAGCCGAGCAGCAGGGCCGGGCCGGGGATGGGGTTCTGGCTTATCGGCGGGTCCCCGTCGGGACGGACGATGAAGTCGTCGGCCGACAGAAATTCATTGGTCTGGTAATCCGAATAATTCAGCGCGTCGCTCCAGGCCGCGCCGAATTTTGCATTTTTCCCCTGAGTGCTGCCCCCCTTGGCATAAAATACGCCGTACACGGGCGCGTGGTTGGTCACCAGGGTGTAAGTTGGGTTGTTGCTGCCGAACGCAAACTTGACCCCATACAAGGTGTTGGGCAGATTGGGGTTGGAACCGCCGTTTTCGCCCGGAATCCACGTCTGGGCCTCCTCCATTGGGACCGAGGAGTCCAACGCGGTGAAACCGGCCGCATCCATCGTCACTTCCAGGATGAAATGAGAAACCTCCGGGGCCGGAACACTCAGGGAGTACGTATAGCTCCAGGTCCCGTTGTCGTTATCGACGACCGCCCACCTGATGGTAAAAGCGTCCGCCCACTCGTCAAGAGCCGTGACCCCGCCTCCAGCCAAGGCATTGCGGCTGCCGGTCAGCTCTCCCGAGGCATCGGTGTCCCAGATGATGGGAGAGGCCACGGCCGGGCCGTGCAGCAGCAACAGCGCGGATACGACCAACACGCCCATGAGCGCGCGCACGCCAACGCCCCCACGTCGTCCCCCCATCGTTTGCACCGTCATTCTCCTCACGAGAACAAGTGAATTACAATGTAATTATTGCCAATTTTTTATAAAGATCAATACGCAAAAAGTATGATTTTCATTCCAGGCAAGTAATACTTTTTCTAATACCAGAGGTAAAACGGGGAAAAATTCCAGTCCACCAGAAGGGGAAGGGATGACGCTCACCTCCGCCTTCGACTTAAAAAAAAATCGGCCCGGTAATTGGCCGGGCCGGTTCATTCTTTCCTGGCTTTTTAAAAAGAGGCGGAAGGGCGCATCCGGGTCCCACTCCGCTCGGTTCAGGTAGCCACGGCTTCCAGAACCTCTGCGTGTTCTTCCTGCTTTTTTTCCGCCGCCTCCTCTTGCCGTCCGGTATCCAGGAATTCCCGCTGCCAGATGGGGTCGGTCAGCCGCTTCATCTCTTCACCATAGCGGATCATCCCCTGGCAGTAGGACTCGTCTTTAAGGGCCTCGGCCGCCTCGGCGTTGATCGGCCGCGCCTGACTCTGGATCACGGCGTCTTTCAGCACGTCGAAATGATCGCGGATCACGCAGGGACATAGCCAGTTGTCGATCTGGTCCGGCGGCTTTTTATAGCCGTATTCGTCCTGCCACGCCCGAATCCGGCTGAAGAGCGGTGAGGTCAGCGGCGTGTTGATGTCGCCCCCCTCGGCAAAGACGCGGTAGATGTTGTCCACGGCATAGGGCACAAAAACGCAGGGCGTGATATTGCCGTACCAATCGATGTAGTAGTACCCTCCGGAGCGGCCGGCGCTGATGCAGCCGCTGGAACCGGTGGCGCTGTTCCAGAAATCGGCGATGAAGACCTTTTTTTCCTCGACGAACCGGCGGGTCCGACGTAGCATCTCGATGCGCTCGGCGGGCGGGACCATCAGGTCGAGGGTCTGCCCGCGGCCGACCGGCATGTACTGGAAATACCAGCCGTAGATCGCCCCCTGCTCAAAGAAGAAGAAATCGACGAACTTCTCGCTGGTGATCACCCGCCAGTTATGCCGATTCGGCGTGGCCGAGATGCCGAACGGCACCCCATATTTTCGCAATCGCTCCATGGCCTCGAGCACCTTCCGGTAAATTCCCCGGCCCCGGCGCGCGTCCGTCTCCTCTTCGAACCCCTCCACCGAAATGGCCGGACTGGCGTTGCCGGACTCGCCCAGCCGCCGGGCCACCTCGTCGGTGATGAGGGTCGCGTTGGTGTAAAACATGAACATCTCGTCCGGATGAGAGGTCATCATATCCACAAAACCGACGTCCCCATCCCGCCACAACATGGGCTCGCCGCCCGAGATGACCGTGAAGTAGGAGTGCCAAAGCGCCCGCTTCTCGCGGATGATCCGATCGAAAGTTTTCAAGTCCAGGCTGGGGTGATCTTCAGGGTCGCTGGCCGCGTAGCAACCGGTGCAACGCAGGTTGCATCGGCCGGTCGGGCTGATGACAATAATCATGGGAGGATCGAAGCCCAATGCCTGGGCCGCGCTCTTCCACTCTTCGTTCAGGACGACCTTGTTGAGAAAGATGTCGGTAAAGCGGTGAATGACGTGTTTGGACATCAGCTTTTGGTCGATGGCCCGATCCAGGCCGTAAAGCAGGGCCATGGTATAATTATATTTGTCCACCTGCACCTGGCGAGGACGGTTATCAACATTGTCCTCAACCATCTCCTTGAAGGTCTTCTGGGCGATATAGTCGATGACCCGATGTCTGGCGGCCCGGTTATTCACCATCACCTGGAGGAGCGAAAAGATCGAATCCTGCTTGAGAAAAGGTTGAAGATCCATCATCCTACCTCCTGTTCCTCGATCTTCGCCTTGGGAATGGTCGGCGGAGAGGGCATGATGGTTCACAAGCTCGCGGTTCATCGCTGTCATCCATGGCGGATGGCCCGCGTGTCTCCTCGCGCCACGCGGTTGGACCGCAGAAAGAGTCCCCTTTCGCTCAGGATCGGCCGGGAGAGGCCCTGGCTTCGGGCTTGGCCTGTTTCCTGAGATTTTCACACATGGTCTCACCACCTCCTTTCCTTCGATCTCGATAGCCACATGGATTAAAGGGCTTCCCGGCCTTTCAACGCCTCGTCGGCATATCCAGAACCATCGTGTCATCCGGCCCCCGGCGGTTCGCGGAAAATACGCGGCCCGGACCGAGCCGGCTTGTTCCCGGCGGTCCATCCTCTCAGCGACCACAAGTAGGGCTGGATAATATCTTAACAGATTGAATCAGAAAATCAAGATTTTAAAAAAAGGCGGCACGAGCCTCGCCCCGTGCGGACAGGGGGGGTATGGCAGCTCCACGGAATTTCCCGGGGACTTAAAGAAAGGCTCGCGCCAGGCCCCTGGGCCGGCTCGCCGATCGAGACCATGGGAACACAAAAGGGCTCAGAGACAAAATCGAGGAGAGTCAATGAGTTCGGCCGGCAGCCGGAGTTTTGCCAGGGGCTCAATTAGGATCACAGCCGTTCTCGGTCTCCAATTTGCCTGTTCGGCATCTGTGGGTCAGCGGGCGTTCATAAGGTCATTCCATTTCTAATTCAAACATGCCGCAATGTTCGTACCGGGAAGAGGCAGGGATATGGCGAGACCGAGGAGAGGGCAAGAAGTCCATGAACAGGCGAATTCCATTTCTAAATCAAGATGGAAACGCGAAGGCCAGCGAGCAGCGACGAGACAGTACATCTAGTACGGCGAGGAGCCGCGCAGCGCAGCCGACAAAGTTAACGCTTGATTTAGGAATGGAATCACATCCGCATTTCCATCGGCAACGAAAAGAGGAAGAAGTTAATGAACCCAAAGACGGCGATCAGGATGATCACGGGCAGGGCTGAACCCCACCGGCTGCCTTGGTTGCCGACCTGGTGCCCGGCTATGCGCCAGGCCGTATAAGACGAGCCCACGATGCCCAGCACCACCAGGATGTATTGCAAGACCTGGATGGTGGGATTGTCGAGAAAGGCGGGCGAGCCATGGGACTCGATCCCGAACAGACCCGAGGCGGTGAACAGGATCGCCTTCCCTTCGGCCAGCAGATGGAAAAGATTGTGGGCCAGGTGGCCGGCCAGGTCCAGGGGGATCAGGGCATAGCCGAAGGTGGCGAAGTTGGTCACGACCCCTTTCCGGTTCGACAGTCCGGTGAAAAAACCGGCCAGAAGCAGGCCGAGAATGGGCCCCAGCATGACCAGGATGAAAAGCAAGGTAAACGTGACGAAATGGCTGGCGGTCCCGGTGACCGCGGCCAGCCAGGACAGCATCTCCTTGCCGATGTTCAGCATGGTGATGTTTTGCACAAAGACAATGCCCATGATGACCACGGCCAGGAAGGATTCCTCAAATTTCGGACGCCGAATGAACCATAGCTCCCGGGTCGGGACCCGCAGGTTGAGGCGTATGGAATCGTTGGGACAAGTCTTGATGCAATAGGCGCACAGGTTGCACCGCGCGTTGGTATCCATGGTTTTGGGGAATTCGAACATGGGGCAGCCCGGCGCTTTCTCGCTGCCGCGGTAACAAGCCTGGACCCGGCACTGGTCGCATTTCTCCGGCGTGGCCCGCAGCTCGAGCGACCCGGTCCGGGCATAGTTGCCGGACATGCCGCCCAGGAAACACAAGTGCCGACACCAGGCCCGGCGCTCGAAGAATGCACCGGCCGCCACCACCCCCAGGGTGATCATCAGGAGCAGGATGCCCGAGTTGCGTGGACTTTCCACAATCCCAAAGACGTGGTCGCCCCAAGTGATCAGGATGAAACAGGCGTCTATGATCCAAATGCCATAGCTTTTCAAAAACCTGGGAACGGACCTGTTCAAACCGACCAATTTCTGCACCAGGTCGCTCAACGTGGCAAAGGGACAGATGGCGCACCAAAACCGGCCCAGGGCCAGAAACAGCAAAGGGATCAGAGGCCACCACAAAACCCAGGTCATGGCCGTGCCGAAATTGTCGTGGGCTTTGTCCGGGCCAACCAACAATTCATAGATGACGAACGAAAACACCAGGATGGTGATGTATTGAAAGAGCCAGGGATAAAGTCGGCTCTTGAGGAACCACCGGAGGGGCCGGATTCGCAAGAGGTTGAAGGGCCTTGGCCCCCCAGCCTCCCGTGTGCTCTGAGGCGGTGCTGAAGACGCGGGTTCGGCGGTCATGGGTTCTCCCGATTACGCCGTCCGCTTGGATCGCGACTTGACCAGCACGGCCGCGATGATAATCAACAAAATAGCGCCGAGAAAACCGCCGATGATCACCCAGTTCGGTCCGCTTTTAACCACCCGAAGGTCAAAGGTCTGGGCGTCCTCGACGCCGCTGGCCGTAAAGGTCAATTTGATCTTCCACGGCCCGGGGTCGCTGAATGTCACCTTGGCCGAATAGTCACCCGGATTCCCTCCCGCGATCAGGTCAATCACCTGTGGCCCCTGGTGGCTCTCCATCTTCATGGACTTGTCGCTTTCATCCATGGCCGCCTCGAGCCGGATCGAAGCCTTGGCCACGCCTTCCCCGGTCGCTTTGTCTTTTAAGTGGACGGTTACTACGTTTTCGCCGACTTTCGGCGGGGTGGGCTCGGTCATCAGCTCGACCAGGAACTGTCCGGCCGTCTTGGCCTCCATTTTCATGTCGGCCATCCCCTCGTCGGCCCTTGCCGCCCGCCAGTACGCCGGGCCTGTCAAAACCAGGACGAGAAATAAAAACCAATACAGGGCGCCTTTCCCAACCATCTTTTTTTTCCTCCTCTTTTGGAAAACCTGAGACCATCGCAAAACTTCGGCTGCCGGCCGAACTCATTGTCGGGCTTCGGCTCGAAGTCCTCGAAATATAGTAATATTCCTGCGGCTTCGATCCTCGCCCTCCTCGATTTCGTCTCGGAATCCTGTGTTTTGCAATGGTCTCAACCTTGGCGCTCACTTAAGAGCAAGGCCTAAGCCAAAAACCGAAAGGCAAGAGCCTCTTGCCTATAACGTGTTTACTTTAAGCACTAAAATCTTTTTTGCCAGGGCCGGGTCGAAAAACGGTCGAAAAAGGAGGGATTCCGGGCTGGATGAATGATTTACGTTTCAAAAGTAAAATGTCAAAAAATTAGACGGAAGCCCGGCTCTTCCAGACCGAGGCGGATGTACCTCGAGTCTTAAACGAGGGTTTTGAAAATGGCCAGCAGGGCCTGGGCTCGCCGGGGGTAGGTATAAAGCTCCGCCTCTTGGCGCGCTCGTCTGGACAAGCCCTCGGCCAGAGCCGGGTCCTGAGCGAGACGGCGAACGGCCTCGGCCAGGGCCCTGGGATTGGACGGTTCGTACAAAAGGGCGTTCCGACCGTCCTTCAGAATGTCTCGGAACGCGGGAATGTCGGAGGCAACGATGGGCAGTCCGGCGGCCAGGTATTCGAAAAGCTTGAGCGGCGAGGAAAAAGGCGAGGTGCCCTCTTCGGTGTTGGGCAGCACCGCGATTTTGGCCCGATTCAGGAAAGAGAGCACGGCCTCATGGGAGACCGGGCCGGTGAAAATGACCCTCTCGGCCACACCCTCTTGGCCGGCCAGGGCTTTTAGGAACTCCAAGCGTTCTCCGCCGCCCACGATCAAGGCTTTTTCGCCGGGCAGGTATTTCATGGCCTGAACGAGCGTATCCACCCCTTTCCAGGGATACAGCGCGCCCACGTAAAGAATATGAGAACCCGCCGGCTTTGGGTCTTGGCTGAGCCATTCCGAGGGCGCGGCCGATGGAACCACAAAGACGCTTTTCTCGCGGCCCCAAATTTCTGTAAGTCGCGACCGCGTATGTTCAGTCAGGCAGATGAGGGCGGCGGCTTTTCGATAAACCACGGTTTCCTGCTTTTTCAGTTTTTCCCGGGCCGCCGGGTTGGCCGTGGTCAGGTGAAAGAATTCATGGATTTCATAAACCAGGGGCAGGCCAAACAGTCGGCGAAAAAATAGCAGAAGACGCGCCAGTTTGAGGTGTCGGACAAAAAGGAGGCCTTTCGGTCGGATGGTCAGCCTTTGGCCAAGAAGATGAAAAAACAAGGCCCCATGAAAAACCCCGTGCCAGGAAACCCGAAACTGTTTGGCCTCCTCCCGGCGTAAGAGAGGCAGGTTGGTGATGCTGAGGCCCGCCTCAGGCGCCAGGCCATAGAAGGCCAACAGCCGCTTGGCATTGTACCCTGGCTTCAAGCCGGTGATCAGATGGACTTCCGCGCCGGCCTGGGCCAGGGCATGGCAGGTATGGATGATCTGCAGAAAACGGGCCCTGGAATCGGGCAAAGGTTCTGGTACTGGATAATAGATTTTCATGCTATGGCCATGGAAGTCAGCCCGCCAGGCGGACCTGCCTGGGCCAGGGCTTGGCAGGTATGGATGATTTGCAAAAACCGGACCCTAGAATCGGGAAAGGGCTCCGGTACCGGATCATAGATTCTCATGGCCTGGCCAAGCCGTCCTGTGCCGCTTCCCAGACGGCCCAAGGCCTAAGTCATCATCTTGGAATGGGCGTAGTCGGCCACAGCCACGTCCACCACGGCCGGCTTGTCCGAGGCCATCGCCTTTTCCAGGGCCGGCTTAAGGTCCTGCGAACGCTCGACGGGCAGGCCGAAGACACGGTCTATGCCCGCCTCGACCAGAATGTCCTCGAACATCTTTCGCACCTTCCCCTGGCGCACCTTCCCTATTCCCAGAGAATTCCTAACAAACTCATCAATGACCAATCAATGATTGCCCTCTAGCTCACGCCCAAAACGCGGCCCGACCGCCTCACCCGCGTCTCTGCATCAGAGCAGTCAACCTTCGGGCCAAGACTTGCAAGATAAAAACTGGGATGACGCGCTGGCGGCCGATGCGGCCGGGTTCAGTGGCCAGGCGATAGAGCCATTCCAGGCCGAGACGCCGAAAGGAGGCCGGGGCCCGCTTGGTTTTGCCGGCCAAGATGTCCAGGGTGCCGCCGATGCCTTGGCAGACCCGCAACGAGGGCAGCTGCGGGCCGAAGCGCGCGATCCATCGTTCCTGCTTGGGAGACCCCAGGGCCAGGAACAAAATCTGGGCGCGCGACTCGTCGATCCGCGCCGCCAGGGTCTCCATCTCGCTTTCAGGCAGATACCCGTGGGCCCGGCCCACGATGTTCAGATTCGGAAACCGCAGCCTGAGGGTTTCCACCGCGGCCTGGCTGACCTCTTCGGCCGCGCCGTAAATGAAAACACGAAAGCCCCGCGCCTCGGCCAGCCCGCAGATTTCCTGCATGACCTCGATGCCGGTCAGACGGGAGACCCGGACGCCGTGCAGGACCCTTAACGCCAGCACCACGCCGATACCGTCCGGGAGGAGCAGGTCCGCGGTCCGAAAGCGCTCGTATAGGAGCGGGTCCTTGGGTACGGAAAAATTCTTTTCCGGGTTGCTGGCAAAGATGGTGTGCAGGCCGAGGCCCTCCTCCACAAACCGGACCACGCAGTCCAGAACCTCGGGCAGGGACACCGCGTCGGCCCAGATATTCAGCACCGGGTACCGGGTCATGGTCGCTCTCCCGCGGCCGCAGCCTGGTCCAAGCAAATCACCGTGGTGAACCGCGCTTCGTGCGGCTGTCCTTGCCGAGTCACCTGGAGCACCGTCGTCTCCTGGATTCGGCCATAGGCAGGCGAAAACCAGCCGAGCCAGGGATCGCGGCTGCCACGCCAAATACGTGGCTCAGCATCCACAAACTTAACGAACACCCGCGTCTTGTTATGAGTCAAAATCGTCCACCCGTGCGCCTGGTCCACACGGACCGCCGGGTGAAGGTGAAAATGGGCCTCGAACACGTGCCGGCCTTGCCCAGAAAAGGTGTCCCGGACCATGATGACATCGGGCCGCGGAAAAAAAATCAGACGGGCATGGATCACAGGCTCACGCCCTCGGGCGTACCCGTCATGCGCGGCCAGAACGGCAAGCGGCGCGTCTCCCCCGCCCCACTCCACCGCGCGCGCTTGGTAGGGCCGGTCCCAGATGAAACCAGTGACCTGGCGGGCCTGGTCGCGCCCGTCGATCAAGACCGTGTTATGGGCCCGGGTGCCTTTAAAAAAAACCCTCTCGGCCGGCCGGCCGTTGTACCGATAGGTGCCTGGATCGACGAAAAAGGGAAGCCCGTTCACGGCGAGCGTGACGGACAGGGCGTCGGCATGTCCATGGTTATAAAGCGGGGCCATGCCCAGCGGCCCATGGTCAAAGACCAGGTGCAGCCGGTTCGGTCCGCGGAATATGGTGTAACCGCTCTCAAGGAAGCGAAGGGCTTCCACCTCCCGTGGCCAGACCGGGGCAAACTTCCGCCCGCTGGACGCCGGCCCGAGTCCGGGCGCGATGGCCTGGCCATCATCGCTGTCTCCGATGGCCGGCCGACACTCATTGGAAAAATCAAAGGCCGACCAAAACGCCTCGGCCCGCGCAAGCCGATCGCGAAAGTCCGGGCAGCGGACAAGCCCTCTGGCCTCGAGAAAATCCAAGGCATACTCGCATAAATCCAGCACAAACCGATGATAGCCGAGGGACTGCTCGGCCGGGCCGCCGTCTTCAAGAATCTGGTGCAGACTTTCTTGCTTCAGCAGCTCGAGGCCGCGCTTAAGCCATTGCCGGCCTTTCCGGCTCTGCTCGAATACGATCCCAGCCATGATCAACCCCACAGCTTCGGTCACGGTGTGGTTGCCGAGGGAGGAACCTAGGGACATCCGGTGTTCGATCAACCAGCCGTGCTCGAAAAGGACCTGCCAGAGTCGCCGGGTCTCCCCGCTCGTGAGGCGCGGCAGGGTCTTGAGCGCCAGCAGAAACACCGGAATCCGCAGCGCGCATTCCATGGCGGAGAGATAATGCGGGCCTTGCAAAAAGGGGTGCGCGTTCAGCCACTCGAAGAGCTTCTTTCGTACAAACGCGGCGATCTCGGCGGCCCGCTCACCGTCTGGACTTCGCCTGAGGTGAACCAGGAGCAGGGTCAGATGCTGCAGCCGCGCCGGCTCCCAGACCGCCCGGATATCCGGGTCCGGATGGCGCGGGCCGGCAACGGTGAAAAAAACTCCGCGCCGCTCCGCTTCGAAGGCGGCGATCTCTTTCGGGTCCTGGTTCAGGCTGAAGACCTCCCCCGCTAAAAGCGCGGAGATGACCTCGAACGGGATGTCCCCAACCAGGTCGGGCAGGTGGAGCGACTTAAGCGTATCCAGGCTAACGGCCGGCGCCTGAAAAAAATTGCGAAAAAGGGCCGGAGCAATTCTGATCAGCCGGTACAGGACCTGGTCCCATAACCGGTGAAAAATCTCGACCGGTGACGCCCGGCGGAGCCGAAAAAGATAAAATGCAAACATGGGCCGGATCGCTCGGCCTGAGAGGCGCCGGCTCCTTTATAAGATGACCTGCTGCCCTATGCGGATGGATTCCAACACCTGAAAGGTCACCCGGGACGCGCTGAAGATTTCCTCCAGTTCGATGGGAGGCCCGCCACCGGAGCGGGCGGCTTCCAGAAATCTTTGCACCATGTGCTTCTGGCCCTTGTCTTGCGCGGCCCGTTTCACGACCGACCGGTTCCCGTCACGATAAATCGTCAGCCGCCGGAAATCATCCAGCACGGCGCTCATCCCATGCCCGTGCACCTCCAGCCGCTCCTTGGGCAGCCGCCGGTCCCCATTGGCCAGATAGGAGATCGCGCCGATGGAGCCGTTTTTATACAGGAGAGAAATCTGTACGGTGTCGGCCAGGCGCCTCGGGTCATCCAGGACCGTAGCGAAGACCGATTCCGGAGAGGCGCCGCCCAGCCAATTCAGCAAATCCACGAAATGACAGACCTCGCCGATGATCCGGCCGCCGCCTGTTTCCGGATCCTGAATCCAGGAGTCCGGCGGAATGGGACCGGCGTTGATCCGATAGATCATGGCCAGCGGCCCCTGGCTGAACAACTTTCGGACTTCAGCCACGAGCGGCGCAAAGCGCCGGTTGTAGCCCACCATCAGCAGAGGGGGCCGCCCTCGGCCCTCGGCCAGCCGGCGGCAGGCCGCCTCGATCGCGGCGAGATCCTCCTCGGTCAGGCAGAGCGGCTTTTCCACAAAGACGTGCTTGGCCGCCTCCAGGGCGCTGAGGACATAGGCCGCGTGGGAGTCGTGCCGCGTGGCGATAAAAATGGCGTTCACATCTTCCCGACTAAAGAGGTCCTGGGCATCGGTCGAGCAAAACTCAAAGCCGAAGCGGTCGGCCGCGGTCCGGGCGCTGGCGCCGGAGGCGGTCACCACGCCTTTGAGGACCGACCCTTTCTCGCGGGGCACGTTGGGCAGGAGATGGCTCTGGGCATAGGAGCCGGCGCCGATGAAGCCGATGCCGAGCGGGGCGGAGCCGGCTTGGTCAGCGCCTTGAGTGATGATGATCGGCCGCCGCGTCCGGGGTTTCTCCACATCGTAGGCGATGAGGATACCGGCCATCGGTTCGGCCCGCGAAAGGATCAGGTCGTAGGCCTTGGGCGCCTCGTCGAGGCGAAAGACATGGGTCGTGAGAAAAGACGGATCGACCCGCCCCGCCTGGATCAACTCCTGAAAGGCCTGCATGTTGCGGTTTTCCGTCCAACGGACATACCCCGGCGGATAGTCCTGGCCCTTCTCCTCGTAACTGGGGTCGTACCTGCCGGGACCGTAGGAACAGGACATGCGTACCTGGAGTTCCTTGCGGTAAAAATGCGGCTCCCGGTCAAAACCCGTGGGTACGTCCCCGACGACGATGATCGTGCCGCGCTGCCTGGTCAGGGCCCCGGCCAGATTGATCGGATCGAGCGAAGCGCCCGCCGCCGTGATGATGACCGCGTCGCAGCCCAACCCTTGACTGAAAAGGAGTACCTGGCTTTCAAGCCCGGCCTGGTCCCGGGTCAGCCCCACGTCCACGCTGCGGTCCAAGGCCAGAGCGACCATGGCCGGGTCTAGGTCGAGACCGACAACCCGCACCCCGGACGCGCGAAGCAAAAGACCGGTCAACTGGCCCAGGAGCCCCAGGCCGATCACGGCACAGGTCTCGCCCAGCCGGAGGTCCGCCTGACGCACGCCCTGTAAGGCGATCGCCCCGAGCGTGTTGTAGGCCGCCCGCTTCAAATCGCTCTCCGGCGCCAGCTTGACGCAAAGGTTCACCGGGACGGACACGAACTCGGCATGGCTGGCGCCCAGCCCGCCGCAAGCCGCCAGATCACCGGGCCGAAAGGCGCTCACGCCGGACCCGACCTCGATCACCTCGCCGGCGCATGAATATCCGAGCGGGGAATGGGCCTCGAGCTTCTTCATCACGGCCCGGTACGCCTGAACCGGCCCCTGAGTTCTGAAGGTCTCGAAGACCTGTTTCACCTGCTGCGGTCGCTGCCGAGCCTTGCCCAGGAGCCCCAGACGCGCCGCCCGGACCGTGCTGCCCTCGGTGCCGCTGCTGATGAGGGAATAATGATTCCGCACCAACACCTCCCCCTTGCCGGGCGAGGGCATGGGCACTTCCAGAACGTGCATGTCGCCGTGTTTCAGACGCTGGGTAAGCTGATCCATCGCTTCTTCCGTTGCTCAGGCATTCCCGGCCTCTTGGCCGCAGCCGGTGAAAGGCCTTCCACGCCGCGCAGCGCCAAACCGATCATGCCCCAGACATACCACTGGTAGGCGGGATACATGCCCGGTACCAAGCCAATCGTATCGATCAGCCACATCAAGTATATCATAAGGGCCATCACGTGCAGAGGATTGATTTCCCGAAGCAATAGCCGGCCGATACTGAAACCGAAAACAAGCAGCAGTAAAACATAGGCAAAAAGCCCGACGATGCCTCCGCTCACCAGGACCCGAAGATAATCGTTATGAGCCGGGGGCGAGAAACCGCTGCCGAAAAGATGAACGAAGAGACCGCTCTGTTTCCAGGTATCCCAGTAGTGTTCCCAAACCCCCATCCGACCTGAAAGGATATACTTTGTATCGATTGTTCCCTCAGATGCTCCGATCTCTTTCAAAAAGGTAGTTCTAACGCTGTCAAACATTTGATTGCCCGTTGCCGCATTAACGACGAACATTAGCGCTACAATTACCCCTAGTAGTACAAATTTCTTTTGCAAAACAGTCCACACCAGGGCCCAAACAGCCAGAATAATGAATCCAGCCTTGGAGTAGACCCGGAACAGAACCAATAGGCAGGCCAACGCATAACCAAGAAGAAGAATTTTCATTATAAAGCGTTTCTGGTAAAAATAGGCGCCGAGCAGCAGAATCGCGGTCAGAGTCGCGAAAGCATACTGTCGGAAGGTAACACCGTCATGATAGACGCCAATGTTTCGAACGAGGCCGCCCGTGTAGGTTTGGTATCGCCAGATATCCTCGGCTCCAGCCTGAATCACTCCCATAATCATAGGATAAAGTCCAGCAACCAAGAACGCCAGAAGCAGCTTCCGAAAATCCTCTCGATTGTGCACATAGGTTAGAAACATGATAAAGCCAGCGAACCCGCTGATGGTTCTTAAAAACGAATCCAAAGCATCGCTGAATTCCCCTCTAGACAGAACCAGCGCGACGCTGAACATCAGGGTGAAACTGTAAAAAAGCCATATACCAAACAAAGGGTACGAGTTAGCGCGGCGATCATTGAAAACTAAAATACGCAAGAACAGGACAATAGGGACTCCGGCTCCAATCATTTCCGGCGTTCTCAACGGACCAAATATAAAAGTGCTCCAGGAAGCGTCGATAATCGGTTTACTCACCAACAAGACATAGATGCCCTGGTAAGGAACGAAAGCCAGTGCGAACAGACTAACAAAACACAAGAATAGGGCAATTATGACTAACATTGTTATTGTTTTCCGATTAAATAGTTATAGTAGAAACACATCTCATTAGCCTCATATGCTCACTTAAAAATCAAACCATATAGCAGCTTGAAAATTGGATATTTTTCAGTTAAATAATTTACCAGGAAGCACGCAGATATCGTTATAAATATTAGAAGAAGTGAAAGAATAATTGTTGGGAAAAGTGGATACCGATACTGTTTTAGAATGAAAAGGAGCAACTGATTAATTATGATATGAAAGATATATGCAAATAGCATATTTTTGGCTAGGGTCCGATTCAGCAACCTAACAATAGGAAAAGAGGATAAACGGAAAACACTGGAGAAAAGATACAAGAAAAACAGGGATAGTACTGTTGGGAGTAGTGCATAAGAAAATGGAACATCGTTCCTATAATGCAAAGGGACAAATAGAAAATAGCAGGAAATGATAATAAATAAACCAAGGAGCGGCAATGGTCGAAAATATTTATAAGCGATGTCTCCCCAATCCAGCCTGATAAACCAATTTCCTAAAGCGCTCCCAATCTGGCCGATAAATATCAACTTGATTGTATAAAAATCCATCAGCGAATAAGACTCAATTGCATAGAGGATAAGGAAACAAGCACAGGTATATGCTATATTTAAATACCAGATTAGACGGTAAACAAAGAAAATCGATAAAAGCATTGTAAATGCAATAGGCACCAAAACATCAAGTGCAACGAATGCTTGCTTTGTACCTAAGAATAATGAGAGTAGCGTTTGGAGCCCGCTCTCGGAAAAAAGATGTTCATACCTTGTTCTAGATAAGAGCAGGAGTATTAGATTTGATATCGCGAATATTCCGATTAGCTTTCCTGCTCTGGTTATCGTCCTCAGCAGCGAAGTTCTTCCGTAGTTGCTTAGAACGGTGGAGGTGAGACCCGATAGAAAAACAAAGGCGCTCAGATTGATAATTCGATAAGTAAGTGAAAAGAAGTGGATATAAAAAGACAAAAAGATATGAGCATTGATCATTCCCAAGACGATCATGGACTTGCAGAAATCGAAGTGATCATCTCTTTTTTCGAGAAACTTCATCGTATTGTCGCTCAATAGTCCGCCCAACCCTCTTTATGTCATCCAGTTGAAACGGGCTCTACCCCGCCCGACTGCAAGCGGGGGATGGCCTTGACCACGCGCGCCGGATTTCCCACGGCCACAACGCCTTCCGGAATATCCGAAATGACTACAGACCCGGCGCCAATGACGCTGTTATCGCCGATATGCACGTTGCGCAGCACCACGCTGTTCACGCCGATGTACACGTTGTTCCCGATCACGACCTCCCCTTCCCCGTCGTCAGCCGGGTCGATATGCATGGCCGAACGGTCATGAGACAGGATCACACAGCCATAGGTGATGGTGCAGTTGTCCCCAATAATAATACGGCCGCGCCGGGCGTCGATCTTGGCCCTGAAACTGATCATGCATCCATGGCCGATGCGGACGCCCGCCGCCCGCAAATACAAGATTTGCAAAAAACGCAGAACGTTCCCCAAACAGTGAACGTAGAAGCGAATGAAGCGGCTAAGGTTGTTCATGGATCACCTCTTCCAGATACCGCCTCATTTGCTCAAACACAACGGCCGCGTCGAAATTAGATCGCGCATAGCCGTAATTGCCGTGAACCATCCGGCTGCGAAGTACGCCGTTTTGAAGAAGGGTGGCTATCCTGTCGACCGATTGCTCGACGCTTCCGCGCTCGAAAAGAAACCCGCGCGCCATATCCTGACCGATCTCCCGATTCGCGCCAACTGGCGCGCGATAGAAACTATACCTAAGACTGCGACTCCGAACCCCGAGAATACAATCGAGCGATAAAGCTAAAAATGATAACGTCGAACATCGATACCTTCAATGCGTTGCGATAATTGATCACTGTATAAAGACCCAAAAATTACATAAATGTTAATTTAAAACGATGCGTTGTTGTTAAAAAATAAATCATACCAGACTTGGAAGGTTAAAAGTTGCCAAATATGATTACTCGAATATTTTGTTTGAATGCTACTCCTATTAAAAAGGTCACAAATAGTATCATATCTAAAAATACCTTGATTTCGAATTCTGTCTTCCTGAAAGTAATGTAATACAATATCTTCAAGTTGCGACTGCAGCCATGAATGAATTGGGGCGCCAAATCCTGTTTTCTTTCTGTAAATTATTTCCTTAGGTAGCACACCTTCCATTGCCTTCTTAAAAATAGACTTTCTTTCATTACCAACCAATCTATATTTAGAAGGAATTTGAAACATCTTCTCAACGAAAGAATCATCTAGGAAAGGAACTCGAACTTCAACTGAATTTGCCATGCTCATTTTGTCTGTATAAGCCAGGTTCAAGCAAGGCAAAAACGTCTTAAAATCTATATATTGCAAGGCATTAAGCCAGCTTAAGGTGGAAGCTTGCTTATAATAGTGCATGTGGTAATGAAAAAGATCGATTTCGCTTAAAGCTTCTTTAAATTCATTAGTAAAAAGGACATCTTGCTGTTGAGTATCGAAAGTGCATAACATGTTAAAATAAGAAGATATCCCTGAGTGCTCAGCAGAACGAATAAATTTTTTAGCGTCTCTTACAAAAGAAGAATTCCTGATGTTAAGCCTGCGAACAAATGAATTAATTGCTCCTCGTACCATCTGAGGAAGCAGGTTGTAATAACTCAAATATTTCATAGCTAAATACCTTGGGTAGCCTCCAAATACCTCGTCGCCTCCCACACCGCTTAGCAGAACCTTGGAAGTCTTGGCGGCGGCTTCGCACACGAGGTAGGTGGTTATAGCAGCTGGATCGCCTATGGGCTCATCTAGATGCCAAACCACTTTTTGCAAAAGTCTACTCACATCAAATTTTGAAATTACAATATTTTGGTGATTTGATTGGAGAATATCTGCCATTTTATTGGCATATGGTTTTTCATCCATAAGGATTTCGTGCTTCAAATCTTCCTTAGAAAACTCAATAAAATATGTACTAATAATGCGACCTGCAGCCAAAGCCATCGCATTGCATATGGCTGAAGAATCTATACCCCCACTTAAGAACGCGCCGATGGGCACGTCCGATACCATGTGCGAGCAAACGGACTCTTGCAAATTCGCTCTAATCCGATCTGTCCATTCTCTCGAACCTGGATTAGCATCTTCTTCAATCGCGAGATCCCAATATTTTCGAATTTGAATCTGGCCACTTTTTATTAAAAGATAGTGGCCTGGGTCTAGACGATGAACATTTTCAAACGCTGTAATAGGATATGGCGCCCAAAGAAAAGCCATGTGATAAGGAACAGCTGTATTATTGAGAGAAGGGCGAATATAGCTTGAGTAGAAAAGCGCCTTCGCTTCAGAAGCAAAAATAAAAACATTTCTTAAATTAGAATAATATAATGGCTTAATTCCAATCCTGTCACTGGCCAAAAAAAGACTTTGATCCTTAGCATCCCAAATGGCGAAAGCAAACATACCATGCAGCTTAGATAGACAATCTGCTGACCATTCCTCATAAGCATGTATAATTACCTCAGAATCAGATTTTGTTTTAAATTTATGACCTTTATGAATCAATAATCTTCTTAATTCTATAAAATTATATATCTCTCCATTGAAAACTAGCCAGAGGGAATTATCTTCATTTGCCATGGGCTGATGACCTTGATTCAAATCAATAATAGACAAGCGTTGAAAGCCTAAAGCTGCGCTGTCATCTATAAAAGTACCGCTATCATCCGGACCTCTATGAACAAGACTGTGCATCATCCTGTGGATGCGTATGTCTTTTTCTGCCATATTTTCCTTACTAATAATTCCGCATATGCCACACATTTATCTCTCCGATATAATGTCAATTATAATTTTAGTTAATTGAGATATTATTATCTCAGTTGAGAAGCATCGTCTTGCGTATGTATAATTTATTTTAGCCATGCTGTCTCGTAAAGAAAAATCCTTGCATAACGTTCTTATAGCTTCCTTGAGCGCATCTACATCTCCCGGGCTAATCAGGAGCCCGTTTATCCTATCTTTGATAATATCATTTAAAGCTCCGACAGAAGAGCAAATCACCGGCTTGCCCATACAAATAGCTTCTAATACAGCATTCGGAAGCCCCTCCGAATACGATGGAAGAAGAAGAGCATCGCAATATTTTAACATTTCTACTTTTTGCTTTTCGTTCAAAAATCCTAAATATTTATGATGAGATACATACTTACCGGCAATATAGTGATGGTAGCACTCATTTGGGTCTATAAATATAAGGTCATTTCCTGTAGCTTGATTAATCAGCACATTCTTTTCTTTTGATATAATCGAACCTGCAAAAAAAAACATAGCATCTGGAAATTCATCAGCTATTTCTGGAATGGTCTTCAAAATATCGCAATAGCCCTTGGCAAAAGATAAATGACCCAAAAATAGAAAAGACCGTTTTCTATAGTTTAATAGATCATTATTTGAATATTTTTTCGTATCAATTGCATTGTAAATTGAAATGATTCTATCTTCATTCAATATCCCTGTGAATTGTGTTTTCAAACTATTCGATTGAACCAAGGCTGCAGAGACGCACCTACAGGCAACTTGTATGAGCCACCTACAGATCACAATTGTTCTTTCATAATTCAATCTAAAATGTCCGCCGCGCATATGTATTATTATTTTGGCTTTAAAAATTTTAGATAAAAAAATAACCCAAATATCCCTAAAAATCCAGCCACGCATCGTGGCCGTTACAAAATAATAAACAATCCGAGGTTTTTTGCAAAATAAAACACGAAGTATTCTAAGAAAAAAAAGCGCTGTCTGGGTAACGGCGATAAAATCTATTTTCCCCTTTTCAGCGTTCGACTTCCTGAAGTTCGTGTTCAAGTGAAAAACATCAAATGTGTCAACAAATGAGGATTTTATCAATAATTCCGTTGCAGCTTCAGGACCCGCGTAAGGAGGCGGATACGGCCCAATGAAAAGGACTCTCGGTTTTGATTTTGGTTCAGTTGAAGCTGACACACACGCTCCCCAAAGGACCTCGAGGTATAGTTTTGCCTTAGGCATGAATACTCAGGGCCGTCTCCATTTGCCGACACCAATGCCCAATCGACAGGCCCTGCGCTGTCTCGAAAGCAGCCTGGCACATCGCGGCGTATCGGCCAACATCTCGAAGGAGCGCCGCCAAGGTCTCGCAGTCTCGCAACTTCTTTCCGGGAAGCATAAGACCATTTACGCCATTTATCAAGTAAGCGATTTCAGGCCCATGCCTTGAAGAAGGCAACGTAGCATAGGGCTTCCCATAAGTAAAGGCATGGACGATGGACAGCCCGCTAACCCCTGGTACGAACACGAGATGTGCCGCGGCCATGTACCGCCGGATCGCGGCCTCGTCCACCACGGCCCCCTGCCAGGTGATGCCGGGGTCGCTCGTCGTGGCCTTCCGGATAAACGGGGCCTCGGGCCCGTCCCCGATGATGTTCAGCCTCAGGCCCGGCAAGCGTTCCTTCAAGGCCTGGTAGTATTTCATCAACAAATCCAAGCGCTTATTCGGCATGAGCCGGCCGATAAACAAAAGGATTTTCGGCTCCGATGTGTTCACCCGAAACTCGAAATCCCGCCAAATCTCGTCGGTATCTAGCGTATTGTTGGCAAAAAAGGCCCTGCCCGCGGGAAGATGTCCCCAGGCCACGGCCTCGTTCCGCGCCTTCTCCGTATAAAAGATCACCCGATCATACAGGCCGAACAGAAACCGGGCCGCGCCCCAATGCATAAGCCGCCCTACCGCTCCGCGACCGGGAGAGAATGGGTGATTATACGTGACCAAATGGTAGCCGATTAGGAACTTCATGGTGAACAGATAGAAAACGATCGGCAGATGTTTTCTCTCGAGCGGCATCAGGACCGCGCCAAACTTTTTGCTGCGCACGAGTCGCCAGAGGTCCTGGTAAACTGAGAACCTCAAGCTGAAATTCTTCTTACTCGCCCGGGAAAGGATCGTATTGAACCGAACTTCGCCCTCGTGAGCCCGGTGGCCCAGGTCTTCCAGCTTCTGACCAGCATAGACCGTGATGCGAAGCCCGGTCCGCTCCACCAGCCGGTCAAGGAAGCGAGCCTTGTAGTGATTCAGGTTCGGCGCGATCCACAGGATGTGAGGCTTGTCGTCCATGTCCGGTTTTCAGGAAAGCCCCTGCCGCTTCTTCCAGACGATTAGAGGGATCAATCGATCTTGGCTCACCGCGCTCGCCGGGACCATGGTTCGGAGCATTTCGAATTCCTCGGAAGCGAGGACCTCAGCGATCATTCTTTGCCGCCAGGCCCGCCCTTCCTCGGAGGTAAGCACATAGGCATAGGAGTTTTGCAGCCCGATCTTGGGCAGCATCCAGTAGCTCTGGTCTAGGTTGAGGGCCGCCGCCTTACGCAAAATATACTTGGTTTTCCCCCCTCTTAGTTTCCAGGACGTGGGCAGGCTGACGGCCAGAGAGACGAGGTCGTCGTCCCAATAGGCCGGCACCGGACGGAGCCCGAGGTCGGTCTGAATGTCCGATGGATCGTAGAAAAACATCTCCGGCACCATCTGCGCCGCCTGGTAAGCGAAAAACAGGCCGAAGTCCTCCCCTGGAAAATCCTTTTCGAAACACTCACGAAACCGCTTGATCGCCAGGTCGTAGACCCGCTGTTCATAGTCCGGGTCATAGGTATGCACGCCGTCGAGGTTCCGCTCTGTATACGGAGCAAGGCCGCGAGTCCAATTTTTGAAGTGGATGGCCGCCTTCCGCATCTCTTGGTGCGGCGCCAAAGCCATGAGCGCCTGGGCCGGCCGCGCCAGGCCGAGCGCTTTGACTAGGCCATAGACCCGGACGAGTTTCTGGAACTGCAAGTACCGGGACATGCCCAGGAAAAGCCGGTCCGCGCCATCCCCCATCGAACTGGAACCGAACGCCGTCCTTTTGCGCGGCCTGGGCCAAAAGATGCAGGCTGGCATTGTTGAATCTGGTGGGTTCGCTGGTGACTCCGCTGGCCGCCTCGAAATTTTCGATGATTTCACCGGGCGAGGCCGTGATCTTGCGCACCTGGATGCCCAAAACTTGCGCCAGCCGGTCCACCCGTCCGAACTCGTCATAAAACCCGCCGTAGGCCAGGGTATAGGCGATCAGCTCAGCCCCGGCCTGAACCAGCTTCTGAGCCATGTACCCGGAATCCACGCCGCCGCTGAGGGCCACGCCGGCCGTTCCTTGTACCGGCCGACGCCGTTTCACAGACGCCAGGAGGCGCGCGTCCAGGGTCTCGCAAATCTCGCGCTCGCCGCGTCCAACATACTCCTCTGGCCGGTACAGATCGGCAAGGGAAAAGTAGGGCTCAATATGAGAGCGGCCGCGTGCTCGCGTCAAGACAGCGCCGGGCGGGACCTTTTTAAGGCCGTCCAAAAGGGTCTGGTCGTTGGGAGTGAACCCGAAGTTATAATAGTGCAGCAAGGCCGACTCGGACAGCCGGGGCGGTTTTGCCTCGAAAAGAAAGCGGAAACCCTGAAGATGGGTCGCGAAATAAATTCCGCCCTCGACCTCGCAGTAAAGCAACCGCCGAAATCCATACTTATCTGTTGACAGAAAGAGCGCGGGGCCCTCTTCCTCTTGCCGGAATTGGAAGAGAACGAAGCTGCCCTGGACGCCTTCGAGCAGCCGCCGGGCGGTCTCCGCCGAACCGACCGCCAACGATTCCAGCAGAGCCGGCAGCGAGGGAGGATCATACAACCGGCCCCAGAAAAGGACGGCCGCTTTTTCTGCCTTGAAAAAATGGACATCCTCTAAAACGCCGACCTGGTAAATGCCGCAGGTCTCCCCTAGGCCAAACAACAACTTAGCCCCTTCCACCGGCGGCGGCTGGAAACGGTTTGAAGCTTCAGAGAAGAAGCCGAAAAGGCAGGGGAGATTCGAGTCCAACCCCAATTACCCGTCAAACTAACTATATAGGATCTCCGTAGAGACCGCCCGGCAAAAAAGAAAACAGCCTTAACGAGGTGATAAAATTTTTTTTGCAGCAATAGGAATAAAAATGGTTAATGTCAAATTCACAGGTAAAATTAGCCGAGATAAGTCAAAATTATCGGCAATGGTAGCTGAAATTAATACAATAAAATATGCGGATAAGAGTAATGATAATAAGAACATATCTTTCATAATTGTTTTGGATTTAATTGAGAAAATAATGCCAATAAAAACAAAAGTATAAAACAAGAAACGATAAAGATATTCGTAAACAAAACCTAGCATAAGAACAATAAAATTGAATTGAAATATCTTTTCTCCTAGAGGCATGTTCCTATAGTATTTGTAATCTAAAACAAAGATATCAGTTAAAATGTTAGGCCCGCGATAAGTTATGAATCCAAGGGGATTTTTAATTACCAGCAAAAGAAACTCTTTCCACTTATCTTTAAGAATTGACAGCGATAAGCGCTTATAGATTTCTTCATGCTCGAAACCGAAATATCCTATTCCTACGAGGCTAATGTTATGACCATTTTTCGGCGGAAACAAAAGAGTACCATCTTTATCCTGGATTATGCAGGAGATTTGGTGAGGCATATCTCCTTTTATGTACTTATTTATCTCGTCTCCTTTGATCAAGAGACGTATTGAATGATGATACAGGTCACGGAAACCTAGGCTTGAAAGAGCTACCTTATTATAATAATAATAATTTCTTGCTAGCCACGGACATATTTTCAAAGAAAACATTAAAACGATTAAAAGACTTCTCGTATAGTACTTCTTTAAGACAAAAAATGAACAGGGAACAACGAATAAAAACTGCGTTATAGGTCTAATTAATGTAAGCACACCTAAAGCAAACCCTACAGCTATTGGTAGGCCGTACATTTCTGTCTCTTCTCTTCGTGTAAATGCGATTTGTGTTGGGAGGCCGTATTGTAGTGCTTTGTGCAAAAATAATAAAAAAGTAATATAAAATAAAGAAAATAAGACTTCGGAATATAGGACCAGTATAGAGCTAATGTAAATTGGAGATAAGCCGAATAGGATTGTTGCAATAACACTAAAAACTTCATCTTCTTTTTTAGAAAATATACGCAAATAATTATACAGAATAACTAAAATAAAACTAGCTAATAAACACTGCGCAAATACAGCAAATGTAACATCAGCTGGACTCTGGAATAACAAAACGAAAGCGCTGATAAATAGAGGGTAAATCGGCGTACGAATTGTGTCTGGTAAGTAAGGCTCTGCACCGCATCGACTGAAGCCATGTCCTTTAGCTAAATTATATGCAATTTGGTAATAGCCTGTTGCATCGCTCCTTAGCCATAACTTGCTATCCCCATTATAAGACTTTATTAAGGCCATCAATGTGTATAGCAATAGAGTAATAAAAAATATCGATAAATTTTTTTTATTGAATATTTTCCTCCCTGTAATCGAAAAATCATCATGAGTATCATCGCAAGTTTTACTTTTACTCTTTACTCTTGAAAAACACATTATTTCACCGGAACTATGAAAAACCTACAATTGATAAATGTTTTTTCTCTAAAAACCCTGCTTCTAAATTCGGTTAAAATTTGAGCTATATTAGTTAAATAGTCTGTTTATCTTTCCCAAACAGAAATACATTTGTCGCTAAAATAACGGAAAAACTATGCTCTGTCAATGAAAAAATTTACCACCTATCATAGAGATGAGTAACAGGAGTTCGTTTCCTGGTAAAAACTTGACGCCTTGAAAGTCGAGCTGGATTAATCGATTAAAATCTGAGCTTACATCATACTTTTTCTCTTAACTATTAATAAGTACCGGCTAACCTTTGCTTATTTATTAATTTTCATGTCGTCGTGTTAACCACTATGCGAGTATTCTTTATGCTTTGCGGTCAAGTCCGCTTTAATCCATATTTTGAAGAAGATCTTTCCAAGATTCCCTAAAGTACTTCATGTCAAAATGCGTGGCAAAGGCATATCCTTTCTGAGCGTAGGCTTTTTTCTCCGCCAAAGCTCGCCGGCATAGCTCAGGCAACCGCATGAAATCCAGGCAGATTAGTTGCCCCCCGCCTTCAAGCAGTTCCCGCATGCCGCCCGAACCCGATCCGACCACAGGCGTATGGCAGAGCATGGCCTCGTGCGCCGTGCGGTTCCAGCCTTCGAGCATGGTGGACATGGTAAGCACCAGATCGCAGGCATGAAGCAGCTTGATATAATCGGCATATGGGAGGCTGAGCCTCAAGATCGGGAGATCGATTTCTGACGCACGCGGTCCGGTCGTGACCAACGTGTAGCCTTCATCTTTGAGAGCATGATATACGTCGTTTATTCCTTTTTGCGCCCTGGCATTGCCAATGTACACAAGCGGCTTTTCTCGAGGGATTTCATATCTTTTCTTAAATTCTTCTAGGGCGAGTCTATCGACCGTAAATTTTTCCACAGGAAACGAATTGTAAATCACATGAACATTCCGGCAGCCCAGATTTTCCAGGTATTGCCGCCAGAAATGGGAAACAGTAACCACCGCATCCAATCCGGGCAATCGGCGCTCCAGCCTATTTAAAAACCATTTCCATTTTAGTGACTTCTCTTTCAGCGTGTAATCGATGTGATGAACCATGCATATTACCTTGCCCGCTCGATTTCGTTTTCCCAAAGCTGTGATAAAGGGGTCCTGAATAATGAAATCGGCACGCTCACCAGCTGAAAGGAATCGCAAAAGATAAATTGGCAAAACTCCTTCCCGCACGGTTGTTCTGTCAAAATCAAAAGAATACAGGTTCCTTAGAGCAAGCCCGATTTGGGCATTATACAGCCGGCCTCCCAGCCCTAAGGAATCGACTGCATCTTGGTAGTACGCCTCAAAGACTTCCTTGGACTGTGTCTGGAATAGAACCCTTTTCATGACCGATGTCCCTGGCCCTCTTCACACGCGCACAGACGATCGACATTCTCAAGAAACGCATCCGCCACGGCGGACACCGTGTACCTGTCGGACGCAAAGTCCATCACCCGCCTCGACAAACGGTCATATTCTTCCGGCCGAGTTGCGAGATCGAGCAGATCACCCAGCATCGCTTCAGTGTCCGGACAGACCCGCCCCAGTCCCTCCCGCGCAATAATCCCGTCCGGGTCCGCGCTCAAGGTCAAAACCGGCACGCCCCGCAGCCAAGCCTGGATAAAGGTGTTGGGAAACCCTTCCGCGAAGGACGTGTTGACAAAGAAGGCTGCCCGGTCGAACCACGCCAGGGTCTCGGTGAACGGTCTCCTTCCCAGCCATTCCAGGTTCGGCGGCGCGTCCTTAAACAGGTTTTCAATATACACGGCATCCTGGCGACCGCCAATTATCACGAAACGCAATCCAGAACCATGCCCCATCCGAGCCAATTGGAAGAACTTCTCCGGTCTTTTATTCGGCCCGAGATTGGCCACCCACAGGACGATCCCGCCAGCCAACCGTTCCTCGGGCGATATCACACGGGCCGGCGCCTCATGCCCGGAGATCATGCGCCGGGAGGCCAGTCCAAACGACCGCCTGAGCGCCTCTTCCTGAAACTCGTTTTGAGTAAAGGCCAGCGAGACCTGCCTCATGCCCCATTGCCGCGCCAGGTCGGAAACGAAGGCGTCGGCCAGGAAAACCGCCGCCTTGACCGGATTCACCTTGCGACTTCGGTTTGTCCGCCGTTGAGCCCGCCAAGACATCCACCTCAGCGGTGCGGCATTGTCCGTGCACATCCAGACGAATTTCTTGCCATGACGCCGACAATACAGTCCGACTACGCCGGTCATGAAGTTGGTCATGCGCTGCACCACGATATCCGGATCGAGTTCCGCCATGGCCCGATAATAGGCCGGAGCATTAGACCACCGGAAATGGTGGGCGTATCTCACCCATCGCAGCCGCACCTCATCCAGAATTTCTTCCTTTCCAGCCTTGCCTCGGACGCTCTGCGCGACATAGGAAACCGTATTCCCGCGCCGAGCCAATTCCCGGGCCAGGAGCCAGGCTTGCACCTCGGCCCCGCCACCGCGTCCCTCCCGGATGTGAAACGGCATGACAAAGCAGAAGTGCGCTTTTTGTGAGCTGACTTTATTCATGGCATTCCCAGGGCAGAGACTTTGGACGGCCTCTCAGCCGACGAAGAACCGCGCCCGGAGAATATCTCCAGGTAGGCGTTGATGGTGGTGTCCGAGGCAAAGGTCTCCCGGGCGAATCGGGCCGCGTTGACTCCCATTTCCCGTAGCTCATCCTCATGGGATAGGAGGGCCCGCCCTGTCTCTATCCAGAGGTCCAAATTGCCGTGGGCGCAGAAGCCCAGCTTATGCCTCCCGATCCAGCCGTTGGGGTCATGGTTCAAGGACAAGACCGGCGTTTGATGAAACCAGGCCTGTATAAAGGTGTTAGGCAAACCTTCCGCTTCGTGCCGGCTGGTGTTGACGAAAAGAGCGGCCCGTCCGAAATATCGATCGGTCTCCTCGAAGGGGACCGCGCCGACCATCTGAACGTTCGGCAGGGCCGCGGCCTGGCGGCTCAGCCTTTCGAAATAAGCCTCATTCCCGGTTCCGCCGGCCAGAACAAAAGTCCAGGCCCTCTCGCCTCGGAAAGCCTCGGCCAGCCTCAAAAAAAGCTCAGGCTGCTTGCCCGGCGACAGATTCGCAAGCCAGAGCACGGTCTTTTCTTTTTCGAGAGCCTTTTCCGGCGGGGGCAAGAAATACGATGGCAGTGTCACCCCCGGCTTGCGGTAGTGCTCCCAGAGCCTGGCCCGCTGGTATTCGGTCTGATTGACCACCCGGCCCGCCCCCCGCACCCCTCTGTGGATCAACAGGTCCTGCACGGCCATGACCGGAAAAAGCACCGCCTTTTGCCAGACCGGCCGGCTGGAACGCTTCAGCAGCCCGGTCAGTTTCCAAAAATCGCAGGAGTCCTCGCCGTTACTGCCCCAGACAAAGAGCTTGCCGTTATTCTTCGCCCATGACGCAGCCGCGTACGTGAGGTATGACCGGCCCCGCTGGTACACGACATCCGGCCCGATGAGGTCCAAAAGCCTTTGGTAACTCCTAAGGTCACGAACCCAAGACAGCACGCCTCGGCCCGCGGCGAGAAAATGCACCTTGAGGCCGTGGATTTCCTCCTCCCCTTCTGTTCGGCCGCGCGTCTGGCAGAGGTAGTGCACCTTCAAGCCTCGGCCGGCAAAGGCTCGGGCCAAGTTGTACATCTGCACGTGGGAGCCGGTGACCGGGGTCGTGGGGTCCAGTAGAAACCAATCAGCTAAGAAGGCAATTCGGCGCATGGCTCCAGATCGTTTTCCATCAGGCCAGCAGGGTGAGCAACAGGTCGCGCAACTGCCGGGCCACATGGTCCCAAGACAGGTGGGCCACCGACTGACGAATGGTCTCCCGCCTACTGCGAAGCTCCTCCCGCCGCCGGGAGAGGTCCAGGAGCATCGAGGCCAGGGCTTCGGGCGTCTCTTCCGCGAGCGTAAAGCCGGTCTGGCCTTCCACCATAACATCCCGCACGCCCTGCTGTCCACTGACCAGGATCGGCACCCCCGCGGCCAGCGCGTCTAGGGCGCTCATGTTGAAGGCCTCGACATGGGAGACCGAGACATACAGGTCGGCGGCCCGATATAGGTTCACCAGTTCCGGAAAGGGAGGCGCCTGTCCCGAGACGCCCCCGACCCGGTCAGGCACGCGCCCGGTCAGAATGACCATCTGCTCCAGACCGTAATTTTCAACCAATGCGGCTAGATCTTCGCGAGGCCCAACGCAGAGGCACCTCAGGTGCGGGGCGTCCGCACGAACCAAAGCCAAAGCCTTAAAAAGGAGGGCCATGCGCTTCACCGCCCGGTTCCGGCCCACAGTGATGACCACAAAATCCTCTGGGCCCAGGCCGTAGCGGCCTCGCAGGTCCTCCTCGGGCACGGCCCCGATTTCCTGATAAAGACAGCCGTTGGGTAAAATCTCCACCTTAGCCGGGTCGGCTCCCAGCTCGAGGATCATGTCCCGGTTCATCCGGCTGACAGCCAGAATCCGGTCCGCCCCGGCCAAAGTGTAGGCCACGCGCCTGGTCATCTCCGGCTGAAATCCGGCGCCATGGCCGATCTCCGGGACGCGTTGGACATCCGAACCATGGGAGGCGGCCACGGCCGGCAGATGGAACCGCTCGGCCATTTTGACTGCCGTGTACCCTCCGCCGTGCAGGATCTGACCCAGCAGGACTAGCGACCCCTCCCGCCGGATCATGGTGCTGATGCTTTGACGGTATAAATACGGCGTCAAATAAAAAAATGAGCGGGGTCGATACACGGAATAAGGATAGGGGAAGTCGCGGGGCACCTCGGGCATGGCCGCGCAGGCCACGCCGACCGAGGTGTCGGGCAGGCGGCTTAGGGTCGCGGCCAGGGCGTAAGTGGCCAGTTCCATGCCCCCAAGGCGCGGGAAATGATTTTCGGTGACGATCCCTAGCCGCATCGCATCCATATCAAACTCGAACCATCTCGCGCGCATCGGTCAGTCCGATGGAGACCGTGTCATAACGCTCGAACAAGGCCCTGAAATAAATCTCGAGCCGGCCGAGGAACCCCGCGACCTCTTCCGGCGTGGCGTGGTAGGGACTCATGCCGGCCGTGGCCTCGTTGCTGTGGAACATCATACATAATACTACGTCGCGCCCGTGCTCCCGCCGAACAACATACTCGGTCACCCCGAGCATCTCGTCGGCCGTGGCATAGGTCGGCCGAAGCCAGGTGCAGCCCAGATGCCGCCGAACAAGCAGATTCAAAAGGACGATCTGGCTGCGGCGGATTGGGTTCAAGGCATAGCGCAACCGCCGAGGAACCCGATCCCAGAAGGGGTTGATCAAGGTGACCGGCACTTCCAACAGGCGCATCCGGCCCGGTTTTCGGAAATCACGAGCCGAAGGATGGTAAGGCTGGTCCGGCGCGCCCAGAAAGTTCACGCCCTCCCCCCGGCGGCGCCACCACCAGGTCTGCGGCGTGACGCTGCTGTCCACCAGATAGCCCAGCTCTTCGAGGAAGGCAAGCGTATAACGGCTCAAGCCGAAACGGCCGGCCCGAAACGAGGTCGGCGCCTGTCCCAGGCAGTCCTGGAACAGCCGGGTCAGGTTCTCCAGCTTGGCGCGTTCCACCTCGGGCGGATAGTCGCTCTGAAAGGCAAGGGTGTTGTCCGTGGCCAAAGATTCTCTTGGACCGATGAATTCCGAATGAAGGTGGGCGCCCACCTCGACACGGCATCGGAGACTTTGAAATAAAGCCACGCAAGCGTCGTTTTTCAGCACCTCCGGGCTGAGCAGATATGTGGCCTTGATACCATAGGAGTCGAAAAGCGGCATAAGGCGTTCTGGAATACCTTCTAGAATATTCCGAAAGGCGAGCGGTGGCCGAACCACCCAGTTCTCACCTTTATCGCACTCCGTATCTAATGAAATTATTAAATAAATCTTCATATTAAGCCTAAAACCTCTTACCTTAGCAAGGCAATGATGCACGCGAGTTAAACCATGCTAAAGAAGTGCCGATGAGCCTTTTAAGCAGCCAGAGAAGGGAGCCGCCCCTGCGGGTGGACTCG
>Ga0315282_10002002_pt1 | contig 38160 bp, 22 predicted proteins | sample YL17G07_20_MG_FD_203693 | JGI IMG/M metagenome (GOLD analysis project Ga0315282, IMG submission 203693) | Sediment microbial communities from Yellowstone Lake, YNP, Wyoming, USA - YL17G07_20 | ecosystem: Environmental > Aquatic > Freshwater > Lake > Sediment | place: USA: Wyoming | collected... | reverse complement strand
ACACCCTCGTCAAGGCCGGCAAACTGGTCGTCGGGGCCGCCGGGGCGCTCGACGACAGAACGCGGGTCCGCCTTCAGGGGGCCACCCTCGAACTCAGCGACGTCGACGAGACCATCGACGCCCTCGACGGCGACGCCGCCAGCGCCGTCAAACTCGGCAGCGGAACCCTGACCGTCGGCGCCGACAACAGCGACGGCACCTTCTCGGGAACCATCAGCGGCAGCGGCAGCCTCGCCAAGAAAGGATCGGGCACGCAAGTCCTCACCGCCGCCCAGACCTACTGGGGACCGACAAAGGTCCTGGCCGGCAGATTGCGGATCGACGTCACGGACTGTCTGGGGACTTACTCGGAGGTGATCGTCGACGGCGGCACGTTCGAACTAAAGAACGTCAACCAGACGCTCGGCAAACTGTCGGGGTCCGCCGGCACGGTCGAACTGGGCGTCGGCACCCTGACCGTCGGAAACGGCAACCTCATAAGCACCTTCTCGGGCACGATCAGCGGGGCGGGCAATCTGACCAAGGTCGGCGTGGGCACGTTCACGCTCAAGGGGTCCAACACGTACACCGGCACGACGACGCTCCAGGGCGGGTACCTGGAGTTGGACGCCGAGAATTGCCTCGCCAGCGCCTCCGACGTAGCCATCACCGCCGGGGCGCTGAAACTCCTCATGACCGGCACTCAGACCATCGCGAGCCTGAACGGCACCGGCGGAACGGTCGACCTCGGCTCCGCCACCCTCGCCATCGGCTATGGCAACGGCAACTCCGACTTCAGCGGCGATATCAAGGGCGCCGGCTCCGTCAAGAAACTCGGAACGGGCACCTTGAGGCTGTCGGGCGACAACACCTACACCGGCGGAACGCACATCGCCTCGGGCGTCCTCAAGATCGACGGCGCAAAGGCCCTGGGCGACCTGAGCGGCACCGTGACCATCGAGAGCGGCGCGATGCTGGAACTGTCCGGCGACATCAACATCGGCGCCAAGCCGGTGACGGTCAGCGGCAGCGGCGCCGCCGGCGAAGGCGCCCTGCGCAGCGTCTCCGGCAGCAATGAAATGGGAGGCAAGATTTCGCTCGCCGACAACGCGGCCATCGCCTGTGCGGCCAACGAGATGAAACTGACCGGCGCGCCCGTGGCCGTCGAGGGCGCCAACAAGAGCCTGAGTCTGCAGGCTGCTACGAAGGCCAAGGGCAGAATCACCGGCGAGGTCCGCCTCGGCAGCGGCGCGTTGGTCAAGGCCGGCCAGGGCGAGTGGCAAATGGACGCCCGCTGCGAAGCCGGCAAAATCTCCGTCGAGCAAGGCGCACTTCGGGCGGGTCACGGCGAGGCCCTCGGCGGCGCTGACACGGAGAGAACCGTCGGCTCCGGCGGGGCCATCGAACTGGATGGCGGCATCTGCATCCCCTCCGGCAAGGTCCACCTCAGCGGCAGCGGCGTCTCCACCGATGCCCCGGGCGCGTTGCGGAGCGTCGGCGGGACCAACGAGTGGGCCGGCGAGGTCGTCCTCGATGCCGCTGCCATCGTCTCCGCGGCCGCCGAACTCCTCAAGGTCAGCGGCCAGGTTACCGGCAACGGCTACGAACTGGAACTCAACGCCGCCCTCGGTGCCACGGGCAAGGCCCTCGGGAAGATCAGCAACGCCGGGGGCACGATGAAGAAGACCGGCCCGGGCCGGTGGGTGCTTACCGCCGCCAATGACCTCGCCGAGGCCAAGGTCACCGAGGGGACGCTGGCCATCGCACACGCCGACGCCCTGGGCGCCGCCTCGACCGTCTCCGTTGAAGGCAAATCGTGCCTGGAGTTGAACGGCGGCATCAAGGTTGAAGACAAGACCTTGGAACTCAACAGCGAAGGGACGGCCGACGATGGCGCCGCGGTGCGGTCCAGCGGCGGCAGCAACGAGTGGACCGGCAGTGTCTGGCTCAAGATGGCAGCGATGCTCACAGTCCAATACGAGAAACTCGTTCTGGCCGCTATAGACGGCCTTGACAAGACCCTGACGTTGGACGCTGCCACAGGCGCTGTCGGCACCGTCGGCGGCAAGATCGGCGGCGGCATCCGGGACGTAAAGAAGGTCGGCGACGGCAAGTGGGACCTCAATCATGCCAACGAGTTCGCCGGCGACTGCTGGATTAACGCCGGCACCCTGGCCATCAACTTCGCCACGGGCCTGGGCTCGTCGGAGGCGGGCACCTACATCGAGGACAAGGCCGGCCTGGACCTGGCCGCCCAGATGACCGACATCTGCGAGTCCCTGGGCATGGTCGGCCTTGGCCCGGTCGACGCGGGGGCCCTGACCAATTCCGCCGGCGACAACACCCTGACCAAACCCGTCACCCTCCAGGGAGACAGCGGCATCGGCGTGGCCGCGGGCACGTCGCTTACCATCAAGGGCGCCATTAGCGAGGAAGGCGGCGCGCGGCAACTGACGAAACTCGGCACAGGCACCCTGGCGCTTGCCGCCAACAACACCTACACCGGCAAGACCCTCATCGAGCATGGCACCCTCAAACTGGCCGCCGGCGAGTGCATCAGCGACAAGAGCGACCTCCAGATCAACTCCGCCACCTTCGACCTTCGGGGCTACACCGAGACGGTCGATGCCCTTGAGTCCAGTGCGGCCGCGGCCATCGTCACTGGTGGCGGCCGGCTCGTGGTCGGCGCCGATAACGGCTCCGGCACCTACCGCGGCACCATGACCGGCGCGGGCGGACTCTCCAAGACCGGCACGGGCACCGAGACCCTCGACAGCGACCTCGCCTACAGCGGCGAGACGATCGTCAGCGGCGGCACGCTCCTGGTGAACTCGCAACTGACCGGCACCTCGGGCGTGACGATCGGCAGCGGCGGCACGCTCCTGCTTGGTGCGGCCGACCGCCTGCGCGATGCTGCCGCCGTGGCGGTGGCCTCCGGCGGCAAGTTCGACCTCGCCGGGTTCAGCGAGACCGTCGGCGCACTTTCGGGCGATGGCGCCGTCGCCCTCGGCGGGGCCGGCACGAGACTCACACTCGGCGCCGGCGGCGGCTCGGGCTCCTTCTCCGGCAATATCAGCGGCCTTGGCGACCTTGAGAAGACCGGCACTGGAACTCAGACCTTCGCCAGCCAGAATGGTTACCAGGGAACCACCTACGTGACCGGCGGCCGCCTGAGAATCGAACACGCCTCGGCCCTGGGCAGCCTCGGCATGGGGACCACGGTCAGCGACGGCGCGACTCTCGAAGTGGCCGGCAGCATCGCGGTCGGCGAGCCGCTCGCCCTGGCCGGCACGGGCGCCTCCGACGGCGGCGCCCTCCGCAGTGCCGGCGGTTCCAACACCTGGTCCGGCACCATCACCCTCGCCGGGAATGCCTGCATCGGCGTCGACAGCGGCTCGGACCTGACCATCACCAGCGCCATCGGCCAGTCGGGCGGCACGTGGGGGATGAAGAAGGTCGGCGCCGGTACGCTGACCCTCAATGCCGCCAACGGGTACACCGGCTCGACGGTCGCCGGCGCCGGAATCCTTCAGATCGGCGTCAGCGAGCGCCTGGCCGATGGCGCCGACCTTGGGGTCGACGGCACGTTCAAACTTCAGGGCCATACCGAGACGGTCAACGCACTTTTCGGCGGCGCCGGCGGCGTCGTGGACCTGGGCGCCGGGGCCCTGACGGTCGGTTTCGCCGGCGGCTGGGGAACGTACAAGGGTGCGATCTCCGGCTCGGGCGGGTTCACGAAGACCGGCAGCGGCACCCAGCGGCTCGACGGCACGAGCGATTTTTCCGGCACCACCGCCGTCCAGAACGGAACCCTCGAGGTGGGCGGACAACTGGCCAACTCCTCGCCCGTCAGCATCTCCTCTGGCGCCACACTTAAACTGGTCTCCTCGGGCCAGTTGTCCGACGGCGCCGACGTGACGGTCAACACCAGCGGCGCCTTTGACCTCAACGGCGTCAGCGCCACGATCGATACCCTGGCTGGCGGCGGCAACGTGACGCTCGGCGGCGCCGTGCTGACCCTCGGCGGCGCCGGCGGAAGCGCCACCTTCTCCGGCGCTATAAGCGGCCTCGGCGGCCTCGTCAAGAAAGGCTCCGGCCGCCAGACCCTCACCGGCGCCAACTCATATGACAACCTCACCACCATCCAGAACGGCGCCTTGAGGATCCAGAACGCCACGGCCCTCGGCACGACCAACCGGGGCACGACCGTCGAGGGCGGGTCCCTGGAACTCCAGCACGCCACAGGCATGACCATCGCGGGCGAGACTCTCGCGCTCAGCGGCAGCGGCTTCGGCTATGTCGGCGCGCTGCGTAACATCGGCGGCGCCAACACGTGGACCGGCGCTATCACCCTTGACGGCGATTCGATTATCTCCTGCGACGCCGGCACGCTGACCTTGAGCGGCGGCATCAGCGGCGCGGGCAAGGTCCTCGAACTCATCGGCGCAGGCAACGGCGACGTCACGGCTCCAATCGCCACCGGCACCGGCAAGGTCTATAAGGAAGGCACAGGCACATGGACCTTCAGTGCCGCCAACTCAAACACCGGGGGCACCGCCATTTACGACGGCACGCTGAAGTTGGGCGCCGCCGGCCAGATCGACGACGCCTGCTACGTCTCGGTGTACTCCCCCGGCAAGTTCGACATGGCCGGCACCAGCGACACCATCTACGCCCTGGCCGGCGATGGCAGCGTCACCCTTGGCGGGGCCACGTTGACCATGGCGCCCAGCGCCCCCGACATCTCCGGCTTCGGCGGCGCCATCGGCGGCGCGGGAAATATCATCAAGACGGGTTCGGGCCTCCAGGCCCTGGCCGGCCCGAACACTTACACGGGCACGACCACAGTAAGCGGCGGCCCGCTCCTGATCTCCCATTCCAGTGCCCTCGGCACGACGGCCGGAGGCACTATCGTCAGCGCGGGCGGGGCACTGGAACTGGAGGGCGGCATCACGGTTTCCGGCGAGGCCCTGACGCTCAACCAGGCCGGCCCCGCCGGCGGCGGCGCACTGCGCAACGTCGGCGACACCAACACGTGGGCCGGGCCTGTCACGCTGGCGAGCCCTTCCACCATTGCGGCCCCCTTCGGAAAACTCACGATCACCGGCAGCGTCACCGGCGCCGGCATGGACCTCACGCTGGCGGGGGATGCTCAGGGCGAGATCAGCGGGAGTATCAACACGGCCGCCGGCAACATCATCAAGAACGACGTCGGAACCTGGGCCCTGACCGGCAGCAATTCCTATACCGGCACGACGACGATAAACCTCGGCATCCTCGACGTCGGGCACTCCAGCGGCCTGGGTTCCGCCGCCGCCGGGACCACCGTCAACAATGGCGGCGCGTTGGGCCTCCACAATAACGTGACCATCGCCGGTGAAGCCCTGACGCTCGACGGCTGTGGCCTCGACATGCGCGGGGCGCTCCAGAACCTCAGCAACAGCAACGTCTGGGCCGGCACCATCACCCTGGCCGCCAGCGCCGGCATCTCGTCTCACGGCGGCGACCTGACGCTGGCCGGCGTCCCGGCCGTCAGCGGCGCGGGCAAAGACCTCATCCTGGGCGGCGATTCCGACGGCACGGCTACAGGCGCGATCGTCCTCGGCACCGGCTCCTTGAGCAAGACGGGCAACGGCACGTGGACCCTCAAAGCCGCCTACGCCGGACCCCTGGCGGTCGAGGCCGGCACCCTCGTCTTCGACCATCCCGGCATCAACAACCTGACCGGCGTAACGATCGGCGCGCCCGGCAGGTCCGCGGCTTTCAGGACTATTCAGGGCACCACGAGCGTGGCGGGCAACGTGAGCGACGCGGGCGGCACCAGCACCCTCGACGCCGACGGCGGCCTGCTGAACGTCCTGGGCAACGTCACGGTCGACAACCTGCGGGTCGGCTTCAACGGCGGCACGGCAACGATGACCCTCGGCGCGGGTGCGGCCGTGGACGTCGGACCCGGCACCTTCGACGTGGCCCGGCGAATCCAGGGCAACGGGTACACCGACGGCCGGCTCGACCTCTCGACGGCCGCCTCCGTCGACGCACACGTCAACCAGGTGCGTGTGGCCACAGTGGAGAGCGGCATGACCCAGCAGGTCCTGGGGCGGCTCATCCTGTCCAAGGGCGGCGCCAACACGATCTACGCCGGCGACATCGTGGTCGGCGATTCCCCCGCCATGGATAACACGCTCGTCACCAGTTTCGTCAAACTCGGGGCCACGAACCTCTTGACCACGTCGGCCCTCAAGATCGGGTTGCGGCAGAGCGTCGCCTCGGCCGACTTCATGACGGGCGTGGCAGGCACGCTCACGGTCGGGGCGCCCCTCGGCCCCGCCGACCTGGTTCTTGGCGACAACGTCCTGGAATACGGCGGCACGGGCATCGGCACTCTCGACTGCGGAGGCGGCACGTTCAACGGGACCCTGGCCAACGTACTCCTGGGCCGGCACGGCTGCGGGACAGGCTTCGGACGCGGCACGATCATCATGGATGCCGGCGCCGTCACTGCCCAAGAGGTCGTGATGGCCTGGCCGAACGCCAATTTCCCGAACATGAGCGCCTTGCCGCTGACCACCGCCGGCACCATCACGCTGCGCGGCGGCAACTTCATCATCGGCGGCGACTGCGACATGCACTCAGGCACCGCCACCCTGGACATCCAGGGGGGCCTGTTCAAGGTCGGCGGCAACATCCGAAGCACGCCCAACGGCAATCCCGGCGCCACCATCATCAGCCTGACGGGCGGGGTGCTTGACCTCAGCGGCGGTCGCGTCGATTTCGGCGGAGACCCGTCGTCGAGTTTCGCGTTCACCGGCGGCAGACTCATAAACGTCGGCTGCTTCGACAAGACCCTCGACCAGGGCATCTTCAACCAGGACGGGACCCGCATAGGCAACGGCACCCTGGCCCCGGGAGGCTCGGTCGGCAAGATGCAGATCACGGGCGACTATAACCTCATGAGCGGCATCCTTGAGATCCAGATCCAGTCGCCCGGGAGCATCCCCGGCGTGGACTTCGACCTCGTGGAACTCACCGGGCCGTTCACCACCGCCACCCTGGACGACACGCTCAAGGTAGTCCTCCTGGGCGGGTATCAGCCGCTGTACGAAGACCAGTTCGACGTGCTGACCGCCCCCAACATCGTGCTCTGCACAGGTTTCGTGTTGGACCAGACCGAGGCCGGCATGCCGGCCGGGCGCTACTTCAGCGCCAGCGTGGTCGCGGCAGGGAGCGGCTCGGCCCTGCGCCTGACCGTGCTGCCCGAGCCCGGCACGCTGGTTCTGCTCGCCGTCGGCGGGTGCGCGGCCCTCCTGCGCACCAGGCGAGCCGCAGCACCGGGCTTACCTGGAGGCCGTCGCTCGCGAGATGGATCCGGCGGTGTACCTCTTCTGGACCGGCGACGCCGTGGTGACCCCGCGGATCACGCGCCGGGCCGCCGCGAGGTATAAGGATATCGTGAAGCATCGCCTGATCCTGTAGGACAACTACCCGGTCAACGACGACAGCCCGACGCTGCACCTGGGGCCGGTGACCGGGCGCGACACCTCGCTACACGAGGTTCTGGACGGCTACATGAGCAATCCCCTGTGCAGGCAGAACCAGAGCAATCGGATTCCGCTGCCGACCTGCGCCGATTACGCCTACAACCCGCCCGCCTACAACCCGGCCCGGTCGATCGGCCAGGCTATCGCCCATCTGGCGGAGGCCGGCCCCCAGCGGCAGGCGCTCAAAGACCTGGTCGAGGCGTATCCGGGTATGCTGATCTTTGGCGGCAGCGCCAGCACCAACCCGGTGCGCGAGCGGTCCAAACGCTTGCGGTCAGCCCCCGATTCACAGGCTGCGGCCGCTGCTTACGTCCGCCGCATGGAGGAACTCTCCGCCCGGCTGGGCCAGGTGTTCCCCGACCGGTTCCGCGATGCACAGAAGATCCTGGCCGGCGATGTGGCGTGGTTGAAGGAGACTTCCCGCGGCGAGCCCAAGCCCTGAAGCACCGATCCCGCAAACGGCAGTCGTGTCCGGAGCATTGACCGTCTTGCCAATCCCCTGGTAGGGCCGTGCAAGGCCGATGAGGGAGGCGCCCGCCGACGCACTTGGCGAGCGATGACCGAAGCACACCGGTGGCAAGTGCTGACGAGACCGGCCGCCAGCCTTATGGGGAGGCGAACCCACAAACCCTTGTCGTCAAAGAAGTAAGACGCATCCCGTCAATTGCCGCCGGAAGGAGTCATAAAGGCCCTGGAGCGGGCGAAGGGATTCGAACCCTCGACGTTCAGCTTGGGAAGCTGACACTCTACCACTGAGTTACGCCCGCCTGCAATGCCGCATACTATAGGTGCAGGCGACCCGCTGTGTCAACCCGTTTTGCCTCAGGTTTGCGGCGGAGAAACCTATCCAAGCCAGTCCAAGAGCCCGTGGCGCACGGCGAGACCCTTCGCTTCGCTCAGGGCGAGAGCCACGTAAGGCCACGTTGAACCACTACCGCCTAAACAAGTACGGATCAGGAGAGCCGCCGCGCCAAGTGGCGTTGCTGGTCTATTTACATTGGCCAGCCGCGTATTCGCGCAGCATATGGAGTTGTGATATTACCCCGCCGTCCACTGCCAGTCGACGACCTCGGGCAGATCTTCGCCGTGGTCCCTGATATAGGCCCGGTGTGCCGCGAGGCGCTCCTCGAAAGCATCGATGGCGGCCCCGGCGCGCGACCGCAGGCGCCCGGCCCGCCGCAGGGACGCAATCGCCAGGTGGAACCGGCTCATCGCGTTCAGGACCAGCATGTCGAAGGGCGTGGTCGTCCGGCCCTCTTCAACATAGCCATGGACATGGAAGCGCGACGGGTTCGGCCGATGATAGATCATCTCGTGAATCAGCCGCGGGTACCCGTGGAACGCAAAGATCACCGGCGCGGCCTCCGTGAACATCTCTACGAAGGCCTCGTCATCGAGCCCGTGCGGATGGTCGTGGTGCGAGATCAGCGTGAAGAGGTCCACGACGTTGACCACGCGGACCCGCAGGTCTGGCATCCGGCGCCTGAGGAGCCACGCGGCCGCCACGGTCTCGGTGGTCGGCACGTCACCGGCGGCCGCCAGGACGACGTCGGGGGTGCCGGCGTCGTTGGAGGCCCAAGGCCACACCGATGCCCCGCGGGCGCAGTGGGCCTGTGCGGCCTTCATGTCGAGCCACTGAGGGTTCTTCTGCTTCGAGGCCACGATGAGGTTCACGTAGTCGTAACTGCGCAGGCAGTGGTCGGCGACCGACAGCAGGCAGTTGGCGTCTGGCGGCAGGTACACGCGGGCCACCGAACTCTTCTTGTTGACGACGTTGTTGATGAACGAGGGCACCTGGTGCGTGTATCCGTTGTGGTCCTGCCGCCACACGTGCGAGGTCAGCAGGTAGTTGAGCGACGCCAAGGGCTTCCGCCACGGCGTCTCGCGTGCGACCTTCAGCCACTTGGCGTACTGGTTGAGCATCGAGTCGACGATGGGGATGAACGCCTCGTAGCAGCCGAAGAGGCCGTGGCGTCCGGTCAGCAGGTACCCTTCGAGCCAGCCCTGGCAGGTGGTCTCGCTGAGGATTTCCATGACGCGGCCGCCGGGCGAGAGGAACTCGTCGGTCTCGGCGATGGGCCAGAGGAACGCGCGGGCCGTCGCCTCGAAGACGCGCTCCATGCGGTTCGAGGTGGTCTCGTCGGGGCAGAAGACGCGGAAGTTGGCGGCGCCCGAGTTGGCGTCAAAGACGTCGCGGATGAACGCCGCCAGTTCGCGCGTCGCCTCGGCCTCCACCGCCCCCGGCGACGGCACGTGCACGGCGTACGTCGTGTACGGCGGCAACTGGAGCGGCACGAGCAACTGGCCCCCATTGGCGTGGGGGTTCTTGCCCATGCGCAGGTCGCCCGACGGGCACACGGCCAGGACCGCTTCGACCGGCCGGCCGGCCGCGTCGAAAAGTTCCTCGGGCCGGTAACTGCGGAGCCACCCTTCGAGCACCTTGAGGTGCTGCGGGTTCGTCCGCGGGTCGGGGATCGGCACCTGGTGCGAGCGTGCGGTGCCTTCGAGCGGGCGGCCGTCGAGCGTCTTCGGGCAGGTCCAGCCTTTGGGCGTCCGCAGGACGATGACCGGCCACGCGGGGCGTTCGGGCACGCGGCCGCGGCGCGAGGTTTCCTGGAGCGACCGTATCTCGGCGTGCGCCCAGTCCAGCGCCTCCCACAGCGCCGTGTGGACGGCCTGCGGGTCGTCGCCCGACACGATCCGCACCTGGTAGCCGCAGCCCGTGAAGAGGTGCGTGAGTTCGCCGTCGCTCATCCGCCCCATGACGCTCGGGCCGGAGAGTTTGTAGCCGTTGACGTGCACGATGGGGAGGACCGCGCCGGATGTTGACGGATTAAGATATCGGTTAGAGTTCCAGGCGGCGGCCAGCGGCCCCGTCTCTGCCTCGCCGTCGCCGACGATGCACGCCGCGATAAGCGACGGGTTGTCGAGCACCGCCCCGAAGGCGTGGGCGAGGCTGTAGCCCAGTTCGCCTCCCTCCTGGATGGTTCCCGGCGTGCCGGGCACCAGGTGGCTCGGGGCCCCGTACGGCCAGGAGAACTGGTGGACGAGCCGGTTGGTCCCGGCCAGGTCGCGCACGAGGTCCGGGTAGTACTCGGCCAGCGTCCCTTCGAGGAAGAGGTTCGCGAGGATGGCCGGCGCCCCATGCCCCGGCCCCACCACCAGGAGGATGCTGGCCGACGTGTCCTGGATGAGCCGGTTCAGGTGGGCGTAGATGAGGTTCAGGCCCGGCTGGGTCCCCCAGTGGCCCAGGAGTCGCGGCTTGATATGTTCCGGCCGCAGGGGCTCCCTCAGCAGCGCGTTCTCGCCCAGGTACAACTGGGCCGCCCCCAGGTAGTTGGCTGCCCGCCAGTACATGTCGAGCCGGTTCAACCGGTCCCGGAAGGCGCGTGCCTTCTGGTTCTGCGTGACCTGCGTCATGGCGCACCCCCTTGATTCAAACGTGCGAGGCCCGTCTGCCACGGCCGGCTTGTCCGGCCGCGCCGGAATCAGTGCCAGCCGCTCTTCCGGAGGGCTCTTGCCCACCATGTGCCATTCTACCGCGCCGGGGACTTGGCCGGGCCAAATGCTTCAGTTGATGCAGGGGCCTCGCCAGCAGCCCTACTGGCCCTCGCACTTGACCTCCAGCACAGTGATGGAATGCGCAGGCAGCGTGAGCGGCTTGTCGAGGCCGAGCGCCCCGGCGACCGCCGTCGTCGTCACCGCCTCGGGCTGGCCCGGGACATTGATGGCGCCGAGGTCAGCGGCGCTGATGCGCCATCCGGCGACCGCGCCAACCTTGGGGGCCCCCGCCGCGCGCACGCGCACCGAAACGTCGCTCCTGGGCGAGAAGTTCACCAGGCCGATCGCCAGCACGCCGCTCTTTTTGTCCCTCGCCGCCACCACGTCGACCGGCGTATCGCCGGCGACGGCAAACGGCACCAGCGATCCCTTGAAGTGCGCCCGGTAAAGCGCCAGGACGTGGCCCGCCGGGTCGAGCGCCGCGGCCGTGCGGCTGGTCTTGATCGTGCCGATGACGTTCACGGTCTGGGCCCAGTTGGCCATTGAGACGACGTCGGCCGACCGGAGGATCTCGTGCATAGCCCGTGCCACCGCGATGGCGTCGCCGAGCGAGTAGTAGTGCTCGAACGAGCCGACGCCGGGGCCATCGGGCGCGGCGTTCCAGTCGCGCACGATGCCCCACTCATCGACGGCCAGTCGGACCTGGCGGACCTCCGGGCTTCCCGCCTGAAGCCGCTTTCGGAAGTCTGCCACGAGGCCCCTCACGCCCCCCGCCACTGCGCCGGAGTACGCGACGAAGCCTTGTTCATACTTCCCAGCGTCCTCGGGCGTCAGGGGCATGCGGAACTTCCGCTCCGTGTAATGGTGGCCGCTCAGCAGGTCCATGTGCGCGGCGCACGCGGGCAGGACGACGTCGTTCCACCCGCCGGGGTTGCCGACCGCGATGACCTTGATGGCCGGGTCGCGCCCGCGCATCGCCTCGACGAACGCGCTATGGCGCAGGGCGTACCGCTCGACTGGCACGCTGCCCAGTTGCCATCCGCCGTACATCTCGTTGCCGATGCCCCACCAGACGACCTTGTACGGCTCGGCGGCGCCGCTGGCGGCCCGCTCGGAGCCCCACCGTGTACGGGCGGAACCGTTGGCGTACTCAACCTCGTCAGCCGCATCCCCGACCGACCCCAGGCCCGTGTTGACCGCGATGTACGGCTCGGTGCCAACCTCTTTGCAGAAGGTCATAAACTCGTCGATGCCGAAATCGTCGTCCTCGACGTCGTTCCAGGCCCGCTCCCATCGCGGCGGACGCCGGTCGCGGTCGCCGATGGCGTCCTTCCACCGGTACCCGGAAACGAAGTTCCCGCCCGGCCACCGGGTGATGGGCGGCGCGAGGCGGCGGATGAGGTCCAGCGTGTCGGTCCGCATTCCCCCGGTGTTCTCGGCCGGCATGAGCGACAGGCACGCCAGCCACAAGTTCGCGGGCTGAGAGAGCGTGACCGAGAGGGTGGCCGCATCGGTCGCGGCCGCCGCCTTGAACCGCAGGGGGAACTTGCGGTACGCGCGGCCGACGTCGGCGAGCGTGACCGTCTGCCCGGCGTCGGCCCCATCGCCCCAGGCCAGGCGGACCGCGACGGGCGCGGCCGGGCCGACGTGGGCGAGGATCGCGTAGCCGACGTACTCCTTGCCCGCCGCGAGGCCGATGCCGCCCTGCCGGATGCCGCACGCCCCGCCCTTGGGGTCGCGGACGTGCAGGGCCATGCAGTGATCGCCGGCATAGGCCCCGGCGGTGTCGTGCACGACGTCGAAGACGGCCCCCTCGGGCCTCGTGATCTGCCACGACTTGCCGGGCTCCAGGAGGAACTTGCGGTCCTTGAGTTTCTCGGCCCAGATGCCGTCGCGGATGCACCGGCCCAGGTGCTCGATGAACTGGCCGTAAAGGTATGGCGATATGGCCGCCCCTTCCTTGCCCAGGTCCACGGTGATTTCCGGTTCAGCAGCCATGGCGGCTCCTTGCATGCCAAGTCCTCCTGCGGCGAAGACCAGCGCGGCGGCGCCCGCTATCGCGATGACGTGTTTTCGCATGGCTATCTCCCGTTCAGGGCCCGTAGTCCGTCGCACTTATACGTGTGAGTGGAACCGGGCAGCGCGCCGGGCAGTCTCGCCCGCCGCGCGAACCGACGGTTCGACACTAATCGCCCGGCGCCTGGATCCCCGGCTGCCACGTCAGGCAGTTCAGGATCATCCGGGCATAGTTGCGGTTCTTGAAGTCCGCCGCCATGTGGCCGGGCTGAAAGTAGAAGACCCATCCTTTGCCCGCCGCCTTGTACCATCCGGCCCGGTCCTGCATCAAGACCTCGCCCGTCTTGGGGTCCGTGACGCGGAAGCCCAGGAGCACCGTCTTGGCGCGCCCGTCGGTGAACTGCTGGTTGAGGAACACCTCGGTGTCCGCCAGGTCGATGGCGGGGAACTTCCCGGCCGCGCTAGGCGTGTCGGACGGCTGGTACTCAACCGTGCGGTCGTAGCGGACGCCGTGCGCCGTGATGTAGTGGCGCGGCTGGAGGTTCACGAGCGTGTAGGGGATGCCTTCGATGACCCGCCAGGGGGTCTTGGGGTCGTCGCGCGGCGAAATGGCGATGCCCACGAACTTGAGGAACTCGGGGTTGTTGCGCCGGGCCGAGGCGACGGCGTGGTGCAGGAGCACCAGCCGCCCGCCTCTCTCGGCGTACTCGGCGAGGGCCTTGCCGGTCGCGTCCTGCATGGGGCCGTGGATGTACATGAAGACGGCGTGATAGGGCGCGGCGTCGGGCGGCATGTCCTTCTGGTCGATGATGCGGACTTCGAAGCCGCCCTCGGCCCGAAGGAACTCAGCCAGCACCTGCATGGGGCCGAACTCGTCGGCGACGATGAGCACCCGCTTGGCGGCTTCCGGCTCGCCGGCCCTGCTCGAGAGTGCCGCCATCGCCGCAAAGGCCAGCATGGCGCTGCCGACCGCACAGGTCACGTTCGTCAGTTGGGCCACAGACACCCCCGTTCATAGAGGCCGCTCGTCCCGCGCCTCAGGCCCGTTCCACGGACCATCGCCGCCCGAAGCGGGAACGGCCCCGGCCCTCTGGAGCATTCTACATGACTGCCCGCAAACATCATGTGTTGGGGCGTTTGCCGTCAGCCCTCTCAGGGCCCGTGATAGCAGCCAAGCGGCCGACAGGCCGGGCGCCGATGAAACTCCGGTCTGGAACTGGGAGAACCGCCGTTCATCGCCGGCCCTTCGCTTCGTGCCCCGGATCATCGAGTTCCCGGGCTGCCAGCCCGATGATACCAAACCCGAGAGCCCTGGCCAAAGAATAGTTGCCTTCCGGAGGCTCCGCCCTCAAGACCCGTTAACCGCCAGCCACACTGAGCCTCGAATCGCGGGACACATCAAGGGCTATCCGAGAGGATTGCAGGACTGTCGCAGCATTACCGGCGTAGAGGCTGTCCGAAAAACAGCGGGTCAGGCATATTTATTGAGGCAAACGCGCTTTTGCGTTTGCCTCAGTAAAGTTGTTGCGGTTCTCCTTCCCGGGGCTGAAGCGACATGCCAACCAAAGCCCAACGGCGGGCTTTGGTTGCATATATGCCTGACCCTCGGTTTTTCGGACAGCCTCTACGCCGGTAATGCTGCTACAGTCTCGGAGTTTCCCACGATTCGCGTCATCGGCCTCTCGATGCACGAAGAAGCCGACATGGCTGCCGCCATGCGCAAGGCCGGCGCCGCTGCCTACCTGGCCAAGGGTGGCCCGACGGAGGCCCTGATCGCCGCCATCCGCGCCCGGTAGAAAAGCCAACGCGGTCGCCGGTCCAATTGGGGACGGGCGGCCCTGCCGTGCGGCTGCCAGTAGGTTTCCCAGTCAACGGCCTGCATGTCCAGGTAGCCATCGCGGTTCGCAACTACTTCAACAAGGATGTCCTTCGACCGCGCGGTCTCAAGGAGCCGGGATCGATTGACAGACTGCCGAAGCCTTGAGGGTCGGCCCAGGGTCCCATCTATGCCCATGTACGCTGCCTCAACCAGAGCATGACAGCCCAAACATAACCCCAACACGCGGCTGCCCTACTGTCAAGCACCTTCCTGTGTCGGTCGAAGCACTGCGGCAGCACCCAGATGATAGGCGCCGCGGATGAAGAGCCTGCTCTACTTGGCTGAGAATAGTTGCCCTGCCTTGGCCCAGGCCGATTTCAGTTCGTATACCGTCACGGACAGTATCTTCGGTCTGCCGCCATCGGAGAACAGTTCCAGGCCCGTATTCTCCGGGTCAGGCAGGAAACACGAACTCATTGATACCTTGCCGTCGAATTCCCCGATCGAGTATCTGCCGTTGCCCCGTACCAGCACCCACTTGTGGCGATTGAGGTCGCCATCGACGGGAAGCCGGAACATGTCCGGACATTCGAAACTATCGGGGACTGAGGACTCCTGGTCCTTCCAATCGAGCAGATTCGTGGAGGCGAAGAAGTGATACGCTCCTCCGCCGTAGAGCACCATGATCCAGCGATTGCTCGGCTCATGCCAGAAGACCTTGGGATCGCGCTCCGGATGGCACAGCACCGGATTCTTTGCGTACTTGGTCCAGGTGCGGCCCTTGTCGAGGCTGAACGAGATGCAGGTGCTGAAGTTGTCGAAGCCGCTCCAGAAGGCGACCATGGGCGGCGTCTTGGGATCCGGCGACAGGCCCGAACTGTTGCGGTGGTCGATCACCGCGCCGCCGGATTGGACACCGGTGCCGAAACGATTGTCCTCCCAGAATGCAGGCTGGAGCTCGGTCCAGTGGACCAGATCGGCGCTCACCGCATGGATCCAGCACTTGGCCCAACGCTGGGCGAAAAGGTGGTATTCGCCGCCGTAGTGGACCAGCCCATTGAGATCGTTGAGCCAGCCTTCCTCACGCATGCCGGGATTCAACTTCCGCACGGTCCATTGGCGAGCGGTGAAGTGGAATTGGGGGCGGTATCTTTCCTGGTAGAGGTCAGGACTCGGCGGCAGCGCCGGCGGCTCTTTCGAATAGGCGATCTTGAGCGCGGCGATTCGCTCAGCGCCGCCGCTCAGGCGTTCGATTTCGGCATCTGAGAGCGTCCGCTTCCATATGGCTACGTGGTCCATCTGTCCGTTCCAGCCTGTCTTGATGTTGCCGCCGACGGATTCTGCTCCGATCAGGCAAGGCACCGTATTGCCCTCGCGCAGGGGGCCTTTGGGGGATGCCTCGTCCATCAGCACCCCGTCAACGAGCATCTGAAGCCTGGTCCCGTCGTAGCGGCAGATGATGGTGTGCCACTCGCTGGCGCCGATCTTTGCGACGGGCACGGTGGTTCGCGACGCGCCACCGGCGCCCTGTGTCCCCAATTCGAATCCAATGGCGGACGACAGCGAATAGAGATTGTAAACGAGCCTGTCATGGCCGCCGTGCTTGCTGAAGAGCGGCAATTCCCAGGCGCCTGAGGGGTTGCGCAGACGCACGCTGACGGTAAGCGCGGAGCCGGTGATGTTCAACGCTCCGTCGGCCCCCTGCCCGGCATCGAGGTAGCCGCCGTCGAATCGTGCGACGAAGCCGTCGTTGCCGCAGGCCAGGGATTCCTGGAGATCCTTCCCCTCCAGTCTCTTTCCGACCGTGACGTTTCCAACCACCGCAAGACCATTCTTGCCGACGGCGTCTTTGAGATCCGCCATGTGCCAGACCGCGACGGCTGTCTTGAAAATGCCGTCGGGTGACGGGGCGGGTTCCGCCGCGCAAGCGGATGCGGCTGCGGGCAACAGGACGACCGCCGACGCCGAGATGGTCTTCAGCATCTTCTTCATGGCGTTGCTCTCCCTTTACGGGTGCTGTGAGTTTCTGTGTTGACAGCGCGCCAGTCTATCGAGGGAGAACACCGTTGTCGATCCCAGTCCGCGATCCCATGGACCGCCGGCCTGCCTCGGCGCGCGACCCCTCATCCGCCGAAGGGGGAGGGGTGATCATGCCTTCAGGCGGAGCAGCAGGGCGATGAGGGCCAGGCCGGCGGCGGAGGCGGCCGCGAGGATGAAGCCGCGCTGGACGCTGGTCCGCCGCGCGTAGGCGCCGATGAGCATGGGGATCGCCGTGCAGCCCAGCCCGCCCAGTGTGAAGAACAGGCCGATCGCCCGACCGTGCAGCGATTCCGGGAAGTGCCCCAGCAGAACGGCCACGAGCGTCGGGTAGATGGGCCCGAAGATGACGCCCACGGCGATCACCAGCGCCGCCGTCAGCCCCCGTCCGCGACACAGCACGACCGCCACCCACACGCCGACACTGACGAGGGAGAGTCCGAGGATCACCAGCGTCTCGCCCCCCTTAGGGAGGGTGAGGGCGGTCACGAGCCGCGAGGCGGTGTACGCGATCCAGAAGCCGGAGAGCAGCGCGGAGGCGGAGCCTTCCTTCATCCCCTTATCGGTCACGTAGGTCGTGGCCCAGGCCGCCATGGTGGCCTCGGCGGGCATGTAGAAGAACAGGGCGAGCGCGCAGAGCCACATGACGGCGTCGCCCAGCAAGGTGCCGAGGCCCGGGGCGGCAGCCATCGTCCCTGCTTGCTGGGCCGGCGCGGGGGCGGCGGCGGGGAAGTGCGTCCCGCACGCCAGGACGGCGATCACGATGCCTGTGGTCGCCAGCAGGAGCAGGGTGCTGCGCAGCGCGAGCCGCCGCACGAGGAAGGCCACGCCCAGGGGCGTGACGAACGAGCCGACGCCGAAGATGAAGCACCCGAGGTTGATCGCATACGCCGCGGTGCCGCCGAAAGCGAACAGCGAGAGCGGGTTGACCACGTTGATGAGCGTCGCCCACGCCGCGCTGAGGAGCACCGTCGCCGCCAGGACCATCCGGTATCCGGTCGCCAGCGCGAGCACCGCCAGGCTCGCGGCGAAGAGGATCGAGCCGCCGATGGTCACGGGCTGCCTGCCCACCAGGTCGCTGACAAAGCCGACGGCGAACATGGCGGGGATCAGGGTGAAGCCGAAAGCGGCCAGGAGGCCGCCGATGCGGGCCTCGTCAATCCGCAGATTGCGGGCCAGAGTGACCTTGATGCTGCCCAGCAGGGCGGTGCCCATACCCGTGGCGACGAGAATGACGATCACGAGCAAGAGGAGCAGGTTCATCCGTGGTGCCTCCAAAGGAGAAATAGGGACATTCTACTCTTGCTTCTCGCGGCCGTCCGTGCGGTCCGCGGTGAACGCCGCCATGGCCGTGTTCTCTTCGGCAGAGTCATCAAGTCGCTCCGGCGGCTGGAAGCCGAACTCGGCATACACGCATGGTCCTCGAGACTGTAGCAGCATTACCGGCGTAGAGGCTGTCCGAAAAACCGAGGGTCAGGCATATTTATTGAGGCAAACGCGCTTTCGCGTTTGCCTCAGTAAAGTTGTTGCGGTTCTCCTTCCCGGGGCTGAAGCGACATGCCAACCAAAGCCCAACGGCGGGCTTTGGTTGCATATATGCCTGACCCGCGGTTTTTCGGACAGGCTCTTCGACCGCGGTAAGGATGCTACACTATCCTTAAAGCCGCATATTATCTCTCGGCATGCACAAGCAGGCCGCGCGGTCCGAAATGAATACCGTCGTGTCGGTAGTCCGAATTGCCGATGAGATCGTTCGTGTCCGGTCCGCGGAAGGCAACAACAGCGTAGTGCTCTCTGATTGTGCCTTGCTCTCAGCGCCCTCGTTAGCCGCAAGCACGGACGTGCCAGACAACAGAACGGAAGTAATTGTCAGCAATCCCAATATGTTTCTGATACTGTTTCTCATCGGCTATTCGCCTCGCCAATTGTCTGGGTGATACTCAAGGGGCCGGGTTTGCAGGCTCCAGCGGCACGTCGCAGAAGGTGAGCGCGGCGATGCCATTCTGCCCGTAAAGCAGGTTCTTGATGTCCCACTTCTTGTCAACGAGGTATGTGATCGTCTTCGCGGACTCGGTCGCGGCCAGCCTGAGCCTGACCACGTTTCCGGACGCGGCGCCCGAGGCCACCTTGCCCTCTTTCCCGTCCAGGTAGAATTGACTGGTCAGGGCGTCGCTCCAGGCCATCGGTTGGTCAAACTCCAAGGCGATCTCGTCCTTCTTCTCACTCGTAAAGTACGCCTTCTTCACGTCGGGGGCCGTGATGGGCTTCTCGAAGACTTTCCCGTAGTTATCCCGCTCCACCAGAGGGGCGATCAATCCGGCCATGACCGCGTAGCCCTCGGGAGGAAAATGGGCGAACCCGGGAGGCCTGATGCCGAGGGTGGACATGCTGCTCATGTTCGAGTAGAGGCGAGGCAAGGTCCGCTGCACATCCCTCAGTTTGTCGCTGTTCCAGTTGCCGCCCATGGAACACGAGTTCGGCCAGATCTGGAAGATGTAGTAGTGCTGGATATTGGGGTAATCCTGTTTCCAGGCCCCCGTCATCTCGACGAAGTACTGCTCGTACGTTTCCCAGCCGTAACCGCCGGTCGCGCCCTGCGTTCCCTGGTTGTTCTCGCCCTGGTGCCAGAAGGCGCCGCGGATGCCGTGGGTCAGCCTGGCCCGCTGGATGCGGTTCAGCAGACGCCCGTAGATCGTCTCCCGATCGGTCGGATTCGCGGGATTGCGCTGGTGCGCCTCGATCAGCGTGCCTCCGACCGCGCCGTTCATAATGCAGATCGGAACCTTCTGACTCTCCACCAGGCTCCTGGCGAGATCCATGCCCCAGCACCCGATCTCCCAGGCGCCATGGCGGCGGACCGCGTTGCCCCATCCCTTGCTGATGTCCCCGTTATTGGAGCCGAAACTGCGGACCCACTCGCTCGTATCCGGGCGTTCGCCCTGCCCCCAATCCGTTGCCAGCGCGTTGGATTGGCCGTCAATCAGGTACGCATCACCGCAAACGAGGTTGGTAACCGTATTCTGGACCGTCTCGGTATTCCCGCTCTTGCTCCCGAACTCCACCTTGTACTTGATGAGACCCGGCTTGAGCCTGACGGTGAACGCATACGTCTTGTCCGCGCCGGGCCTCTGGTTTTCGGTCCCGACGAGCCTGTCGTCCGCGTAGACCTTCAGGAACACGGCGTCAGCCGCATCGTTGAGGGTCCCGTTGTAGTAGAGGGTGCCCTCGTTCTTGTCGTCCCGGGCATAGAACTGGTTGTTGACGGGTTTCTCGTCCTTGTCCGGCGTCCGCTGCACCCAGGCATCTTTCTGCGGTTCCTTGACCGTCATGGTGGCCGTGGATGAAACCGCCTCGCCGCCGTTGCTGAGGACCAGTTTGACGTTCAGCGTGCCGCTGTTCTGCGCACGCTTGAGCAGGAGCCTGCCGGGCGGGATTTCCTTGATCACCGCCAGGCCCGAAGCGGCCCAGCGATACTTCAGTTCGCCCGCGCCCTTGGCCTGCATTTCCTTCTCGTTGGAGATCTGCGCCACGACTTCGACCGTCTCCCTGCCATCCCAGTTGGCCGGCGCTTTCAGGGTGAAAACCGGATCAGGGATTTCCTCCCGGATCGTTACCGGGACATCCAGTGTTTTCACCTCATTGGGATAGACCGCCTTGAACTGGAGCATCAGCGATTGGTCCCCCGTCACCCGGCCGGCATCGAAGGTGAAACTGAACCGGTCCACGGCTGCAACGGTCTCCTTGCCGCCCCTCTTCAGTATCCAGTAAACCTTCTGCGCGCCTCCGGCCTTGCCCGTCACCGTGGCCGTCTTGCCTTCCTGTACGGTGACGTTCTTCTGCGAGATCGAGAAGTCAGTGCCCGGCTGCACCAGTGACCCGACCAGCGTTTGCAGGGGCTTCTGGTTCTCATATTGCAGCCTGACCCATTCGGCGGAGCGCGTGACTTTGGAAATGCGTACCTCATCGATGTCGCCGACGAAGTTGAAGTTGTTGTACCAGCCGCCCATATACATCCTTGCAGGACTCTTGATCGCCAGCGGACTTCCTCTGGACGTATTGGTGCCGTCGAGCACTCCGTTCACGTAGATACGCGACTCCCCATTCCTGTAGGTGTGAACCACGTGCGTCCATTGGGACATGGGAATCGTGGCGCCGCTCGCGACATTTCCGCCGGAGAAATAGCAGTCCATATTGATATGCGGCGGACTGGCGAACTGCATCACCACCTTGCCCTGGGCCTGCTCGTTCCCCCAGCCCAGGATGGTCGCGTTCGGCTTTTCGGCCCGCAGCCACGCTTCAGAAGAATGGGGACTGGAGCCGGAAGGATAGGTTGTGATTTTTTCCCCGCAGTTGATCCCCTTGCCGGCGTCAAAGTGCCGGCTTTTACCGATGATGCCGGAAGAAGAAGTGGTGCCCGTATCCTTCGATTCGAGCGTGCCGACTTCATCTCTAACCGGATCGTTCATGTGCCAGACGCTGAGATAGCCGTTGGACTCATTGAACACGGCCGACCCGCTGGATTCGCTGGTCGCGTCGGCCTTGCCCCAATACAGTCTTATCTCCTGGCGCGAGTTGCCCTTGATCGTGGGTATTCTCACCCAGACACTGGCCGCTGCGTTTGCCGCGTCCCACTCCTCAACCTGATACGCCAGGGGCGTGCCTGTGCTGGTGGCGAAACGGATGTCCTCGCCGTTGGCTTTCGCCTGGCTGAAATCAAAGAAATCCTTGTGCAGCCGCACCAGCAACGGAAAGCCGTCTTCCGAGGCCGATGCCGGCAGATTCGCGCCTTCGGGCGTGGTGAGCAGGTAGACTGAACCGGAGTGTTGCCAGCCCGCATATTGGGCGGATGCCGTCTGCAAAAGCCCCATGAGCAGAATCACGGCGCAAACAACTTTCTCGATTTGATGCATCATTATCTCATTCCTTTCTGAAGTCGATCCGATACACAAAGGCGTAACGACACGGTTTCTCCCGCGGAACCGAGAGCGTGAGTCCGCCATCGGTCTGACGCCATTTCACCTCTCCTCTTGAGCCCAGCATGCTCACGGCGGCTATTGTCTTGTCGGGTGCTCCTCCATTGCCCAGCGCCCGTAACCGTTCACGGCCTTACGGCCGGGCGGGCCCACCACGGGCCTGTTCATCCGCAGTATATGCGCCCCCCCCCTGCGCGATGCAAGAGGAGATTTCTGAACAACAGAACTCAACTCGACCGCGCCAACGGTCCGATAACCATGGTGTCGGACACCCAAACGAGCCATGACGCCGAGCACCGAAGAAGCCTACCAGCAGACCATCCGGCAGCAAGCGGAGACCATTCGCCAGCAAGCGGAGATGATCCGCCAGCAAGAGCAGATTATCCGGCAACAACAGGCCCGCATCGCCGAGTTGGGGGCCCAGGTCGCCCACCTCACCGCCCAGTTGGCCGAGCGGGACGCCACGATCCTCCAGTTGCAGCAGCAGGTGGCCGCGCTGGCGGCCCAGGTGGCGCGCCTGTCGAAGAACTCCTCCACCTCCTCCAAGCCGCCGTCCAGCGACATCACCAGGCCGCCCAAGCCGCCGGCCCCGCCGGGCGGCCGCCGCATCGGCGGCCAGCCCGGACACCCCCGCCACGAGCGGGCCCCTTTCGCTCCCGACCAGGTCCAGGAGGTCAAGGACTATCGCCTCGCCCGCTGCCCCGACTGCGGCGCGCGGCTGCGGCCGATGAAGCGGCCGCCGCGAACGCTCCAGCAGGTCGAGATACCCGAGATCCCCGTGACGGTCACTGAGCACCGCTCCCACGCCGCCTGGTGCCCGCGCTGTCGGAGGACGCACTGGGCCCCGTTGCCGCCCGAGGTCCAGGCGGCCGGTCTGGTCGGCCCGCGGCTCTCGGCCCTTCTGGCCTGGCTCAAGGGCGTGGGGCACTGCTCCTACTCGACCACCGCCCGGTTCTGCCGCGACATCTTGAGGCTGGGCCTCTCGCTTGGCCAGGTGGTCAAGGTCGTCGGCAAGACCGGCGTCGCCCTGGCCCCGGCCTACGAGGACCTGGCGGGCCAGTTGCCCCAGGAGCCGCGCCTGAACGTTGATGAGACCGGCCACAAGGAAAACGGCCGCGGCCTGTGGACCTGGGTCTTCCGGGCCGACCGGTACACGCTTTTTCGGATCGACCCGTCGCGGGGGTCCGAGGTGCTGGTCGCCGCCCTGGGCCGCGAGTCCGCCGGGGTGCTGGGATGCGACTACTTTTCGGCCTATCGCAAGTACATGGGCGACTTTGGCGTCCTGGTGCAGTTCTGCCTGGCCCATCTCATCCGCGACGTGAAGTTCCTGATGACGCTGCCGGATGCGGTGACGGCGGCCTATGGCCGGCGGGTGTTGGATGAGTTGCGGCGGCTGTTCCACGTCATCCACCGGCGCCAGACGATGGACGCCGCGCGGTTCCAGCGGGCCCTCCAGCGCGCCCGCGACCGGGTGCTGAAGGTCGGCCGGCGCGCCCCGCCTCGCGTCGAGGCCCAAAACCTGGCCGACCGCTTCCGCCGGCACGGCCGCGACTACTTCCGCTTCATCACCACCCCGGGGATCGAACCCACGAACAACCTGGCCGAACGGGCCATCCGCTTCGTCGTCCAAGACCGCCACGTCACCCAGGGCACCCGCAGCGTGCGCGGCCGACGCTGGTGTGAACGCATTTGGACCGCGACGGCGACCTGCGCCCAGCAGGGCCGCAGCGTCTTTGAGTACCTCCACCAAACCCTCCTGGCCCACTTCGCCCACCAGCCGACCCCCTCTCTCATGCCCGCCGGGCCGTGAACGGTTACCTCTCTTCTTTCGGCACGGCCCCGTACGCGACGCCCGTGGAAAGCGCGGCGGCCGCGGCGACTTGTGCGGCCTTTTTGAGAAACGCACGCCGTCCCAGTCCGTCGCTAGATCCGTTCACGCTGTCAGCGTCCTTATCCGGGATTCCCTGGATGGCCCCGCCCGCAACCGCCGTGGGCCTCTGATTCTTGATTCTCTCTCGTTTACATGATCCTGCAAGCCCATTCACGTCCCCAAGCCATCGGTTCCGCCAGTCCCCGGGCCACGTTTCGGCCGATTCTCTCATCGTACTTGGTACAAGAATCGGGGAGGGGTCGCCCTGCCCTGGCTAGTCTTCGAACACGATGCGATAGTCCAACCGGTCGACCTTGCTGAGGATCGTGCCCTTCGGCTGATCGAAGTCCACCAGGCGGACCCGCCAGCGATAGGTCCGCGTGCCGTCGGCGTGCTCGTCCACAACGTACTTGCCCGTCCAGCCGAGCGGTTGGGGCGGCGACTGCACCTGCTCGATCCTCTTGACCTTCCGCCCGGTGCGAAACGTCGCGTCCACGTAGGTCTCCTCCGCGTCGTAACCCGCGTCGATCCAGTGGCGGTTAGGGTACGTGCCGGCGCCGCGCAGGACGTAGAGGTCCTTGTCCTTCCACTTCTTCCAGTCCTCGGGCACGCGGATGCGAACCGGCCACCACGCCGCGGGGGCGCGGACGGAGACGAGGTCATCCTTGACCTCGACGTGCGCGGGCGCCGACCGCGGCGGCGAAGGCACCTTCAGCGCGAATGCGGGGTCGCCGAACAGGCCGCGGATGTAGAGTTGGTAGTGGTTTGGCCCACCGGAGAGTTGACCCGTCTCAAGGACAACCGCAACGACGCTGTTCTGCGCTCCGCGGTGGGCGCAGCCAATTGTCTCGCCATCCAGCACGCCGTTCCAGAACACAAGGCGCTGCTGCTCATCGTAGGCGATGCCGGGGAGTGCGTTGCCCTGGAAGCCGACGGCTCCGTTCCGCATGAGCCGCGCGACGACCGAGCGGAAGTCGGGCTGGCGGTCGAGGGCCGTGGCGAGGCAGCCGCCCGACTCGACGAGCGTCGGCGCGAGCAGCACGTCGGACGCCCAGTCGTAGGTCTGACCCAGGTCGTGCCACCATGAGTGGGCCTGGTGGGTGAGCACCGCCACGCGCGTGAGCGGGGAGTCTTGGTCGAAGGCTTCGGCCCGCTTACCCTTGCTCTTGTCGGTGGGCTTCTCGATCCACCGCAGCGTGTCCACGTCATGGTGGGGCGCCATCGTGAAGCCCACGTTCTCGAAAAGCCTCGCGTAGGTATTCTCCCAGCGGGCCTGGCCGGCCATCGTGGACCAGGACGGGTCGAGAAGCCGCGGATAGGTGACGACGCGGCTGACGTAGAGCGTGGCGAAACTCACGTTCTCGGCGATGAGACGGCCGAGGGCGATCTCGGCGAACAGGTCGCCGTCGGTGTTGGCGAAGGGAAAGTCCGAGGGCAGATCGCGGTTGGAGTCGGCGCTCTCTCGCACGATGGCCTGGGGGATGGCGTCGGGGAAGCCGACGATGCACAGGTACTCGGGCGGCCTGCCCATCGCCGCATAGAACGCTTTCAGATCGGCAACGACCTGGCCGGCGCACGGGAAGGTGAGACGCACGTCGGCCTTGCCCGAGCCGTTCTCCTCGCCGAGGGTAAGCGAGTAGCGCTGACCGCCAAGCGTCACCGTGTCGCCGGTGCGGAAGGGGCCTTCGCCGGCATCGGAGAAGTCGCCGTTGCCGTTCAGGTCAACGTTGACGGCCCCATAGTCCTTGTCGTTCTTCCCGCTTGTGACCACGAACGCAAAGGGGTGGCCGTTGACCGTGGTAAGGCCCATCCGAGGAGGCCTGCGGCTCTCGGGCGTGCCCTTGGGCGGGCTGGCCTTGCACTCCGCGCCGATGAAGGGGGTCTTCCACAGGGTCTTGTACGGGAGGGGAACCACGATGCCCTGCCTGGCCGCAGCGAGCAGCGGGGCCGCGAGCGAGAGCTTCTTGATGACTGTGGCCTCGCGGTCGAGCGGGTTGACGACAGCGAAGTACGAGGCCGCGATCTTCTGCTCCCGCATCCAGGCCAGTACGGCCGAAGCGTCTTTCAACTCGACGACGACGAGGCCCGTCTCCTTGAGCGCCGCGGCAGCCTTCGGCGCCGAGCCGACTACGATGGCCTTGTGGACTGCAAGACCCTTGAGGACGCCCGCCGTCCCTGCCGACACGCGCTCTGCCGTGGAGAAGAACAGGGGCGACCGGAGCCTTGCCGCCAGGGCAGACGCCACGAGGGCCATGCCATACTCGCCTTCGCGGCAGACGACGGCCGTGTCGGCCGACTTCCAGAAGGTTCGCGCGAGCACGCCGGCAGCCGCGTCGGCCGAATCGGCATCCAGCGCGTGCCACTGCCGCCGGGTGTTCGCGGCCTGTCTCGGCAGCGGGCCGAGGCAGTAGAGGGCCTGCGGCTTGTAGCGGCGCAGATAGTCGTCCATCTCGCGTGTGATGGCCCCCGACTCGTCGAGTGCGATGACGGCGGGCTCGCCGTCGCAGCGCACGGTCGCCGCCGGGACCGTCGCGAGGAATGCGAAGTCCTGCCAGGCCGGGACGCTCGGCAGGTGAACCGCGAAGACCGCCCGGCCGCCTTCCACTGGAGCGGCCTGCAGGCCGTGCAGGCCGGGAAGGCAGCCAAGAAAGGCAAATGAAACGAGCGCCAGCGCCGCCCGTGCAGCGCGGCGTGCGCTTCGGAGGGCAAGCAAGCGGCTCAAGCAAGGCATCATCGCGTTCCTTCCGCGCACAACTCCCGCGGACCCTCTGTCCCTTCCGAATTTCCCGTCCGCCCTATTCTACAAGCACTTGCGTCTCTCGTCTGCGCCGCTCTGCACGCATCGGCCAGGAAAGAGATAAAGGCCAAGCGTCGACACGCTCATCACCTCGCTGCGATTGGCCTTCGCGCCAGAATCCGTCATCTGGTTGTCGCAGATAAGACCCGCTGACACCCGTTGCTCACCCAGCAGACCCCGGACGGCGTTTTCGGGACGCACAGCGGGGTTGAAGCATCCTTTGTGCCCCCCTCCCGCGCGGTCTTTGAGTGGATCGATCGGCGGAGGCTACGACCCCACCTTCGCCAGCAAATCGCCGAGCCGCGATTGATCCGAGGCGGCTTGACGGAAAACGGGCAAGAGCCTACTGTAGATCCGCACGTGCTCCGGGCAGGGCACGGCACGGTCCTGAATCTCGTGGACCCGGTCGATGCGGCTGAAATCGTTCCACAGTCCCACCGCAACGGCGGCCACGGCCGCCGCGCCCAAGGAGCCCGCTTCCTGGCCGACGTTCGTCTTGAGAATGTCGATCCCCCAGGCGTCGGCAAAGATCTGCCGCCAGAGCCTGCTGCGGCTGCCTCCGCCCACGACCACCATCTCGTTGCCCACCGGGCCCAGGCGCCGCAACTCGTCGAGCACCGGCCGAAGGTTCAGAGCGATCCCCTCCAAGGTCGCGCGGATGACGTCGGCCTGGGTGTCACGCAGGTCCAGGCCCAACAACGCCCCGCGGATATTCGCACTTGCATCGAGCGACGAGCCGCCGGCCAGACTGGGGTTGAACAACAGTCCCCTGGCGCCTACGGGCGATTGCCCGGCCAGCGCGGTCATCACATCGTAGGGGTCTTTGCCTTGGGCGCGGGCCTCGTCGGCGAGATTGACGCACAGGTGATCGCGGACCCATTCGAGCGAGGTTCCGCTGGAGAAGATCGCCACAGCCGAGGTGAACATGCCCGGAATGACATGGGTGAAAACGTACGGCCTGGCGGCATCGTCCAGCAAGGGGCGGCTCGACGACACGGCAATCCACGACGACGATCCGGCGGAAGAAGTTTGCGGCCTGGGCGACCGGCCGTTTGTCGGACCAGATGGGGGTCGCCTGGCGGAGGAGGCAGCCGGCGGCACCCAGCGGGACGCACCCCAGGCTATGGCCCGAGATCGCCAGACAGGCGATGCTCCGCGGATCGGCCGCGCCGGTGGCCAACAACTGCCTGGTGCTCTGCACCACGCAGTCCCACCACGCGGCCGGCCGCTGCTCGTGCCAGCCGGTCTGCGGATACTCGGTTTCGTAGGGAACGAAGACAGACGCCAGGCAACGGCCCTCGGCATCGTAGAGCGACGCCTTGTTGCCACCAGTTCCCAGGTCGTAGGCCAGGATCTTATCGGGCATAGATGTTCTCGTGATGAGAGGCTGCCTGCCGCCGGCATCAAACCTCGAAGGCGCCGTCGGGTAGGGCGGCGCACTGCTGGAGGATCCTGATCCCCGAATCAAGGCTGACCCCCAAGCGGCTGACGCCGCGGTGCTTCTTAGAGCCTATCCGGAAAACCGTGGGTCAGGCATATTTATTGAAGCAAACGCGCCTTTGCGTTTGCTTCAAGAAGGTTCTTACCCAACTGTACCCGCCGGGCTGCACGAATATGCCAACCAAAGCCCAACGGCGGGCTTTGGTGGCATATATGCCTGACCCACGGTTTTCCGGATAGGCTCTTAGCCACTTCGGCCAACCGGCGGCCTTCCGCCATCTCGACGTCGGCCCGCACGGCGCTGAGGTCGCTCAGGTGGTTGTGGTCGTTGGTCGTGTTCCCGAACATGTCGATCCGGATGTACTGGAGTTCGATCGGATTGAATGTGTGGGTGTACCCGCCGATGATATACATGGGGTCCCACGAGCGGTTCACCACAGGGTACCCATCGGCCAGCATCAAACTCGCGGTCCAGCCCCCGCTCCAGTAACCCTGATGGTAAGACGTGAAGCCGGCGTCCTTCGGAAGATTCACGAATTTCGCCGAAGCCCGGGACCTCGCCATCCATCGGCCCGACGTGGATGTACGGGGAATCCGGACACATCTCGGCGATCTGTCCGACCACTCTATCCATGGCCGTCCAGAACTCCGGGGTGTCCTGGAGAAGCCGTCCCTTGATCCTCTCCTTCACTTCCGGGGTGAAGACCTCCGGCATCGAATTGAACAACTCGTGAGGGATGAAGTAGCAGTGCCACGCCTCGAATTGCGGCAGGATCGCCACCCCGCGCACCTTGGCGTACTCCACCAGGCCCTTCATCTCCCCGCGCGACGGATTGAGCCAGAACTGCCAGACGTTCTCGCGGGTGGGCTCTGCACGGTTCGAGGAGAGACTCGTCCACCACTGCCACATGGACATGTGGGGCATGTAGTAGCGGATTTTGTACAGCCGGCACATCTGTATCGTCTGTTTGACCTGCCCAAGCGTATGAGGTTGGTGCTTGATGCACACCTGGATGCCGCGCAGGTTGTAATCCGGCGAATCGGCAACCCTGAGCCGGGGATCGAGATTCAGGACGATGTCACCCTTGGCGGCCTCTCCCTGCGCGGCGGCCAGTTGCCGTCCAGTGGTCTGCAGGATTTCCTCTGAGAGGAGTTTCGCCAGCGGCAGAAGCGACGCGTCCGTTGCCACAATACGGCTCTTGCCGGTCAGTTCCAGCGATCCGCTCTTGGTTTCCACGGACTTCGGCCAGGGGACAAGATCGACCTCCGCTTTTGCTGCTGCCCCGACGGCTGACGAAACGATCATGACCAGAACCGCCACGGTCGACGCCATTGTGTTCTTCAAGGCCATTCCTTCTTTGTTGTTGGTTCTTCTCACGGTTTTCATTTGCTCCGGAAAGGCGAGGCGGGCAAACCCTCTTTGTTCATCAGGTTCGGCTGTGCCAGTTTGCGGTGCATGTCGGCAGCGCAAGTGCGGGAGTTCGGTCCGGTCATCCCCTGTCATAGAGGTTGCAGCCTTCGGGGTTCATGCTGAAGGCGACCAACTGTGTGTCGCACAAGAAGAGCGACGGCCATTCTCTGCAACGGTGCAACTCGGAGACAGCCCTTCTCGAGCCACAGAAGGAACCATCGTTGGGCCGGGATTCCCCGGCCGCGTCACCCCTATTTCGCCTGGTTGACAATCACCTCAACGATGTGCACAAACGGGTTGGCGCTGTTCTTGAGCATGTTGATCCGCACGTAGCGGGCATCGGTTCTGGCAAACGTCCCTGCGTAACCGTTGGCGGTGGCGGGGACAGTGTTTTTCGAGAAGTCCAGCACCTTCGTCCAGGTCTTCCCGTCCACCGACACCTCCGCGGTCAACTGGTAGTACCGGCTGCCATCGTGGTGGGTGATGACGTTGATGAAGTCGATGGGGTATGCCTTCCCCAGGTCAATCTGCAGCCACTGCGGCGCCGGCCCGGCTGAGGCCCAGTGCGCGCCCGCGTCGTCGGCCCGGCCGTCGACGGCGATTCTCGCGAACCAGCCGTCGGTACGGTCCGGCGCCGGCCCCACGGTCACGGGTTTCCGGGTGGCCAGGTTCGGCTTGACGACGATCACGCGGCGGAACCAGCGGCCGACCAGGTAGCCCTGCTGCACGTCCTGCCCATCGAACAGCCCGGCCCGCAGGTGGACCGTTCGATCCACGTTGATCGGGCCGGTGTAGATTTTCCAGGTCTTGTTGGGCAGGCTGTTGTCGAGGGTGTATTTGGTCGTCAAGTCCTTGCGCTTAGGGACCAGCGTGATCGTGAGGGGCTCCTCGAACGTGTTCTCGTCGCGGACACGCTCGCCCTGCACCTGGATCGTGATAGGATGGACCAGTCCCTCCAGGATGGCATCCGTGTGCGCCAGGCGGGCCTTGAACTCCGCCAGGGTGCCGCCGGCCTTCGGGTTCCATGCCCTCTCGCCCACCAGCGCCAGGCGGTCACGCAGGCTCTGGATCTCGATGGACTCGGAGTTCTCCCAGGAACACAGTTGCGTGCCCATCAGATTCTGCGTGTCCTGGAGCGTCGTGTAGTCGGTCGAGCCCTCCCGGCCGAACTTGGGGAGGTCCCAGTTGAAGAGGAAATCCAACGACCGCTTGTTATCGCGGACGATGTAGAGCGGCGTCCACGTGGCGTTGACGACCGCGTAGCCGCTCTTGACGATCTCAACGGGGCTCCGCCCCTGGGACCACACCATGACCAGCGCCTCCTTGGGCAGCGGATAGGCGCCGCCGGCGTTCCACGCCTCTTCCCAGACAATCGCCTTCTTGCCTCGCTTGGCGACCACGTCGTGGATGTCCACGATGAACTTGCAGTAGAGGTCGTGCGGGCTCTTGATGTTGCCGAATTTCGCCTGGGCTTCCTTGTACTCGGGGGTCTTCTCCAGCCCGCCCAGGCCCACCTCGTCGGCGCCCAGGTGGACGTAGGGGGTGCCCCGGAAGACGTCCATCACCTCGTTGAGCAGGGCGGCGACCGCTTCGAGGGTCCTGGGGCTGGCAATGTTGACCGTCGAACCGTTGCCGGGGAAGGCAAACGTCTCCGGGGCATCGCCGACCAACCGGCCGCTGTGGCCGGGCAAGTCCATCTCCGGAACGATGTGCACGCCGCGCGCCTGCGAGAACCGCTCCAGGTCCTTCATCTCTTCGAGCGTGTACGGATCGATGCGGGGCTTCGATCTCGGCTCGAACCGGGCGAACTCCCAATTGCCCTTGCCCACCTGCGGGAACTTGGTGGAAGGGAACATGAACAACTGGTCGTCGGAGATGTGCACGTGCAGGTACCGGATCTTGTACAGCCGGCACAACTCGATAACCTGCTTGATGCCGGCGGGCGAATGATACTTGCGGGCAAGGTCGATGAGCACGCCGCGGTACGGATACGCGGGCTCGTCATCCACGCTCAAGCACGGCAGCGAAAGAGCGCCGTTGACGGCCTTCATCGCCTGGAGCAGCGTCACGGTGCCCGTGGCCACAGCGAAGTAGTCGGCCCCGGCCACGACCGCGGTATCGGCAACCGTCAGTGTGTAGCGTTCGCCCTTGAGCGACGGATCGAGCACGAGTGCGATGTCTCCCTTGGCGGGCCTGCCATCGCCCGTCGCCAACCGGATGCCCGCGACCGTGAAGATCTCCTCCGACAGGACCGTGGCCAGCGGCGCCAGCGTCTTCTCGGCGACCACGAGGCGGCTTCGCTCCGTGATCGCCAGGGCGCCCTGCACCGGCCTGAGCGTCTTCGGCCAGGGAACCAGCGAGGGCCCGGAGGAGTTCGCCGCCTCGCCCCACGCAACGTCAAGCGCGATCAGGCCCACAAGGACAACAAACACCGGCAGAACCAGGCGTGTCATGTCGCAACCCTTCCGATGGCCCGAACGCGGACTCCGGCCTCTCTAGCGTTTGCCCGGCGGCACGCGCATGGTGGCCTCGGACCACATCTGCCGAGTGATGTGGTCTTCCATGATGTGCTGGTAGAACCGCATCCAGGTGGTCTCCGTTGGCTTGCGGCCGTACTCGGGATCGCCGCCCGGGCGGTTCTCGCCTTCGAAGCGTCCGGCGTCGCTGGTGGGCACCACGTCGTCGGGGTAGTGCAGCACGTTGTGGAACATCCAGTCGATCTGGTGGAGCCACTCGTGCAGTTCCATTTCCCCGGACGCTTCCCCCGGAAACGGGTAGTTGGTGTGCCAAGCGACGTCGACGTAGCCCGCCCCGCCCATTTCGGCGAGGCTGGCGTAGGTGGCGGCGATCCACGGCGCCGGCACGTCCGGCCCCTTGTCTCCATTGAACTTCACGTAGGAGAAGACGGTGTCGTACTGCTTGCCCTTGAGCAGCGGATCGGTGAACGGGCGGATAAGATGCGGCGCGGGGCAGAACGGCCCCTTGCCGGTGCCTTCCATCTTCGTGAGAGGCTCATCGACGACCGCGAAGTCGGCGTCAACCCGCAGCATGCCGCTGGAATGGTGGAACACGTGTTTGCCGAAGTCCTCGACGCTCTTACGGATCTTCTTCTCGTCGTCGGGGTTGATGGTCTTGTGGACCTCGACCGTCTTCTCGCCGTCTTTCCAGGAGAAGTCCAGTTGCCGGAAGATGACCACGAGGATTTTCCAGGGGCGGGCCTTCCGGGGGTCGGTGTTCCGCGGCACCTTGGGGCGCAGTTCCTTGATGTGGGTTCGGGCCTCGACCCGCTGCGCCTCGGTGGCTGCGCAGCGGTCAATGACGCGTTCCCACGCCTCCAGGGCGCCCGGCCAGTCCCGGGCCTGCTCGGCGGTCAGCGCCTTGTCGCGGCAAGTGGCAGCGTCCAACACCTGCGGCGCCGATGCTTGGGAGGGATTGGAGGGAGGGGCTGGCTTCTTCTCGGCGCCCGCCGCCACATACGGAGTGAGGAGGAGAACCATGACCAGCAACAGCAATCCAGGCATTCTCATCTCGTCGCAGCCTCCTAGAGGCAATCTCTTGATATCCGACTTGCCGGCGGCCTGCGCCCGGCGTCCCCTACCGCTTGCCGCACAACACTACAGTGCTGTGCGTCTTCGGCAACAGTAGCACGATTAAGCCCTGGGCGCAGGTGAGAGTCTTTCGGTCCGGTCAGCATCGGTCAGCCCGGGCACTCCCTGGTTTTAACGCCGATGCCGTGCCGGCGCCTTAAGCGTCTCGTCTGTCGTGATGAGCAGTTTGTCGACCGCAACGCCATCCTGTTTCATCCAGAGGCTGACGGTATGTGTGCCGGGCTTGTCGATAGTGAACGCCTTCGACCGCACCCACCTCCAACCGGTGCACCCCAGGGGGATAACCTCACGGCCGCTCAATGATGGGTGCGGTTCTCAAGCGCGGTCGGATGGGCAGTTGTTCGACGCCGTTGAAATCGGGATCCGCCATGGCCCGAATCTCCTCTTCGCCCAAGTATGGGCAATTGGCGTCGATCCAGGCAATCAGCCTGAGCAGTCCGACTGGGTCAACCTTGGCGTCGTGGTGCTTGCCGCTCATCGCCAGCAGTATAAGCGGGCTCCGCCCGGAAAGATACCGCATCGGTCGCAACGTCCTGTGAATGGTTGAAGGTCCGTCAGTGGCAGGATCATTCGGATACACGTCATCGGCCTTCAAGCCGTACACGGGGATCGCTCCTGCAAGACCGTAGCCGGGCTGGCCCGTCTTGGGGACGGGAATCGGCCAGGCGGCCGGCCCGATGAGCGTCAGATAAGGCTCCTTGAAAAGCGAGAAGGCACCCGAGGCGGGGCGCAGTGTCAGATCCAGTTTCTTGCGGGCCTCTCCATCGCCCTGGTGGCACTTGCCGCAATGGCGGTCCAGCACCGGCTGGACGAACCGCTCGTAGCCTATGGTCTCGGCGCCCCAGGGGGGTGGGCTCAAGGCGGTTGGCGGGCGCCGCCACGCCAGTCCCGGCGTGTTCGGCGGCGCGATGCCGTGCATGCTGTGGCAGCCAACACACCCACGCTGTTCGCCCGGGAGCACCCCGGTAAACGAACGCATCGTATGCAGCGCCCGGTAGTGCTCGTCCAGCAGTTGAAAAAACAAGGCTTGCCCCGCCGGAGCCTCGAAGTAGACCGACCCATCCGGCTCGATCGGCACGGTGGAGACGATCCGCTTGACCGCCTCCGTCTGGACAGCCGAGACGGCCGGTCCCGAAAACTCAAAGACCTTCTTCCAGGTGGAATACGTCTTGGCGTCTTGCTTGAAGACCCGCAAATACTGAGACTGTAGCAGCATTACCGGCGTAGAGGCTGTCCGAAAAACCGAGGGTCAGGCATATTTATTGAGGCAAACGCGCTTTTGCGTTTGCCTCAGTAAAGTTGTTGCGGTTCTCCTTCCCGGGGCTGAAGCGACATGCCAACCAAAGCCCAACGGCTGGCTTTGGTCGCATATATGCCTGACCCGCGGTTTTTCGGACAGGCTCTTCGACCGCGGTAAGGATGCTACACTATCGTTTTCATTCCAAGTTTTCGTGTGGCCGGAGGCAGGTCGGCGGCACGCAGACCGCGGGGCGCCCGGTCGTCATGGTTCGCAGAAATGCCCTTGACAGGCTCCGCCGACAGTGCTACTATGTGAGTACCTTGTAACGGAGTTGCCGATGGACGCGACCAGCAGGAAACTCTACGAGATGAAGGCCGAGGTCATCCAGGCCGCGGGGCACCCGATCCGCCTGGCCATCATCGACTTCCTCAAGGACGGCGAGCAGTGCGTCTGCGACATCGCCACGCACGTCGGCGCCCAGCGGTCGAACGTCTCGCGGCACCTGGCGGTGATGCTCCAGGCGGGCATCGTCGATTGCCGCAAGGACGGCCTTAAGATGATCTACTCCCTGAAGACCCCCTGCATCCTGAACTTCCTTTCGTGCGTGACCGACGTCCTGCGCGACCAGGTCAAGGCCCAGACGGCGGTCTTGCGGAGACTGTAGCAGGTCTTTTTTTCGGGATATCCGTGAATATACGATCACATAGTGACCCATAGGGTTGACCGCAACGGGGCCGCAGGAGGAACTGTCTCGTGAAAGACTGGAAGAAGATGGCCGTGCTGGTGGCGGTGTTCCTCGTAGCCTATTTCATTCCGTTGGGTAGTGGGAAGGTTTCAAACGCCATCCTGGAGGCCTTCCGGCTGCTCCAGTGGTATGCGGTGAACCACACGCTGGCGTGCGTGGTGCCGGCGATGTTCATCGCGGGGGCCATCTCGACGTTCCTGTCGCAGGCCTCGGTCATGCGATACCTGGGGCCGAAGGCCAACCGGCCGCTGGCCTACACGGTGGCATCGGTGTCGGGCATCATCCTGGCGGTCTGCTCGTGCAGCGTGCTGCCGATGTTCGCGGGCATCTATACGATGGGGGCGGGGCTGGGGCCGGCCAGCGCGTTCCTGTATTCCGGGCCGGCGATCAACGTCATGGCCATCTTCCTGTCGGCCCGCGTGCTGGGGCTGGACCTGGGCGCAGGGCGGGCCATCGGCGCGGTGGCATTCGCCTTCATCATCGGCCTTGCGATGGCCCTCATCTTCCGCCGCAGCGAGCAGAAGCGGGTCGATGCGGCGATGCAGATGCCCGAGGCCCCACACAGCCCGCGCCGCCTTTGGAAGACGGCGCTCTACTTCCTGGCCATGATCCTCTTCCTCGTGTTCAGCGACTGGTACAACACCAACGACGTGGCCATCACGATGAAGGACGGGGCGGTCCTCGCGGCCAACGTCCGCTACCAGACGCAGGACACGATGGACATCCAGGAGTACCAGGCCGACGGCCAACTGAGCACCGACGTGCGGCGCCTGAACCTGGCGGATGTGGCGGCGGTCGAGCCGGTGCCCGGCTTCGTGATGACGGTACACGGCCTGAAGTGGTACCTGGCGGGGGCGATGGGCCTGGCGGTCCTCGTGATGCTCTGGCGGTGGTTCTCGCGCGACGAGGTCAAGCAGTGGATGCAGGCGACGTGGGACTTCGGCTTGATGATCGTGCCGCTGCTCTTTGGCGGCGTGTTCCTGACGGGGTTCATCGGGGCGCTCATCCCGGAGAAGTACGTCGCCACGCTTGTGGGCGGCGACAGCCTCGTCTCGAACTTCGTCGCGGCCTTTGTGGGCATGATCTGGTACTTCGCCACGCTGACCGAAATCCCCATCGTCGAGATGCTGACGCGGCTGGGCATGGGGCGCGGGCCGGCGCTGGCGCTGCTCTTGGCCGGTCCCGCCCTGTCGCTCCCGAGCATCCTGGTGATCTACAAGATCGTCGGCTTTAAGAAAACGTTCATGTTCTGCCTGCTTACAGTAGTCATGTCGACCATCGTGGGGTGGATATTCGGCATGTTTGTTTCCTAAGCGCCGCCGACCGGATGAGGTCGTCGATGGCCGTCATCACAACATTTCCGAGACGCGAGGAATGGCGCAAGGCCCAGGCGCGCCTGGACGCCCGGAGGCTCGCCTATGCCGTCGTCTCGCCCGACCCGGGCTTCGCAACGGTGGGCGCGCCTGCACTGGTGGTGACTACCGAGGCGCAGGCGGCGCTGATGGACGACAGGGGCGATCCGGTCGTCTGTGCGGGCTTCGTGGACTACCGGCCCGCCGGGATGCCGGTGCCGGCCCAGCCGCCGCGCGGCTTTGAAGAAGATATGTTCGGCGAGGCCGCCATCGTGGTGCTGGCCCCGTGCGTGGCGGACCCGACGAAGATCCGCCTCATCGCCCACACGAGCGGCGACATGGCCAAGGTCTTCCCGTACATGAACGCCGAGATGCGCGAGGCGTCGTACAACGCCAAGGGGCCGACGTTCACGTTCATGGACCGGTACCGGATGATCTCAATGTACCCGCGGCGGATTGCGGTCGCCAAGGCCGACGACATCGTGGATGGGTGGCGGACGCTGGAGATGATCCGCTGCCGCGTCAACGACGCCTGGGCGCGCCGGGCACAGATTGAGCCTTGCTACGAGATCCGCGAGAAGCCCCCGGCGCTGGAGATTTTCAAGCGCCTGCCGAAGACCAACTGCCGCGCGTGCGGCGAGGCGACGTGCCTGGCGTTCGCTGTGCGGGTCTGGATGGGCGAACTGCCGGCGTCGAAGTGTCTGCCGGTGTTCCGGGGCGAGTACGGGCACCTGAAGGACGCGCTGGTGGAGATTTGCATGGGGCTGGGTGCGGCAACCTGAGTGTGTAGCGGCGCGAGGTGGGGCGGTTCCCTCCTCGCTTGATGACCGGTGGAAACGCCTTTCGGCAAAGGAGAAGGTCATGGCGTCGGAATGTTGTGGAAGCAGCAAGAAGAAACCGAAGCAAGCGGACTGCTGCGGCGGCGGCGAGAAGAAGACGGTGCTCCTCTACGCCTGCTCGGGCGGGGCCAACGTGGCCGAGATCGCCGACCGGGCCGCACGGGAACTCATGTTCGCCGGCTGCGGCAGCATGTTCTGCCTGGCGGGGATCGGGGCGGGCATCCAGGGCATGGTCCAGACCGCCAGGGACGCCGATCTGAATCTCGTGCTGGAAGGTTGCCCGATGGACTGCGCGAAGAAGATTTTCGACAACGCCGGCGTCACCAACTACGTGCAGGTCAAGGTGACCGACCTGGGCATAGAGAAGGTCAAGGGCGTTCGTGCGACAGACGAACATGTAGCCGCCGCGGTGGCCAAGGCCCGCGAGGTTCTGGCCAAGGCATAGTGTCCGTCGGCCGAACGAGGAAGGAGCCGCCGTGAAAGACCCCGCAAGGAAAAAGTCGCTGCTGGGCCTCGTCATCGATTGTCTCATGTTGCTCCAGATGGGCGCACTGGCGGGAATCGGCCTTCTCATGAAGTTCGTCCTGGTGCCCGGCTATGAGCGAAACGTCGTTTACGGAAGGGGCGCCCAACTCTACGCCTTCGGCCTGGACCGTCATGAATGGGGAACGATCCACATGTGGATCGGAGTTTCGCTGGTGGCGGCGCTCGCGCTGCACGTCGTTCTCCACTGGAACCGGATACTCGGCCTCCTGCGTGGCGTAAGCGGGTCCGCGGCCGTTCGGGCGGCGATCGCGATCGGAGTGCTTCTGCTGGCGGCGGCCCTGGCGTCATTCCCGCTGTGGGTCGCGCCAGAAGTTGAAACGGGAAAGGCCGGCGAAGGCCGCCGGGGTCAGTGGGAGGACCGTCGGCCTGAGTCTGGGAGCGAGGCCCGCCCTCAAGGCGGACAGAGACAAGGAGGAAGAGCATGGCGCTGATACAAATCCTCGGGC
>Ga0315282_10002001_pt1 | contig 38162 bp, 33 predicted proteins | sample YL17G07_20_MG_FD_203693 | JGI IMG/M metagenome (GOLD analysis project Ga0315282, IMG submission 203693) | Sediment microbial communities from Yellowstone Lake, YNP, Wyoming, USA - YL17G07_20 | ecosystem: Environmental > Aquatic > Freshwater > Lake > Sediment | place: USA: Wyoming | collected... | reverse complement strand
TTTGACATGCACTATGGAAACATAGTCATCGGCTCACCAGAGCAGACCCTTATGGATCTGTTCAGCATAGCCCTGAACATCTTCTACGGCGGAGGCATTCACGGGCACAGATCATTCAGGACCATGGCGAAGAAGGTGGATGCGCAGGCCCAGGTTGAGAAGGCCTCCTCAGCCACTGTGGGCGTCTTGACTGGAGCTGGTGTTTTCGATATGAGCGGCAAGCTGAGCATAGACGAGATCTTCAGCCCCGTGCAGCTGATCATAGACTGCGAGACCGCCAGGTATCTCACTCGGCTCGCCAAGGGTTTGGAGTTCGGAGAGGATCAGATCGCATTATCCCTGCAGGCTATGGCTCGGTGTGCCAGCAAGGGCCATTATCTGGCGGATGAGACCACTCGAAGAGATCACAAGAATATTTTCTGGGCCCCCAGCCTCTTTGACGATTCACTGTTCCATACTTCGAAGGGTGACATAGACATCTTGGAGAGGGCCAAGGAGGTGTGCAGGAGGAAGATCGCGGAATACGGATATCGTTTGGTGGAGGAGAAGAGGCAAAAGCTCGATGAGATATACAGGGAGGCAAGCAGGCATCTATCCTGATAAACCTCCTATACACTTCTCCTGACGGATGAGATGTATGAACGCGCGCGAGAGGATACTGGCGGCTCTACATCATCAGCACCCAGATATCATTCCGTGGACCATCTATCAGGGCCTCCTGCCCGAGGGGAGGCTCGCACATGAGCTTCGGGCCCAAGGTCTAGCTGTAAATGTGTGTTGGGCATCAGTATGCGATATCACTCGGCCGAATGTGAAGGTGGAGGAGAGCACAGCTGGAAAGACGATCTATCGCAAATATATCACGCCGATTGGCAACCTGACGAGCGTGTACAGACTCACCACACTTCGTCCGGATCTGGAGACGATCTGGACCGTTGAATATCCAGTTAAGGACATCAGCGATTATGCCGTAGCCGAATTCATGGTCAAGGATCAGGAGTTCGTCCCAAGGGATGATATCTACCTTGAGCAGGACCGGCGTCTCGATGGCCAAGGGATCGTTACCGTCGATACCGGCCTTACCCCGCTGCAGAAGGTGCTCACGGACTTCCTCGGCTACAGGAGGTTCGGCATCGACCAGCACCGGTATCCGCGTGAGTTCGATCACCTCTGCGATGCTTTCTGGGAATCGTGCGTGACCATGCACAGGATCGCCGCGAATTCGAAGGCCGAGGACTGCCATTGCAGCGATACCATGAATGCGCGCGTCATAAGTCCGACGCTCTTCGAGAAGTACTTCATGCCGTTCTATGAGGCGGTGACGAACATCCTTCACGCCCGGAATAAGATATACTTGGTGCACATGGATGGAGCGCTCTCGCAACTCAAGGGCCTAATCGCTGAGACAAAGATAGACGTCATCGAGGCATTCACTCCTAGCCCGCTTGGCGACCTATCGTTGGCTGAAGCAAGGGAAGCTTGGAAAGACAAGGTAATATGGGCTAACTTCCCCGAAAATATTTTCCTGATGGGTACCGAAGAGACCCGACAATACACTATTGCCCTCCTAAGGCAAGCAGCGCCCGGAGATGATTTCCTATTGGGCATAACAGAGGACATCGAACCCCACATAATAGAAGAGAGCTTGATGGCAGTCACCGAGGTCGTTAACAAATACGGGGCGTATCCCCTCAGACCGTAATAGACGATGACATAAAATCTATACGACCAAAAGTAATTTAAACCGGCTTCGCTGCTCCACGAAAAGGAGAATTATATGTCTGCTCAAGGGAAGATAAGGATAGGAGCCCACATATGGGCCTATGCAGCGAGGCAGCCGAACTACGACGTCTATCCCATCTTGAATAGGATATTCCAGGACTTCAGCATTGCTGGCCTTGAGGGGATAGAGCTGATGGAGAATAGCCTCTTGCACAGCGATTCCTATGAGAAGGTATCTGGGCTATCCAAAAAATATAATGTTCCAGTGATGGGCTCATCTTTTGGTGCAGATATGTACATCAGAAGCCAACACGAGCGCATAATCGAAGATGCCAAGAAGGTTATCGCCATATTGGCCAAACTGAGCGCGAGAGATCTTGGCATATCAACCGGGGGAAAGGATGGAGCCACCAAAACCCCAGGGGAACTGGACATCCAGGCAGAGGTTCTGTCGAAGATCAAGCGGATGTGCGAGGATAATGGAATGATCATGAACCTGCACAACCACATCTATGAGGTAAGGGATAATGAATACGAGCTCAAAGGGAATATTAAGCGAATACCCGATATCAAACTGGGACCGGACCTCAATTGGCTCCTTCGAGCTGGAATAGATCCGTTTGGCTTCCTAAGAAGATACAGGGATAGGATAGCCTACATGCACGTTCGGGATGAGAGTCAGGGACGCTGGGTTGAGGCCCTTGGGGAAGGGGACTTCGATCTGTTCGAGTTCAAAGAAGTCCTTAAGGATATCAAATTCGAGGGGGACATTGGGATAGAATTGGCACACGAGGAGGGTCACAAGTTCGTCCGTTCAATGGGCGATGACTTTAAGTTAAGCTATCAGAATCTGAAAAAGGCATTACAACTCACTTAGCCCAGTATATGTCATTCCTCTTCCATTCGATTTACGCAAGACTATAATGCTCACAGATGCTCATCGATTTTTACTTATTTAAACCGAGCATTCGATTGGTGCAAAGGCTTAACTCTTGATGGAATAGCCAAGAGATGGAAATGCCAATCAAGACATCTGAGCAACTGCACAGGATAACATACGATATATTCAAGGCGCTGGATGCACCTGACGATAACGCGGATCTCGTCGCAAGGCTCCTAGTAAAAGCGAATCTGGTAGGACATGACTCGCATGGAATCATACGCATCCCAAGTTATGTTGAGAGGATAAAGAAGAAAGCTCTTGACCCGAGAGCTGGCATAAAAGTAATCAGGGAAAATGGTGCAACCATGCTTGTCGACGGATGTTGGGGATTTGGCCAGGTCGCAGCCTGGAGGACAATGGAAAAAACTGTGGAGAATGCCAGGGGAAATGGGACATGCATATCGGCCCTATTCAACTGCAACCATATCGGTAGATTGGCGGATTATTCGCTCATTCCGCCGAAGCACTCGATGATCGGATTCATATCGTGTAATGGCGCGGCTAGGGTAGCGCCCTTTGGTGGCGCCGATAGGCTACTCAACCCCGGCCCGCTGAGCGTTGCCATACCCACTTCGGATAAGGCGCCGGTCGTTCTGGATATTTCGACTAGCGTTGTCGCAGAGGGGAAGTTACTCGTCAGGAGGAAGAGGCACGAGAGCGTCCCCGAAGGGTGGATAATCGATAAGGATGGGAGGAATACGACCGATGTAGAGGGATACTTCAACGACGGGGCCCTCCTGCCACTGGGCGGCACGGTGGGATACAAAGGATTCGGGCTCGGGCTTATGATAGACATCCTAGGAGGGGTCCTCACGGGAGCTGGATCCGCTTCAAGCCCAAATTATGGCGGTGGCAACGGCGTCATCATGGGGGCTATCGATATTTCACGTTTCATCGAGCCAAGGGAGTTCATGATGAGAGTTGATGAGCTCCTCAGTAGGATCAAGTCATCGAGGAAGGCCCCAGGGGTTGGCGAAATTCTCATACCCGGTGAACCGGAGTTGAGGGAGGAGGCCAAGCGCCTTAAAGAAGGCATTTACGTTGAGGAGGAAACGTGGTCGGAGCTTGTGGATGTGGGCAGAAGCCTTGGCGTGGATATTCTGAGCGCGTGAAAGGCTTGCAATAGAATCATCGCGATCCGGATACGAGGTACATCGGGTTCGTTTTATCAAGTCTGAGCATGCTTAAACCGAAAACTTAAGCACAGATGTGCTTCACCATGCGGGCATGGATCAATGGAAGATCGGGATTATAGGATGTGGCGGAATAGCACGAACTCATTCTAAGGGTTACATGAGCCTGCCATCAACTAGGCTCGTGGCCGCAGCCGACATAAGCCCTGATGCTCTTAAAAAGTTCAAAGGTGAATTCCCGTCAGTGACAACATACACCAGTTATGAGGAGATGCTGAAAAAGGAGAGACTTGATATCGTCTCCGTGTGCACATGGGCCCAATATCACGCAGCAGCGACGATAAGTGCTGCTAAGGGTGGAGTCAAAGCGATATTGTGCGAGAAGCCTATGGCGACGAGTTTGGGTGAGGTAGATCAGATGATTGAGACCTGTAAGGAGAACGACGTGAAGCTTGCGATCGCGCATCAGCATAGATTCGACCCGGCCAATACTTTAGCTAGGAGGCTAATAGCCGATGGCCTGATAGGCAAGCCGCTCCTGATGCATGAAAGGACGGAGGGCGGTCTTTTGAACAACGGCAGTCATTACATAGATATCACCAGATACCTGCTTTCAGATCAAGAAGCGGATTGGGTCATGGGACAAGTCGAGAGAAGGACAGATCGGTATGAGAGAGGCACTAGGGTAGAAGATCTGTGCTCTGGGTTGGTATGCTTCAGGGGAGGAACTAGGCTCATAATCGAGATCGACACACCAACACCGGGGATAACATCGGATGGAACCTATATTTTTGGGAGCGAAGGAACGATAAAGCTTACAGAAGATGCGGCCCTCCTTCACAATCCGGATGAGAAGGGTTGGAGGAAGATCGATGCGCCACCGGAAACGAATCAGTTCGCCGAACTCTTGGAATGGATCGAGGGTAAGCGTTATCATAGATGTGCAGCGGAGAAAGTTAGGGGCACAATGGAGATACTGATGGCGATATATGAGTCGGTGAGAATTAAAGGGCTTGTCAAACTCCCTCTGAAAACTAGGGAATCACCTCTGGAACTCATGATCAGGTCAGGCTCTTTGCCAGTCGAGAAGGCCGGAAAATATGACATAAGGCTCCCGAAGGAACTCTGGGGAATCCTGAAGTGAAAGTGGGTTAATTATTAAGATAAAATGATGCTGCCGCACGTGATCGGAAAGCTGTCACCGTATTCCGAGCTTAAGGTTAATGTCCTTCTGATATTCCTCGACCTTGAGCTCCTCGACATCCCTAACCCTCACGGACTTACCCAAGGTGGCCGACTCATAGAATCCAGTTGGTATCGCCATGTCCCTATAACCTTCCGATGCATCCACTTCGGGCCTACGCTTATTGACGATTGAGTCGTAGAAATCGTATAGCTCTGTGGAAAATGTGTCCGTCACTCCCTTCGGGAACATCCTCTCCCTTTCCTCTGAGCTGAGGTCGTTCATCATCATGTCGATGAGCGCATTCATGTTGTAGACATCAACGCTTCCCTCTTTCTGCACAGTCAATTCCTCGCTGCTTAAGGAGCCCTTTGATCCATATACCATCCGGTTGCTCAAAGGTTTGCCAGGGGCGGCCCGAGTCCACAGCCATTGTACATAAGATCTGCCCTCAAATCGAATGACCGCCATTGTCATGTCATCGACCGTGACCTTAACGCCGTCCTTAATTGGATCGAATGTGTCTTGAACGGCATAGACGTCGATTGCCTCTCGACCCAGATGATATCTATCTAGATCGGAGAGGTGAACACCTCCATCTAGAACCCAGCTTCCACCGGCTACGTATCTGTCCTCTCGCCATCCCCATGCCCTGGGCCCCCATCCCGCGGCAACCCAAGAGATCATCCTCACATCGCCTATGAGTCCCTTTCTCATGGCCCACCACATACTTCTATTCTCCGGGCTACGCCTATAATTTTCGGCTACAGCCAGCGTCCTTCCGCGCTTCTCGACTTCACCCACTATGAGTTTCGCCGCTCGCATTGTAATGGCAAGTGGTTTCTCGATTATGACATCCAAACCCTTCTCAAGACATCTGCAAGCTATAACGTGGTGTAGGCTGTGGGGAAGGGCTATGTCGACGGCGTCGAGGTTTTCATTTCTGAGCATCTCCTCAAGATTAGTGTATACTTTCGGTTTTGAACCTTGGAATGCGGCCACAGCCTCAGCTTTGTCTCGTGCGTTTTGCTCTAAAGTATCACAGGTAGCCCTGATATCGAATACGGTCAAGTCTCTAGTGTAGAGATCCCTGTATCCATTTACATGGGAATCCATGATACCACCGCAGCCAACTAAGGCTATTCCAATCTCCTTCAATATAACATCCTCGTCTACATCACGATTTGGAACTTATAAGAGTGCACTCACATTCGGTCTGATCAATAACGACTTCTGATAAGATAGTACATCGATGTGATTAAAAAGTTGGACGATGACATCGATTCGAGAAGCGTGTTCTAAAAAAGTTCTTGAACTATTAGGTTAGGTAAATATGACGGTACAAGTCCCAAATGAAGGACTGCATTAGAATGAGTTTACACATCAATGATGGGTTTACCGTTTTCCCAATTCCTGGTGAAATCAGCATGAATTGCGGTTAATCTAGGATGAAGGCAAAAAAACAAGTTACTATGTATTTAGAGATGGTGCTCATGAACCTTCTGATTGTCTTGCCTTTGTGCGAATTCATTTATTGCCCTCTCAACCAGAGAATTATATGATGGCTTGAATTTAAATCGTATGCCCTTCCACTTATTTTGGGCGGAGCGGACATCGCCATAAGAAAGGTTTTTACAAACAGAGATGAGTTCTGTATGCCAATTCTCCGCGATTTCCCCCATACGGCAGGCCTCATCGGAAAGATCTAGTAGCGAGTTGTCCACTTCTCCAACTATAATGAGTTCCAGGAAAGACTTCACAAAATGCTGTGAAGCCTCTAGGTGGAGACCACACGACATAAAGAGTTCCCCAGCGAGTTTGTTATACTCCGAGGACCTCTTCAGATCACTTATGCTCTCCTCGCAGACTGCAGCATCCGAATAGAGCCTGGCTGCCAATTGGCAATTATTTAAATTTTTGAGGTTCTCTGCCAATGATACGTAAATCTCAACTGCCTCAGATATCTTCCCGCGTTCTCTCAGAAACTTCGTAGCCAAGATGCACGTTTCCTTGTCAGCGAGTAGTTCTTGCCTGTGATTCGATATGAGGGACAGTAGAACATTAACGCAGTCATTTGCCCTTGGGTCACCAAGCTCGCTCAGTACCTTATACGCCAGTAGGCCCGCCCTTATTGCCGGAAGAGGTCTTTCAGATCTTTCTACTATAGCTAAATAGAGCTCGCCGGATCTCCTTTTCATAGCCTCATAATTGGGGAGATCATTGACCATACCGAAGCATATACTCGCCCTATAGTATAACTTCGCGGCCTCTTCGTATTTCCCCTTGGTCTTTTCAGCCTCTGCTGACTCCAGGATTCGATTACATTCCATCCACATCACTACTTCAGAAGATACTTCACCGTCCAGCTGATCTTCTTCTCTTGATGAATGTTGAGGCTCTCGTGTCCCATTCCAGGGTAAACGGAGAGCTCCTTTTCCTTGGCCGTCATGTGGTTGAAAGTCGAGAAAATTGTGGATGCAGGACATACCGTGTCGATCAAACCGACCGAGACGAGAGCCGGACACTTTATCTCCGGTGCGAAATTCATCGCATCGAAGTAGGATAATGTCTCATATGCCTTCTCAGCGCTTTCGGGATTCATCTTTACGTAATTGAGGATCTCCAAGTAGGGTCCCTGGCTGGCAACATCTATCGCCCTTTCGAATTGGCAGAGGTACGGAACCTCGGGCATGGTGAGCGAAACCCTCTTGTCGAGCGCAGAAACTACTAGCGACAGGCCACCTCCCTGGCTGACGCCAGTAACACCTACCCTCTCCTTCCTCACCTCGTCCCTCTCCATAAAGAGCTCGAGGGCCCTGAGACAATCCATGTAGGCAAACCTGTAATAATAATCGGACTTATCGAGCATTCCCTTGGTCATGTTTCCCAGGATATTGCCAGAGGGATACCTCGCGAGATCCGGCGATTCTCCAGACTGCCCTCTGACGTCTACTGCCATGACGGCGTATCCCTGTAAGGCCCAGCCAAGGTAATCGGATACTTGGCCCTTGTTGCCCCCATAGCCATGAAAGAACAGAAGCGATGGCAATTGGCCCTTCTCTCTAGGTTTTATGAACCAGGCATTGATGGGCGATCTATCCAAGAACCCATCGAAGGTCAGAGAATAGGCCTCCGCCCTCTTGACAGGATAGTTAACCTTCTTTATTTTCGGGTTCAGCGGCTGCTCTTTTGACAGGCGGATGTTCTCCTTCCAGAACTTGAGGAAGTCCTTCCTTCTTGTGAGCGGGGGCTTGTAAGCCTTCAATTGTTCTAACGGGAGGTCTACTATTGGCATACTGCTCCTCACATTACCCATCGTAATAAGATTTGTTATATCGTAATCAAAGGCCTCAGGTATTTTTTACCAAAGAATATATAACCAAAATGGTTCGAGTCCTAGCGTTGGAACTAGAACTAATCACAAGTGAGGTGATTTTTCATGGTAGAGCGTAGTCCAAAGTTATGGACTTGTCCTAAATGCAAAAGGAAGTTTATGAAAAAGAACCAGGTACATTCTTGTAAGGAATATCCTTTAGACAATCATTTCAAGGGAAGGGAAAAGATAGCGAGACCCCTATTCAATTACCTAAAAGGCAAGATCAAGGAAGATATCGGTCATTTTAAAATCGTCTCCCTTCCATGTTGCATCCATTTGGCGACTTCATTTTCCTTTGCCGGCGTTTATGCCTTAAGGGATAGGATCAGAATTTTCTTTACATTCGATTATGAACTGAAGAACCCTCGCATTGACAAATTCACAAAAATGTCGAAAAATCGCTACCTCTATAGCATTGATATTAAAAGAACAGATGAGATCGATAGGGAATTACTAAGTTGGTTATCACTGGCATACAATATGAGATAACTGAAAGTACTGACGATTTCATTTCGGACTATTGGGAAGTCTTTTAAACGATTGAACTTGAAAGGAAGTCACAGTCTTAGGAAGTGAAAGGATGAAGCTATCAGCAACTGAGGAGCACCTCGTCAAAGTGTTTGAGGGCTTCAAGATAATAGACGCCCACGAGCACCTGCCTCCCGAGAAAGTACGAGTTGATCAAAGGGTCGATGCCCTAACCCTCTTCAGCCACTACACCCGGACGGATCTCATAACGGCTGGAATGCCAGTAAAGAATTACGATAAGATACAGAACCCGGATATCCCTCTTGAGGAAAGATGGAGGATGTTCTCTCCCTATTTGAAGAGCATAAGATTTGGCTCCTATGCCAGACCGGCCTTCATAGCCGCGAAGGAATTCTATGGATTCGACGACATCGACGACAACAACTACAAAGCTCTGTCAGAAAGGATGGCCTCTGAGAATAGGCCGGGCATTTACCGCCGCATCCTACGCGAGAAATGCAACATACGGACGGCCCTGACCCAAGCGAATCGAACCGACTATGATCTTGATCTGCTCGTTCCGGTCATGCCCCTTGATACTTATGCGGACGTGCGCTCAAGGAAGACCATCGAAGAAAGGGCAAGCAGCTTAGGCGCGAGGGCCAAGACTCTGGATGATTACTTGGATCTGGCCAGAGAGGACCTGAAGAGGTGGAAATCCCAAGGGGTCGTCGGGATTAAGATGGTCTCCCGTCCCTACGGGGAACCTGACCGCGGGCAAGCTCTCGCCCTCTTCGATTCCATAGTGAGTAACGATAAGGAGATTCCCGAGTTGAACCCTTTGCGTTCGTACATTACGGAACAGATGCTCGACATGGCCTCTGAACTCGGTCTGGTCGTGGCCGTCCACACGGGGATGTGGGGCGACTTCCGAACCCTCGATCCGAAGCACATGATACATATCATCATGAGGCATCCCAACACGAAGTTCGATCTCTACCACATGGGCATGCCCTGGGTACGGGAAACGGGCATCATTGGGAAGAATTTCCCAAACGTCTGGCTCAACCTCTGTTGGTGTCACATCGTATCGCCAAAGATGACTTGCTCAGCCCTTGATGAATGGGTTGATTTGGTGCCAACGAACAAGATCATAGCGTTCGGTGGCGATTACAGCAAACCCGTGGAGAAGGTTTACGGCCATCTCGTCATGGCTCGAGAGGATATCGCCAAGGTTTTAGGTGGGCGGGTTGAGGATGGCCTAATGACGGAGGAAGAGGCGATATCCGTGGCGGAGAGGTGGTTCTGTCATAATCCAAAGGAACTTTACCAACTTAAGATCTAGCTGGTGAGAAGGGAGGCATCCGTTATAATGGCGATGCGAAACATAATAGTCTCGGAGGATTTCGTCTTCAGCAGAGCGCCATTCAGCGAATCCCATGCCTCGACGATAGTGGAGGCGGAAGAGGGCCGTTTCCTGGTTGCCTTCTTCGCCGGGACTGAGGAAGGGAATAGGGACGTTGCGATCTGGCTGAGCAAGGGCGAAGGGGGCTCATGGGATCCACCGCTGAGGATTGCATGGGATGAAGAAGCGCCATGTTGGAATCCGGTCTTGTTCAAGGACGTGGGAGGTAGGATCTACCTCTTCTACAAGATCGGCCCCAGTCCTGAAACTTGGAGCGGAGTCTATACGATATCCGAGAATAATGGCATAAGTTGGTCGAATCCTCACTATCTGGCCGCGGGTTTGCTTGGACCGGTGAAGAACAAACCCATAATTATTTCAAATGGCGAAATTGTCTGTGGTACATCCGTAGAGAGTTACAAGGCATGGACCTGCTGGGTCGAGGTAGTAAATCGACAGAGATGGGAGAGGTTTGGTCCCATCTACTATGAAGGAATTAACAAGGGAGTTATCCAACCCTCGATCGTGGAGCTCTCAAGCGGCAAACTGAGGATGTTCATGAGGTCAACGGAGATGATAGGGAGGATATGTTCGGCCGACTCCAGCGACTACGGGAGAACTTGGAGCAGAGCAATCACAACTGGATTGCCCAATCCGAATTCGGGAATAGATTGCGTAAAGCTTCGATCGGGGATTATCGCAATGGCCTATAACGACAGCGCAATTTCCAGAAGCCCCTTGAGTGTATCAGCCTCAAGCGATGGAGGGGAGACTTGGAAGAAGATACTTGACCTTGAGACTGCAGAGGGGGAGTTCTCCTATCCTTCAGTGATACAGGGGCTCGACGGGAATGTGCACATCACCTACACATGGATGAGAAAGAGGATCAAGCACGTTGTCCTGGAAAGCGAAGAGATCGAGGGGATGATCGGTTGAATTCAGAAAGGTTAAGTGAAGAAATATGAGATATGTGATGAAATTTGGCGGCACATCGGTAAAGGAGGTCGGATATATTAAAATATACGATATAATCTCTAACTTCAAACATGATAATATCGTCGTCGTAGTTTCAGCACTCAAGGGCGTAACCGATGCCCTACTAAAGGCTACGAGAAGGGCAGAGTTGGGAGAGGAGAAGTGGATTAAGGATTTCTTAAAGGAGTTGAGGAAGCAACATATTTTAGCTGCTATCGAATCTATAGGCAATCTACCACCATTTCTTAAGGAACGATTATCAAAAGTCGATCAAGAACTTGAGCAGGTGTTATACGGCATCCTCAGTTTGAGGGAAGCGAGCCCGCACAGTGTCGACTATGTTATCAGCTTCGGGGAAAGGTACTCTGCAGAGATCGCTGCTGCAATGTTAATGAGCAACGGTTTGAAGGCGAGATCCTTCACAGGCGGTGAAGCAGGGATTATAACCGACGATCGCTTTGGTGAGGCAAAGCCGATCATCGATATAACATGCGAGAATGTAAAGTCGAGGATTTGTCCCCTTCTGGAGAATGGCACGATTCCAGTGATTGGCGGTTTCTCCGGAATGACGATGGATGGGATAGTGACGACGCTTGGGCGAGGGGGGAGCGACTACACTGCTACCATACTGGCTAAAGCAATACACGCCGATGAGGTCATTATATGGAGCGATGTAGACGGGATAATGACCGCTGGTCCGAAAATCATCCCCGAGGCAGTAACGCTCCCAGAGATATCGTATGCTGAGGCCATGGAGATGGCTGTCCTGGGAGCGAAGTCATTGCATCCCAGAGTATTGGAGCCAATCATGGATGAGAAGATTCCGGTGAAGCTGAAGAACACATTCAATCCCGGGCATGAGGGAACGATCATAGTGAGTAAACCTTCAAGGCCGTTTCCATCAGTGCTCAAAATTATTTCTTTGATAAGGGATGTCGGGATACTTGCCATAAGAGGCACATCGATGGTCGGTGAGCCCGGTACTGCTGCGAGATTCTTTGCCAAGCTCGCTGAGCCCAAGATAAATATCATGATGATCTCGCAGAGTATTTCCGAATCCAACATAAGTGTTGTAATTAAAAGACAATACCTGGAAAAGGCATACGAAGTCGTAAGTGAGGATTTGGGCAAAGACGCCAAACGATTGGAAATCGAACCCGACATCTCGGTCATCGCAGCACTTGGGGAGGGCATGAGGGGAACACCGGGCGTTGCCGCGAGAATGTTCAGGGCTGTAGCAGATGCCGGCATCAATGTCAGGATGGTAGCATCGGGTTCGAGTGAGCTTAACATCAGCTTCGTCGTCAAGGAGACAGATGGGATAAAGGCCGTCAAGGCCTTGCACGAGGAATTTATAGAGAAGGCCTTCAAGTAAGTACGATTGGTGCTCACCGAACGTGAGCTTCTCTTAAATATCGTGCCCGATAGTAACAGTCAGAACTGAAATGGTGGAAGACTATAGAGTCGAAGAGGGAACGACGGCCGAAATAGATGTTATCGAAGGACGCCTAATAGCTGGAGAGAATTCGATAATTAAACCGAAGTCAGCAGATAAAGTCACTGTGAAGGGGACAGTAGAGTTTGAAGGGGATTGCGAAGTGGCCTCAAGTCTCACAGCAAGTAATATTGAGGGCGAAGAAGAAGGGAGGATTAGAATCAGGGGTGACTTGATTGTTGAGGATTCGATCGAACTTGAGAAGGGAAGGCTCACCGTAGAGGGTGAGCTGCAAGCGCAGAGCGTTGATGTGGGGAATAGCCTTAAGGTCATGAAGAACCTGCGATGCGAAAGTGTTGACATCGGGGGGAGTTTGGAAGTTGACGGCGACTCTGAAGTGGAAAAAATCGAAGTTGGCGGCTCCGTTTCATTAAAAGGCAATCTAAAGGGAGAGAGCGTGGATGTAGGGGGAACATTCGAGGTGAATGGCTCGACTGAAATCGAATCCCTGGATGTAGGAGGTACAGCGAAAGTTGGAGCTGGAGTCATAAAGGATATCGATGTTGGTGGAACGTTCGAGTCGACTGGAAAGCTATCGTTTGAAAAGATCGATGTTGGTGGGACGACACGGCTTGCAGCTGGAACAGAAGGAGGGAGCATAGATGTCGGCGGAGCCCTAGATGTAGATGGCAGCTTTGAATTCCAGGAGATAGATGTGGGAGGTGTCGTGAGGATGAAAGGACCCGCCAAGGGTAAGAGGGTGGAGGTAGGTGGCGAACTAAGGGTGGACGATAGCCTCACTGTAGCAGAGGAAATCGAGGTCGGAGGAGCTGTGAGAGTTGGGGGTGAGATGAAAGCCAGAAAAGTGGAGGTAGGTGGCGAACTAAGGGTGGACGATAGCCTAGCTATAGATGAAATCGAAGTCGGGGGTGTTGTGAGAGTTGGGGGTGAGATGAAAGCTAGAAAGGTAGAGGTTGGCGGATCCTTGGAGGCTCAGGTTTGCTTCGCCGATGAAGTAGAGGTTGGGGGAAGCGTTGAGACCGTGAAGGGCATAAATGCCAGAAAATTCGAGATAGGGGAAGACGGCAAAGTCAAGGGTCCCATCATTGCGCAGCATGTGGAGATCAACGACAATGCGGAGGTTGAGGACATCTACGCCGATTTACTAGAGATGGGCGACGACTCCTCTGCTCACAACATATACGCTAGGGAAGCACATCTCGGATCGGACTGCAAAGTAACTGGTGAATTACTCTATACCGAGAAACTAGAGCTTGGAGAAGATGCCCGGCTGCAGAGCCAGCCTAAAAAGGTTAATGAGCTGCCGAAGCCGCCCATCTAGTGGGAGCTTTCGGCGACCCCCGCATGGCGACGTCGAAGAGATCAAGGCTCGAACTATACGCTGACGTATTGAACACCCTTAGGACACACGCTGGTGGATGCAGGATAACCAGGCTGTCGTATGGGGCTAACATGCCCCTGGACAGGATGAAGAAGGTCGTAGATGAGCTCATCTCCCACGGGCTGATAACCATGAGGACCGACGACCCCGGGATCTACACCATAACCGTAAGGGGCGTGGAGTTCCTCGACGCGTTTAAGAAACTCATAGTCTTTTTCGAATGATCATCTATCCATCTTTAGTGCATAGTTGGCCCCGAGAACTGAGTACGAGACAAAGACACATACCGAGGATCAATGGTGTTATGGCATCCTGTTGATATTATCGAGGGGGCTTAGATGGCACTCACGCTGTTACCAAAGCCGATCAGAAACGCCATGAGGCAGATGGGAATACAGGAACTGACAGAGCCCCAGCGAAAGGCCATCCCGGCCATAATGACCGGGAAGAACGTATTGCTGATCGCTCCAACTGGAAGCGGCAAGACAGAGGCCGCACTACTTCCGATCTTTGGGAAGCTGATCGACATTAAGGGCAGAGAGGGCATCTCCCTGCTCTACATCACCCCACTCAGGGCCCTCAATAGGGATATGCTGAGGAGGGTAATGGCTTGGAGTGGCAGGCTCGGTATAACCGTTGATGTGAGACATGGCGATACCCCTCAGTCGCTGAGGAGGAAACAAGCGCTCAAACCCCCCGACATCCTGATCACAACGCCTGAGACGCTCCAGGCGATTCTCCCCGGAAAGATCATGCAGAGGAACTTGAAGGCCGTAAGATGGGTGATCGTCGATGAGGTGCACGAGATAGCCGAGAGCAAGAGGGGTACCCAGCTTGCAATCGCCTTGGAAAGGTTGAGGGAGGTCGTAGGCGATGATTTTCAGAGAATAGGTCTCTCAGCCACGATTGGGACCCCCGAGGTAGTAGGACGTTTGCTCGTGGGGAGCAAAAGATCTGTTGAGATAATTCACGTTGCCGTACCGAAGGAGTATAGGTATTGGATCCAATGGCCTCAGCCAACCGAAGAGGACTTCGATCTGTCCGCATCTATAGCCACATCACCGGAGGCCGCGGCGAGAATAGCGACGATAAAGGAGCTATCCGATACTCACACATCCACACTGATCTTCGTTAACAGCAGACAGGTCGCAGAGATGTTATCCTTGAGGCTCAGTTCACTCGACCCGAAGATAAGCATTCATCACGGTTCACTGTCGAGGGAGGAGAGGACGAGGATAGAGGAGGATTTCAAGAAAGGCATAGTCAAGGCAATTGTATGCACTTCGACTCTTGAACTCGGGATAGATATAGGAAGCATTGATCTTGTGATACAATACCTTTCGCCGCGCCAGGTGGGGCCCCTTATCCAAAGGGTAGGTAGATCCGGCCACAGGCTCGGGTTGACATCGGAGGGGGTGATAATCACCGCGTATGCCGACGATGCATTGGAGTCCATGGCGATAGTGAGGAGGGCAAAAGAGGAACTCGTCGAACCGACTCGAATACACGAGAACGCCCTCGATGTCTTGGCCCACCAAATTGTTGGCCTTGCGCTCGATAACGGGCGAATCGATCTGGCTCATGTCATTAGCATCGTCTCGCGCTCATTTCCTTACCGGAACCTCAACAGGGAGAAATTGAAGCAAGTGGTGGACTATCTTCGAAGGACGGGGTTGATCGGCTTGGGGGGAGATGGAATCATTCCGACGAGAAAGGGGAGGCTGTATTATTTCACCAACCTTTCGATGATACCGGATGAGAGGAGATATTCTATCGTTGACCTCTCAACCGACCGGATAATTGGGATAGTCGGTGAGGAATTCATCATGCTCAGAGCGAAAGTGGGCCTTCACTTCATCTGCAGGGGGATGGTCTGGAATATCGAGCAGATCTCTGAAGATGGACGAGTATACGTTACGCCAGTAGAGGATCCCAGGGCAGCTTTACCTGGCTGGGATGGGGAGATACTCCCGATGCCGTATGAACTGGCCAATGAGGTCGGCAAGCTAAGGAGAGAGATCGCGAAGGGGCTGAGTCGTAATGGGTCTCAGGTGGTTGTAGATGATCTATGCAAGGAGTTTCAGATCGAAGAACATACTGCCCAAAAAATAATCGAGGAATTACAGGAACATATGAGATCTGGAGCACCCATGCCCTCTGATCGCCTAATTTTGATAGAGGGCTTCGGGAGGTACTTGATCATAAATTCGTGCTTGGGCGAGTTGGCAAACAGGGCCATCGGTTACATTGCCGATCATAGGCTCTCAAAAAACGGCCTTATCAGGAATTGGTGGGCTGATGGTTATAGGGTGTTGGTCGAGCTCAGCACCGAGGTGGACGAAGGGAATATCGAGTCGTTGGCCAAGAAGGCCTTGCCCTCTTCCCCCGATGAGGCTGAGAGCGACTTCAATGCGAGGATCGAGGAGAGATTTCCCTTTGGCTATTACATGAAATTTGTAGCGGAGAGGTTCGGTGGAATAGAACGCGGCCTTTTCCTGGGAGAGACGACATCGCTTGACCTTTACCATAGGCTCAAGCGGACCCCCATATACGATGAAACTATGAGAGAGGTTCTACTTGAGAAAATAGATATCGATGCCGTGAAGAGGACGATATCCGCGATTTCGAAGGGTCGTATCAAGATCGAGACCTATGTCTCCAAGGAGAGACCCACTCCGATATCATATCATATACTCAACAAATACGTGGAGATCCCAGAGACGATCGCACCCGAGACCGCCCAGAGGGACTCCGTCGAGAGGGTGAGGAGTGCAATTCTCAACTCCAAGATCGAGTTCATGTGCATGGAGTGCGGCAATAGGCACGAGCCAATGCGAGTATCCGAAATGCCCCAGAAGCCGAGATGCAGCTCGTGTGGCTCAACTCTTCTCTCGCCCTTGCCCAGATACATGAGGTCGGCGGAGGAGGTCGTGAGGAAGAGGTTACGGAACGAAAGGCTCTCCGAGGAAGAGATGAGGTTACTCGCTGACCTGAGGAGGGCAGCGGACATAATCCATTCCTACGGGAAATCGGGCGTGATCGCGTTATCGATGTATGGGATAGGCCCACAGACCGCCTCTAGGATTCTTTCGAAGATGCACTATAGTGAAGATAGCCTCTTGAAGGACTTACTGCAGGCAAAACTGAAGTACATACAGACAAGGCCATTCTGGGACAAGTGATGGAACCTCCTTAAGCTAGCGAGACGAAATAGAAGGCTCCCCTAAGGCTAGTGCCCGATGATTGGTCGGAAGAAGCTCTGGCACATCTCAGCAAGATAGTGTGAGGACGTTATCATAGACCGCCTTTAGGGTCCTGGATACGAGATAACCTCGTTATTCGACGAGAAGAGGAACAAATGTGAAAGAGTTATTTATAGCTCAATCACATGCTGCACAGAATGAGCATATTCACTTTTCATAATCCGACCAAGATTATCTTCGGCAGAGACAGCATCAGCAAGCTCGGAGAAGAGACCTCGAAGCTCGGTAAGAAGTGCCTATTGGTTTCAGGCAGGTCCTTCGCAAGGAGGAGTGGATACTTGGATGCAATCGAGAGAAATCTCTCCGCATCTGGGTTGATGATCACGATCTTCAATGAGGTCGAGCCAAATCCATCGATCGAGACGCTCTATGGGGGAGCGACAGCGGCTAAGAAGGGAGAATGCGACGTCGTCGTTGCCTTTGGAGGAGGAAGCGCCATCGATGCTGCGAAGGGAATAGCATTCCTAGCTTCAGGCGATGTCAAGTTAGAGGAATCATTCGCCCCGAACGAGGTTCTAAGGCCCATCCTTCCAATTGTGGCAATACCTACGACATGCGGTACGGGGAGCGAGGCCACGAGGTATTCTGTTATTACGGATGTCACTGCGAGGAAAAAGAGGACTCTCTTCGGGCTTCCACTCCTGCCAAAGTTGGCACTACTGGATCCTGCCTTCTTGGATAATCTGTCGAAGCAGATGGTCGCGTATACTGGATTCGATGCGCTCTCTCATAGCTTCGAGGCACTGCTGTCAAAGTCATCCAATAGAATATCTGACATTCTTGCGATCGAGAGCATCACGACGATTTGTCAAAACTTGGTAGATGCCCATGGCGGTTCCTTGGAGTCGAGGGAGCAAGTGCTCTTCGGGAGCCTGCTAGGGGGCATGGCCATTAACACGACAGGTACCGTAATCGTCCACGGCATGGGATACTACCTGACGAACTATCATGGGATACATCATGGGCTTGCGAATTCGGTCTTACTGCTGCATGTCCTTAGGTTCGAGGGAGATCATGTAAGGGATAAACTCCAAAGGATTATCGTGAACTTGGGTTTACGGGATATTCCAAGCCTCTTTGATTCAGTAGAATCCCTTGCGGATAAAGTTGGTATACCGAGAAGTCTAGCTGATCTGGGGATTAAAGCCACTGAGCTTGATCTGATGGTCTCAGATGCGATGTCGTATGCAAGGAACATCGACAATAACCCAGTAAAGGTATCGAATGAGGAGATGAAGGAGATCTATTCTAGGGCATTGAGCGGCAAGAGAACAGGATAGTGTGGTGCGTACACAGGCGTTAGGATGGATGGAACAAGCATAGCTGCTATTTTGACTTTACTCTGATGCAGAATTCTTCCATGGCTTGGCAGATGGCCTCGATGTTCTCCAAAGGGACATCTGCCCCACATATCTCGGCCTTCATCATCAAACCGCCTTCTGGGAGGTAAAGTTTCTCAACGGCCTCCTTTATCTGCGATCTTATATTCTCCGGCTTTGAGAAGGGGAATGACTGACGATCCAAATCCAGGTCGACGCACATCTTCCCCTTGTAGGAATTTAAAATACCGCTGAGGGTGTTCGCTCGAACCTGGGGGTCATGAACGGAAACTCCACATTCCCTCAGGTCATCGACGACATCTAAAAGGCGGCCATCCGAGGATAGGTAGACGTGCGCATTTGCCTTACGGCAAGCGGTGAAGAGTCTCTTGAAGGTCGGCTTGATATATTTACGAAAATTCTCCGGACTTATCATCAAGCCATTCTGCGTTCCGATGTCGGTATGGAAGCTGATCATGTCCACGCCGATTTCCAGCCACTTATTGACCAATCCCATCTCATAATCTTCTAGCATCTCTATCAGTTGGTGGAGATGGGGATCCTTTTTCTGGATATCGACCATAAGGTTACTGAAACCCCTTAGGAGATATAACCGGTCAAAGAGCCGCTCTCCATCCCCTACGACTAGAAGGCCCATCCTCCTCCTTTCATCGATCCATTTACCGATCTCCTCCCAGTTCCTATCTCCGCGTTCTGTCTTCGAGAGGAAATCGGGAGGTTTATAGTTACCAAGGGCATTCCAATCCTCAAGGGGGTGTTTGACCACCTGGCCCTCAATTCCATCTTGGAGGTTGTACCACACGCATCCCCAATTATCGGTGTAGTACTCGCCTTTACGGTAAACTGGTGGCATGGCATCAAAGTCCATGTGGCCCCTCTCGTATGGGCCGAAGAACGATGGATGTCGAGCAACTACATCCTCAAGTTTCTCACGATGCCTCTTCCAGGTAGCTGGCGAAAGACTAACCGAGCATGGAATCCATTCGGGACAACGAAATTCCAGTGCCCTGAGGTAGTTCTCCCTGATATCCTTGTTAGGGCAATTGAATCCTAGACCTGCCAAATTGTCCCCTCGTTCTATCGTAATAGCCCTAATACTGTTAATAGCTCTTGTGCAGGACACGCGCTTCTATATCTCCCTATTATATTAAACGCAACCGAGCATCACGCATCTGTTGATAATGAATAAGATATCTTGTGAACTCCATTACGAATAATTTTAAATAGCTTTTGATGGATGAGTTCTTCTGATTGAGTACATGAAACTCCTATTTCGTACCTTGGAATCAAATGAACTGAACCCCCCGAAGTGCGAAAACAGAATCTCACGAAACTTTCATAGTTCACGCTTAATCATCCAGTGATATACGATGACAAAAATAAAGGCTGGCATCATTGGCATCGGGGGAATGGGAAGATGGCACCTCGAGTCTTACCAAAGTCTTCCTAATGTAGATGTAACGGCAATTTGCGACATAGATAAAGGAGCTGCTGAGAAGCTGGCAAACGAGAGGTCGATACCCAACGTTTTCAACGATTACAATCGAATGCTTTCCCTTAAGGATCTGGATGTAGTGAGCGTCTGTACACCAAACTACCTCCATGCGACGATTTCGATTGCTGCACTGGAAGCGGGAAAGCACGTCCTCTGTGAGAAACCAGTAGCCATGAATGCGGGGGAAGCTACGAAAGTCGCAGAGAAGGTTAGGGAAACGGGGAAAACGTTTGTGATAGGTTACTGGATACCGCATACTCCCGAAGGAGCGACCCTCAAGAAGCTGGTCGATACAGGGAAATTAGGTGATTTGTATTTCGTGAAAACTGGTTGGATCCGAAGATTCCTCTTTGGGGATCCGAGGTGGTACTCTGTCAAAGATAAATCCGGCGGGGGGCCTTTAATGGACCTGGGAGTCCATGTTCTGGATCTAGCGCTCTGGATGCTCAATTATCCAGATACCGCATCAGTTCTTGGTACAACTTTCACAAAAGTGGCACCCGAGCAGATTCATGAAACATATGAAAACAAGCAGGTTATCTTTGACGTTGAGGACATGGCTTATGCTATGATACAGTTCAGAGGTGGAGTGACGGTCGCTCTTGAAGTCAATTGGGTTAGCTTTGTGGAGAAGGAGAGGATTTACCTCGATCTATACGGGACGAGAGGAGGTGCCGAATTGTACCCATTGCGCATATTCGCCGATGAGTGGAAGACCCCTGTGGCGATCGTCCCTGATCTATCGAGGATTAAGAAGAGTTCCTCCGTCGAATATTTCATTGACTGCATAAGTAGAAATGTTCCACCAACAATTGCAACGATCGAGAATGGTGTGAAGGTGATGAGGATAATAGATGCTATCTACGATTCTGCAAGGAAAGGACGTGAGGTACGGCTCCAGCAATCTTAACCAAAGCTAATGAAGATAATACGAATCCGATATCATACTGATTCATAGAAAGGCTGTATATCCCCTCGACGAGCTTAATGCCGATTAGGGCATCTCTGATGGGAATCATGGGCTCCCTTTTCTCTCCTGCAGGTTCTTTGAAGTGCTCTACCTCCCCGTGATACGGCCAAGGACACGAGGTAACTCTCCGACTTGGGCCATACACGGAGATTCGCGCGTCAGCCATAAGCCACTTAAATGGTGAATCGCTGAACGCATTCAGGCAATGACTCAAACGTGGATGTTCGGATTGCCGAAGGAGCGAACTAAAGCCCTTCGGCTCCTCAAGGAAATGGGTTACAGGACCGTTACCGTTGGAATGGACAAGGGGGCAGTAGATGCGATATGCCGTGAAGGAATAACGGCGCATGTAGCAATGGGTTCATTCTCCCTCCCAAAGGCTGACTTGCGAGAGCGTGATTTGCTCGCCCGTCGTTTGGATGGCAAGCCAGCCAAATGGTTTGGGTCCGGTTGCCCCAATAATCCTAAGATCAGGCAGGCAAGCCTGCGCCTAGCGCGATGTGCTGCATCCATGGAAGGCGTTGATGCTGTGATCTTGGACGGGATTCGATTCGCATCGCCAGGCGAGGGAATCGAAGTCTTTTTGAGCTGTTTCTGCAGCACGTGCAGGCGTAAAGCCGAGGAACTCGGCTATGACATGCCGACGATGGAGTCCTCTCTAAGGGACCTGTTGAAGTCGCTAAAGCGCCTGACCCCCCCTCTTCTACGCTCGGTTGTGGGATGGAACAGCCCCATAGATCTGCTCGATCCCCTGCTCAGATATCCAGGGATACTGGAGTGGTTTAGATTCCGAGCCGATTGCATATGCGAACATGTTGCCGATGTCAGGAGAGCCATAAGATCGGCGAACCCACGTTGCGAGATTGGCGCTTACCTCTTTCCGCCTTCTTTGTCGCATCTTGTGGGTCAAGACTACAGGAGATTGGCTAAACTGCTCGATTACGTGGAACCGATGATATACAGGACGGGTCAAGGTGTCGCTTGCTTGAACTACGAAGCTGCCAGGATGGCAGCTGATATGCGCGAAAGGGGGAGGGGGCTCGGCCAAGTTGAGATCCAAAGATTCCTCTTCGGGCTTCTGGGCCTAGGTGCGGAACCCGAAACAAGTATCAGTCGCCTTAAGGAGGGCATATCCCACACGACAGTGGAATCCGAGGCGAGAAGGGCCATGAGAACCGTAGAAGCCTCGAAGCTAGTGCCAATCTTATTCTTGGACGACCCCATGCTAGAGGAGAGCGTTACAGGTGCCCTGAAGTCCGGCATCAAGAGGATCTCGTTTTTCCACTTCTACGAAGGTGCGGAAAAGGCCATGAGGATCGTCGACAAAGCCATTAGAGCTCATGACGCCCTTTTCAGATGAAGCCTGAAAATTTCCTCTAATAGCCTGATGTCGATAAGAGCGTCTTTACCTGGTGATCTGAACTCCTTACCCTCCGTCAATGATTCTATGAAGTGCTCCGCCTCCTTGTGGTACGACCAAGACCACCTCTCGGGCGGAATCGGCCTAAGGGACTCATGCCGATCACCGACTCCCCTGTATATCTCGACTTCAGCCGTTGCGTTTTTCATGAGAAGTGGAGGGGCCCAAGTCTTAATCCATCCATGTTCGAAATATACTTGCGTGTGTTCGTCCCACCTGTAGAAAGTGATGCCCCCGGATTCCAGTAAAGCCCTGATTCCATCCATGTCGAACACCGTAATGCCAGTATAGCCATCTTCGTCAAGGTCAACCCCTCTAACCTTTACTCTGTCAGAAGAATCCAAGAACCAGCGCATTAGGTTGATGTTGTGAATATATTGCTGAAGGTAACCCACGTACTTCTTGTATTCATCTTCTGACATCCACTTCGGTACTGGTGGAGGTGGTTGCTCGGGATATGGTTCATCCGTGCTATCCATCGGCGTATCGAGGCCAGAGACCCAATCTCCACAAAATCCATGATTCCTGCAGTATAATATTCTACCGAACTCGCTACTCTTCCTTTGTTCATCAATGAGATCCTTCATAAGTAAATTACCCGCATCGTATCTCTTCATGTAGCCAACCATAATCCTCGCACCGCTCTTTCTTGCTGCATTCATTATCTCCTCGCCTTGTTCTAGTGTAACCGCCATGGGCTTTTCAACGAACACGTTCTTCCCCGCTCTCAGCACATCCCTCGCTATGTCTCCCTGAACGTGGAATCCGCCGGAGATGCCCACAGCTTCGATCTCATCGTCCTCAGCTAGATCGAGGTGGCTTGAGTAGAGCTTCGGTATCTTGAACCTTTCCTGTACCTTTCTCCCGAGATTGGTTCTAAGCTCTGCCAAAGCTAGAAAGTTGCATCCTGCTATCGACTTGAAGTTCGGTATGTGGACTTTTTGAGCCATGAAGCCACAGCCGACATATCCAAAATTTACAGCCCTTGCCATGGTTCAGAAGGATATATGAAATTAATAACTCTATTCAGCTGCACTGATCGATTGATTTTAAACTGTTAATCGTGCGGGCCATTGCATCCCTTCGCTCCCGGATACGACCGTAGTTCGTTCCCTCGACATATAGACTCTGGGCCAAGCTACTCGAAGTTCATGGAGAGATGATACTATCGGTATCCCTGAGGAAGTGACAGGACTTAAGATATATGGCATCATAGGTAAAACCTAAAGCAAGGCAAATAGGCGATACAGGCGCTACAGCCTTTTAACGCCATGAGGATCACAAGTTTATATCATTGGTCATCGAGAATGGTTGGGAAATAAATATAGGTAAACGGGACGATGCACAACGATGTTGAATAAGCCAATCGCTATCCTGGGATTTGCTGGAAGTCTCCGAAAGGGCTCCTATAATAAGGCTCTTTTACGTGCAGCTCAGGAATTGGTACCCGATGGAATTACACTTGAGACCTACGACCTTGATGGAATCCCTCCATTCAATCAAGATTTCGAAAGACAACCGCCAGATAAAGTTAAGGAATTCAAGGCAAAGATCAAAGCTGCAGATGCGATCCTAATCGCCACTCCAGAATATAATTACTCCATACCGGGCGTCCTGAAGAACGCTATAGATTGGGCTTCGAGGCCATATGGGGATAATGCCTTCGAAGACAAACCTGTTGCTGTTATGAGTGCTTCTACGGGAATGATAGGAGGCGCAAGGGCACAATATCATCTACGACAGGTCTTTGTCTATCTTAACATGTGGCCCGTCAATAGACCTGAAGTAATCGTCACGTACGCCGCTGATAAGATCAAGGATGGAAAAGTGATCGATGAAAATTCGAGGAAATTCATACTGGGATTACTCGAAAATCTGGTTGCTTGGACCATTAAAATAAAGGGACTGAGATAGCTTACCAAATACTGCAACCATGGCGCTAGATATGAATGGCATGCATCAACGTCGACTCGACCGACTATCCAGCCATCGCAAGTAGCATGCCAACGTCCTTCCTTATCCTCTCCAGATCGTTCTCAGCTGGTTGACCCCTGAAATCGATGCTATCCACTGCCTTAAATCCTGCCTCGCCTAACATCTTGGAGATCCTCGAAGCGGTTATGCCACCCCACCCATGGGACGACATCGTTAGAACTGGCTTACCGACCTTGATCTTATCTACGATGAGGTCGAGTACGTACCTCATGTATGGGAATATATCATTCTCGTAAGTTGATGCGCCAATGATCATCGCCTGTGAGTCGATTATCTCCGGAACAACCTCGCTGAAATTGCAGCGTTCGACATCGGTGAACCTATATACCACTGGGTTAGCGCCCGATTTCCTCAACTCGTCGATGGCCGTGGAGATTCCCTTTGCAACTGATCCGTACATCGAATCATAGATAACGATGACTTTGCCTTTCTCAGCAATTCCTCTCGCTATCTTAGAGTAATAATCAACTATTAGTTTCGGGTTATTCTTGAAGACCAGGCCATGACCTGGTGCTATTACCTTAGGTGATATACTTTGGCTACTCAGCTTCTCTACACCCTTCAAAATATATTCGTTATAGTGGCCTATTATATCGACAATGTACTTGCGAACGTGCTTGTAATATCCAGAGATGATTTTCTCATCGTCGTCGAATATAGTTAAAGGCATCGAGAAGGCTCCAAATGCATCACAAGATAGGAGCACGCCATCATCCGGTATGAAGCTCATCATGGTCTCTGGCCAGTGTAGCCAAGGGTTGAAGATGAATCGGATCTTCTTCTCGGCTAATGTCATCTCCTCTCCATCCTTCAATGCCCTGAACTTTGGGGTCAGCCCGTAGAATGACTTGAACATCCACTCGCTAAGCGGGTGGCTCAGAACTTCGGCTCTGTTGCCATTTAATTCGAGTACCTTCGGGATTGCACCGCTATGATCCTGTTCCATATGTTGAATGATTATATAGTCGATGTCCCGTGGGTCGACGACCTCTTTTAGTACCTCTATAAAAAGATCGGTGAATGTGTGCTTCCAGGCATCGAATAGAAGTACCTTATCGCTAGTTGCTAATAGGTAAGCGTTGTAAGTTATTCCCTCCGGAATGTCCCAAAGGGACTCGAAATAACTTGTTTGATCGTCATCGATCCTTAAGACGTATAGATCCTTGGTGATCTTTTCTTTAACGATCTTCATCGTGTACCCCTATATCCATCTGTTTCAAGGTGGTTTTCTAAAGCTTGCGCTTCTAAACTAAAAAGCATCCACTAGGGTGACAGTTATGATGAGGAGGTTAATGATATATCTCAATGGTCGATTTATTCATACTCACAACGATGTGATGCGATATGTGGCGCGTGATCAACTCGGGGGATATGGCCTTTGAGCCTTACAGCAAGGGAGTTGCGGATATCAAGAGAGTACTGAGACAAAAGGCTGGTGAGGGCAGATTTGAAGGCTTTGGACTACTGAGAGTTCCCCCAAAGGGGATCTTTCCAAAACATGTTCATCCTGAACGAGAGGAGATCTACTATGTTATCTCAGGTTCAGGGACTCTAATGATAGAGGATAAAGAGATGGCGCTATCGGAAGGAACCTTGATATACATTTCGGGCGACGTGCCTCATGGTTTGAGCAATTCCGCAGAAAAGCCCTTTGAAGTCCTTTATGTAACAGCCTTCGTTTGAAAGGATCTCATGCCAAGTCAGATAAGTGTACGCTCTGCAATTTCATCTACGTTTAAAGGAAGGGGAAACTTGGTCCATAAATAATTCAAGGCACCGACGCTCCTTGATATCGGGAAATACTAATATGAAGTGATCTACTCCAAGATCAACGAATTGCCCTATCTTCTCGATACATTGCTGCGGAGTACCAACGATGCGACGTCTCGAGTAATCCTCAATCGACGTTGGGCGGAAACGGTCCTGATAGAGGCCAATCGGTTCCTTTCTTGCATGTTCCGCCATCATCATGAAGTCTTCATATGCTCTAGCGAGCTTTTGTTTCACTTGCTCTTGGTCCTCAGCCAATATTATCTCCCCACAAAAGGACTGACCTATTTCACTCGGCTTCCTGCCGAAGGACGAGCAGCGCTCTTCTATGATGCCTAACACTCGTCTACTTTCATCCAGGGTAAGGCGATCATAATTACAGTAATCACCAAGTTCAGCTATGACCCCAAGTATTTTACTTCCCGTTCCGCCGATCAGAATGGGTGGATGAGGCCTCTGAAGTGGCTTGGGATTGCATATGGCCCCCCCTTATGTTATAGTACTTTCCTTGGAAGCTTGCTTTTTCCTCTGTCCACATACTCTTGATTATCTGTAAGCTCTCTCTGAGCTGTTCTATTCGGACGGATGGCTCAGGGAAAGGTATGCCGTAGGAATCGTGCTCCTTCTCAATCCATCCCGCACCTATTCCGAAAATTAACCTTCCCCCGCTGATCACATCAAGGGTTGCAGCCATCTTGGCAAGGAGTGAAGGATTTCGAAAGGTGTTGCAAATAACTATTGTCCCCAATTTTAAGCTCTTGGTCTCCGCTGCAATGGCAGATAGAGTGGTCCAACCTTCTAGGAAAGGAACGTTCTCGAGCAGAAGCATTAGATGATCGGACATCCAAACGGAATCAAAGCCTAACCGCTCAGCTTCAGAAACTGTCTCCCTTATGCTCTGATACTCGGTTCCGACTTGCGGGGGATAAATGCCGAACTTGACCATGATATGAGGGTTTATGTTCTCTACGTTTATAAGGTTATAAGATCGGCAAACAAGAATGAAAAACACCATAAGATGAGAATATGGTTTCGACTCTGGTCCTATCAGTTTCTAATTACTTGCTACAGTCGATGTGAATAGCTTAACGTTAAATGCCAAATATTTTGAGAGTACCTTTGCCAACATCGACGATGCATTGAGGTACTGCTATGAGCGAGGATCGTGTCAGGATCAGGATAGGGACGTCGGGTTATAGCTATGGCTGGAATATGGGAACGCCCACGCCCTTCGAATGGTATATCGGGCAAGGCTTCGATACAGTTGAGATTAACGCAAGCTTCTACAGATTTCCGAGCGCGAGATGGGTTGATACGTGGCTTAAGGCTCAAGTTGGACACTTGTGTTCTACTCATCTGCGCTCTCATTTCCCCATCCTGCGATTCAGTCACTTGCGGTCTGCTTCAATTGCAACTAGACCGCCTCCCGCAAGTGCGCCTCCAGTCTTATCTACCTCCTCACCGACGATGTAAACACGTGAACACATTTGCTCAGAGACGCTTGGATGCTTGCTATTGAAACGCTGAGCTGGATGGAAATGCAGAACCTGAGCGAAAGCCTCGCCTTCGCCAGGACCGTGAAACAACTAAACATAAAAGATCCCAACAGCCTACGGCTCGCACACATGCTCGTGCGCGAAACGGTCAGACGCCAGAACTTCATAGACCAATTCATAAACCACGCTATAAAACCCAAAACAATCGACGAATATAATCTAGGTGTCCAAGCTTTTCTGCGGCTCTACGTTTACCGGACCCGAATAGCCAAAGACTGGACCCGGTTTGACATCGAAGAAGCTGAAAACATAGCCAAACAAGCCCGCTCCATCCTCGGATGGAAGACTCTTCACGGAGTCGAATCCATTCTAGTAGTGTTGTTGACACAGGAACCCACAACAATATTTGAAAACTTGGGGGACGCCGAGAAAATCGGGCTTCAGACCTTTCATCCACCATGGTTCGTAGACTACTGTTTCAGGCTTTTCGGTCGGCCAGAAACCATAACCATGCTGGAAGCAGACATAGAACAGCCGCCGACATACATAAGGTTAAACACGCTCAGAGCAAATGAAAGCGAAATTCAACAGAGACTCACACAGGAAGGCGTAAGAGCTGAGAAGGTTGAGCAGCTGAAACATGCCCACAAGGTTGTTAAAACGAAACAGCCTCTAACCCAAACCAAAAGCTTCCGAGAAGGCCTTTTCTACGTTCAAGACAAGGCAAGTTGCTTCGCCGCTGAAGCCGCAAACCCCACACCCGGAACGACAGTCTTGGACGTTTGCTCAGCGCCAGGAGCCAAAACGACTTATCTTGCTCAGTTGATGAGGAACCAAGGCGCTATCCTTTCGGTTGACTATTCAAAACGCAGAATTGAAGTGTGGAAAAGCGAAGTCGCACGCATGGGAGCTGAAATCGCTGAGCCGATAATTGCAGATGCGCGCCACCATCTACCGCTTAAATTGGAGGCCGATGTACTCGTGCTAGACCCGCCGTGCACGAGCACGGGCACGTTTAGAAAGCAGCCGTCAGCCAAATGGAGGCTCACGCCACAATCCATTGACAGAATGACTGAGATTCAATGGCAAATGCTGGAAAACTGCGCAGAAAACGTCAAGAGAGGAGGATCGCTGTTTTATTCAACGTGCAGCATAACGGTTGAGGAAAATGAAATGCTGATCGAGCGGTTTCTCAAAACGAACTCAGAGTTCTTGCTTGCTGAGATAATGCCAATAATCGGTCTACCGGGTTTGAGAGGATTAGATAAGTGTCAGAGGCTCTATCCACATATTCATCAATGCAACGGTTTCTTCATTGCGAAGCTTACTAAAGAAGAATAGGAAGCCAGCGGCTTTTCATCCAATCTGAAACCTCCGTTACGAATTCGACGAGTTCAGGTGAAGAGCAGTTCAGAATTGAACTTCCGTCTGATTCAAGATTCCCGAAGTGGCAGAGCAGCGAATACGTAATCACCAACAAGCAGGTCAAGCACGGCGCTCCGGGGGTCGGGGCGAGCAGGAGTAGTATGTATTGATTCCTTGTATGCAAACCGTCTCCACAACCATTATAAGGAAGGTTTTTATTTACATCGATGGGTATAGAAAAAGAGAGGGGAATGAAGATGTGGCGAGGTGAAAAGAAATGAGTGAAAAAGAGAACGAAGGAAGTCTTTCGAGAATAGCAGATGAGTTAAAGGAGTTGAATGCGAATATCAAGAGATTGGCGGATGTTCAAGAGAAGAGAGCAACATTTAGACAACAACGTCCAAGAGGTGAGAGAAATATGAGTGGTGGAGGAGAAAGAGGAGGAAGATATGGCAGGCCAAGAACAATGTACAAGGTAACTTGTTCAGATTGCGGCAAGGAAACGGAAATCCCTTTCAAACCAACGGGGGATAGACCAGTCTATTGTAGAGATTGCTTCCAGAAGCATAGAAGGTGAGAAGAAATGATTCTTCTATATGCTATTAACGATCATCGTAATTCCACTCCTTTGGATGTTCTGGCGGATGTATCCTGAACTAGTTCGGATGGAAGAGTTCAAGGGCGGGAAGATCGAGGTCAAAACTTATGTCGATCCCCCTCAAAACTATTGTCACGAAAACCCTCTATGGGTGTGGAAGGAGGACTTACGAAAGACGGCATCACCCGAGCTCGGTGAAAGGGCTATTGATGCGATCGTCGATCACCTTGTCACCAAGGTTAAAGAGAAGATCAAGCCACTGGGAATCTAGCTGGCGTCGCTATCTGTATATGCAATGGGATTGAGGAAATCCCCCTCATAACGCTATTCTATTAGAGAATTGAGTGGTGCGCTTATGAAAGGCACTAGCATTTCGTCGAGGGTCAAGCCTCCATGAGAACCATATCTTACAAATGGGGGCTCAGATCTTTCCCTGATGTTATAGGTGAAGAGGAGTTTTGAAGTTCCCTTTGCGATTGCGACGACATCCCCCAGCCTTTCCAGATATTCCCTGGGTAGTTCGCACTTTCCATAAAGGCCCTTCGATATCGATTCCCTGGTCTCCATAATGGAAAAATACCTTCCAAGCCTCTCCCTGAATTGTCTCTCAAAGTTACGGATGTCCCTCCTCAAGTACATATACGCACACCTCCCCTCTCCAGTGGGGGGCATGAGGAGCGATTCCCTTAGCCACTGTATATCGTCTACGTTGAAGCTTGTTTCGTCGCTGATCTTGGCCTGCCCATGATCGGACGTTAACATCAATAGGACATCATTCGCTGATCGCCTCTTGACTTTCTTAAAGAACTTCATCAGCGCGAGGAAGAAGAGGTACATCTCAAAACGCGTCTCCTCGCTGAAGGGTCCGTAGTGATGTTCAATTGGGTCCAGGCCATCCCAGTAGACGATCGTCAAACCATCCTTCCTCTCATCCAATATCTTCGATAACGATAGAAACATGTCGGACATGCTTATGTATGGAATAATTTCGGAGAATTTGTACAGCAAGGTTGAGAGACCACTTCCCTTCAACTCAGATCTTATCAAGAGCCTTGACGGCACTCCCGCCTGGCTCAGTGCTTCGGTCAGCTTCTTGCAGGGCAGGAGCCTATCCGGGGTGAATCCGAGGTCAAATATCCTACTTCTCCCCCAATCGTTTACAGGGCTGAGTGAGATCATGTTGACGGCGGTACCGACTTCCCTCAGGAATAATGTATAACCGAGCATTCCATGTTCGGATGGCGTGAGCCCCGTAAACATGCTCGTAAGGGCCGTAGCAGTTGTTGAAGGGAACACGGAAGTTAAAAGTGACCTCTTGACCTTACTCCTCGGAAAGGCCGAGTTGAGCAGTTCCCTGCCCTGTTTCATTCTGGCTAGATTGTATCCGAAGGCATCTACGACGAAGAGCACTACATGATTGAAGTCTTTATCCACTTTCACCAGATTTCCTTGCTTTAGCTCGATTCCGTTGAAGCTCACATTCAGCAAGCGTGCTATCGTTGGGGCGATGCTCGCGATAGAAAGGCCATCATAATATGGCCTTGTGAAACTGCTGAACTTCCCCGACATCGCAAGCTTACCGAGATCCACCTTGGATGCCATGTTCCTCGATCCATGCACAGCTTTCATATGTCACTAATTAAAGCTTAGTAGACCTTACGAACTCCAGGAAATGAGGGATGTATGTGGTTCTTGGTATGGATGATATGATTAGAGGAGGAGATACGATTTCCTAAAAAGCTAAAAATACATTCCCCATTTGATATGTCGACACAATTTTGAATCCGAGAGAGAGGGTTACATGTGCACTGAATCTCGAGGAACCAGATATAGTGCCTGTTGAAGACTCCCCTTGGCCAGAGACGATCAATAGGTGGATAAGCGAAGGCTACCCAACGTCCGGCATTGAACCCAAAGATTACTTCGGCTATTCATTCGCCTTCATAAGTAGTGACATTAGCCCAAGATATGAGTCCTTCATCCTAGAGGAGGATGACAGATTCAGGGTCGCTACAGACGGATGGGGATCCATAAACAGGAGTTGGAAGGGCAGATATGGCACGCCTTCATTCCTTCGACCAGCCTTTAGTAACTTAGACGAATTCAAGGAGAGAATTGAACCATATCTCGACATCAATGACCCAAGGAGGATCATAAGTCCAAACTATCCGTTCAGGGGGGATCTGGAGAAGGGCATAAAGAACCTCCAGAACAGGTACTTCGTGGTCGCAAGTTTCATCCCTCCATTTGAAATTATGCGCGCCCTTATTGGAACTAAACAGCTCATCGTAGATTTTATCCGAGAGCCAAGAACTATAGCGTACATCTTCGGCGTCTTGGGTGATTTTCTAACAGAAGCAGGCAAGAGCTTGATCGATGCTGGGGTCGATGGCCTTTGGGCTTGGGAGGACCTGGGCTATTCAAACGGTCCATTCATGAGCATTTCCCATTATCGTAAATTCTTGGCCCCGATTCATAAGAGGATTTTCTCCATATTCCGGAAAAGAGATCTACCCGTCATCTACCATACTGATGGCGACATCAGGTCTCTAATCCCAGAACTCATTGAGTCCGGGATCACGGCCCTTCAGCCCTTGGAGGCCAAGGCTGGGATCGACGTTCGTGAACTGAAGGAGAAATATGGAGACAATTTGGCATTCATTGGCAACATGGATGTCAGAGCGCTGTCAGGATCCCTTGAAAACGTTAAGGAAGAATTCATGTCCAAGGTTCCAGTTGCTGCCGAGGGAGGGGGTTACATCCTGCATTCAGACCACTCCATTCCCCCATCAGTGCCTTTCGAGAACTACAGATACTTATTAAAATTGAATGAGAAGTATAGTCGTTACGCCCACTTATAAATCGATCACAATTCCTGCTTTGATAATAAAGAAGCTAGAGCGACATATGGCAACTACGATCTTTAGAGATGATACACTGCCATTTATTGCCTTTCAAAATACTTATGAGTGCGATACGCTTCGGGCTCAAGTGGGTAAAAATGGTAGAAGCTGGGGGATTCACTACAAGACCGGTCGTCATGGGAAAAAGTTATGCCATAACATCCGGTCATTATCTTGCCACTACCGCTGGATTAAGTGTTATTGAAAGAGGAGGTAATGCGATAGACGCCTCTGCGTGCATGGCATTTTGCCTAGCAGTGCTTGAGCCACATTTGAATAGCATAGGTGGCGAAGTCCCGGTATTGATACATTCGGCTAAAGATGAAAGTGTAATCGCAATAAGCGGTCAAGGATATGCACCGAAAAATGCAACGATAGAGAAGTTCAAGGAATTGGGGATAGGCCTGATACCCGGTGATGGCTTGTTAGCCGCTGCAGTGCCCTCAATCGTTAGTACGTGGATCGAGGCCCTCAGGAGATTCGGAAATCTCAGGTTCAGTGAGATCCTGAAGCCCGCGATATCCCTTGCCGAAGGAGGATTTCCTGCATATGGGGGAATGCTGAGCACAATCGAGGGCAATTCCAAGAGGTTCTTAAGGGAGTGGAAAACTACTGCGAAGATATTCTTACCTAACAATGATGTGCCGAAAGAAGGTCGGATAATTAGGCAGTTGGATCTAGCAAAGGTATTGAGAGCCTTAGCTGAGGCGGATAAGTCCGCAAGAGATCGCGGCGAGGGATTTGACAAGGCCCATAGCCTATTCTATGAAGGTTGGATCGCGCAGAGGATAGTTGATTTTGCCAGGTCCAACAGATTTGAGGATGCAAGCGGCAAGGAGAATTCCGGATTGATCGAATTAGATGACCTATCCGATTACAAGGCTAAACAAGAGGAACCATTGGGCATCGATTGGGGGGACATCAGAGTTTACAAGTGTTCAACTTGGACGCAGGGGCCAGTGCTTCTGCAGATGTTAAGAATCCTTGAAGGTTTTGATCTAAAGGGGATGGGGCACAACTCGGTCGATTATATTCACCTTTTGATTGAAACGATTAAACTCGCATACGCCGATAGGGAGAGATATTATGGTGATCCGGATTTCGACGATGTGCCGATAGAACGATTGCTATCGAGAGAATATGCGGAGAGAAGGAGTCGTTTGATCGATATGAACCTAGCATCCTCTGAGCTGAGGGCTGGTGGAACTGATGTCGAGGGGCATGGGGGAGGCGACACCACACACCTGGATGCGATCGATAAGGAGGGGAATATGGTCTCTGCCACACAAAGCGGAGCATGGATCCAATCCTCGCCAGTTGTTGAGGGCCTTGGCTTTCCCCTGGGGACGAGGATGCAGATGTTCTATCTGGATAAGGGGAGGAATAATCACTTGGAACCGAGAAAGAGGCCGAGGACTACGTTGACACCGAGCATGGCCCTGAAAGGGAACAAGCCGTACCTGGCATTCGGGACCCCTGGCGGGGATCTTCAGGACCAAGTCAATTTGCAGTTCTTCCTGAACTTCGTAGTATTCGAAATGAACTTACAGAAAGCTCTAGATCAGCCAACATTCTATTCTGAGCATTTTCCGTCCTCCTTCTATCCAAGATCGGCCCATCCAAAGCGGGTTTTGATCGAAAATAGGGTATCGAAGGCAATAGTTGATGGACTGGCTTCGAGAGGCCATGATGTCGTCTTAATCGATGGCTGGAGCAATGGCAGGGCTTTAGCGGTTCATAGGGGCGATGAGGCATTGATGGCCGGAGCATCTCCCAGGATGATCACGGGATATGCCTTGGCCTGGTAAGGGTCATCGAATGGTTAGCGCTTGATAGGGTAAATCCCATGATCGCGTAGAGTTTCGTACATTGCCAAAACGTTCTCTACAGGCACTCCGGGCTGAATGTTGTGAATCGAGTTGAAGACGAAGCCCCCTCCTGGAGCGAAGATCTGGATTCTCTCGCGAACCTCTTTCATCACTTGATCTGGTGTCCCGAAAGGTAATGTCTGCTGTGTGTCCACGCCGCCTCCCCAGAATGCTATCTTGTCGCCATACCTCTCCTTAAGATGATGTGAATCCATGTTGGCGGCAGACGTCTGCACCGGATTCAATATATCGAAACCGGCGTCGATGAAATCCTTGAGAAGTGCCTCTATGGATCCACAGGAGTGGATGAATGTTTTCCACGAGGTATGTTCGTGTATCCAGTCGTTAACGCACTTGTGAAAGGGCTGGTAGAGCTTTCGATATGTTGCGTTTGACATCATCGGCCCTTTCTGAGCCCCGAAATCCGTTCCAGTTACGAAGAAGGCCGTTATCCGATTGCCGACGGCGGCATGGATCTTTTCCAAATTCTGCAATCCGATCTCACATTGTCGCTCAAATACCTTGTAGATGTAATTCGGGCGGGTTATGATGCTCAGGTACCATTCCTTAACATCCCTTATGCCACGAGGATACTTGAGCTGCACGCCTGGAACCGAGGAGATGTCGCCGAAGGCCGTTCCTCCGATATTGGCGAGTATCGCCTTGTCAGTCTGAGAATAGAGCCGATCAGCCTCGGACCGAAGGTATCTTAGTTCCTCGTCTGAGATGGGACCGAACTCCTCGAGATTGTCCTCGGGCTTTAACTTGTCTTTATCTATCGGGAGTTGCCTTATTATCGCATCGAAGAAGTACCCGCCCCTCGGCATCATCGCAGACGGTGGAGCCGTTCGATCGCCTTGCGGATACATTGGTATGTTGCCCTTCTCATCCGGCTCTGTGTTGAACGCATCAGGCACGAGCACAGGGGTTCCATCGAATAGCTTCCAGGGCTTCCAATCTCTGTTCTCAAAGCCGAATTTCGTCGTCATGCTCCTTAACACGACCACATCGATTCCTAGGATTTCGATGAGATCCGGTGCTATCTCCCCCAGCATCTGATAGGGTTCTATGACCTTCACGGGTGTGCCCCGTGGATCCAATTTCAGAGACTGCCGAAGAGCATAGACAGTGCTCACGTGCATTCCGGTTACATTGCTTCCTCCAAGATCTAGGGGGATGCGGTCGGGCTCACTGTGGTCTAGCGCGAGGGTCACTCGTTCCCTGGACTTCGTGATCGAACACCTTCGCACGCATTCCACAGCGACAGACTTCTAGGATGTTCTCTTGAGGAGCTCTCTGAGATACTTTATGTCCTTGGAGGCCACGACGTTCGGATCCCCGAGGCCACTGTACTCTATACATAAAGGTCGGCTGTAGTTTATGCTTCGGAGCATCGAGAAGATCATGTTGAAGTCAAGATCTCCATCCTCAAGAGCACAGCTCCAAACATATTCATCGCCGATCTTCTTGCAATTCTTGACATGCATATACCCCATGTAGTCCTTGACTATTTGAAATGCTTCCTGTGGCCTCTCTGCCCCTTCGGTGGCGTACATATTCCCAGGATCCCAGTTTGCCACTATCTTCTTGTTGCCAATGAGCTTGAGGAGTTTAACAGTTGATGCCGCTGTATCGGTCAGAACTCCCATGTGGATCTCAAATGCAAGAGTCAGGTCTTCGCCTTTCAAGAAATCTCCGACCTCGGAGAAATATTCCGAGGCGAGTCTATAGTCCTCATCAGTAGCGCGTTTAGAGGGAGGCGCACCTGGGGAAGTGTTGATGATGCTCACACCGAGATCCTTTAGAACGCCGATGAGGATCCGGATCTTGGACAAACCAGCTTTTCGTTCCTCCGCATTCCTCGACGTGGCTGGTGATCCAAACGTGACAGCGACCATTGATACGCCATAATCCCTCAAGGATTTAGCTATCTGACCCTTCTTATCCACAAGGCCATCGACGCCGTAATGTGCTCCAGTATATAGTTCGATTCCGTCGTATCCCCATCTCGCAGCAGCCTTCAGGGCGTCTTCAGCTGAATAGGTCCTGAATGTCCACGTGTGCATGAGAATCTTATTGGCCATTTGCGTCATCGATTCGTGTAGCCAAAAGTATTTATGGTTTCACATCTCATGTAAAGCAAGGGTCCATCTAAGGTCGAATGACCCTTTCTTAGCAAAAAACTAAATACGAACTTTTATTCATAAGTATTGAACACGTGGATATGAAGGCTGAATTATCCTCTAGTGAACGCCTCCTTAAGGCCATCAACCTCGAGGAACCGGACCACATACCCCTCTGGTTGAGGTTCTTTTCTCGGCAATATCTAATGGATGAGAACAGACCATGGAATGACCAGTTTGATAGAGTGGATCAACTTCTCAGCTTAGGCCTCGATGACGCCGTTGCGATCTCGGCTCCATTAAGCCACCATAAGGAGGTCAGTATACGAAAATGGAAGGAGTTGGAAAAAGGAGGAACATATCCGCTCATAGTGAAGGAATACGAGACCGTGAGAGGAACCTTACGGCAGGTCATACGTCAGACACCCGACTGGCCTCAAGGGGATGACATTTCCATCTTCGACGATTACAACGTCCCACGGGCAAGAACTAAGAAGTACCTCGTCGAAAATACCGCGGATCTCGATGTGCTGGGCTTCCTTTTCGGCGAGTCAACTCGTGAGGAGCTCACTGGCTTCCAGAGATATGCGACTGAGGTCAGGAAGTTCGCCAGAAGCCGAAGGGTTCTGATAGAGGGAGAGGGCCCGATGCTGGGCGATGCCGCGGTCTGGCTTTGCGGGATTGATAAGGTGATTTTAGCTGAAGTCAAGGAACCACAATTCCTCCATCAATTGCTGAAGATAATTCATGGATGGGATATGATGAGGATACGCCTTCTTCTTGACGTTGGTGTTGATGTCATCTTCCACCGCGGATGGTACGAATCCGCCATGTTCTGGTCACCAAGGGCATATGAAAAGTTCCTAGCCCCCCTAATCAGAGAGGAGGTCGATGCAGTCCATAGAGCTGGCGCCAAATTCGGCTACATCGCCACAAGGGATATTGTCCCCCTTCTTGATATTTTAGGCGATATGGGCGTGGACCTGATATTCGGGCCCGATCCAGTGGAAGGGAATTGCAATCTACAAGAGGTCAAGGCAAAAGTGGGTGAGGTTACTTGTCTCTGGGGAGGTGTGAATTCCGCCGTCACGCTCGAACAATGGAGTAAGGAACAGATAGGCGATGCCGTCTCCAAGGCCATACGAGCACTCGCACCAGGGGGTGGATTCATCCTAGGCCTTGTTGATGCCATTTTCGGTAGAACGGCTGGGACCCTTGAAACTCCCCCTAATAGCATCGGGTATGTAATCGAATATTGGCGAAAATCATGCGCGAATACAAGAAAGCCATGATGTCACAAGGCCGCAACTGATATGCTTGGTATAGCAGGCAAAAGAATTGCCAAATATCAGATCTTCGAAACTCGCTCTTAGAATTCTAAGCTTAGCTAGTTGTAGAGTAGCAGAGTTAATGTCACTATTTGTTAGCAGGGATAATGTCACCTCACGGTCTGCATTTTTGAATACCTGCTGAAATATCGGGGATCATTATAGATGGATGCGGGTGTCTTCCAC
>Ga0315282_10002000_pt1 | contig 38172 bp, 31 predicted proteins | sample YL17G07_20_MG_FD_203693 | JGI IMG/M metagenome (GOLD analysis project Ga0315282, IMG submission 203693) | Sediment microbial communities from Yellowstone Lake, YNP, Wyoming, USA - YL17G07_20 | ecosystem: Environmental > Aquatic > Freshwater > Lake > Sediment | place: USA: Wyoming | collected... | reverse complement strand
GGCTCTGACCGCCCGGACCGACCAATCTCGAGATCGCGAGTCTCTTCTTCGCGTTATCACGCACGACCTGATGATCCTCAGGCGTGCCTATCAGGGGTTTCAACAGAGCACCTTCAGTCTTCAGCCTTATTCAGGAGTTCTCTTATGATCTACATTCGCGACTACAGCATTCTCCTTCCCCTCACCCCCGCCGAGATCGCCAGGCTCGCGGACCGCTGCCGCATCGACGACAACGAGTGCTGGATCTGGACCGGCACGCGCCGCTCTGACGGCTATGGCCAGGTGTTCTTGAGAGGTGGCTTGTGGCGTCCGCATCGCCTCCTCTACGAATTGCTCATCGGCCATGCCCCTGAGGACAAAGTGCTGGACCACCTCTGCCGCGTGACGCTCTGCTGCAACCCGTTCCATCTGCAGTCCGTCTATCAGCGTACAAACGTCTGCCGCGGCAATGTGCATTCTGGTGAGGACCACTACAACGGCGCCCGCACCCACTGCATCCACGGCCACCCCCTGAGCGGCGACAATGTCTACTCCTACACCATCGGCGGCCACCGTCACCGCGTCTGCCGCGCCTGCGCCCGTCGCGCCACCGCCGCCTACCGCCGCCGCAAACGCGATGCCGCCCGATCCGCCGTCAATCGTAGGGGCGGGGCTCCGTACCCGCCCTTGCTGGAATCTCCAAATGCGCTCGTACCTGCTGTCCCTGATCGTCACAGTGACTCTCTGATTCACCTGCCGCCGGCCCTGGCCGACGTTCTCGGAAACTGTTCCGATTCTACCCCGTAGGGGCGACTCGGCCCCTTGGAAAAGGAGCCGTATCACGGTGAGCCCTCTCTTGTCACCTGCTCACCTGATCGCCTGCTCCCCTGTTCTCGCGGCGCAGCCGCGTGCCGCGCGTTCTTTGACAACTTACAGTCACAATAGAGGCATGCCGCAGGCCCTGCGCTTGGGGACAGTCGCCCATTCCCTGCCGTCGTTCAGGCACAACGGGCGACTGTCCTCTCGTGCGGAAGTCTTGCGCACAGGAGGGTCACATCATTTGAGTTTGCGGTTCCACTTCGGGTTTTTCGGATGAAGCGAGCTGATGTCGACGGTCGCCGATATGCCCGCTTCGGCCAGCCGCTTCTTGAAGTTGGTCCCCTTCAGCCTGTCGAAGCAATCGACCGTGATTGCACAACGGTAGTTGTTGTTCTGGTCGTCCCCGCCGGGCACCGTCGCATTAAGGCGTGCGCTGTCTTTGCGTATCTGTGTGAAGAAGTCACGCCAGAAGCTGTCGCCGTACGCCTTCTCGCACTCCCACAGCACGTACGCGTGGATCCGGTCGCACTGATCGTACGGCAGGTTTCTCGGGAACGTATTGCCTGCCTCTTTGTATCGCCTGAACGTAGATGCCTGCCCCCTGCGGGTGTCGTTGACAAGGTTCTGATGAATCGGGTTCGGCGCGACGATTTCCGTCACTTTTGCGCCGAGGTTCCACCCGATCATCTCCCAGCCGAACTTCGCGCGCGATGCATTGACGAAATTGTGCGCCATCTCCTCGATGTACCCGGCTACGTGCGGGACATGAAAGCGCTGCCATTCCGGCTGCGTCGCCAGGTCGAGCGTCTCCTCGCTGTATTCGATAGTGCAGGCCTCTGTGCCGGTGCCGCCCCATCCGTTGGGGTTACCTTTCGTGAAGTTGTATACGCTGACCTTGTACCGCGTGTGCACCCCGGTGATCTTGTAAAGCTCGTTATACGCCTTCACGAGATACGGGAACACGATTCGCGCGTCGCGCTCCCTCCTCTTGGGCGCGAACAGCCTCACGTGCTCATTCTCAAGAAGCATCCCCGGCTCGCCGCACTCTTTCTCGAATGCCTTGAGCGTAGGCCACTTGAGGTCCGAAGAGATCGTCTGGCCTGTAAGCGGCGCTGCCGACGTAGTCAGTGCCAGCCGTGTAATGTGAAGCCCATCGCCGGATAGATATCGCAGGACTATCTCATTGGCTCCCTCAACGCCCGCGATCTTGAACGCCTGCGCAACATCTTTCTCCGGCGCGAGCTCTGCGTTCACTCGCCTGCTCTCTATGGCAGGGGCGCCGTTACCCGAAACCTCGAACTGTTCCGTCCCGCTGCCGCCCGGGTTCCAGACCACGTGAAGCCAATACTCGCCAGCCTCCGCGGCCTTGTACTTGATTGAAACCTCCCTGACCGCCTCTCGCCCCTCGCCGATCTGTCCGAGCCCCGTCGGGCAAAGCGAGGTTTCCGACGCCACGTCCACGACGACCCGCCCGTTCTTTATCGGGTATGCCCGATTCGTCGGATCGAATCGGCCAAGCTCGTTCATATCCCAGACAGTCTTGCCGCTCTCTGCCGAGGGGTCCTCATCAGCGGCGAGACTCTTTGATTCCTCCGAAGCGTCTGTCGTCTCGCCTGTTACAGCGGGAGTTGCTTTGGCGCCGCTTGGCTCTGGCGCTACAAGAGGACTCTGCGCCTCAGGCGGCCCGGCCTTGAGCACGATGTCGCTGATATTGAGTCCGTCGCCGGATACGTATCTGATGACGATGTCGTTTGACCCCTTGGCAAGTCGCATTCCAAAGCGCGATTTCTGCTCCTTGTTCGCCTGCTTCTCGCCGTTGACAACGGCGCTCTTGCCGGCCGACTGCCCGTTGGAAAGGACCTCGAACTGCTCCTCTCCCTGCCCGCCCGGGTCCCAATTGACCTGAAGCGTATACTCGCCCGCCGACGCTATACTTTGTCGGATTGCGATTTCCCTTACCGGATCCCTCCCGCTCGCTATATGTCCGAGCCCCGTCGGGCAAAGCTCCTTTCCCGACACGAGGTCTACCGTCACCCTCCCCTCGACTATCGTGTACGCCCTGTTGGTCTTATCGAGCCGCCCCAGCGCCTCCATGTCCCATACGACGACATCCCCGGCACCGGCCGCCGCAATGGCAGCCAGCAAGGCGACAAGTGTCCCTCCGCACAGACGCTTCCATGTTCCGGACATAATTGGCCCCCGGTCCCGCATTCATCGCGCCAATTCCTCGCTCATATCATACAGGCAGCGGACGCAGGTTCTCAAGGGGAAAGCGCGACATCTCCTGGCAATACGTCGCACACGCCTGAACGGCGGTACTGCTGTGGACTACACGGTGCTTTACGGAATGCCCGCTTCTTAGGGCGCTCGTCCATCGGGATTTCCCATGGACATAAGGCAGGCGTGGCCCTCGCCACGTTGAGGATTGGCGCCGAGGGAGAACGAAGTATTGCGCCGCTTATCCTGCCGCGCCCCTCTTCCCCCCCACCTCGTCCCTCATGCGCGGCAGCAGAAGCAAGCAAGACGAGGCCGCAGGGAGGAGCCGAGCGGAGGCGTGGCCCTCGCCACGTCGAGCATCGGCGCCGACCGAGAACAAAGTATTGCGCCGCTTATCCTGCCGCGCCCCTCTTCCCCCCCACCTCGTCCCCCATGCGCGGCAGCAGAAGCAAGCAAGACAAGGCCGCAGGGAGAAGCCGAGCGGAGGCGTGGCCCTCGCCACGTCGAGCATCGGCGCCGACCGAGAACGAAGTATTGCGCCGCTTATCCTGCCGCGCTCCCTACACCTCGTACACCTTCATAACCTCATCGCCATAGTGGTTGATCACCTTCACGGCGATCTTGCCCTTCCTGGCGCCTTTGCCTTTGGGGGCGTCGAAGGGGCGGCTGACGGTGGAGTAGAGGGCGGACCAGGCGGCTTCGTCGATCTCGGCGCGAAGGGCGCGCTTGAGCTTGTCGTATGGTTCGTCGCCGCCGGTGAAGTAGGCGTGACGGACGAAGAAGCTTTCGTCGTTGTAGTCCGTGTCGATGAATCAGCACGCGACGTTGTCGGTGGAGTCCGAGCGTACCTGCTGCATCGTGGGGCCTTCGGCAAACGCGCGGCCTGAATCATCGCAACAGGTCGTGCGTTCCTTGATTAGGCCCCTTGATTAGGCCCGTCCCTTGATCAGGTCACAGGAGGAGCCCGCACTCCAGCCGCTGGAGATTCGGCAGACAACGTCTGCCGAATTGGACCCTTGGGACAGCTCTTTCCTTCGCCGGCAGTCTCTTGCTTATTGGCGCCGCAATGCCAGAATATACCCACACAGCCGCCCGGTACACCCTTGACCTGCATCTTGGCGACGGCCCGCCCCGGACGACGTCAATACGGAAGGTATCGTTGCCATGAAGAGACCGACAAGAGTCTTCATCAGCTACAGCCACGACTCCGCCGACCACAAAGTACGCGTGCGCGCTCTCGCCGACAGGCTTTGCGACGAGGGGCTCAACGCCGTGATTGATCAATACGTCCAGAATCCCTCTTGCGGATGGCCAAAGTGGATGCTCCATCAAGCGAGCGATTCTGACTTCGTGCTCGCAGTCTGCACCGAGATGTACAAGAAGAAAGTGATCGGTGAGGTCAAGACTGGCAGAGGTGTCAAATGGGAGTCCCTCCTCACTCTTCAGTACATTTACAACAATGCCTCCGAGAATGGCAAGGTGGTTGCCGTCGTTTTCAGTGACGACGATAGCCAGCACGTCTTCACACCCCTTGATGCATTCACTTACTATAACGTAGGCACTGAGACAGGCTACGACGAACTCTACCGGCGCCTTACCGGACAGCCAGCAATTCAGCAGCCGCGCATTGGCAGAGTTCGTCCCATGAAGCCGACAGCCAGCCCCTTGCCGATCCAGTCTCTGCTCGACCCCCACATGAGCGTGGCTCCGAAGAACGCCAAAAATCCCGGTACTCTCCTTCGCGCTCAGTTCGGCGTCGTCCCCTTCCTCGACGCCGCGCGCAAGCCCGAGCTCCGTCTCCTCAAGGACTGGTGTACGACCGCAAGCGGCAATGCTGCCGCTATCGCAAGCATTCGCCTTTTCACAGGCCCTGGCGGCGCTGGCAAGACCCGCCTATTCATCGAATGGTCCCGCCGCCTTCGCAGGGATGGATGGGCCGCCGGTTTCCTCTCTGAGGACGCCTCAGATACGGACATTGACCGCATCGCCTGCGCAAGAGAGAAGGCATTTGTCGTCATCGACTACGCCGAAAACCGTCGCGACATCGGTGCCATTCTCACGCGCTTCCTCAAGGGTGCACATGACCGCAAAGCACCCCTGCGCATAGCTCTTCTCGCCCGAGAAGTCGGCCAATGGTGGCCCGCTCTCGCAGCCGGTTCCCCCGAACTGCGCGAAGCCCTCGCTGACTACCCTCACACGGTCCTCAGTCCCGCTCCCGACGAAGGCAGGCTTCGCCGGGCCCTCTTTGACCGTGCCTACAAGGCATTCGCAAAAGCACGTGGGAAACGTCTGACGAAATCCGTAGACGTTGACCTCTCCGACGACCGCTTCTCTCGCCCCCTCTATATCCACATGGCCGCCCTCGCTAAAGCAGAACGGATCGCATTCACTGCCGACACCCTCCTCTCGGCAGTTCTTACTCGCGAAGAGGCTCTCTGGCTCATGCCCTACGCCAAGATTTGCGCGAAGGACCACCTAAAGCAAGCCGCATTCCTGTCCGCCTCAGCCAGAGTGCTCGCCGCCGTCACACTCCTCGGCGGCACATCGCTTGAGAACGTTGAGCGTCTTGTGGCAACGCTCAACGGCCCACAAGAAGAAGGTTTTGCCGCTTCTCTCGTTCAAGTCTATACTGCCCCCTACGGGATCGGCCCGCTTGAGCCCGACCTTCTTGGCGAAGCGCTCATCGCTAAGGTCCTCTCCCGTAGTGGCACCAGGGCTGACTACTTGGAGCACGTGTTCGCCGGCGCCTCCCCCGAATCGCTTCGCCTCGGTTTCCTTCTCCTCTCCCTCGTTGTCACTCGTCACGACGCTAGACTGGCAAAGCACCTTGAGAGGTTCCTCGAGACAGACGCCCCCAGCCGCGTACTGCCGGCCTTCGACGCCGCCCTGGCTCTCGGAAGGGAAACCGCAGTGGCGTCACTAGGCAGCCTTCTCACTAAGGCACTGGCACGAGAAGACACGTTGAGTCTGGCTTTGTACATCGAGTGCAGATCCGCGGCCGCCTATAGCGCACACGAGGCCCCAATGTTCCTGCGGGAGGTCTCGGCGTGGGCAACGCGTAGAGTCCTGCGTTCGCTGCCGCGCCACAGCAGAAAGGAGTCTGACAAGGCTAGACGAGCCCTCCTTCTCAATAATCTCTCAGTGTACCTCACAGACTTGGGCTACCCGCGGGACGCACTCAGGGCTGCACAAGAAGCGGTACCCATACTACAAGAGCTTGCTGCATCTGCTCCTAACACGTACCTTCCGAGCGCGGCCATAGGTTTCACCAATCTCGGCAGGGCACTAAGCCGCATTAACCGTCGCCGCGAAGCGCTAAACGCCGCGGAGAAGGCGACCACGATCTTCCGTAGACTTGCGAAAACCGATCCTGGGGCCTTCCTACGCGATCTTGCCATGAGCCTCAACAGCCTTGGAACTGATTATAGGTGGCTCGGCCAGCGAGAGAGATCGCTGAAGGCCGCTCGGGAAGCAGTAATGATTCTTCGCCAGCTTGTTGAGGTTAATCGGCATGCCTTCCTGCCCGATCTAGCCATGAGCCTTACTAATCTCGGCACGGCTCTCCGGGACTCCGGCTACCGCGGGGAAGCGCTTGACGCTGTGCGAGAGGCAACCGCTGCATACCGTGATCTGGCGAGAGCCAACCCGGGCGTGTTCCTCCAGTACCTTGCAGCGACCATGAATAACCTTGGCACTGTGCTGCACGATCTTGGCCGCCCCGATCAGGCACGTGACACTCTTTGCCAAGCAGTGGCTATTCGGAGGGAGTTGGTCGAGGTTAATCCAGCCGCATTCCTTCCCGACTTAGCCATGGCTCTCAACAATCTCTCTTCGGCGCTGAGCGATCTTGGCTTCTACAAAGAAGCACTTGAAAAAGCGCAGGAAGCAACCAATATCTGGCGCGACCTGGCGCGACAAGATCAGCCCACATTTCTGCCGTTCCTCGCCGCTGGCCTCAATACCCTAACCGCTGTACTGGGGAGTCTTGGCCGTCGCGAAAGCGCCTTAGAGGCAGCTCAGGAGGCCGTGCGCATATCTCGCAGCTTCGCGAAGACGGCCCCAAACACTTTTCTGCCAAGTCTCGGTTTGAGTCTCAACAATCTTGCTGTCAGTCTGATTGGCCTCGACCGTCACAAGGAGGCGCTTGCGGCCGCACGGGAAGCGGTAGCGGTTCGTCGCGCCTTAGTGCAAAAAAGCCCGTCACTGTTCCTTCCAGATCTCGCTGCCAGCCTCAACAACCTGTCAAACGTACTCAGTGAACTTGGCCGTCACAAGAGAGCTCTTGAGACCGCGAGAGAAGCCATTGAGACCAACACGGCCCTCATCAGAGAACTGCCGTGTGCCTTCGTCCATGAAACCATCAAGACACTGTGTAACTACATAGCTCGACTTGATGAGACGAACAAACCACCCGCTGACGATCCGACTGCTCGGTCAGCGTTCTCAGCCCTCGTACATCTTCAATCCTCTGGCAACATTGATCTCACCGCCGACGAATGCACGATCATCGATGCCCTCGGGGAGCGCATGAAGCCCCGGTCCTCCAGACAACAGCGTAGGTCTCACCCCAAATAGTGCATGCGCTTGTGATAACGAGTGTTGTATCTCCTACATGTCGGCCATCGCCGACGCTGCATAGTCATGGCACCAGATAATCCATTGAGCGGTCCCTAACCTGCGTGGTCCGGGATTGGGACACACACCATGATTGCTCCAACTCTGCACCGGGGGTTCCAAAACACCGCGCGCCTGGCTCCAGACAACCGTCGGATCAGTTCGGCATTGTGTGCGAGCGGTGCCAGAGCGTCGATGCCCGGTGAATGGACGAGATGGGAATGTCGACAGTGGCGGGGAGCGGCTGCGCCTACTGGTCGGCGCATGTCAGCCACGCGCGCAAAACCCACAGAACAAAGCCGACCCCTTGTCCGCAGATGACGCAGACTTGCGCAGATAAAGGCGCAACCGCTACATCTGTAAATCAACTGACCGGCGCGTGTTAGCAAGCGATGTGCCGAAAGCATACAGATACGAACCTGACCCCCTTGTCCGCAGATGGCGCAGATGTACGCAGATAAAGGCACAGCTGCTACATCTACGAATCAACTGACCGCCGCGTGTTGGCAAGCGATGTGCCGAAAGCATACAGATACGAACCTAACCCCATTGTCCGCAAATGGCGCATATGTACGCGGATAAAGGCACAACTGCTACATCTACGAATCAACTGACCGACGCACGTTAGAGAACGATGCGCCGAAAACGTGCAGACAAGAACCTGACCCCATGTCCGCAGATAGCGCAGATGTGCGCAGATAGAGGCACAAACAACACACCCACGCGCATGGGGCGCATCTCCGCTGTCAAGTCGTCAGTACTGTGTTGGTCAGAAAGCATTCGTATCTGATATGGAATAAGCCCCCTTGTCAGATGCAGCTATGTCATCCACTGGTTTTCATCTGCGTACATCTGCGACATCTGCGGACGAACGGTTTTGGGGCTCTTTGGTTGCGGTTGCAGGCCGCGCCGCAGAACCTCTACTGGCAGACGCCGATCACTGACCGTCTTTCGACGGAGTTCCCCTTCGTCGGTTATCAGAAAGAATGAAACGCTTGAATTCAAGACGCGGCGCTCCGAAGTTGAGGAGCAATCCGCGAACGAGTCCCGAGGCTTTGAGGTAATTGATAACCTGCGAAGACTCCTTATCCGTAAGGCGATCGAGAGCCTTGAGTTCCACGAGCACCTCCCCGTAGCATGTGAAGTCACAGCGGTAGCTGCACGACAGGAGTTCGCCCTTATAGTACACCGGCAGAGGCGGCTCATGCTCGAACGGAATGGCGCGCATGGCGAGTTCCTTGCCGAGGCATTCATGGTAAACGGGTTCGTTGAACCCGTGCCCCATCTCGTTGTGGACTTCCATCGCCGCGCCAATAATGGCGTGAGTCTGCGGGTCTCCGGCGTCGCCGCTGATCTCGACATCGCCGCAGTCAAGTTCACGACGGCCTTTGCGAAGGTTGCCGATCTTGTCGGGGTCAAAGCCTTTGGTCTTTCCATCTGCGTTCATCTGCGACATCTGCGGATCATGGTTTTCATCGTCTCTATCGGTTGCCATTCAAGCGTCCCCCCTTTGGGAAAATCCCTTGCTGTACAGGAAGAGAACCCATATACTCATGTCTGTCCGTTACAGGCGAACGCCGGCCTCATGCCGTGTTCTCCGTCGGTACGCCGAAAGGAGACTAGCCTGTGACGGGCGCCTTCGAATCGTGTTGTGGCAGACGTGCGCGGGATAACCGTAGGTCGTCCACAGGACGGCAGCGCGAAACGCGTGGGATCCTACGACCCGGGGCCTGCCTTCTTTTGTTTGATCGTCTACATCCATGAGAGGGTCGCCTCAGTCTCCGCCGCTTTCAGGGCATCTCTTGGAGTTACCTTCAGACCATAGCCGCGCACAAGCCCATTGTTGCGGTAGACCACCGGCAGGGCGACTGATCGTCCTTCGACAAGGCTTCATCCTTCGCTGAAGCTTTGGATGACAAGTCGGACGACAAGCCGAGTTGCCCCTACGCTCTTTCGGCTTCTCTGAGAACCTTCAGGATATCGCCGGACGATGCAGCCGACGAAAGCGCCTTTCTCACGTGCTCGCGCCGCATGAGACCGGAAACAGCGCTCAAGAGATTGAGATATGCGTCCCTGTCGTCGTCGGGCGCGACGACCATGATAAAGATGCCGCAGGGTTTTTCGTCGACCGCGCCGAATTCCACCGGCGACTTCGTCGTGAGCATGGCGACGCGCATCTCGTGGACGTCCTTCAAGTGGACGTGCGGGATTGCGACGCCTTCCCCTATGCCGGTTGAGCCCAGTTTCTCGCGCTGTTTGATCTCGGCGAGGAGGGTGGCGGAGTCCATAAACGCCTTGGGCGCCTCAACGAGGTCCACAAGCCTTTCCAGGATGCGGGATGAGCCGGAGATGCTCGACTGGGCCTCGACGGTTTTTTCAGTCAGGTAATCGCTTAGTTTCACGTTACTGTCCTTTTTCGTTAGGCGACCCGTCAGACAACCATTACCGGACAATCAAGGCGATCTATGAGCGCCATCGCCATCCTTTCGATACGGGACTGCGCCATGCCCGCGGCGCGGCTTCGCGGCACAACCACGAGGTCCACCTTGAATCGCCTCGCCGCCGAAGTGACCGTTGCCTCAGGGTAGCCCTCGTCCTGAAGGAGCACGATCCTGGCTCCCATGCTTTTCGCCATGTCCTCGACGTCGAAGAGGTAGCGCCAGCCGTCCTGCTCCAGTTTCACGAAGAGATCCGTTACGGTAGAACCTGTGGCGGTCACGACGCGCTGCGCCACCGTGGAGTCCACCACATTGAGGGCGATTATCTGAGCGTTGGTGCAGAGCGCAAGCTCCGACACGATAGGCGCGGCGCGCAGGCTTTCGCCTGTGGCGCTCACTACGAAAAGTATTCTCTGCAGCATCAATCGGCCCCCTGCGGCGGCAAGCCAGGCGATGTAAACGCCTTAACGGCTGCGCGCCAGTTTGTTCTTGACCCGTTTCTGCCGGAAGAACTCCTCGCGCTCGTTCTCCTCAAGGACAGCCTGGATGTAGTCGCGCGTTTCCTCGTATTGCGGAATGAAAATGTACTCCAGGGCGTTCACGCGCCGCTGGGTCTTCTTGATCTCGTTTGCGAGACGCCACACCGAGCCGAGCTTGGTGACGTAATCCCCGAGCACTTCCTGCGCTTCCCTCAGGGCCTTCGCGGCCTCCTCGAGCTCGGGCGTGCTCTCGGCCGGCCCCGGCATCGGCTGTGAAACGGCCTTTTCTATGGTAAGCTCCAGAACGTGCACGCCCATGACGCTGCGGTGCAGGATGTTGAACTCGATCTCTTTGAGAGGGAAATCGAGCGCCCTGTCCATGTTCGCCTGTCCCATCCGGGCCAGTGCGAGGCGGTAGTAGTTGAGGCCGCGCACGAACTTCTCGTGGAACCGCTCCTGAACTTCCCTCAGCTCGTGCATGTAATGCATGAGCTCGTTTATGAGAACCTCGCGCTTGCGGTCCAATAGCTCATATGCCTCTCGCGCGAGGATGAGCTCCTGCCTGATCCGTATGAGGTTGCCCTTGGTAGGGGCAATTCTCTGTATCACCCGATCTTACCTCCCGACGCCGCGGGCTCGGAGCCTTCGGCTTTCTCGCCGCCGCCCTCTTCGCCTGCGCGATAGTACTGCTCGATTTCCTCGCGCGTTACGCGAGTCAGTGTCCGTTCCGGCAGGATCGTAAGGAGCTTCCAGCCGAGATTGAGCGTGTCTTCGAAGGTGCGATTCTCATCGAGCCTCTGGGCGACAAACCGCGTCTCGAAAGCGTCGCCGAACCTCAAGTAGGCCCGGTCAACTTCGCTCAGTTCCTCTTCGCCAATGACAGCCGCCAGCGACCTCACCCGACCCGCCTCCGCGTAGGCCGCGTACAACTGGCTCGACACGTGGCTGTGATCCTTCCTCGTGCGCCCCTCGCCGATCGCATCTTTCATAATCCTCGACAGGCTCGGCAGCACCCCGATCGGCGGATATATCCCCTTCTGGAACAGCTCCCAATCCAGCACTATCTGCCCCTCCGTGATATATCCGGTCAGGTCCGGTATCGGATGGGTCATATCGAGATTGGGCATCGTCAAGATGGGGAGCTGGGTGATGGAGCCTTTGCGGTCGCGGACGCGGCCGGTGCGCTCGTAGATCTCGGCGAGGTCGCTGTACATGTAGCCGGGGTAGCCTTTTCGCGAGGGCACCTCTTCGCGCGAGGCGGAGATCTCGCGGAGGGCTTCGGCGTAGTTGGTCATATCGATCAGGATCACGAGGACATGCATGTCCTTGTCGAACGCGAGGTATTCAGCAAGCGTCAGCGCGCAGCGCGGGGTAAGGATGCGCTCCTCGGCCGGGTCGCTTGCAAGATTGAGGAACATCGCGACGTTGGCCGCCGCGCGCGACTGGCGGAGGTTCTCCTGGAAGAAGTGCGCGTCGTCGTTCTTGATGCCCATGCCGGCGAAGACCACGGCGAAGTCGCCGCCCGCGCCGCCGATGGTCGCCTGCCGGACGATCTGGGCGGCAAGCTCGTTGTGCGGCATGCCGGCGCCGGAGAATATCGGAAGCTTCTGGCCGCGCACGAGCGTGTTCATCCCGTCGATGGAGCTTATGCCGGTCTGGATAACGTCCCGGGGGTAGTCCCGGCGCACCGGGTTCATGGGTTGGCCGTTGACGTTACGGGCCTCGCCGCCGAAGGGCTCGGGGCCGCCGTCCATGGGGTGGCCGCTGCCGTTGAACACGCGTCCCAGCATCCCTTCGGATACGTTGAGGAGGAAGGGCTCGCCGAGGAAGCGGACGCGCGTCTCGCTCACGGAGAGGCCGCGCGTGCCTTCGAAGACCTGTACAACCGTCAGGTCCGCGCGGGATCTAAGCACCCTCCCCTGGCGGATTTCGCCCCTGGGAGTTCGCACCTCGACCCTCTCACCGTAACCGACGCCCTGATCGCCCCGCAGGACAAGAAGAGGTCCGGTCAGGCTGGCCATTCCCTTATACTCGACTGAGGCTGGGGTCTTCACGGCTTTGCGTACTCCTTCTTGAGTTTTTCGGTCTGTTCGTCAACCTCTTTGAAGACCTGGTCAAAGCCCGGCAGGTTGTCATTGCGCACTTCGACCCTCATGCGGCGAAGGCGGTCGACAACCGGAAGATCCATGAGCGCAATTACATGCATGCCGGTCTTCAGGGCCTCCTGCCCTTTGCGGTAGAAGTGGAGTATGCACTCCATCATCCGAGTCTGCTTGGGCATCGGACAGTAGGAGTCGATCGGGTCAAACGCGCTCTGCTCGAGGAAGCCCTTCTTGATGATATCCGCGATGCCGAGGATGAGCCTCTGGTCGTCGGGCAGAGCGTCCGGGCCCACGAGCCTTACAACGCGCTGCAGGCGCGATTCCGCCTGAAGTATGCGCATAGCTTCGGCGCGCAGATCGTTCCACGTATCGGCGCCGCCGCCCTTCTCCTTTCGCCAACGGTCGATGTCGGCTATGTAGCCGCTGTACGAGTCGTTCCAGTTGATCGACGGGAAATGCCGCTCGGACGCCAAGGCCTTATCCAGCGCCCAGAACGTCCTTGTGAAGCGGCGCGTGTGCTGTGTAACGGGTTCAGAGAAATCGCCGCCCGGCGGACTGACGGCGCCGATGATGCTTACCGAGCCGGTGTGCCCGGCAGCGTACTCAACGCGGCCCGCGCGCTCGTAAAACTCGCCGAGACGGGTGGCAAGGTACGCGGGGAAGCCTTCCTCGGCGGGCATCTCTTCGAGGCGTCCCGCTATCTCGCGCAAGGCCTCCGCCCAGCGGCTTGTCGAGTCGGCCATAAGCGCGACATTATAGCCCATGTCGCGGAAATACTCCGCGATCGTGATGCCCGTATAGATGCTCGCCTCGCGGGCCGTTACGGGCATATTGGAAGTATTTGCGATGAGCACCGTGCGCTCCATGAGCGGCCGGCCGGTGCGGGGGTCCTTGAGGTGCGGGAACTCCTCCAGCACCTGCGTCATCTCGTTTCCGCGCTCGCCGCAGCCGATGTAGACGATCACGTCGGCATCGGACCACTTCGCGAGCTGATGCTGGGTCACGGTCTTGCCCGTGCCGAAACCACCGGGGATGACAGCCGTGCCGCCCTTGGCTATCGGGAAGAAGAAATCGATGACGCGCTGACCGGTGATAAGCGGCTCGCTCGGCGACAGGCGCGAGCCGAGGATGCGCGCCCTGCGCACGGGCCACGCGTGAAAGAACGGCTGGTTCACTTTCTCGCCGGATGCGGTTTCGATGACGCACGCCGTGTCGGTGATCTTATACTCGCCGGGAGGGGCGATGTTCACAAGCTTGCCCGAGACGTTTGGAGGCAGCATGACCTTGTGGAGGACCGCGGTCGTCTCCTGCACCTGGCCCAGAATCGCGCTTCCAGGCAGGCTATCCCCCACCCTGGCCGTCGGCTGCCATTGCCACTTGCGCTCCCTGTCGAGCGAAGGAGCGGTGGTGCCGGTCGAGATGAAGTCGCCCGACTGCTTCGACAGATCCACGAGCGGGCGCTGAATGCCGTCATAAATCTGCGTGATGAGGCCGGGCCCAAGCTCAACCGACAGCGGATGACCAAGGCTCGCCACCTCCTGTCCCGGCCGCATTCCCGTCGTATCCTCATAGACCTGTATGGTAGCCAGCTCGTCTGTCTGGGCGATCACTTCGCCGATGAGACGGTTCGGGCCGACCTCGACCTGATCGGCCACGTTCGCACCGGACATACCACGGGCCTTTACGACGGGCCCGTCTATGGAGTGAATCGTTCCTCTGATTTGTTCTATCACGGCCCTTTACCCGAACAGTTCCTGTGCGATCAATCCCTTGAGTTCGGACCGCCTGCGATAGGCGATCTCATCGAACGTGTTGTAGTACGAAACCTTGCCGTCACGCGACGTCAGCACGACGCCGCCGGCCGCGTCAACAGTCCGGTCTGAGAGCGCGAGGGTCAACCCCTTGCGGGACGTCGTCTCGGAGACAATTCTGTCGAACCTGCCGTCGGAGAGGAGGAAGTCCCTTTCCTTCGGAGAGCACAGGAGCACTGCCTCCTTGACCGGCATCGAATCCGCCGCTTCTTCGACAAGTCTCTTGAGGATGGCGAGGTACGCGTCGTCCCGCGGCATGTTACGAAGCCTCGCGAGACTGTCCGCAAGAAGGCGCTCAACAAGGTCCTGGCGAAACGAGAGCTTCCTTCGCTCAGCCTCAGCCTGGCTCTGCGCGGCCGCAAGCGCCTTCTGTGAAGCAGCCGCCTCGTCAAGCTCGCGCATGGCCTTCGCTTCGCGCTCTTGGGCCGCCTTCTTGCCAACGGACTCGTCGTGCTCAGCAACGCGCTCGGCGATCTGGACGATGCGCCTGGCGTCCGCGTCGGACTTGGCCGCGATGCTCTGAAGTATGGAAGGGGCGCCCTGGCTCATATCTTTACCCCTATTGCCTGTGAGACAAGCCTTGCCGTGTCCTCAGCCTGATGGGGGACGCCCTGGCCGGACGGGATCTCGAGGACGATGAAATCCTGCCTGGCGATCTTGAGCGCGTCCACCTTCTCCCTGACCATTCTGGCGACCGATTCGGCCACGAGCACTACGGTCGAAGGCGCAAGCGCTTCATCGAGAGCGCGCGCGGCTTCCTCGGGCGTCGTAACAGCGACACCCGCGATGCCCATGAGACGCAGGGCCTGGACGGTAAACGGATCGCCTATGGCGAGTATCTTCACGCTACCCCACCCTGAACAGAATTATGATTGCGATAACGAGACCGTAGATCGCGATACCTTCGGCAAGACCCACGAAGAGGATCGTGCGGCCCATAAGCTCCGGTCTTTCGGAGATCGCGCCGATGGCTGCGGAACCGGTCATGCCGACGGCTATGCCTGCCGCAAGGCAGGAGCCCACGACGGCAAGAGCCGCGCTCCAGAACGCCGCCTCGGTTACGCCGGCAGGCAGCGCCTCCCTGGCCGGCGCCACGGCTGCAGCGGCGCCCTCGCCGGCATGCGCCTTAAGCGCAGCAACCCCCAGCAGCGTCACGCCGAGGATAATTCCGAGGGTCAGCGTTACGACAAGGTTAATACTGAGGAACTTCTTAACGTTACTGCTCATGCGACACTCCTCCCGTCTCGTAGGGAGAGCGGCTCGAACGGCCGCCCCTGGTGGTGGAAGAACTTTCCGAAGAATTCGTAGTATTGCAGACGCATGGCCTGGATGAAGACCACAAGCCCTTCAAGCAGGATCACGAGAATGTTGCCGATGACAACGTTTGTCTGGGACACAACGGTTCCCGTTATGCCGGGCCCCTTGAACATCTCGGCTATCACGAAGACGGTCGACATGAGGGCCGCGTGGTTGAGCGCGAAGGCGGGCACACGGGCAAAGGATATGGTATTGGTAAGCGATCCGAGCATGAGCTCGAGGGTCCTGCTGATAACGCCCGCGGCGCCTTCGGTGGATGCGCGGCCTTTCACATGATCCCATATCTCGGCGCCGAACATGGTGGCAAGAAGAGGCGGCGCAAGCACGCCGATAACCAGCCATATTGTCACCATGGAAGAACGGCCCGTTCCCACGAGGAAGAAGAGGAAAAGGACTCCCCAGTAGAAGGCCAGAGTCGATGCGGCCCACTCTCCGAATAGCGCGTCTTTATAGTTGCGCGAAAGGAGATTCTGGACGACGTTCACGATGATGCCGAGGCTGATTACGCCAGCGCCAAGGACCACGCCTATTATGAGAACCGTCAATATGCTCGTCATCGGCCTGAGCCACAGCGGATGAAGGATATCCTCGTTGCCGAACACAGAGCCATAGAGAAAGCCGAATACGATCGCCGAGCATCCGCACCAGACAAGGACCATGCCGACATCCTTCAGGGCGCCGCCTCTCCGGAAAGCCCACCACGCGAGGGCTCCAAGCGCGATGAGCACGCCCCCCTGCCCCACGTCGCCGAACATCGCTCCGAAAAGAAGCGTGAAGGTAAGCGCCAGAAGTATCGTCGGATCTATGCCGTTGTAGGCAGGCAGGCCGTAGAGGCCGACCAGGAACTCAAACGGGCGGATAAAGGAGGGGTTCGACAGCCTGACCGGCGGTCCCGCATGGGCATGCCCGCCGTGCCCGGCTTCGACGTTGCCGCTCTCCGCCGCGACTACCGCCACCTTGCCGCTGGTAAGCGAAGAGAGACGCTCGCGCACGAACGCGAGGTTCTTCGTGGGGATCCAGCCCGTGACGATCGCTGTATACGCAGCCTGGAGGTAGTTCTCCATCGAGTTGATAAGGCGCGAGTTCACCTCGATTTCGGAGCGCCACTTCTTCACGTTGTCGCCGTGTTCGCGGGTGAGCTCGAGTATCTCAAGGCCCGTCTCGGTCACGTCCTCCCTCGTCTGCCACATCCGCATCTCAACCGCGTGTGTCGACAGCCGGCCGTCCTCGAAGAACTCTTCCCCCAAGGCAACGCGCTCGAATCTCGCGGCGTTGAGCCCCTCGGTCAACTCCTCGCGGCGGTCCGGGGTGGTTACGGCGGCGGTAAACTCCTTGTCGCCAAAGTGCCCGAGAGAGAACACTTTGTGCCCCGCAAGTTCCGCCGTCTCGTGGAGGCGATAGAAGGCTATGCGCGACACGGCGCCTAGCTCCATGGCAACGTAGCTCGATCCCGCGATAGTCGCGGCATCGAGGCCCTCGCGCTCCAGAGCCGCTACGACCCATGCAAGAATGTCAAGTCTTTCACGCTGCTCGCGCTTCTGCGCCATGCGCGTGGAAAGATCTATGGCCTTCGCCTCTATGGCCTTGAACTCCTCTTCGATCTGAGCCGCTATGCGCTCCGGATCCACTCGCACGTCGGACGCCGGCACGCTCTGCGGCTCGACCTCAAAGACCTGGGCGACGCGAGCAACGCGGGACCTCAAACTCTCAAGCGCCCCCGCAGCCTCGCGGAGGTCGAAGGAGTGCAGCGCCGTCCCCTCTTTGGAGATGTCCGATTGCGAAACCTCTATGGCCTCCAGCTCCGCGAGCGCTCGCGTAACGGCGGCGGTGTCTTCCTTGAGAAGGAAGACATTGGCAAACGTCATCCTGTCGGGTCTGATCATGCCGTCACGCAGCCTTTGTGGCCAGAAGCGGTTCGATATTCTCCCGGGCCATGCCGAGAGCCTTGCCGTTCAGAACAGTCACAAGATCGTCGACGAGAAGCTCCCATCGGATCATCATTGAGAGTATGTTCAGTATGCCGAATGACGCACTGAGGTCGCGCCGGCTCACTCTGCGCCACATGTTGTTCCTGGAGAGCCGCTCCCATTTCGAAACGTCGCTGCCGGGGTCGTGCCTGAGAATCTCCGCGATTGCGGGGCGCAGCGGGCCGACGATCGCCCTGGCGGCGTCCTGCACGTTTTCGGCCCTCGCAATCTCGATGTAGACGTCGGGCCTCATTACGCTTCTCGGCAGCGGCAGGAGTCCGGCCAGCTCGGCCCCGCCCATGCCGTGATAGGCCTGGAGCCACAGAGCCCAGACGAAGGCGTTCATGCCGATGTAAGGCAGAAGGATCTCTTTGGTCACCTTGGCACGCTCGATGGGGTCAAGGCGGCCTGCCTTGTTCCACAGAAGCTGCAGGTACTGCCTGTCGAGTGAAAGCTCGAAGCGGAAGATGTCGCCGCCACTGGCCTGGTAGACGGAAAACGCTTCCCGCGACATGGCCTTGAGCGGCACGCCTTTGGCCAGTTCGATCACTTTGTCAGGCGAATCAAGAAGCGCGATTTCCCTGTCGGAGACATGGAACGGCTTGACGGGGTACAATGCGCTTTCAGTCAACCCTTCTTCGTGCGTTATCGAACGCCTGAAGAGTGTTGTGAGGTTGTCGATCTGGTAGTGCAGCATGTAGGCTTCCAGGAGGTCGCGCGCGGGCCCGCCGAGGAACTTGGCGAGCTTGCGGCCGAAGACAAGCGTCGCGGCGCGAAGCGCCCGCTCCAGCCCCCGCCGGTCGGAGGCGCTTACGTTCTCGCTCACAATCGGGAGCGACTTGAGCCTGTTGACGCACGCGTCTACATCGGCGAACGCAAGGAGCTCGTCAACGAGGTCGGCCTGCGGGCCACGTGCACGAAGCGCCCCCATGACCCCCCTCGCTCCGGAGTATCCTTTGAGTCCTGCGCTCAGCATCGCTCGATCAACCTTCCGCCTTGCCCGTAAGTATCCCCGCAATGCACGTGATTATCGCTTCACAACGCTCGCGGTATCTCGCTTCCCAGCCGGCTATCGCCTTGTCAGCCTCGGCGATCGCGGCTTTACGCGCTTCAGCGATCTCCCTGGTAACTTGTTCCATGCGCTCCCTGCGCCTGGCCTCAATGCGGTCGTTGACCGCTTTGTCGAGGTCGGCGATGCGCTCTTGGGTTTCTTTGCGGATCTCTTCGGCGCGCTGGTGGGCCTTGTTGACGCGCTCACCGGCCTCCTTCTCCGCTCTCAGGACATCGTGCAGACTTATCTGTGTCATTTCTTGTGTCTCTCGCGCAAGACCTCGATAACCGCGAAATATATGAGCCCCGCCAGTACCGCCACCCGGATCACTATATAGATGACCCCAAGAAGCGTGCCGGAATCCATCAATGCCTCCAAACGGACGCAACGGGTCTCACACAGATTATATATCGGTTCGTCGCCCCTCCATGCCGCTGTCATCGGGGAGCGAGTGTTCAGCTGAAGCTACGGCGTCGATGACCTCATCGGGACTCCCGGCGCCCATGATCCGCCGGGGCAGCAGCGCATCCCTGAAAAGACGGGACAACCGCGCGAGGATCTGCAGATGTGATCGGTCATCTGAGGCGCAGATCACGAAGAAAATGTGCGTAGCAGCCCCTCCGGATGCCTGGAAATCCACGCCGGACACCGAGATCGCCACAAGAACAAGCGATTTGGCGAACATACCGGGTATGGCACGCCTGGCGTGCGGGAAAGCGATCCCCGGCAGGATGCCGGTATTCATCAAGTCCTCGCGCTCCTTGAGCGCGCTGAGAAACTCGGCGGATCTGGCCAGATAGCCGGCCTGCGCCAGGCACCCGACCATCCTCTCAAGCGCTTCGTCCCTTCCGGATGCCTCCAAGTCGCAGATCACGAGGTCCGGGCGCATCAGTGACGCGATTAGATGCTTGCTTTGAGCGGGGAATGCGATAGGAACCGCTTGCGGCACTGCTCCCTCGCGTTCAAGATGCTGCGCCAGGGCAACTGACTTGAACCGCCACCTGTTGCCCATCTTGAGGGCGGGGATTCTCCCGGCCCGCGCAAGGCGCACGACCGTGCGAGGATTGAGACGGAGATACTCAGCGGCCTCTCGTGGCGTCAGAAGCTTGTCAGAATTAACGGCCTGGTCCTCTTGTGTCGCTTTATGTCCGTGCGTGCCTGTTAATGCCTTGTCGCTACATTTTCTGCCGCCAATCCCCATGTGTCAATGTAATTCGACCTTAATTCGGGACAGCCTTTACAGATAAATCCCAGTTCACCCCAGTCCGTAAATGGCAAAGTCATATGAGTACCGCCAAAACGGCCGCTTTCACCTTGACATGCCGGCGCGGGGGCGACAAAATACGGGCGAGTTTGCGGCGCCGCGACTGGCGGCAGAGCGTGGAACAAACCACGGTGGAGCGACGCCGATCCGAAGCCGACCGCCTGGGCCTGCACAGGTTCCAGGCGTTTTCTTTTGGGCCACCCCACCAACGCCTCGCTTGAACCTGCACAAGGGCACGTAGAGCCTATCCGAATAACCATCGTGGCGGCGACGCCACGAAATACGAGTAGCGCTCATAAGCGAGAAGGAAGGCGTATGGATACATACGTCGACGACGAGCGACGCTGCGATACGAAGAAATCGTGCGCGTCCCTTCGGGTTGCGGCGGCCACGGGCCGACTGCTGCGAAAGCTCCTCCTCGACTTATCTTCGGATAAGCCATCGTCGAAAGCTCCTTGCATTCGGCCCGTGGGCGCTCGCAACGCCGCTCACGAGGGTTATTCGGATAGGCTCTTACTCAGAGAGGGGCATATCGATGTGCGCAAAGGAGATAGCACTTCGTTACGGCGTTAACCCACATCAGAAGCCGGCGCGAGCCTATGTGAAGGCAGGCGAGTTGCCTTTCAGGGCGCTTAACGGCGCGCCGGGGTATATCAACCTCATGGACCTTCTGAACGGCTGGCAGCTTGTGCGGGAGCTCAAGGAAGCGACCGGACTGCCCGCGGCTGCGTCGTTCAAGCATGTGAGCCCGGCGGGCGCGGCGATTGGGGCGCCTATGTCGCCGGCAGTCGCGCAGTCGTCGTTCGCGGACGATATGGAGCTAACGCCGCTTGCGACAGCATACGCGCGCGCGCGCGGCGCTGACAGGATGTCGTCATTCGGGGATGCGATTGCGCTGAGCGACCCTTGCGACATTGCGACCGCGAAGCTCATACGCCGGGAAGTCTCCGACTGCGTGGTTGCGCCAGCCTACGAACAAGGCGTCGTAGACATACTCAAGGAGAAGTCCGGCGGGCGGTATCTTGTTCTGGAGATGAATCCCAAATATGAGCCCGCCTCCCCTATCGAGACGCGGGAGATATTCGGCATCGCGCTGGAGCAGCCCCGCAATACGTACAGGATCACGGACGCGATGCTCGCGAAGGTCGTGACGCAGCGGAAGGACTTCCCGGCCGAGGCAAAGAGGGACATCGTCGTCGGGACGATCGCGCTCAAGTACACGCAGTCGAACTCAGTCGGTTTTTCGTACGACGGCCAGGTGATAGGCATGGGCGCCGGACAGCAGTCGCGCCTCCACTGCGTGAGGCTTGCGGCGTCGAAGGCGGACCTGTGGCATCTGCGGCAGCATCCTTGCGTCCTCGCGCTCAAATTCAGGAAGCAGGTTGGGCGCGCTGACCGCAATAACGCAATCGAGCAGTTTCTCACCGACGACGTTGCGCTTTTTGACACTGGGGCGTGGAAGGAGGTTTTCGCCAAGCGGCCGGACAGGCTCTCTGCCGAAGAGAAGCGCGCCTGGCTCGACAGCCGCAAGGGCGTTTCACTGAGCTCCGATGCGTTTTTCCCCTTCCGCGACTCGATAGACCGCGCGGCAAAAAGCGGAGTGAGCTATGTTCTGGAGCCTGGAGGCTCCGCACGCGATGCGGACGTGATCGCCGCGGCGGACGAGTATGGAATGGCGATGGCGTTTTCGGGAGTAAGGCTGTTCCATCATTGAGACAGTGATCCGCCGATGGAAGATCAAGACGTAATCACTGGTGGGCAAGCCACCAGTGCCACACTTTATGCGCACGGCCGTGCGCCCTTACGCGGCCGGTCCCTGGATCATTGCCGCTTGGGTTTATGCGCGACAAGCGATTTCGACCATTCCATGACGTAGTTCATGCGGCGGAAGCCGACTTTCTCGTATGAGCGGAGCGCCGGATAGTTGTCAAGGCCAGTGGAGATAAGGAGCTCGACCGCGCCCATCTTCACAAGTCGCTGGCAACACAGCGCGACCAAGTGCGTTGAGAGGCCCCTGTTGCGGTGCTCCGGCTTGGTGCCGACTCCGCCTATCTGGCCGATTGGGCCCCCAAGAGGGGACATGAGCTTCGGGTAGAATCGCGCACCACACGATGATGCCTGCTGGCCCTTCTGAAATGCGGCAAGGCACCATGTGACAGCGCTGAACTCACTCCGGAACGGCACCTCTCCGACTACGTAGCCCTGGGGGGCCGCTTCGGGCGCGGCAAGTCTTCGGGGATTGGCAATCATCATCACTTCCCCTTGGGAGACTTCGTAGCCCGAGCGCAGGAAGGCGTTCGAGCCGTCAACGTACCAGTGCGGGTGATAGCACTCCAGGCCGATCACGTACCCGGCGTAGAAGCGCCAACTCTGGAAGCAGGGGCCGCGCATGAATTCGCACCCGTCGGTGCGCGCTTTCTTCTCGGCAACTTCCAGGAGACGGATAGCGCTGTCGAGCGCACCTGGGGCAATCGCGAGGAATCTGATATTGTGCCGCTTATCCTCGCGCTCGCCGTGGGCGAAGGCGACGGGTTTGCCATCGGCGTACGCGATGAGCATGTGCTCCGGCTGGAAACGCGGCGTAAGCGTTCTCCAGTACGCGGTGAGCTCTCTGTCAATCGGCCGTGAATATGGCCAGCCGGCAATTGATCTGTTAATGAGGGCGATAGCGTCGCCTTCTGTCTGGTCGGAGAACTTCTTCACCTCGAAGTGCCGCACTTTCCGCCTCCTCAATGACCTCACGCCATCAGTTGCCAAGACCCTATGGTCACGTGCGGTGTCACCATTGTCAAGGTTTGGAAGCGTCCACACAGAGTCTTTGAGTTCTCGTGCTGAAATGTGATCGCATGGAACGACGAATTGCGGGCAACCAGGCGAAGGGCGCGAGACCAGCGCCGACTCCGCGATCGAGCAAGGGCAGGCACGGGGGCCTGCCCCTACAAACGCAGGAGCTACACGACAATAGGCCGAGAATTGAACAACCCGAGGCTTCCTGTGTGAGGCTTGCGGAACCCCGCACGGATGGCTTTCTGTCGTACATCTCAGCGGGGGGAAAGGAGAACAGGGTGATCAGAAGAATACCGGAGATCATGCGCGACAAGGGGCGTACGTTTAGTTTCGAGATATACCCGCCCAGGACCGCCGAGGCAACGCAGGAACTGTACAAGGAAGTCGAGAAACTCGTCGCACTCGATCCGGACTACATCTCGGTCACGTACCGTGCAGGCGGTTCGTCCGCGAGCTCGACCCTCGAGATATCCGACGAGATACAGAAGCGCTTCGGCGTGACGGTGGTGCATCACCTGACGCTTGTCGGCCAGACGAAGGCGGAACTTGTAGATATCATCAAGCGCATCAGGGACGCGGGGGTTATGAACGTCCTGGCCCTGCGCGGCGATCCGACGCCTGAGATGGGAGGCAAGTTCAGGAAGGTCGAAGGCGGCCTTGAATACGCCTATGAACTTATCGACATGCTGAGGGAGATCGGCAAGGGGTATTTCAGCATTTCGACAGCGGGGTTCCCCGAAGGACACATCGACTGCCCGACGAAGGAGTTGGATAGCCAGTACCTCAAGGTCAAGATCGACCACGGCGCGGAAGTCGTCGTGACCCAGCTATTCTTCGACAACGCAATATACAGTGAATACCTTGAGCGCACAGCGAAGGTTGGCGTGCATGTGCCGATCGTGCCGGGCGTGCTGCCGATCACCGACTACAATAAGCTCCTCAAGTTCTGCGACACCTGCGGGGCGTACATCTGCGAGGACGTACACAAGGCGTTTCGGCCGATAAGAGAGGATCTCGAAGCGACCCTCGAACGAGGCATAGAATACGCAATCGCGCAATCGTCCGACCTCCTCGACCGCGGGGCTCCGGGCATACACTACTATGCGCTCAACAAAGCAGAGCCCGTGCGAACGATCTGGAAGCGCGTTGTTGAGCCGGCGAGGGCGGAAATAGCCAGGACACGGGCATAGAAGAGACTTCCGCGCACGGAGGTCCGGCACAATGTGATCCGCTACGCGGATCGGGACGTTGATCACTGGTGGGCAAGCCACCAGTGCCACACAGTACAGCGCTATTTGGTCGCGGCAGCCGTGCTCTCCGTGCTTGCGCCTTTCACGTACTCATATGCCCCGAGGTCGATGTGGCCGTCATAGGGGCGCGGCTGGAACCCGGCGCCCTGCGTGACAGGTTCATATGCGGGCGCAGGCTTTTCGATCTCTTCGAGCGCGGCAAGCCATGCCGGCGAGGGCTTAATCACCTGGCCTTCTCCGCGAGAGTACTGGGTAACCATCTTCACTGCCTTCAGGTATTCGTCGGACGGTACGCCGGCATCGACCACTTCAGAGCCTTCTTCCGCACGGAATTCCAGCTTCTGCGCGTTGAAGCCCTTCGGGTATATGTCATCGTTTCGAATCGTTTTGTCCATCGCATACGGGACGTTGAGGGCTTCACCGGCGATCCAGTTATTGGTTCCGTATACCTTGCCCTGCCCATTGTGATCGAGGAAGAGCATACCGGGGCCTACGAAGGCGTTGTTGACGCAGTAGAAGTCGCCGGTCGAGGAGTGTTCCGTGAAGAGGTGGAAATCTCTCGGCCGCACGGTGACGAAGGTATTGTTGAGCACCACGACGGTGCCTCTTGCGACGCCGGTACCATCACCGAGGCCGCCGATGCGCCCCTGGCCCATGCCTTCGAATGTGCGCTTCATGACGAGGTTGCCGAGCCAGAGGGTATTCTGCTCGTTGTCGGAGTCTGCGCCAAGCGAATATGAGTATTCCTCCTCGACCCAGTTGAACGCGAAGATCGTGTTGCCGCCGCGGGATTTCCAGTTCTGGGACTCGTTGGCGTGGCCGATGTAACAGTTCTTCACCATCTGATGGCGCGCGCAGAAGTAGAAATTGTGCGTGCCGTTGTGCGGCTCCTTGTTGAGCGTACCGTTATGGTGGATGGAGCAGCCGTCGATGAGGATGAAGTCGGCGTTGTGCGTCGCGAAGAAGCCGTCTTCGTTGTTGTGAGACTCGCAGTTGCGAACGGTAATGTTGTTCGATTCTTCGAAGTAAATCGCTGTGGCGTTAACACCGTACTTCTCTTTGTCGCTGAAGCGCGAGCCCCAGGCGTTGCAGATTTCGAGATTCTCGAAGATCACGTCATGGGAGTTCGGACGGGCACAGAGGACGCACCGCTTGACGTTGACTCTTGAAGCGTCGATCACGGGGCGCTTGCCGTCCTGCATAATACCCCGGATGATAAGCGGCTGGTCGGGCGTGCCGCTGCTTTCGACGTTGATCCGCGGCACATCCAGGTAGTAGGTGCCGTAGGCGAGCTCTATGATATCGCCGGGGCCGGCCTTGCCGCCGACGAGGTCGGCCAGCGTCTTGAGGTCGCTCACCTTATATGTTTCCGCAGAGCTAACGCCAACCAGCCCAGTCGCCACAAGGAATACAGCCAGAAGCGCGCTTCTCATCGTGTTGCTCCTTTGCACACGTGTCCATTTGCAGGACCAATTCTCGATTTCCGTTATTTCGCCGCAGTGCTCTCAACGTCGGCGGGCCTGGCGCACTCATAGGCGCCGATATCCATGGCACCGCTCACGGGGCGCTCCTTGAAGCCGTGCCCCTTGCGAATCGGCTCGTATGCGGGTGTCGTGCGCTCGATCTCGTCAATCGCCTTAAGCCAAATGGGGGACCCGGCGGCCTTGGTGCCGCCGCGGGCGTTGTCAGTAACGATGCGGATCGCCTTCAGGTATTCGTCGCCGGAGACACCGGCGTTAATCAGCTCAGAGGTCGCCTTGAGGTCGAAGTCCGCTCCGGTCGAATCGACGAAGCCGGCGTCGGTACCGCGGATGGCGTTCTTTATCGCGTATGGGACGCTCTGAGCCGTGTCGCTTATCCAGTCATTCGTGCCGCCGACGGCGCCCTGGCCGTTGTAGTCGACGAACCACTGGCCGGGACCGTCGAAGACGTTGTTGATGAGAATGGCGTCGCAGGTCGAGGACTTGTACGTGAAGAGGTAGAAGTCGCGCGGGAAGACGGTAATGAAGGTGTTGTTGAGGGCCACGAGCTTGCCTGAAGCTACGCCGGTGCCGTCGCCGATGCCGAGAAGCCGCCCCTGCGAATGCCCCTGGGTCGTTCGCTTCATGACGACGTTTCCAAGCCATAGCGTATTGCGCTCACCACCGGAATCGACGGCGACGCTGTAGATCGCTTCCTCGTCCACCCAGTTGAACGCGAAGATGACGTTTTCGCCGCGAGACTTGAAATTCTCGCCTTCGTAGGAGTCGTGGATGTAGCAGTTCTTTACCATCTGGTGCTGCGCGCAGAAGTAGAAGTTGTGGGTGCGATTATGCTCCGCAGTCGCATGCGTGCCGTTATGGTCGATCTCGCAATTCTCGATGAGGATGTAGTCGGCCTTCTCGTTGGCAAAGAAACCATCCTCGTTGTGGTGCGAATGACAGTTACGCACTGTGATGTTGTCGCAGCCGGTGAAATAGATCGCGGTCGCGTTGACGCCGTAGGTCTTCTGCTCAGGGTAGCGCGAGCCCACGGCGTTACAGATCTCGAGGTTTTCGAAGACCACATCGTGAACGCCCTCTTCCACACGGAATACGCTGCGCTGGACGTTGACTTTGGAGGCGTCGATCACGGGAAGCGTGCCGTCCTTCATAACCCCGCGGACGATAATGGGGTTATCCGGCGCGCCGCTGCGCAGGACGCGGATCCACTTGTCCTGCAGATAGTACGTGCCTGGCTGGATCTCGATCACGTCGCCGGGGTTGGCAGTTTCGCCGAGGAGCTTGGCAACCTCGGTGAGGTCGCTGACCTGATGCGTCTTCGCCGACGCCGCAACTGCGAATGACGCAATCGCAACAAGCACCGTAATCACCGAAAATATCGCTTTCATCAAACCCTCCCTTCGTCTATTGCGCCTCAAGCGCGCCGATGTCGATTGCGCCTCTCAGGATGCGCGGCTTTACGCGCGAAAGGTTCTTGAACGGCTCAAATGCCGGCACTGGGGCCTCTATCTCCGCGAGCGCCTTGAGCCATTCGACGCCGGGTTTGGCGGTCTCGTCGCCCCGCGAATTGGCAGTAACCAGACGGACTGCCTTCCCATACTCCTCGGGCGAAACGCCCGAGTTGATGAGCGGAGAATCGGGCTTGAGGCGGAAGTCGAACGATTTCGCGTCCATGAAGCCGGGGTCGTCGCAGCGGATGGTGTCTTTCAGAGTGTCCGGCACGCCTTCGGCGACGCTCGCGATCCAGTTGTTGGAGCCGGTGATCGAGCCGGAGCCGTTCTTCTCAAGAAACAGTTTGCCCGGGCCGGCGAAGACGTTATTTATGAGGATGGCGTCGCAGGTTGAGGTCTTTTCCGTGAACAAGTAGAAGTCGCGCGGGAATATCGTGATGAACGTGTTATTGAGGGCGACAAGCGCTCCTTTCGCCACGCCGGTGCCGTCGCCTATGCCGAGCAGCCGCCCTTGGAAGATACCTTCATATGTGCGCTTTATGGCGACGTTCCCGAGCCAGAGCGTGTTCTTTTCGTTGCCGGAGTCGAGACCGATCGAATAGGCCAGTTCTTCCTCCACCCAGTTGAATGCGAAGATGTTGTTCGTGCCGCGCGACTTGAAATTCTGGCTGTCCGTGGAGTGGTGAATGTAGCAGTTCTTCACCATCTGGTGCTTGGAGTTGAAGTAGAAGTTGTGCGTGCGATACGGGTCGCCCTGGCCGGGGGCGCGGCCGTTGTGGTCGATCTCGCAGCGGTCGATGAGAACGAAATCGGATTCGTGCGTCGAGAAGAGACCGTTTTCGCAGTGGTGCGCGCGGCAGTTGCGCAGCGTAATATTCGCGCCGAGGATGTACGCCGCCGCGGCATTGGCGGGGAACTTCTCGCCTTCGCGCAGCGCGCTGACGGCGTTACAGATCTCGACGTTTTCGAGAATGACGTCGTGGGTAGTCTCCTCGAACGAGAACACCCCGCGCTTGACGTTGACCTTCGAAGCGTCAATTATCGGGCGCACGCCGTTCTTCATCGAGCCGCGGATGACAATCGGATGGTCGAGGGCGCCGCTTCGCTGCACAGAGATCTTCGGCGTAGAGAGGTAATACGTGCCCGGCTCGATCTCGACCACGTCGCCGGGATTGGCCTTCGTGGCAAGCACGTCCTGAAGCGTCGCGAGGTCGCTCACCCTATACGTCTGACCGGCGATTTTGCCTGCGCCGGCACGTCCTGTGGACGCGCATCCCGTGACGATAAGGCCAGCAGCAAGCACTACGAGAAGTCTTATCATGGTCTCGTCCCTTCCTTTCACGAACCTCTTCTGGCAATCCTCACACCACTTCGATTTCGCCGAGCTTATACCAGCCGTCTTCTTCACGCCCTTTCTGGGCAAGTTGTATGCGCGGTTTGCCCGTCCAGCGGTCCAGCATGGCGATTGAGAGGGCGTGCCGGCCTTTCGGCATGTCGTATGGCAGCGCAACAGCGTCATCATACACCGCGTCGCCCGGAAGCCACTTCGTAACGTCAGCGTCCGTCTTTACAATAGTCTCGCTCCCGGCGGACTTGAAGCGAAGCGCAAGATCGTAGCCGCGATAGATCGGGGCGCAGCCTCTGTTTTCCCACCACGTGTGGAAGCGCATCATTTCCCCGCGGCGCGCTGTCGGCTGGAGAAGCATCTTTCTCAGAACGAAGCGATATCCCATGCGCTTGATGCAGTCGTAGACGGCCGGCCAGTGCGGATCAGGAACGGCCGAGGACTTCGTGTTGAACGTGCTCATGTGCCACTTGATCGCCTGTTCGAAGATGTAATCCACGTCGTAGCCGCGCTCGAACCACGTGCCCATTACGCCGCAGACCTCGAATGATACAGGAGCCTTCTGCCAGGCGTCCGCCGCGCCGCCGTAGATGATCCCCTGCGGGTAGCAGTCGTACATGTGGCACCATGTCTCGCCGAAACCGCGCAAGTCCCCAAGGCAGTCCGCGCGCCAGCCGCACCCATGCTCGATACCGTAGCGCATCGACGGGGCGTCGTCGAACTGGATGAGGACCGGGGTCTTCTTGAAAGTGTTCGTGTAGCAATCGATGAGCGCTGCCTTGGCCCACATCGGCGGGTCGACCGGGTTGGTGGACCATTCGCCCCAGGGACCGATCGATGCCGCATCGACGAACTCGAGGTCCGGGTGGCCGTCGTAGCGCGCCGCAAGCTCGGTATTTATCCGCGTCCAATACTTGATGTAGAGCGGATCGGTATAGTCCGGCACCCAGTAGCTGATCGTCTGGCGGCGATGGACCTCCTGCTTCGAGCCTCTTGCGCCGCTGTTCTTGAACCATTCCGGCACGTCGTGGACGCCCTCGTGATCGTGGCACATCACACGGATGCCGAGGGTCTGGCCGCGCTCGCGCGCGGTCCTGAGCGCGCCGTCGATAATGTCCCAACGGAACTGCCCCTCTTTGGGTTCCATCGTGTCCCAGTACCAGCGGCAATATGCGACGGTCGAGTGAGGATGGTCCTTGTTCTCGAGCGACTCCGGCGCATCACCAAACTCTTCCGGTCCGACCTCGGTCCATCGGCGCCCTTCAAAAAGAGGGTCGCCGTTGAAATGCTGAAAGGTCTGGAAGCCGATATGCGGGTTGTAGAGCACGTCATCTATCGGCTGCGGTCTGAAGATGAGCGGCTCCGCGAAACGAAGCGCCGACAGTGCCGCAAGCATGAAACCTGATAGTACAAGGAATCCAAGCATTTCCCACCTCCTCAAGTCGCGTCACACCGGCCTTGCCTCGCCATGCGCCAGCCGGCTATGCCGGCGACACCACCTCTATCTCGCCAAGGTCATACCAACCGTCATCTGCTTTGCCGCTATTGGCAAGCTGGATTCTGGGCTTGCCGGTCCACCTGTCGAGCATGGCCACCCGAAGCGTGTATTTTCCGAGCGGCGTATCGTAGGGCACATGCACGGCGCTATCGAAAACGATGTCGCCGGGCAGCCACTTCGTAATGTCTGCATCAGTCTTCATTGTGATAGCCGTGGCCCCTGACTTGAGCTGGAGCGCAAGGTCGTACCGCCGGTAGATGGGCGCGCAGCCGCGGTTCTCCCACCAGGAGTGGAAGCGCATCATCGCGCCGCGACGCGCCTGCGGCATCGCGAGGAACTTGCGCAGGACGAACCGGTAGCCCATCTTCTTGAGGCAATCGTAAACGGCCGGCCATGACGCCTCGGGCACATAGGACGACTTCGTGTTGAAAGTGCTGAAGTGCCACTTGAGCGCTTCGCCGAAAATGTATGACGCGTCCCACCCCTCGTCATGCCAGTGCCCCATCACCCAGCACACTTCCAGCGAAATCGGCCGCGTCTTCCACGCATCGACCGCGCCGCCGTAGATAATCCCCTGCGGGTAGCAGTCGAACATGTGGCACCAGCGCGAACCGTTCTGAACTCGCATGTCGCCGAGACAGTCGGCGCGCCAACCTGTGCCATGTTCAACGCCGTACCGCATCGATGGCGCGTCGTCGAACTGCATGAGGCACGGCGTCTTCCTGAAATTGTTGGTGTAGCAGTCAATCAGCGCGGACTTAGCCCACATTGGAGGGTCAACCGGGTGAGTCGACCATTCACCCCAGGGACCAATCGACGCGCAGTCCACGTATTCGAGATCCGGGTGACCGTCATGGCGGGCCGCAAGCTCCGAGTTGATCCGGGTCCAGTACTTAATGTAGAGCGGGTCGCTATAATCCGGAAGCCAGTACTTGTTCCCCTTGGCCCCTTCCATAGTGCTGCCCTTGGCGCCGGACTTCTTGAACCACTCCGGAACGTCATTGGCGCCGAACGAATCGTGGCACATCACACGGATGCCCAGCGTCTGGCCGCGCTCGCGCGCCGTCGCAAGAGCGCCGTCGATGATCTCCCAGCGGAACTGCCCCTCCTTCGGCTCGATCTGGTTCCAATACCATCGGCAGTAGGCGACCGTCGAATAGGGGTGATCCTTGTTTTCGAGCGACTCCGGCTTTGGGCCGAACTCTTCCGGGCCGACTTCGGTCCACTTCTTGCCCTCAAAGAGAGGGTCGCCGTTAAAATGCTGGAACGTGTGAAAGCCAATGTGCGGGTTGTACAGAACGTCATCGATGGGCTTGGGGCGGAAAATGAGGGGCTCGGCCATACATCACCTCCAGGAGGTTCATTCGCAGTTGAACTCCAGAACGACTTGAACAATTCTACGTACTGGGGGCGCGAGGATGCAATAGCCCATCCGCGTGGCGAAAAGCAAGGAGCCGCGTCGGCGGTCCCTGCCCTAATGCCAAGTGCTCTTTCTGGTGCGCCCCTACAGCCCAAACCTGCCATACATGAGGAAGGGATCGAAGTACTGTTGGACGTACTTGTCCGTTGAGACAACCTCTATAGAGCCGAGATCATACCAGCCGTCGGCGGCACGCCCCTTGTTGGCAAACTGGATCTTAGGCAGGCCCGACAATCTGTCGAGCATGGCAACGCGCAGGTCGTACTTCCCTGTCGGCAGATCAGAAGGCACGAAGACGCCTCCATCAACAAACGTGTCTCCCGGAAGCCACTTTGTAATGTCGGCGTTCGTCTTCATCGTTAACGCCGCCGCAGCGGACATGAGTTGCAGCGCAAGGTCATACTTGCGGTAGATCGGCGCGCAACCGGTATTCTCCCAGCGCATGTGGAACCGCATCATGGCGCCGCGGCGCGCTTTCGGACCGGAAAGGCACTTGCGGAGGACAAATCGATACCCCATCCGCTTGAGGCAGCGGTTGACAGCCGGCCAGTGCTCGTCGGGAACCGCAGAGGATTTCGTGTTAAATGTACTCATGTGCCACTTGATCGCCTGATCGAATATGAAGTCCGGGTCCCATCCCTTGTCGCGCCAATACCCCATGGTCCAGCATACTTCGAAAGACACGGGTTTTGTCTTCCATACATCCTCGACGCCGGCGCGGGCGATACCCAGGGGGTAACCGTCGAGCATGTGGCACCAGAGCGGGCTCATGCCGCCCATATCGCCAAGACAATCCACGCGCCAGCCTGCGCCTTTGCTGACGGCGTGCTTCGTCGCTTCCACGTCGTCAAACATCCCCATGAGGACGGGCGTTTCCTTAAAATAGTCCGTGTAGCAGTCGGTAAGCGCCTGCCTGGCCCATAGCGGCCCCAGCACAGGCCATGTAGACCACTCGCCCCAAGGGCCCTTGGACGCCGAGTCGACGAACTCCATATCGGGATGGCCGTCGAAGCGCCCCGCCATCTCGGCGTTAAGGCGCGTCCAGTACTTGATGTAGAGAGGATCGCTGTAGTCCGGCAGCCAGTAGCGGTCAGTGGCGCGGCTTACGAGGTCGGCCCTGCCGCCCTTGGCGCCGGTCTTCTTGAACCACTCGGGCACGTCGTGCTCACCATCGCAGTCATGGCACATGACGCGGATGCCGAGAGTCTGGCCGCGCTCGCGCGCGGTCGCAAGGGCGCCGTCGATGATGTCCCAGCGGAACTGACCGTCCTTCGGCTCGATCTGGTCCCAGTACCAGCGGCAATACGCTACGGTCGAATACGGGTGATTCTTGTTCTCAAGCAACTCCGGCTTCGGTTCGAACTCTTCAGGGCCAACCTCGCTCCACTTGCCTCCTTCGAAGAAAGGGTCGCCGTTGAAGTGCTGGAACGTATTGAATCCCATGTGGGGGTTGTAGAGTACGTCGTCGATAGGCTCGGGCCTGACGACAAACGGTTCCGCCATTCTCTTCTCCTGATTTACGGCGCGCCGGGGTCGATGTATCTGGCTACTTGCTTTTCCGTCGGTACCACCTCGATGTCGCCGAGATCATGCCAGCCATCCTCCGCGCGCCCGTCACTCGCGAAAGCAATCCTGGGCTCGCCCGTCCACCGGTCCAGCATTCCTATGCGCAACAGGTACTGGCCTGTCGGCATGTCCGGCGGAAGGAAGACTCCGCCATCATAGATAGTGTCGCCCGGCAGCCACGTCGTTATGTCAGCGTCGGTTCTCGCTGTCAAGACAGTCGCGCCGGACTTGAACTGGAGGGCAAGGTCGTATTGCCGATAGATGGGCGCGCAGCCCGTGTTCTCCCACCATGTATGGAAACGCATCATCGCACCCCTGCGCACTTGCGGCGTTGTGAGGAACTTCCTCAGAACGAAGCGATAGCCCATGCGTTTGAGCCACCTATCGACCGACGGCCTCCATGCGTCTGGCACAAGGGACGATTTGGAGTTGTAGGTGCTGATGTGCCACTTGATTGCCTGATCGAGGATATAGTCGATATCCCAGCCTTTGGCGTACCAGTTGCCCATGACGCCAGCAGCCTCAAGAGATACGGGGCGCGTCTTCCACGCCTCCGCGGCGCCGCCATAGATGATCCCCTGCGGGTAGAAGTCGCGCATGTGGCACCATTTTGGATCCCAGCCCATGTCGCCGAGGCTGTCCGCGCGCCAGCCGGTGCCGTGCTCGATCCCATAGCGCATCGAGGGCGCGTCGTCTATCTGCATAAGGAGCGGTGTCTTCTTGAAGCTGTCCGTGTAGCAATCGATCAGGGCTGCCTTGGCCCACATGGGAGGGTCAACCGGTCTCGTAGACCACTCTCCCCAGGGGCCAATCGATGCACAGTCGACGAATTCAAGATCAGGGTGCCCGTCGTACCGGGCGGCAAGTTCCGCCGTAATGCGCGTCCAGTACTTGATGTAAAGCGGATCAGTGTAGTCCGGGAGCCAATACACCATATTCTCGCCGCGCCCGACATTCGTGACGGCCCCTCTCGCGCCGGTTTTTCTGAACCACTCAGGCACGTCGTGCTTGGGTTCGTGGGAATGGCACATCACTCGAATGCCAAGCGTCTGGGCGCGCTCTCTCGCAGTCGCCAATGCGCCGTCGATAATGTCCCAACGGTATTGGCCATCCTGCGGCTCTATCGTGTCCCAGTACCAACGAAGATAAGCGACCGTGGAGAAAGGATGATCGGGATTGTGCAGAGACGCGGGCATCGGCAACCCGAACTCCTCAGGTGCGTCCGCGAGCGTCCAGTTGCTGCCCACATAGAGAGGGTCGCCGTTGAAACCCTGGTACGTGTTGAAGCCGATGTGAGGATTGGCAAGAACCTCGTCCGTCGGCTTGGGCCTGAAAATAAGCGCTTCCGGCATTGACTATCTCCCGTGATTGTCCGCCACGCGTTTCCGGCGACTGTCGCCCTATGGCGCACCGGGGTCAACGTACCGCACTATGGGCTTATCGGTTGGAACGACCTCGATCTCACCGAGGTCATACCAGCCGTCCTTCGCGCGGCCGGCGCTCGCGAGTTGAATCTTCGGCTCGCCGGTCCACTTGTCGAGCATGCCGATGCGGAGAGCATACTTGCCCGTGGGCAGGTCGTAGGGCACGAACGTGGCGCCGTCGTAGATCGTGTCGCCGGGGAGCCACTTTGTCACGTCGGCGTCAGTTTTCATGACGGTGGTCGTCTGGCCGGACCTGAGCTGCAGCGCGAGGTCGTACTGCCTGTAGATCGGCGCGCAACCGGTGTTCTCCCACCACGAGTGGAAATGCATCATCGCGCCCCGCCTGATCTGAGGCATCGTAAGGAACTTCCTCAGCATGAAGCGATAACCCATGCGCTTGAGGCAGCGATTCACGGCAGACCAATGCTCATCAGGCACTGCGGACGACTTGGTGTTGAATGTGCTGAAATGCCACTTTGTGGCCTGATCGAAGATGTAGTCGACATCCCATCCCTTCTCCTGCCAGTGGCCCATCACCCAGCAGACTTCAAAGGAGACGGGCTTCGTCTTCCACGCGTCGACCGCGCCGCCATATACAATTCCCTGCGGATAGCAGTCGAACATATGGCACCATATGGGACTGAAGCCGCCCATGTCGCCGAGACAGTCGGCGCGCCAGCCTGTGCCGTGCTCGGCTCCGTAGCGCATTGATGGAGCGTCGTCGAACTGCATGAGGCAAGGTGTCTTCTTGAAATTGTCAGTGTAACAGTCGATGAGAGCCGCCTTTGCCCACATCGGCGGATCGACCGGCTTGCAGGACCACTCCCCCCAGGGACCGATTGACGCGCAGTCGACGTACTCGAGCTCTGGGCGCCCGTCGTACCGCGCAGCAAGCTCAGCGTTAAGCCTCGTCCAGTACTTGATATAGAGCGGGTCTGAGTAGTCCGGCAGCCAGTATCTGATCTTGGAGCCTCGGCCGACATCGGTCGTGCCGCCCCTGGCCCCTGTCTTCCTGAACCACTCCGGCACGTCGTGGTGCCCCTCGTGGTCGTGGCACATCACGCGAATCGCGAGCGTCTGTCCTCTCTCGCGAGCCGTCGCGAGCGCGCCGTCGATGATATCCCAACGGTACTGCCCCTCCTTGGGCTCGATGGTGTCCCAGTACCATCGGCAGTACGCAACCGTCGAGGGAGGCAGTCCCTTGTTCTCAAGCGACTCCGGCTTCGGACCGAACTCTTCCGGCCCGACCTCGGTCCAGCGTTTGTTCTCGAAAAGCGCGTCGCCGTTGAAGTGCTGGAAGGTCTGAAAACCCATGTGAGGATTGTAGAGAACGTCATCAATGGGTTTCGGCCTGAAGATCAAGGGTTCGGCAAAGCGGGCAAACGCCGTCAGTGCTACCGCAAGGATGCCGGTCAGGACCGCCATGGTGAGCATGCATGCTCCTTTCCATTCGGATTCACCAAGTTCGCCACACACGCTGACGGACAGGCGATTCTATACAGCGGGCATGCGTTCGCAAGCGGCAGAAAAGCAAGGCCGTGAAAAAGCGGAACAGCTTAACCGCGCCCCCTGTCGTGAGATAGTGAAAGGCAGCCACAGGAACAGCTACGCTCGCAGGAGACCAACAATGGACGCATTGCCCCATCTCATTGTCATCGCCACATTTCTCGTCGCCGGATTGATTATGGTCGCCAGCGCCGCACCTACAACCACTGAGAAGGTCAAAGCCGCTCACTACGAGGCGGTTGACTTTTCGAAGCTCCTGGGGATGAAGGGCCTCAGCGATACGATGCTCAACAATCACTTCAAGCTCTACCAGGGATACGTGAAGAACACGAACCTCCTTCTCGACAAACTGTCCGAGATGGAAAGCGACGGCGCAGATCCGGTATACGCCGAACTGAAGCGGCGGTTTGCCTTCGAATTCGACGGAACGCGCCTGCACGAGCTTTACTTCGGCAATCTCGGCGGCAAGAGATCCTTAGAGCAGAAGAGCGAGCTCGCCGAGAGGATAGAACGAGACTTCGGCAGCTTTGACGCCTGGAAGAAGGACTTCATCGCTGTCGGCTCAATGAGAGGCGTGGGCTGGGCGATCCTGTACGAAGACCCGGGCACGGGGCGTCTGATGAACTTCTGGATAGCTGAGCATCAGAACAATCATCCGGCCGGCTGTCTGCCAATTCTCGTCATGGATGTGTGGGAGCACGCGTACATGACCGACTATCAGCTGGATAGAAAATCCTACATTCAAGCGTTCTGGGACAATATCGACTGGGGCAAGGTTCAGTCCCGGTATTTGCAGGTCGTGAAATGAACACAACAAGATGAAGCAGCTTTGAGTTTTCAAGACCTGCTTCTATGGGCCACTGTCGCCATACCTGCCGGCGGCGGTGGCTCTTTTCTTTGCCAAAACCTTTTTGCAAAATCGGCCGCTTCCCGTATATTTGCTCTGAATCATGTTGCGACAGCGCGTCGGCGCAGCGCATATCCCGAAATGCCCGGCTCATGCCCATCGCCCGATCCTGTCGCAGGCCCTCAGGAGAAGCGAAATGCGTCGCGTTGCACATGTTGCAATCGGCCTTGCTATAGTCGCAACTCTGGGACTGCTCTACATCCATGAGGCCGCGCACACCGGCGTAGTAGCGTTTGATGAGCCGCTCTGGTTCATGCGATCGCGAGTCACCCCGGCCGATTTGTCCACGCCTGAGTACCGCTACTGGGCCATCGATATTCCAGGCGTAGACAGGTGGGTATACTACGCGGTACTCAAGGCGACCGGGTGCTATGACATTCCTCCCGGCGAGAAGCCCTGCTGGTCCATCATCGACGGCTGCTTCGCAATCAACGGTTTCACGGTAAACGCAAAGCAGGCGGGCTCCAAGTTTGCCACGATTGACGAGTGGGAGGCCGAACACGGCAGATATGCTCCCAAAGGAGGCATCATGGTCTTGAGAACAACAAACGTGGTCACCTTCATCGCCTGCCTGTTCCTCATGTGGCTGACGGCGCGAATGGTCCTCAAGTCGAATTGGCTGGCCGCCTTCTCCGTCCTGCCTCTCATCCTCTCGCCGACGTTTTCCAAAGACATCTCGTTCATCATAGGGTCCGGCGACGTGTTCATGGCAGCAGCGCTCGCTGCCGTGATTGCAGCATGGACGTATTTTCACCTGAAAGGCAGGGGCACGTCGTGGGTGTCGATTTTCTCGGTATCCGTGCTTGCGGGGATAGCAACAAGCTCCAAGCACCCCGGCGCGCTCGCAGTAGCCGCGTTCGCGGCCTACCTTGCATGGCAGTCCCGCGGCTGGAGGCGCGTTATCTATCCGCTCGCGGCGTGCGCGATATCTGTCGCCGTGTTTACCGCGCTCAATCCCGCAGTGATAGCGTACCCCGGCGAGCGGCCATGGAATGTCCTCGCGCTGATGGTCAAACAGAGGGGGGTCATAATCGCGCAACATATGGGACGCACACCTTTCTCCGCAACCGAATGCTTCACATTCTTCTGGTTTCCCATCCTCCCTGTAGCCGTGTACTCGCTCTGGATGTCGAGGAGGGAGCCCTGGTTTCCGAGCGTGGGGCTATGGGCGCTGTTCCTCACGGTGGGCGTCGTTACAGGAATGACCGGCATCCGCATCGCAACGGACCGTTACCTTGCCCCTCTGGAGATGGGGGTATACTTCCCTGTCAGCCTGGCTATGCTTTCTCTCGGACGGCGTCTTGCCGCCAAGACTGAAGCCGCCGGATGACAACCGTCGCGTCCCCGACGGGCAGGGTCTTTCAATTATCACCCATTTGCGGTGATGAGGGCGATAGCCTCGTCTGGATGGGCGGCGTGGCGCCGCAGCCTCGCTGCTTTGTTTTGGACTCCGGCGAAGCCAAGCAACGCTATTGCCAC
>Ga0315282_10001999_pt1 | contig 38196 bp, 41 predicted proteins | sample YL17G07_20_MG_FD_203693 | JGI IMG/M metagenome (GOLD analysis project Ga0315282, IMG submission 203693) | Sediment microbial communities from Yellowstone Lake, YNP, Wyoming, USA - YL17G07_20 | ecosystem: Environmental > Aquatic > Freshwater > Lake > Sediment | place: USA: Wyoming | collected... | reverse complement strand
ATGGCTTCAACCTACGTTCATCTATCAGGAAGGGATGTTGATTCTGCTTTGTTAAAGCTTCAAGGGATTAGAACCGAAGACGAAGAAAAACAAGAAAAATTCAGTGTTATCTTTTGTTCAAGGTGCAAATCCAAGAATTCGCCGACATCAAGATTCTGCAATGTGTGTGGGCTTTGCCTTGATGTGAAGACAGCTGTACAGATAGATGAAACAAGAGAAAAAGCTGATAGACTTATGGATGAACTTGTTAAGAATCCAAAGATTCTCAGCGCTTTGCTGGAAGGGATAGAGAAGCTTAAGGAATAGACCACCTGCAAATTTATCTCTTGAAAATATATAGTGAAAATGATGTCAGTGTCCAAGAAGTTTGGAATGAATTCAGGGGGAATTGAACGTTTGAAGAGCAGACTTTACCCAGATGGTCTTGTTGAAGATTCTTTCCGTAAATTAGGCCTAGAGTGGTTTGAGGGAACCAAGAATAAACTATTTGGTGATATAGTTTCAACAAATCCTGGTGTTGCCTCTATTCCGATTAGAGGTGAAAAGATTAAGGTGAAACCTAAAGAAAGACAGAAGATTGTAACATTATTGGAGACCGAAAGAACAGATAGAATAAATAACAATATTGATTATAAAATTGATGAAGTTGAAGAAAAAATTGCTTGGAAACTTTTGGGGGGAAGACCGGTTAAGAGTCAGAAAAAACTTGAGGATTATTTCTTGTCCAATCCAAAAGAGCATGAAAAATTTTCTGAAACTTTGGCCAAGGTGCAATCTGTTAACGGTAAGTTGCTTGGAGGAATAGCCTATACAGAAGATCCTCAGGTTTTGTATCACCTCACAAATGTCAAACCTGAAAAATCTAATAAGAATACTGCTCTGGCTTTAGGAATAGCTGGTCTAACTATTGGTGCTGCTGTTGCTGCATATCTTGGGATTGTTCGTCCGCAGCAGGAACAGGATAAAAGAATCAAACCACTAACTGATATTGGTTTAACTAGAGAACATGCAATAAGTTTTGATAATAAGCATATGGATTGGGCTCCTTACAATCAATCAGTTGTGAATTTTGCTTTGATTGATTCCAAATATCCTAGTTTGAGTGATTATAGTCTAAATACTTATAAAAACATAAGAGACATCCCAATAGTTTCCCTCTGTTTAAAAAATCAGACTCTGGCAGAAGGAGTGATAGATAATGTTTACAGGGACAACAGAGTACACGCAAGGGAGAGAGTAATAAATCTAAATAGTGAACTCTTTGAGGATTTGAATCTTCGTTCACTTACCATGCCATCTATCCACGCTTTCGGAAATTATTCTGTAGTTTTATCTGAGCTTAACTATCCTAGACATTCGAACGCAGACCTTTGGTTGCTGGGAAATGCTACTGAAAAAAGCCTTGGTTCCGATCTAGTTAACTTCGATACTGTTGTTTTAACCGGGACTGATGGAGGCAAAGTAACATGGGTCTGTAACATACCCAGAGAAGTCTACTGTTTAGTCACGCATTTGCACTATACCCCTGATGTTGTAAATAATCCAGATTGCTATGAGAGTTTGAACTGCAAGATAAAGCAGGAAGATTTTGTTCTTTACGACAAGCTTGGACAGAATCCTTTAGACACAAGTATTTGGGAGGATATAAGGATACCGAATTGGAATTATCATTGGGGTTTGTGGAAAGAGGGAAAAAGCTCACTGCCTTTGGATAAATCTTCTATGTCTCAGACAGTGCCTGATAAAACAGATAGGGAAGTTGTCTGGCGTGGAATGTGGATGCCTATGACGATGGCAAAGTTTGATATTAAAACTGGGGAGTATAATTGGCAAAATCCAAACATACGAATAGTAAAAGATAATATGGAAATGATAAAAAGCGGTGTGGTTTACGATAGAATTATGCAAGCATACAATAATCCAAACTCGGAGGATTATAACAAAGCTAGATTCTTTTATACTAGTGATTTAAATTGGTGTAAGAGGAGTGGAAGGTGGGAACATAGTGCTGAAATGTTCGAAAAATATGATGAAATTCTAAAGCTAGATGCAAGGTTGGATAAATTAAGATTTATTAATGGCCTTGCGACAAATGACAATACTATTGAAAAATGGGGCTATCATATGCCAGAACAATATAGGGTATTTTTAATGCAATTGTATGCCAAATCATTAGGAGATGTAGTTTATGTTATTGATGTCTATTATCCAAATAGTCCTTCTATTGGGCATCATGAATTTATGTTTTCAGCAGTACCGGTTAACATAGCAAGTATTTATACAAACAATCCTCAAACCTACGGTACGCCTGTTTTTGGACCAGGAAAAGCCCTGTCTTTTGTTTATTGTGAAAAAAATGCCTTAAATGCAGATTATCCAAGTAGTTACAAAATTCGACAAATTTTACCGACTGATGAAAAAATTGTTATAGCATATAGGAATTGATAGATAATCAAGTTTATTTAAATGGAAAACAAATTATTTTTTTGAAGCCTCACGTCAAATAAAAAGACTTTGATTTCAATTTTTGGGATAATGGCTGAGCTCTCTCATCTAAGGATTTCGCAGTGTTCCTGAGTGAGCTTTTTCAAGGCTTTGAACCATTCAGGCATCTTTTCTAGGATTTCCTTGTCTATTTCTTCCTTTAAAATGCTTGTTGGATTTTCGTTTCTCATAATTTGTCAACGTTCCAATCTTCATGAACCTGAGCTCGGTGTTTTTAACTCGCCTTAGTCTCTTACCCAATTCGTTTAGTTTAGGCAATGATCCTATATCGAACAGAGCATAGACTGAGTTTCCATGAACCCAGATTTTAAAGACATCAGTAAGCTTGGTCAAGTGTCTTGCTATCTTCTCGCTCCTCACATTCTTGCATTCAATCATTACCCTCAACATCTTCAACGACCTCGTAAACTCTTCCCCTCTTCTCGCCTACGGCTCTTGCCAAGCCCTTGGAACAAAGGCTTTCCATGTAGTTCCTAAAAGATCTTTCACCTTTGGGGTGCCTAGAGTTCTGGATGTAGAAGTCGTATACTCTGCTTGCGGGTAGACTTTTCCACTCCTCTAAGATTTTCAAAAGAACTTTTTCATCTTGACTTAACTTTTGGGGGCAATCGTTGTTGATTCGGATATCTGCTTCTTCTATTGCTTTCTTGTTCTCGGCCTCAGCCTTCAAAGCTGCTGCTTTTAAAGCGTTTACTCCGAGCGAGATGTTACCCTTGATCTTATCAGCGATTCTCTTGATTATCGCATCTGTATAACTCCATTTTGCTAGCGCTTTATCAGCTCTATTTCTTAGTATATCGAAGCTTTGTTCAATCGTGTACGGTTGAAGCCTTATTATGCTAGGAATATTCGACCTCACATTCTCGTTTAGAAGGGAGAAGTTTTCTTCCTCGTCTGAGATCAAAACAACGCATAGGTTTAGGCTCATTAGCCTCGCTATCAAATCTTTCTCTTTAAGCTTTTCAAAATTGTCAAAGCAGACGGCAAACCGTTTGTCCTTTGCGTACTTCAAAAGCTCTTTGATTAGCTCGTAGTTACTTCTGTAGAGTATGAACTCACTTCTTGGAAGGATTTCCTTCAAAATGCTATAGGTAGTTTGGTAAACTGAGCAATCAATGTATGCAACACTCACATTCTTGTTCATATTGCGGCTTACGCTTTTCACTAAAGTTGTCTTTCCAGATCCGCATGGGCCGTGGATGAATGTGTTGACGAAAATCTTCAGGTTATTGGTTAGTTCGGCTTTCTCCTTGTCTCTATGCAAGATCTTTTCAGGTAAGTAGGATCGCGAAAGCGCTTCCGAATTAAGGAATATTTGTACATCCATGTTTTAGATATCCCGTGCTTAAGGAAAATAGATTACGAGTGTGTGGTTTGCCGATAGTTCCGATACATTATTTGACATTGCAGAGTCTTCGAATCTTATCCGATAATGCTGCGAGGGTTGGCCAATCAGAGCCGAGCTTCTTTGAGTCGATAATTACGATGTCCTCGATATATGGGTGGTAGAAGGCTTCTAGTTTCTCCTTGTTTTTCTGTAAGGTTGCGTTTGCTTCTATCTCGTATATGACTAATGTGTCTAGATCGATCACGTCGCATATTGAGTCTTTAATGAGCTGCTCGGTTTTGAAGTGGTGGCCAGCTTCGAAGATGTTGTGGCATATTAGGAATTTTATCAGTCTGTGTTCAAAGCTCTCGTTTCCGTCGAATCTTAAAGTGTTTAGACCATTGAGGCCTATGCCCAGCTGATTGATCTTCGGGTAGTTCTTCCTAAGAAAGTGTTCCCAGCCCATCTGATTAAAATGGAGCCTTCACAAGAATCAATTTTATCCGTGAGCAAAGTTCCGTTAATTCGAACAAGAAAAACTGAAACAAATACCCCGGAAAAAAAATCTTTTACTAGGCATCAAATAATAATTAAGTTTCCTATTAAATATAAATAAATCACAAACTAGGTTTGTACATGGTTATTAAACTATGCACATCTTCTATACATACACCACCAGGCATTTTATCAAGATCAACGCCTTTAGTTACAAGCCAGAGAGGACAATATCCTTGTGTTGGTTCATCAATTACAAGATTTCCATGATTGTTAGCCTTGATATAACTTTGTACAACAGTACGTTCTTGTTTTGTGAGAGAACCACCCAGTTCACCATGCCAACCACTTCCAAGATTAGGGTCATCGCCATCAATAATATAAATTGGAATTCTTAGAGCAGAAGCACGAATAGGGGCTATATAGTTTAATGTTTCTCTACTAAGTCTTTCTCTTGAATGATCACCATTTTGCCAAGAGATATTACGTTCAAAAATGGGTTTGTAAAAATTCCATATAAAATTGAGAGTCTTTCCTGCATATTTTAAATTCTTTAGAATATCATAATAGACTAAAGCATATTTTGAGCTATATGGAAAAGAAAGAGGGCTGTCATACCATTTTTTAAGATCATAACCTTCCAAACCCTTTATATTTGAAGGCTCATTAATTTCTAAACAGTCACTTGAGATAGTAGGTAAAACACTTCTAAGATTATACAGAGCTAAAGCTATTGATGGTTGTTTCTCAGAATGGTCGTTCCCCCAGTCTGAAATGGTACCATTCCGAGTGAACATATAAAAATTCATTCCCATAGAATACCCCAAAACACGGTATGCAACATTTTCATCAAACCATTCAAAAATTGATTCATCCATTGGCAAAACACCTTTATCGTTGTTGAACTGGAAGTCTAAAATTTCATTTATCAACTGTCTTGCATCTGATCTTAATGTCCCATTCTGATAAAATAGTATCCCACCAAGTAAAGGATCCAATTTTTCGGTTTGATAACACACACCTTTAACCGCAGGCCAATATCTAATAACTTTATCATATGGTTGTTTTTCAAAAACACCTGCCAAAGGTTCCACAGACAAATAAGTCAAATCTTTACCCAAGCGGGGCTTTTCTTCTATTCCTCTAATCGTAGATTGCAAAGCTGATTGCGGATGAGAGATAATTCTATTACCAAGTAAATGTAAAGCATCGATTGAGTACTGATTCCAGGAATAATCATTTATACTTCTTGGAATTCTCACAACCGGTTTAAGCAGTGTTACATTTCCATCAACAGCATCACGAAGCAGTCTATGCAAAGTATAATTTTCACCGAAAAGAGAAACACTTTCGTACTGAGTGTTAGCATCACTTAGCAATCCTCTTGCCACATCAGAACAATTTCCAACATAATCTTTAACTATGCTTCTTGTGATTCCAGGACGGTCTTTTAGGGCGTTGTAGACTTGATCTTCTAAAGAAGGAGTTTTAGGAAGAGCATAGACACCTGCAACAAGAACTAGCACGACGACTATGGAGGTGCCAAGGGCAATCTTTCTATTCTTCGTCCAAAACTTTGTCTCCCTTGTCAAGGATGCCTAGTTCCTTCCCGTATGATAGGAACCCAGTCAAAGGATTAAGCCTTTTCTTAACGGAACTTCTTCCTATCCATAAATGTCATCTCATTATCTCAGTTCTATAATCTATATGAGTGAAGAGGTGGACGGCAATAGGGAAAGTCGAGAAATCGTAGAAGAACTGGTGTCAAAATATATTCAAGCAAAACCTAGAAAAATCTCACTCAAACTGTATTGGGATAATAAACATTCTTCTATCAGCTTTAACAGAGATACCTTTAATCAAACTATTGAACATCCTAAAACCATAGACTTCACCTCTTTTGCGCACGGTGTTCTCGAAGCTTACAGAGAAGTCTATGGTGAGTTAGAAGTTGTTCCGATAAGTTTCAGAGAAGAGATCTACAGGAACGATAAAGTTTCCTTGGATCTTTACCCAACAGGAAGCGCGGGAATTTTCGATATTTTCATAGAATACAGAGACAAAAGGAAGTAAAGGCACTTTCATTCATCCGCAATCGAGAATTGAATTAGCAACCATCTTCTAAAAGTGAATTTTCCAAATGGCACAACAGAGCATCCGATAAACAAGTCTGGGGAAAAAGATTTCAGTATCGCGCGCAAGAAAGTCTGCTTCTTCCCTTACATAGGCGGAAAGTTTAACCTATTGAAGATATTGATTCCTTTGATTCCACCGCATGAGATTTATGTTGAAGTTTTCGGTGGAGCAGCAAGCCTCTTGTTAAACAAGCCGCCGAGCAGGATCGAGGTCTACAATGACGTTGACGGGGAGCTCGTAAACCTATTCATGGTGGTCCGAGATCGACCGAAAGACTTTGTTGGGCGCTTTAGGCTTCTTGTTTACAGTCGCGAGCTGTATATGAGGTGGCTCAGGGGTCGGCCACCAAAAGACCCTGTTGAGAGAGCGGTCAGGTTCTACTACATCATGCGGTGCAGCTTCGGCGGCAACTATGGGGCATCTTGGGCATTCAAGAGGAAGGCGCATAAACACGCGCCGGACATCTTTTGGTCCAGCCTAGAAAGAATCGAGCAGATCGCGAAACGCCTCAAAAGTACCTATATCGACGCTTTAGATTTCAGGATGTGCATCCGGAACTGGGACACGCCGGATACGCTCTTCTTCTGCGATCCACCATACTACGGCTTAGACTACTACCGACACAGCTTCTCAGCGCAAGATCATAGGGACCTCCGCAAGGTCCTTGGCGAAACTAAGGGAAAATGGTTGCTTACTTATGGCGAGCACCCGGAGATCCGGAGGCTTTATCGCGGCTTCTGCTTTCAGGAGGCGAGGCAACTCCGAAGCAGCAATTTGGTGAAGGACGGAGGAAAGAGAACGCACTTCACCAACCTCGTCATCGCGAACTATCCGCTTAAAGGTCGTTCATGAGATTTGGATTTACTGGATATGTCTTATGAATAACAACAGCTTATAGGATCTCCACCTGATATCCCATTTTCTTGTACCAATCAACCCTTTCCATGAGCCCTTTCTTAAGCTCCCTGTCGATTTCTCCCTCGATCCTTGTCGGCTTTCCGAAGAAGTACTTGTCGATTATAGTCCAATGCTTTGGGATGTTAAACCTTTTGAACCTTCCAACGTCCAGATGTTCGCCCGTGTAGCCCCAAGTTTCCTTAACTCCTCTGTGGCAGATGTAGTCTCCGCTTTGATCGGAGATGATAGTTTTTGACGTGAAGTCGATCTCTATGATGCCAGCGTCGAACGACTCCTTGTTCGGATAAGGTTTTAGAGTGGTAAAGTGCAACCTATGCTTCTTAGCGCACTCAAGCTTCGCCCTGTAATTGGCTTCGTTGTCCATGCAGGCTTTGACATCGTAAATCCCCTTATCGAACTCGTAGGCCCTCTTTAGCAAGGACTCAAAGTCATCGGTGGCTTCGTCTATCGCACTTGCTAACCTACAGCCCATTCCGTAGTGCCTTCATGCTCAAAAAGTTAGTAGCATCGTATTTTCTCCTCCTTACTTCAGCGCGATGAAAAGTCGAGTTCCTTCTGAAAATGAAGCCACGAAAAAATACTATAGTTCTGTTAAACGTGCGAGAGGAGTTGGCGGTAAGCCTATTTCAAAATCATTAGCTAGGTCGAACATGGGTTACGGCGCCTCAAAGGATAATATCAGTAACATTTCAGAGTTCGGCTCCATTGTTTTCAGTCCACCTTACTGCGGTGTGATGGACGCAAAGAGGCATGTTGGCGGAATCGCTTCAAGAGATGCGTCTTTAGCTAAAACAGGATTGTACTCTAAAGATGGAGCGAATCTAGGCAACATTAGGTCTTACGGACTCTTCAGCTCGATTGTCTTCAGTCCTCCCTACGCTGACGTTATCAGAGGGAAGAAAGAAGGGCCTATGGCTACCTCGATGCCGAGTGGATGGAAGAACAGGAGGGTTAGAATTGACGAAGGATATTCAAGAGATCCAAGCAATATTGGCAATACTAAGTATGGTAGAACCTACCTTGGAGAGATGTTCAAGGTTTATTCAGAGTGCTTCAGAATTTTGAAGGAAAACAAGTTCATGGTTGTTGTAGTAAAAGATATTCGAAGAAAAGGTTTAACGATTCCTCTTGGAGCAGATACGATTAAGCTATGCCAGATGGCTGGCTTCGAACTTTTTGATATCGTAGTTAACAAGATGTATTTTCCTTCATTCTGGCAGTTGACTCATGCCCAGAAAACTCAAGCTAAGGGAATCCCTATGACGCTTAGAACGCACGAATATGTTTTAGTTTTTAAGAAAACCTCAGCGTAAACCTCTGTCTTGAGACAGAATATGTGCCCTTTTTTCTACCATGTGATCTAAAAGTGATCGGCTTTAGAAAAAAAGCTTGACTCTTTTAAACTGATCTTCTCCCAGACATAGCAGATTATCAATCGGGAGTGAAAGAGCTTCTGCTATCTTCTTATGATTTTCTATTGCCTTGTTTTTACCGTGCAAGTCGTATTTTTCAGCATCTTTGTCGGTTTTTGCCAAATCAATTTCTTCTTTTGCTGCTCTTATGATATTATCCAGAAGACACCAGTTGTCTCCAATAAAAGAACAAGCTTTTCCTTTCTCCCAATGCCCATCCTTTGACCAACTTGTAATGTAAAAAGAGACAACAGAGACTTTTCTGGGTAGGTGTTCTTTGCATCTTTCTAGAAATTGTAACTGTTTAGTTAGAGCTGTTATTTCACTTTCACTTTTATGTTCTTTTTCAAAAGCTTCTCTTTCACTTTTCGAAAGTTTCAGGACACGGTTTATTTAGGAAGAGATAGTGTTCGTATTCGTGTATTAATGCTCCGGCCAACTCCTCGATTGGCCGGAATACAACTGCTCCTTCGGGTATCGTTGAAAAGAATAGTGACCAAATGTTAAGAACAAGCGCATTATTTTCAGATTCAAAACACCAAGATATGCTAGGATCCATCGTTAATTCAAATTTATGAAAGACTCTTGAAATTGGGATCAAGTCCTCTCCAATTATCTCAAAAAGATCTTCGATCTCCTTTCGAATAGATGCCCATATTCTTTTTAACAGTGAATAACAAGGATGTCCCCATAGTTCATCAATGTCTCGTCACGCTTGCCATGCCACAAACAACTTATCTTCTTCGATTGGGGTGAACGTCACCTTAATCTCTTCCAACAACCCCCCTTCTTTTAGAAAGTTGTTTTTATCGAAATTTATTTGTAGCGGGCCGGAAGAGATTTGAACCCTACCTAAAGCGAGCGAGCGCGCGCGAGGAATGGTGCAAATGAAAAGGAAAAGATGAGTCAGATAGCTTTCAAAACAACTACTCATGAATTGACCTGAGTAGGTTTTCCACAAACCTTTCCTTTCTATTATAGGCTAATTCATTTATGAGCATGATATAGCGCGCGCTAAAGAGTTAAGACGACACTACTTATTATTATGAACGACTTAAATGCGAGGCAGAAGAAAGAAAGCAAAGACCCAATTGATACACACCCTCTTCAATACGGATCGACCGATCATACAAGATCGCGCTTCTAATCATATTCGTTTATGCTCTGGTAAAGTAAACCTCGAAGAAGGAACCGCTCAAATTGGACCTCTTACGATACGCAAGATATTACACGAATCATTTGGAATACCTATGGTTAGGCTTTATCTAAAATCTAGATTTATAGGGAGCGGCCAGTATTCTAAATATCACAAGCATATGCTCATCGAAGGAGAGCGGTATAGATCAGGAAGCGGAATCGATGTTGAACAAATAAAGAAATACTTTGCTCCTGAAATTCTTAATAAGATAATGATTTTGGAAAAAAGCGGCGTTATTCCTGATTTTATAGCCATTCATTGTAATGGATACCCAGAGTCACGAGATTTTCTTTATTACACTTGTCCTGCTAGTCATAAGTGTTGCGAGTTTCAGACCCATCGCACGCGAGATGGTAGAACTGTAATAAGACGTACTCCCAAAAACTGTAGAGGGTTTTTCTTAGAATTATACGATGCAAAAATCGCATTAGAAGATGAAAAACTCCACAGCATTGTCTCAAATGAGTTGACGCCAAATCAAAGAAAATTGAGAGAAACGGCCATCAAAATGAAAATTCCCTTATTCATGATAAAAGTTGGTGTGTCTGATTTCCTCTCTGGAAAATTTAAGGTAGTTCCGTTTATTCTCACTGTTGATGGATGGAATAAATGTAATTAGAAATTTCTTCAAAAAAAGGGGCAAAAACAAAAATCAGTAACGAAGTAAGAAAGAGCAGATGGGCGCCTTAGATTCTAAGCATTCTTAAAGATGGTTTCCGCAAAATGGCGTTCCAAAATCTTCATTCCTCTACGGTACATCTCAGTGAAGTTGTCGATTGACATAGAATGAATAAAGTAGAAGTCTTTGGTTTTACAAAGCGGACACGTGCTTTCGATATTCAAGATTTCCTTTTCCGATATATGCGCAGTCTCAATAAGTGGTTTCATGATTACTGCTTTTCTGTTAGTACTGCATTTTCTGCAAAAAGCCTTTACAGCAAATTCGTATGTCTGAAGGCTGATGGTCCCCAACTCAGACAACCAACTTCCGAAATTAGTTAAATAGACGGTTTTGCCCTCTGTTTCATCAACAAGTCTGTGCTTTTTCAATTCCCTTAAACGTTTGTAGAAAGATGATTGCGATCTCCATTGTACATAATGTTTTAGTGCGTCCTTAGGAATTTCCTTGTTTCGTTGTAAAATAGAAAGAATTGCAACATCCTCTCTCTCAAAAGAGTCGTTCAACATACTCATGATGAAAGCAAAGTCAACTCTAAAAGCGTAACTAAACTAACTCTGTAAGGGCATTATGAAATTATGACAAAATCCTATCTCAAATATCTTGGACTCGATAAAGAGTGGACTAAGGATAGGGTTCTTGATTTTATAGCCAAACACACAGACTCCTTACCATATTGGGATAAGGACTATGGTTTGGTCTTTAAGCCAAAAATCTTTGCGAAAGAAACAAGAAAAAAGGCTCAAGAAATACTTCAAATAACGACAAAAGAAGAAGCAAAATCGCTTAGAGACGAAATTAAACACTTACGAAGACATAAGTGAACTTTTGCGACAGGAGGCGCAAGGTTTGTCTCAGCGTAACCATGCACTGAGACAGAGATTATACCACTTTTTTATCGAACTATCATTTGTTCGCCATCGGCAGGGTCCTTGTCTAGCACGGACGACACCATCAGTGGAGATATCGCCCGCAAACTCCACGCTCATCTTTTTTGTCTCGTTTGGCGTCAGTTGAGCGAGACCGCATGTGGCGTACGAGATATCTCCGTATGGATGCCGTGTCATCAGGCTCAAATTGGAAAAAAGTTGATCGTATATCTTTTAATATTGTTTGGATTAGTTATTTCTATCGAATAAGATGAGGAAAAACAAGTCCCTAGCAATTCTTTTGATAATATTATCACTTGTTTCAAGTGCTACTCTCTGTTCCTCTTACAACAATGAATATTATGAGCTTCAGATCATGGTGAACGTCCAAGGAATACCTCTTCAATATTTTCCCTTTCCACAGATAGTTAATTTCGAGATAAAGAATTTGGGTGAGAAACCTTTCAACGGTGTTCTGACTCTTCATGTAGCACTAGAAAAAGCGTCATTTTCATATAGCGATGCAGAATTTCGGATATCAAATCTACAAAAAGATGCTGTGTACAAGAATTCATCATCATATGGAACATACAGTGAGGGGTTTATCTGGTTCACTTTCAACATCGAGTCAAATGATTTGTCTAATATCAGATTGTACTCTGATTCAAGTCTGAAAGATCAAGGCTTCAGAGTCTCGTTCGAAACTTCAGTGTATCTATTCCAGCTATGGTTTGGATCGGGATCATGGCAGGTATAATTATCCCAATAATTATTGCTATAGTAACAATTTGGTTTTACCGAAAAAGAAGGAGTATTCTGTGGAAAAAAAGAAGCAGCTAAACTCCGAGTCGGCATAATCGCACGCGATTACGATCTGGTCCCTCACCGCCATCTCGTTTTGTTGAAGAAATAAAGGAAATTCTGCTCATTAGTAAGAGTGATCCACTCATTTGGCATTGAATCTTCCATGCAGAATAAGCCATCAATTAATAAGAACAGAACATCTAATGAAGAGAACCTTTATGGATATATTCCGAGAAAATGTGATCTAAAGTGTTACAAGTGTCGACATCAAGGGATATGCATTGTTCCAAGAGGATTGATAGAGGCTGGAAAACGATCTATTAGAAACAATATTTTTAGGAATGTGACCCCGCTCAACAATAAATACGGGCTTAAGGATTTTCTTCCAATTCTAGGTTACAAGAAAAAGCCTCTCAGATATCCAGTTGCTTATAACAAAAAGAAGAAACTCTACAGCAAAGATTCGAAGTGAAATTATGTAAAAACGGAATTCTATGCGTCAATAAAGCTCATTTTGATATTTTCCAGTAATTGTTTAGTGGTTGGATGCCTTACAGAGTCGATATTTGCATTGGCAGTGACAACGACTCAAGGAAAATTTGCAAGAGCTATCTAGAAAAAGTGAGGGATTGGGCCAATACTGCTTTCCCTGACGGATACACATTACTCAAGGGTGAAGGTTGTTATCGCGGTATTTCTGAGGATTCGATTCTTCTCTACGCATTCTTGGGCCATGACTTGGGTCTTAGGAATCAGTTGCAAGAATTAAAACGCGAGCTGAAGCAGGAGGCAATACTCCTTGTTAAATCAGCAGTTGATTTCGAGGTGGTTTAGTGAAATGTACGGTATGCGATCAAAGGATCAGAAGGTCTGAAGCCTATTTTGGCGATAAGGATACTCTTTACGAAGGTAAGCCACTGTGTGAAACATGCTATTACGAAGATGAGCCCTGTGCTACAGTTATTTACCGCAAAGACGATACGCCCTATATCATAAGCGAGACAAGAAACGAAACTGAAGGAAACTTTAGGGTAAGATGGCGTAGCACAGATCCTTGGAGGGGTTACTACGAAACTAGCAGCGACAAATATTCTTTGGTCAATACCGCTGAATTGTTAGCCTATCATGAAAGCGAACAGATGCTAAAAGAGTTTGATGAAAGGACTAGAGAGCTTTTCGATGAGCATGAGATAGAGTATGCTAGAGTATTCGCTAGAAGCTCAAACGTATTCTACCAGAACTATGACCTTTATGCGAAAAAGGACCAGATATTTTTAGCAGGTCTTTTAGTTGCTAAAGCGAAGCAAGAAGTGGACTACGATAATCCAAAGTGGTATCACAACATAGTTTTCGATGAAACTGCTCTGATCAAATTGATCGAACTTTTTCCTGAGTACAAAATCAAAAGTGATTACGATGCTACGAAGTTAGTGGAAGAATTAGGAGACAATGCTTTGAATGAATTACAGAAAAGGATGAAGGAGAAACGAGGGGCTTCTGATGGTTGAGGAAAGGAAGGTTTACAGGATTTTGTACGAGGCTGAATTAGAAATCTATGGAGTAGACGAAGAAGGATATAACTACTGAATTGACTTTGAGCCGACTGATGATGAGTTCGAAAAAGCGATAAAGGATGGTATAGAGAGCATTTTGGAGAGGGGACAGCGGCCTAGCACAGCTAAACTATTGGACATTCGGTGAGAGAATGAGAGGCTTGAAGTGAAGAGAATAAGAAAGTACCAAAAAGTGATTCATTTTATGTTGTCTATAGTCCTAAAGAGCGACTTCACAATAAAATTCAACTTACTTCTATTTTCATCCAACCCTAGCAAAACCTCTTGAGCATCTAAGTTAATGTTGTGAGCACTTGAATTTCCTTGCTCTCTAAAAGTGTCGATTTGTTTTACTAAATCTTCGTTGAAAGAATCTTTTACATGTACAAAGTCTTTAATGTTCGTTAATGCGGTCTCTAGCAGTGTCGAAAAGTCGTTAAAGTACCCCTTATGAACACTATAGAACAAATTGACATTAGCCATTCCATATCTTCTTCTCAAAACATCGATTAAGCAATTTTCAAGTAATTTACGAATCAAAATTTGCGTAGCTGGATACAGCTTGTACTGATAACAAGCATTGATTTGATCGATCAATTCTTTGTAGAAATCATGAGGAAATTTCTCAATGTCCAAATATTTAGTTTTCATAGTCGGTAGCAATACAGGCATAGTAGCTCCTGATTGAGGGACTATGCTGAGCGCTTCAAATGCGGGTCTATATTGAGGGAGTAGCGCATCCTGTTCGTTTCCATCTCTGATTATGCGGCCAATCACAAATTTTGCGTCCTCCGGACTCCGTTCGTATATATCACTTAAGAACTTTAGAACACAATTCGGATAATCTGGATCCATGAAGCTTTGGCTTCTTATGAGTCTAGGGTTGTCATTTAAACTATAGTCAACCAGACCTGCCATGAGAACCCAGTTTGTTTGATGTCTTTTTTCAATGATGAAGTCTGTAACAAAAGCTAATGCCCGTTTTGGTGTAATTTCAGCCATATGAGTTAATTCAACTCCAATAAGTTTCATACCATGTTAAGAGATTAAAAAATATCGGAATCATTATCCCCAAGTAATCCATTTCTTCTTACACACTAATTCTTTCTCTTGATTTTCTATGAGAGGCTATTGTCCGACATGCAAAGAATACAGGAGTGATAACGGTAAAGATGCTTGGGGCATTAAGTGGCATAATGACCTAGCAGTATGTGAAAGATGTGGTTCTGTTGTTGATGTTTGGGTTAATGAGTGCGAGAAGAAATCTGGATGAGCTTTTTTGCAATAACGGAATTGCCGTGTCTCAATAAGCCTCATTCTATAATTTTTGCGTTTTATTTTTGTGATTGGATGGATGGAAGTTCAAAAGAAAAGATACCTAAGCTCTATGCAACTGAGAATATACCATTTGAGAAGAAGGTAATCTATCAAAGATATGAGATTGAAATGCTTGGATTCTACTGGCTCATAGCAGAGCTTGATGAAAAGAAGAATCTTGCCTTTGGCTATGCAAATCTTAACGATGATGAGCTTGCCGAATGGGGATACATAGACATAAACGAATTGATTGAGAACGGCGCTGAGTTGGACAGAGAATGGAAGCCTTGCACCTACAAAGAGGCCATGAATAAGATTTCTAAAGAAAGAGAGGAGAGGCGACTGCAATTAAGAAGATTTATCCAGACAACGGAAGACTGAGAAAACTTCCAGAGATAACGAGGAAAACGCGGTGTAATGGCAACCTGCTCGTTTACTTTATTGTATCGGGAACTAGCAGAGAGGAAGGTGAGAGAAAGAGAAAGGAAGAACAGAAGAAGGCAAGAAAGTAAGCGAATGAAAAACCAGAAAACAGCGGGAAATACTCGCACTATTTTCTTTCTCTCACTCGAAACGTACCCCGATTTTGAAGAATACAACCTCAAGATAGGTGACGTGATGGCTGAAGACTATTTAGATGACTATCAGAGATGGAATAGGTGGGCGTACGAGCAGAGGTACGGGAAGGGAAGCTGGGAAAGAGACAAGGGAGGAAGTGCAAGCGAGGATAGAGAAAGCATACCTTCCAATCTAATTCTATACGAGCCAGACATCAAGAAGTATTGGGATGAGGAGAAAGCTATAGGAGTTCTTGAGAGAGATGGAAAATTCATCGGAATAGCATGTTTAGCTGCCAAAGAAGTGGTTGACAAAGAAAGTTACGTCCGCAGATTCGGCTTGAGTTTTGAAAAGGATGTTCAGTGGCGGGCAGTATCAAGTCTCATGGATCATCTATCTAGAAGTCCGATGTTTAAAGCCGTGCTGATAACTACGAGCAACATTCCCTTCAAGCTTGAACCTGATATACCGGAGGAATTGCAAGGAAGATTGAACTGGACGAAGAGAAACTATGAGTACCATAAGGAGAAAGCTGACACCGTTAAGCTGGATCTTGAGCAGCAAGCGAAGAGCGGAACTTTAGGCGGACCGTTCCCAAGCTATCTACCAAAACAGATGAAGGAAGAGCAAGACCACGCCAGATACTTCCTAGACGCAGCCAAGAGCATAGAACAGCAGATGCAAGAACACATGAAGAAGTACTTTTTGATCAAGGAAAACCTGCTCGCTGTGGCCCTGTTCTTCTACATTTATACAAATCCGTCAGACGACGTACAAACTTGCTTGAATGAGATCGAAAGCAGGAAATACAGTGCAAAGATGGAGATGCTGAAGACTTATTTTGTCAAGTGCAATGACGTGAGAGATCCTGTAATAGTTTTCAACCCTGAGTTTTTTCCACACTCCGATGATATGAGGAAGTACTACTGCCTTGCTCTCGCTCAAGATTGTGCAGGCTTCACCTCAGACAAAGACGTAGCAATAGCTCTGAAGCACATGTTTACTACAGCATTAGAGCTACCGACAGAGGAGTTAATAGAAGAGCAAATCCACGTTCCAAGTGAAGAGGTTAGCGTTGAGGGACCAAGAAAAGCACTACTTGGTTATGTGGTGGAATCGATTGTCAAAAAGAAGGTTACAAGAAGAAGGGTATACTTTCCATTCGATGTTCTAACAGGCCATGGGATAATCTTCGGCAAGACCCGTGTTGGCAAAAGCTTTCTTTCTTTGATTTTGATTCAGGAAGCACTAGCTAATGGAATCAGAGTAATTGTATTTGATCCTCACGGAACTCTCGCTAACAGACTGAAAGAGAATGAATTGCTGAAAATCATATTCACAAAAGGAAAAGCAGACATTACAAACGAGCTAGAAGAAATCTATCAGGATGCTTCTACATGGACTGAGACAAATGAACTGAAACTCTTGGTTGCGTTGGATGAAACTAGGTTGTTAAGAGCGAAGAATCTTGTCCACTGCTTGAATGAACTGGGGAAGCGTGGCGTTGGCTTTATTCTAATAACTCAATACTCTACAAGCATTCCGCCTGAGGCGAGAAATATTGGAACATATTTCATCATGGCTGCAATGAGCGAAACAGAAATTCAAAGATTCAGAGAAGTTACATTACATCCCAGCTCAAAACTAATAACGAGGCTGCCAAGAGCATCGAGTTTTATTTTTTCTCCGTATTTTTACCCGGAACCGTTTTTCATAAGACATAGAAAACTTGATTAATTATTTTGGTTCCAAGGCTTAGTACATTATTGATACGCGGTTAAGAATTTGGGTCCGTTAAAGTGTATCATATGGTCAGGTCTATCTGCAATCCAAATTTCTGTTTCCCATGCAATATTATCTATATGTCTCTTTAATTGATGGAAATCTGGAAACACACTGATATAGATTCTTTTAGCTTTACATTTTTCCAGAACCTTTTCAAGTTCAATTTGTCTCTTCGGTGTAATAGGGCCGTGAGAAGTTACAGCCTCAATGAGGGCCAGAAAATTCTTAGATGGCACATACAGTACAACATCCGGTAGTTTATCATGTAGCGTAATTGGAATACCCAATTTCTTGGCCAGCTCTTCATCAAAGTGCAACATTTTTCGAGCTGTATCACCTATGTAAACTACTTCAGATTCAGGGAAGAATCTAGCTCGGAATTCCTCAATTATCTCTTTTTGGAGCTCATTATGTTTACCCGCTGAAAGTAGTATAGCCGATCCCTTCGGTAACGGTAGCTCGATCTGTCTTTGAGCCCTCCTTTGATCATATTTGTCAATGAGTTTTCCCTTTTGTTTGATAAATTCATTTACAGCAGCCGACCAATCCTTAGTGCTAAACTCCTTTATAGCTGATAGAGCCTCTTCCGTGATAGTATATACTGTATTTGGGCTATTAGTTGGCCTAGATTGGTCATCGGTATTTATATCAACAATTCCTGCCTGCATTAATTGGTGAAGTGTCTGTCGTCTTATGGTTTCTCGTGTATTCTCGGCATATTGTCGGTTATAAGAACTTTGAATGAACAAGAGAATATCGTGAATTCTTATATTTCTCTGTCTTGCCTCAGACCATTTGCCATCTTCCTTCAAATCAAGCACAGCTAAAAGAGTTAATGCGGAACGGTCATTCTGCTGAGCCTTTGGAAGTCCTAGCGATTCCAAGATTCCTATTGCCTCATCAATCTTACCCATTAGGGCATCACTCCTGCCTTAATGTTCTCGAAAATACCGTTCAAGCCCAATATTTCAGAGGCCATTTCGTCTAAGACTGCTTGATCTGTTACCTGTACCGAGATTCTTTTTCCAATATCTTCTATCATATGTAAATCTGGTAAAGGCAAACTTCTGACATCTGTAGCATTAACTTGAGTATTACCGTTGAGTAATCGGAAATATCTATCGATAAGACTCGTATTTAGCAAACTAGCTATGCCCAAAGCCTCTAATGTTGTGAGTTCTCCATTAATCTTATGGATATAATTAACATGATTCTCTATTCCCACTAAGTCAAAATGGAAATCTTTCTTCAGGAGGACGGCGGCATACAAACGTCTTTTCTGTTCTTTTGACGAAAATCTCTTGACCAAGACGTAGTTCTTTACGGGTAATAAGAGGGATTTTGTTGACTCATTAATCCCCATAGCTGAGGGCTTCTTATTCTTTGTAAGTGGCCAAGTAATTTTCATATTCTGGAAATTATGCATCCAGAGTAATGGTGCCTCTTTCTCTCTTTCATTAAATTTACTCCGAAGGTTTTTTTTGGTACGAAAAACTACGACTGGCCCTGTTGAGATCTCTAGTCCCAAGTTCTTTAATGTGTTTGGCCAAGAATCCACTAAGCGTAGGATTTTGACTTCATGTTCCGATGAGGGAATTCTTATAAAAATGTCTCCGTTCTTGTGAAATATCACATCGCTAGAGGAAGCTTCAATGCTTCTCAAATCATGAAATGATTTCGTCTTGCTAGTGCTAATCGTAATATTTTTAGTGCCTTCAGATTTCTTTGCTTTAATTATTATGTTCTCTTGGAGAACACCATCTTTTTCGAATACGTCTCTCCTAGACTCAAAGATGTGTATGTGATCGATACTTACAGTCTTCAAGAACCATTCTCTGAATTTTCTATAGTATAAACCTGAACATAAGCTCCTTGGCGTAATGAATACCATCTCGCCATTTGGTACGAGCATCTTTGCTGACAATGCCATGAATAGAGCATACATATTGGGATGACCAGAAATGAATCTCCTCATTATGTTCGCTTGAGGTGATTCTCGGTTTAGCTTATAATACGGTGGATTAGCCAGAATGAAATTGTAAAAAGGTCGTTCTGAATCTGAAGAATTATTCTCTTCTCCAAAATATTGTTTGTTATGCAATATGAAGTCATTTTCGTATATTCTGTACCTAAATTCATGTCCCTTACTTTCTAATTCTGATCTACAAGCTTCGAGAACTTTTCTAAGAAGGGATACGAGATTCGGATCATTTTCATACGCATCAAGAGTTAGCGTAATTTTAGGGAGATTCGAAACTCTGGAGCAAAAGGCTGCGCTTAAAGTGCCAACTCCTGCCCCGGGATCTAGAAGTCTAATGTCATTATGCCTGACAGTAATCAGATTTGCCATAAAAATGCTTACTTCTTTTGGAGTAAAGAACTGCCCTTTCGATTTGCGTAGTTTTTGACTTTTAGATTTTGAGTACCAATCCGCCAACTTTATGGAATAGTCTAGGGCATCTACGTCTTCTTTCTCAGGTAGTCTTAAGTAAGTACTGCTAGTTTGGCTTACCACTATATTGACCTCTTAATGTCTCAAACCTCAAGATACTCTATTTAATCTTATATTTCCTCATATTTCAAATAACACTAAACCCCTTAGCGACATTATATTTTTCTATAGACAGGTTGCCGTCTAATACTTCTAAACATTCTTTGTCGCAAAATGGGCAAGGATAGATTAGTTTTTGATGCAATAACATACAATTAACACCTTTACCATAATTATGTACTCAGGATAAAAAATAGAATCTGAATAGGGCGACTGAATGTCTTTGTTAAAGGGAATAGTTGATAGCTACATGCAGAAGGTTTCTGGAATAGAAGAGCATTGCAATAGGTGTCTTAGAACAAAAAGGTGGGGAGGAAGCGTAGTCTTAATGGTTGTGGATGCAGCCTTCACGTCAATCGGCTTGAATTACTTTACAGCGGTTGTTCCAAAGATTGAGGAATTCAACAAAAAGTTTGTAGAGAGTGGAAAGGTAAAAGATCTGAAAGAACTTGCGAAAGCGGATGCAAATGAGTTGAGAAACGTGTGGAGAAATCAAAGGTCATGGACGATTGCGAAGAACATAGCCTCTTATTTATCCAGTTTAGCAAGCGATGATAAAACAGCTCTCCGAACTTGGGCAAGTAACGCCAACCTTGAAAAGTGGAGAGAAGACCCAATTGGAAGGATTAAGGGAGTTGGTATAATCACGTTTCAATATCTTAGAATGATGGGCGGTGTCGATACCGTGATGCCTGACAAGATAGTTAAAAAGGTAATAAATGAGATTCTGGAAAAGGCTGGCTCTGAGCCTGTGAGCGATAATATAGAATTCGTGAAGAAAGCTGAAGAGGTTGCTTTGACTTGTGGATACAGACCAGTAGAGCTCTGCTGGATGACATGGCTTGTGCAGCCCGAAGGAAAAAGGATGAGGATGGAGAAATATTCAAGCATCCTTTCAAAGATTTAACGTAGAACTAAATCTTCGTAACTGTTTTTATATATTCTGCTATCTCTCTGCTTTTCGTTGGGTTCAGTGAAAGCGTATTGCCCTTCTTGTGTATCAGAATATCGCCTTCTTTATTCAGATCTTCTATCCCCGATAAGTTGTAGTTTAACGAATCCTTTAGAAAGGTGACTTCAAACATTTCCAGATAGGAATGGAACATTAAGTATAGAAAGCACAGCGGTTTGAGTAAATAATGAGGAGCAGGCAGCCCTGATATCGTATCAATTTTTGAGGGTAACAAAAAGTTCTTGATTAAAGCTGTTTGAACAGTTTGTGCACTTTAAGAGAGAAGACAATTTAACATCTTTGTGACAGTATGGGCATTTTGAATATTTCTTTACCAAGAACAATAGAATAGGAAGTAAAATTAAGATAGAAATTGCCCCAGCATAAGCGTATAGAGGTTCAACAAGGTCAAGGAAATAAAGAGATAAGCCCATTGGAAAAATGAATAAAACAAGCTCTGAGAAAAGCACCTTTGTCCTTATGCTAACATTCAGTGAAACAAAAGAGAGAATGAAATGGAATATAAGCCTGTGAGCAAGTAGGAACACGTACGTGATAACGAAAAAGTAAAACGAGGGTTCGAACGAGGATGTCAACTGAGATGTCATTTGTCCAGTTAACAATAACATCAATATGACTGGTGACCCTAAGATTATGTTGACTTTCAAAGGCGTCATGAAAATGTCAAGAAAGTATTGGGAAGTGTTCTGAATTCTCTTTAAAGAGAGTGCCCAGAAAGGCAAGCACATCACAGAGAAAATAGAGTGAACAATTAGAAACCAAACAACAGTAACCCACTCGGAAGGCACACCTCCTACAACGTTCCACAAAGAAAACAGAAAAGTTACGGAGAATAATACTGAAAACCAAGAAATTGCAGCAATAACGGCGCCAATCATCCCTCTTTCGACAATATGTTGAAAAACATCCTGCTGAATGATCTTTAACCTCTTGCCTGGTGTCAAAACAAATGGAGAAAACAGTTTTTCACGTGAGCTCGACTTAGACATTGGAGAAAAGAGCCTTATTGAATTGATCAGATTTATATTGCTTCCCTGAAGAAACGTAGTCCTGACATCAGCATAAATTTCTCGCCATCTTTCTATGACGTTATTTAAATAGAAAATCACGGAGAAGGGGACCAAATAGATAAAGAGAACCAGCATTGACCAGCCAAAAAGTTGATCGTAGTTGGTAACATTGGCAGTCAGACCACAAATGCTACTTATAGCTGTGACTATGGCAAAAGATCTCCATAAACTTTCGGCAAGTTCATGCGGTACAACATCTCTGTTTTTAAGATGCGAAAGTTCGTGAGCTAAAACTGTCTCCACTAAATTTGGAAAAAGCCCAAGTTTTTCACACAGCCCACTTGAGATCAGAACATAAGCCTGTTCTCTGGAACCAAAAGCTAACGCATTCAATTGTTCGTTGTCAATATAAAAACTGTTAGGAGTTTTTAGCTGCATTTGTTGACATAAGCGGCTAAGAAGCTTGAGAATTTCAGGGTATCTGTCTTCAAGTCTGTTTTTCCCATACTTTTTGATTTTAGTTTTGATTCCTCTATTGTAGAAAAAAAATGTTAAAAACGGTAGAAGAACCAAAGTAAGCAACGGAAACACAACCAAAGAATAGAAGGAGAATTGAAGCGAAAAAGAGGGATGAGTAAAGAACATTATGATTGAGAAAGCTAGGCTGAAAGCAGGGGCAGAGAGAGAAACCAACATTAAGATAAAATAGAAGGTAAGTTCTGAAGGAAAGATAAACGGATTGACTAGCATCTTTCCCTCAGAGGCATGCATGAAACATAACGCTCCCAAATCTTCATAGTCGATCGATCTTGGGCTGTACCGCTCATAGATCTTCAAAAACCCATTCATTCATCTTATAGGAGCAAGCAGGGCACATGAAGATATCCTTAGTGTCTCTCAATTTTGCCCCGCAATTAGGACATTTCCCTAACGATTTTTGCTTGTATAAGATCAAAAGGACTGTTGCATACACAAGAATTGGTATGAATAGTAGTTGCAGAGTAATCAGAGCCAATACGAATGGTACAAGGGAAATTAGCTCTAGCAGCATAAACTTCCTATTCTTTGATGGTGAGCTATGCGTAAATAGCAACATAGTCAATGCGAACTGAAGGCAAAAAACCGCCGTAAACCAAAATGCTGTTATGAAAACAATATGTAAAACTGAGGCCTGGATGAGCGCGATTACTAACCTCTGTGCATAAATACGATAAGCCATGAAGCCTAAAGCTAGACCTACTAAGAAAACTATAGGTTGAGCCAGCATCTTCAGTCCCTTGATAGCGACGATAAATTGGTAGGGAAGGAAAAGGACTGAAAATAGAATAAAACCCGTAGAAATCAACATTATCCCAGGCAAGAAATCTAAATACGAGAGGTTAAACGGAGAAATCAAATTGAGACCGACGCCTTCTTCATAATATCCCAGAAGTAAACCAAAAACCAACCCGTATTCTATTCGGGGGGTGAAAAGCGCAGTATTGTCTTCCAAGGCGTTTACTCTATCCATTGCGGTTGGGTGGCCTTTTATCCTGTCAAGCCACCCCCTTCCAGAAGCAAAGAACCTTAGGACTGTAATGAGGTTTCCAGTTGTTTTTTGAACCGATGCTGCTCTAGCGTCGGCGTAAAGCTCTCTGACTCTTAGTAATTGCCCATTTAGCAAGTAAATAGTCACTATCGGAATCAGGTACAGGTCTTGTAAAAAAGATGAATGAAACTGGAAGAACGTTTCTGACACAAAGAATCGCGCTATGATAAAAAGAACTGCGTGGATGCATAGAAGAATTAGATATGACTTCATCATTTTCTCGGCAATCGTATGTTTCACAAGATCTCTGTTTTTCAGGTGTGAAAGTTCGTGGAGTATTATTGGCTCGATGAGTTTGCTATTTTCGAGGAAAGCTTCGGAAAGTCCATCAGTAATTTTCATGTAGATGTTCCTAGCGTTTCCAAACACCTCTGCTTGGTAAATCGGGCTATCAGCCCATAACACCATTGGAGAACGCACGCCTATTTGCTCGGATAGTCGAGATATCCGTAAGGCTACCTCTGGATACACTGTCTCCATGTTCTGCAAATTCTGTTTCTTTATTTTCTTTTGAGGATCGAGCAAATAGAAGAAAAAAGTGAGTAATGGAAAGCACAAAAAGATGAGAGGAAATGAGAGGAATATGATCTGTGCCGAGATAGGAGCCGAGATAGTCCTGGCTATCATGAAAGACTTTGCGTAGAGCGTTGATTCGGATATAGTAGGCAGTAGCAGAGTAACGATTAAAACGAGGAACAAAAGTGTATGATGAAATGGAAAAGCAAATGGGTTTATTCTTTCCATTTTTCTAATCATCTGTCATAGAATCAACTTCTAATCAGTCTTTAATCCTACGACAACGATGTTTCTTAACGTGGTCCGTTACTAATTGAACTCAAGGACCGCACACAAGTTTCGTCAGCCTATTCAAGCGTTCCTCAGCAAGCGTCAACTTTCCCGTATACCTCTCTTTCAACATCTCGTACTGCTTTGCGCTTATCCTACCATCTGCAAAACCATTTTCCAACTGTTTCAAAATACCTCTGATGCTGTCTAGCTCATCCTTGAACTTCTTTACGTCATCTATCAATGCGAGAAAGTCCTCTTCCCTTACTTGTTCCTCATCAATCAATATGGAAGCGATGAGTTGGTCAAACTTCCCTATATCCATAAAATGAAGTTCTCTCTGGCTGAATGATTGTGCATGAGTCTTAATTTCCTTCCCTAAACCTACCAAAATCTTGTCAACTTCGGTGTCAAATGACTGTTTAGAGATTAGACCTGTGGCGAGTCCTCTGTTAAGGTTTTCATACCGTTCGACAAGTGTCTTTGCCTGATATCTGATTAAAGCCTTCCTAACATTCTCCATCACCTCAGCGGGGTACTCGCTAGATGCCACTACGTTTTCAGGGAGCTCCATTATGAGCTTTCCGTTACTCCGGATGAAACAGATCAAGAACTTCTCGATAGAGGTTAGGGATACGCCAGGCCTGCCCTCACTCAGTTTTTCCTTGGTTTTTCCCCACTTCTTGACCATCTCTATTGGGATAGTTACCTTTGCAGAACCTCCACTCAAAGAGGTCTCCCGCACGGTGATGTATTCTATTTCCATAATTATAGGAGTAATCCAAACTCCAGATAAAACCATTCTATTCGGCTGTGATCAGAAAGGTAACATTTGCGTTTATTACCGAAACTCAATGCTGGCGCTTCATCTCTTTCTGAAAATGCGGAAAGGAACTTGAAATGCTCGTATTTTTCGGTAACATTCCATCAAGTTACCCGAATTTCCAGACTTCGTACAGACTATGTTGCGAGGTACTTCGATGGAATCAGACAACAGAAAGCCCTGTATGAAAGCAGAAAGAGTGCTTTCCTCTGAGAAAAAACGGAAGAGTGTAATTGGCATACTTGCTGTTGCGAGAGGGTCGCTGGAAAAGGATCTTGGTGGATGGGTGCACGTCGGGGATGTTTGGTACGCTTCAGGTAAGAAGATTAGTAAGAGCCTTATCTATGGGATTTTCCGCGAGCTTGGGAAGGTTGGGGTAGTTAAACCATGGAGAAATTACCAGGGAAAACCAGACTGGACTACTGTGAATTTTACATGCCAAGGTCTGAAAAAGTTGAACACTTTCATTGAAGAAGAACGCATTAGAACGAGTTCAATCCCTGATGAATCTATCAGGAAGGATGAACTATACCCCTTGGAGATAACCAAAGAGCTTCTTGATGAAGTTCGTAGATTGCTCAATTGTCCGTAATGGGACTAGCTCCAGTCCAACGTATTCTTTAGTTCTTATGGGAGGCAAGCCAAATCGAAAGATACCGCCGACCTTGTAGCCCGGGAAACATGCTGGCACTTTTGAAGCAAAGTGCAGGAAAAAGTCATAGGTATCCTCGTGGCAATAAAGAACTGCTATAGTTCCACGCAGCGCTTCTTGCAAGCCTCTGTTACGCAATTGACGGGTTTCTGGCGAGTGAAGATCGACCACCCAAGAGGCTCGGTATTTTCGCAACAGTCTCTTGAAGTCTCGTTTTTTTGGTGATTCGATAACCTCTACTCCATACAATGCTTGTCTACTCAATTCTAGGCCAATCTCCCTTGCATATCGCTCATACCACACTTTCCCTCTGTATAGACCCGGATAATGCTGGCTATGCAAAACCAAAATGCGTTTTCTTTCATCTTGACTGATAGTGACACCGTGTGGAATTCAGAATTCCAGTGAAACCAACAAAAATCCTGCAAATTGCCTAATCTCTGGAATCATTTCAAAAAATGGATTTTTAACAATAAATAGATGTTTTTCATCAAGGTTTTTCCGAATCAACCACGTATACTGCTTATCGGCTTGAAAGAAGCCAAAACAGAGGAAAATGAAAATGGACAATATAAAGAGAATAAGTAAATCTGCCCTCTTAGGCGACAGCAACGAAAAATCAGACAAAGTCTACATAAGCCCAACTTCGGGTAAGGTGTCAAACAAGCCAAGTGCCGACTCTGTGGCCGTTCCAAGGTCAACATGGTATAAACCAGATGGGGAGCTGGACTCCCCTCTTTTTTCTATTCCGCAAGTGAAGGATAGAATCAAGTTTGAGGCTTCTGAGATGGCAGTTTACTTTCCAGGCTTTGACCTCTACGAAGATGGTGAAGCGGTTTTCTGGCTTGGCAAAATAGATGGAATGGGAGAAGTCAAGGTAATCTACCCATCCACATATCCAGCTCAAAAGTTCGATGTGCTGGTTCTCGACCTTGAAGAGAGCTTCAACGTAGAGCTGAAACAGCTCATTTGGAGTTATGACGGGATTACTCCTGCAGGTGCGATAATTGTGACGATGCGCCTTTTCCTCCTAAAGCTTGGAGGTGAGAAGAAGTGCAATGGTACTTAGTCAATAAGAAGAGGTTGAAGGCTGAGATAAAACTAATGGAAGATAATGGAGTAAACTTCGACCTTTACACAGATGACCGCGAAAACCTGTTTTGGCGCGGTGCACTTAGGGTCTCAGGACATTACCACGGGGATGTCCGTCTCGTCTATAATCAGAACCATCCTTATGTGCAGATGGATGACTACGTCTTAGATCCACAGCTTCCACAAACTACTCACCACATATTCTCTGACGGACGCATATGCTACATAGGGCCAGCTGAGTGGTCTCCTGAATGGACTGCTTTTGCGGTTTATCTCACGACAATAAGGTTTCTTGAAGACTTCTACGCTGGCAGGATGTGCGGCCACATACCGATACTAGATGTGCCCAGAGAAAGAAGCTTCCTCGAAAAATTCTTGGATGTGACGTTCCCATGGTAAGGAAAGTTCTCATTCCTGATGATTGTTTTAGGAAAATAGAAGAAGATAGAGACAGATGGCGTGCTAAAGGGTTAGAAACCGGTGGATGGCTTCTAGGAAAGCTTCATTCGAACGGGCTTGCTGTTGTTACGCAAGTTCTATACGGCGGTCCAAGAGCTGAAAGAAGTCCTGCAAGCTTTACTGGCGATAACGAGTATGCAACCAAAGTAAAGGAAGAGCTGCGGAGAGAAGATCCTGAGATAAGGCTTCTTGGCGAGTATCATGTGCATCCGTGGAAGGGACCTGCGAATCTGAGTGGAGGAGACATAGGGCAGTTAGAAGAGTCGAAGAAAACAAGACCTTGGTTCATCGTTTTGCTTTGGACTGAAGATGATTTCAAAATATGGGACGCTAAACTTGAGGTAGAAGGTGGTTCATGGTTATGCGGAGAATGGGTAAAAGAAAATGGCGTGTCTTACCATGCTTGTAGATGTTTCCCCCAACGAGTCAAAACCGATCTAAAAGAAGTCCAGCATCAGATTATACACTTAGAAGTAGCAACTGAAGAGAAGTTTCTTGAAAGGATACTGAAGATAACTAGCCATGAGCTTCTAATGGAGAAAACCGTACTCATCGTCGGTCTAGGCTCTGGTGGTTCTGTCGTTGCAAAGTACTTAGGATGCACAGGTGTGGGTCGGATAATACTTGTGGACAATGAAGCCCTAGAAATACCGAACATAATAAGGCATGAGGGCTCTGTGGAGGACATTGGGAAATCAAAAGTGGCGATCTGCAAGCGCATAATTGAGTTGCACAATCCGTTCACCGTGGTTGAGACCTACGGTCTTGACGCTACAAAAGACACGGAAAAGTTGGAGAGCTTAATTTCAGAGGCGGACCTGCTTGTATGCTCGACAGGAAACCCGAAGATAAACAACATCTTAAACAAATTTTCAGTTGAGAGACGCTTACCAGCCATATACGGTGGAATCTATGAAAAGGCATCAGGCGGGTATGTACTAGCCGTAAAGCCCTACGAGACCGCATGCTTCAACTGCCTCTTCGACATAACGTCGCGATCCTATTCTGTGGATACTGAAGTAGCTCAACGATATGGTTTGAGTGAGGAAGAGTTGCATCAGCAGCAAGGGCTATGGATCGACATATCTTTCCCATCTTTGATGCTCAGCAAGATTGCTTTGGCGTTCTTGGAAGGCAAGAAGCTTGACTACAACCTAGCTCTTTACGACAGTAGCATGGAGATAAAGAAACTGTCGGTAGTCAGGCGTGATGATTGCGCTGTCTGCAACCAAGAGGGATGGCTGAGAAAACAGGAGCAACCAAGCGCGGAGAAGAGAACCTCCTTTGCGCAGAGGTTGAGGCGGAAGTTTAGATGGAGGGTTTAACGAGGGCAACGAAACATGAGAAGAGGGGAAGAGAGCAGTTTAACAGGAATGCTGGAAGTCTTAGAGCAGACACTTTCGCAAATGAATTCAAGACTTACAGAACTTGAGAACAGGCTGAATCAAGTTGAGACAGGCCAGGTGTTAATGGATGAACAACACATACCAGCGAAGACAGGACAGTTTGGCGGAAAGACTCTGTTAACCTCGACCACAGGCGCAGTACAAAGGGAAGTGAGGGTAACTTTCTGTGATGTGTGTGGAAAGCGGAGTGAGGAAGAGGGGTTAGCTCTATGCTATGTATGCGGGAGGAAGGTCTGTGCTGACAGGTGTCTAGTGAAGCTCGGCGCTAATTTCCTCTGCATCGAGTGCTTAAAGGGCCAGCTACCCCTAAGCAAGAAAGAGTTCAAGGTCCTCATTGCCATAGCCAATGAAATTACGAACATATACTCGATCTCAAACGTAAGCAGTATAGAAAAAGACCGTGTAAGGGCGTCGATCGCGAGGCTTCTGCACTTCAACCTCATAGTGAAAAGAGGCGTCTCGATTTTCTCCACTCTGCAAATCACAGATGAAGGACTCGAAGCCCTCGCAGCTTACCGTCAGGTCTACACCGATGAAGATGTTGCTCAGTTTGAGGCAGCGATTCAAAAGAATCTGTCAGAACTCAGTGGGAAATGATTTCATGGAATTCAGAAAGCTGATGGAATATGTGATGAATGGTCTGCTGCTAGCAGGCTTCCTTGCATTGAGCATCGGAATATTCTCATGGATCTTGTCTCTCCTAGAAAGATACAGCCTCTCTTGGTATACTCAGCTTGCGCTAATAGGATTCGTCCTGATGTTGCTGGCTTTACTCGGTGCTAAACTCTACTCACTTCAGGAAAGGTGATTGACAGTTGCCTAACATGATCAACAATTTCAGCTTCAGAGAACGGAAAGAAAAGATTAGCCAGTTGCTCAACAAAGAGCTGGTTCGATCAGCGATTCTATCTCAGCTTGCGGGTAATGAAGAGGATTCGATCGAGAACGACCTCAATACATACCTCACATTGCGATTTCTTCCGGAGCTAACAGGAGAAATCCCAGTCTTCAGCTATCCAGACGCTAACACAGCAAATGGTGATTTCCTAGTCGGAGCGATCCGTAATCACAACCAATCATATCCATTCGCCATACGAGAGCAAGAGATGATTCGGCACCTCCTTTTCGTAGGCTCAACAGGAAGTGGCAAGACCAACCTCGCTCTACTGCTAGTCAGACAGTTCCTCAAGAGAGATAAGCCGTTCTTGGTAGTTGACTGGAAACGCAACTACCGCGATCTCATAGCGCTTCCTGAGGCGAGCAACAAGGAAATACTTGTCTACACCGTTGGCCGTGAAGTTTGCCCTTTTCACTTCAACCCATTGATACCACCAAGAGGAACAAGCCCGCATGTCTGGCTTTCCAAGATGATCGAGATAATGTCACATGCTTACTTCCTAGGCGAAGGCGTAGCCTACATACTGTCAAAGGCGATCGATTCCGTGTACAAAGACTTCGGCGTATACGATGGGAGCGGTAACTGGCCAAGCTTCAGGAACGTGCTCTTTTACCTAGAGAACTATGAGTGCAAGGGAAGAGAGACCCAGTGGCTTGCCTCAGCGCTCCGCGCTATCGGAGCACTCTGCTTCGGTGAGATGGACAGAATTCTCAACCATGGGAATTACCCGATAGACAGCATCTTGGCTAGAAACGTGATTCTTGAAGTTGATGCTCTCACAGACACCGCCAAGATCTTTCTGACAGAATCGCTGCTGCTCTGGATTCACCACTTTCGAATGGCAGAGGGAAAAAGGGAAACCCTGAAGCACACCTGCATCATCGAGGAGGCACATCACATCCTCTCAAGGAAGCTTCAGATGATCTCAGGAACCGAGACCATCACGGACATTCTTCTCAGGGAAGTCAGAGAGTTCGGCGAGTCTGTGATAGTGATAGATCAGGACCCAAGCCTTCTCTCGATACCGGCTCTCGGCAACACATACGCAACTGTTTGCTTGGGTTTGAAAGAGAGAAGCGACATAAGCGTTATGGCTTCAGCACTCAATCTGACTGGCGAAGACAGAGATATCTTGACTAAGCTAGAAGTCGGTCAAGCAATAGTGAAGCTTCAAGGTAGGTGGCCAGAGCCTTTCCTGGTAGAAATTCCAAAAGTCGATATCAATAAGGGATCTGTAACCGACGAGTTGCTGAAAGAGCGAATGGCATGGTTTTATGAGGAATTAGGACGAACTGGGCCAGAAACGGAACGATTCGCAGAAATTAGAGAAATTATGCTCACGAATAAAGAAACAAAGAAAGAACAAAAAAGACAAACGGAAAAAACAGCGAGAGAAGAACAAGAACGAATCTCAATCAAGATACAGGAAGAGAACATAACAAATCAAACTGAGAACATAGTTAAGGAACTATCTGAAGCAGAGAAAGATCTATTGATAGACATAGTGAAGAATCCACTGAGCAAAGTGACAGAGAGGTATACGAGGTTAGGACTGAACGAGTACGAGGGAAACAAAGCGCAGACAACGCTTCTGAGAAAAGAGCTTGCAAAACTCGTGATGCTGCCAGCGTACAAGGAAAGAGGCTACTGGGGCAAGACCTTCGAGCTGACAGAAAAAGGCAGAGTAGCTCTTGCTGCACTTGGTTACAAGTTGCCCGATCAACCTACCAAGCGGAAAGGCGGGCTCCAACACAAACATATAGCAAAGCTGTTCGCTGAAAAGCTGAGAGCTCTTGGCCATCAGGTTCAAGAAGAATACCCGCTAGGCTCCGGCGAAGCTACTGACCTGCTGATAGACGGATGCTTGGCGATTGAAATCGAGAGGAGCGTCAAGAACGCAATCTGCAATGTCGAAAAGAACCTTGCGAGAGGATTCAGCGTTCTGGTAGTTGCTGAGACTGCTTCGCTAAAGGAAAGCCTTAAGCAGATTTTAGCCGAGCAGGAGCTCGGGTCTATTACAGTGATGGAAGTGAAGGAGCTGCTGAACGACGGTCTCCCGGAGTTTAATCTCTTCTCTCCACTTCCTTCTTCGCCTTCTTCCTCTCCTTCCGCTCAAGATCAAGCTCATTTGGTCAAAAGAATTGAAAATCGCCTTATCCGGAGGAAGACGAATTGAGAAGACTTGTTGGCGTCTGTGAGATATGTGGAGATGAGGTCTGGGAGTACGAGCACTTTCTTTTAACTACGATTTGCTACAGGTGCGACAGGTGCGGAAAATGGACATGTACAGGATGCGGAGGGTACAGCTCAGGCGATGGCTACGGAGAGGAGGATCGGTTGAAGTATGGTAGCCTCTGCAAGGAATGCTACTACGAGTTGCAAGCAGATTACGCAGCCAAATGGGAAGCAGAGTTTGGAACAGAAGAAAGGGCGCGAGGAAGAGAGAATCCCTACGATTGCAGTGAGGAAGAAAGTGAGTGGCGGGAGCAGCTGCGTTCCTATCAGCAGTGGAGGGATAGCCGTGAGCGACAGGAGGATCGATATTAGGACAGATAGAGGGTTCCAGTCAAAGGTTGAGACTAAGTTAGAGGCTGAAAGATAATGAAGCAGATAGCTCAGAGTCAGTTGCAGAACATCTTGGATAGAGAGCTAGAGAGGCTGAAGCATACACTGCAAATGGGTTATGAACTGAATGTTGTCTGGATTCCTAACAATGACTCAAAATTAGCGGGCGAAGTCAAAGGAAACACCGTTTTCATTTATGATGAAACTGAAAACGAAGCTCTAGTAACTCTGAGACATGAGTTTCTGGATTATGCTATAAGCAAAGTGGTTGAACCCTACAAAGAAGTGACTAATAGACTCATTTCGTTGATTAATGAAGATGCCTATAGAAGAAAGGAGAAGCTCGTGGAAACAATGTGTCAACTACTTCTTTGATTTTGATCATAAAATGCCGGTCTGGGTAAGGCTTTATTTCGTGTTGTCATAATCGAGTGTCCGATATGAGCTTGGTTTTCTTAGTTCACCCTAAGAACAATAAGTTTTAAGTATTCAAAAATCAAATTCATAATCAAAAGCGGAGGTAAAATCAAAACGAGCAAACAAGACATTACCAAAGAGATAATCATGGAAATAATCAAAGACCATATAAAAGAAGGGATCAAGCCATATGTGCCATACACTGAGTTATTGAAAAAGATAAGACAGAAATTTCCGGGAACAGAGGAGTCTAAGGTAAGTGAGTTGATCGGTATACTGAAAAATGAGAAGAAATTGGATGAGATTAGAATCCGCCGCGCCAGGTTGTTGTTCCCGGTAGCAATGATAAGGCTTTACCTCGCTTCCGATCAGTTGTAGCAGAAAACTGAAACTCGAGATTATGTGAAAAGAGGCTGATCATATGGTAGCTGGTTTGAAGGGAAAAGAGATTCCTGAGTATCAAAAAGCTCTTTATGCACTTGAAGCTAAAAAACTGAATGAGGTTAAAAAATGAGGGAAGACGAGTTTATGGCAAGAAATGAACTAGACGACATTGATACGGGCATCAATATCAATGAAACATATCTGTGGCGAGGGAGAGATGTAGTACCAGCGATGCCACAAATAGGGAGGGTTCTTGGGGAGAGGCTACTTGCTCAACTGTTCTTCTTTGATGAGGCCTCTTTTCTTCTTTTTGTTCACACAGCACCAGAGAAGAACAAGGAAGAAAAGGATTATACGATCCGAGATTTGATATCTGCGATTGAGAAAACTGAAGAATTCGAAAACCCCAAAAGAGTCGTCTTAAGAGCGTTAGACACTTTATTAGATTCTGGAATTTACAAAGCCGAATGGAAGTTAATGAATGGTCATTGGGAGCCAAGATTCTTCAACAGAAGCGAGATTGCTGAAGCATTCTCTGAAGATAAAGAAAGGTTACTAGAACCGATAGATCCATTGAATCCATGGAAATCTGATAAAACCGTAATGAGTATTTTCAAAAAAATATATATGCGAGATGCAGGGGATCCATCGCCTGGGCGCCCATTTCCGGAAAGAATTGCGGATACTAAGAACAGTCTACTACAATTCATTAAAGACAGGTTACTCCCAGAGTTGAAAAAGTACAAGCCTGGTGTAGTATTGCTTCCAGCAATGAGGAAGGGGCGTATAATCCTCGAACGCTTGCGCAGAGAAGTCGATTTAAATGGTGTTGAAATTGTGTATAGTGGTTACCTCAAGAAAGACAGATTCGATGGAAGAAAAGTCATTTTATTCGATGACGCTGTAAATACGGGCTATGTACTCTATGATTATTACTGTAAGTTGAAGAGTATTGGGGTGGACGAAAATAATATTCTAATGGCAGCATATTTGATCAACAATAATGCTGAACATTCTGAAATATTTCAAAAATACATAAAGGATAGACTAATTGCCAAACCTAAACTGCTTTCAGATGATGATTTCCATAAGGAAGTTTCTGACATATTAATGTACATCGCATCTCTGGGTGAAATAATAGATCCAGATCATCTTCTCATTGGAACACGATTTGCGAATTCACAACATCCAAAAGATGTAGTTGAAATGCTCGAAAGTCTAGGTGTAGGGGAAATCCTTGAACCCAATTTTGATTATTTACATCCGCTTAGGAAGAAGATTACCTTAAGTTTTGACGAAGAGGAATATAAAAAACTGACAGACCAGACATTTCCAAGTCACATAAAAGAAATCGACTTATGCAAGATTCGTTTCATTTTTGATCTTCGTAAGGAAAACGGCACATATAAGGCTCAAATACGCAATATTGTACCAATTGTTCTTCCTAAGATTTCAAAAGTAACCGATAAGGAAGAAAACTACATACTTGAGGAATGGGGTTTTGACAGATGGCAAGACGAAAAAACAATTGACACCCCGCCCTATGTTGATGCTACGATCTACCACATGACAACTTTGTTTGCCAAGAGCTTTTTCAAAGAACTCAAGAAAAAAGTGGAACTAAAACCTGATATCACAGTTGATTGGGAACATTTCAAAAACAAGTATGATGGATTCGACGAATTACTGAGAACACTTCAGGGTGAAATGCTGGGGCAATATTGACATCGAAAAGCATCCGTGCTCTTGTCAATCATCGATAGTCTGCCGCATTCTTCATGCAGAAGCAGAGCAAATCTATCACATGGTGGATGAATTTCTACCCAGACTCTCAGCCCAGTCATATTCATCTTGCCGTAGACCGAAGGAAAACTGTCTGATTCAATGACATTCTTTACTTGCCCTTGAAGTTCAAATGTTTCCTTAGTCTTCTCAAAAAAGTCTTTTGCATCTTCCTTCTTCTTGAAATCCAGAATTGCCTGAATTTCGTTTCCACCTTTTGAACGTATGATCGCCTTTTCCAATTCACTTCTAAGTTCAGTTTTCTTGTCAACCGAGATATGCCTCTCAATTTCTTCAAGGGTGTCAGCAATGACCAACAACTGAAGCATAGGAGAAAGGGGACTAAGGAAAGGAGTATCATGAAAAGCTATCGCAAACGATGTTTCATAGTAGGTTGCATATTCAGGTCTGCTTAAAAGCAGTACTTTGTCATATACTTTTAGCCCAGGAGTCAGGAAAATAGCGCTCAAGCAATCGTGCTCCTTATCGTCCAGATAGCCACCTAATTCAACAGCGCTTCCAAAAAGATTTGAAAAAAAGGTTTGGTATAAACCCACTAATCGCTTTAGTTCTTCTTCATTCTTAACGAACGGAGATACAATGAATTGAGGCTGAAGCTTTTCTCTTAGTCCTACTATGATGTATCCTAAGTCATGGGCCAATGAAGCAAGTATCCAATTAGCATAGATTGTAAGAATAAGATGGGAGGCCGTTCCAGAGAGTTTGTTGAGAGCCTCATCTCGCAAATCCTCTTCGATAAAGACAAACTTCAACATCTGTTCAATTCTTGTCCTAATCCTACGCTCCCAAAGATCAGGGTTCATCCTGATCAAGGCTGTACCGACACACAAGACATGAAGTGCATGGATTACGTGATCTCTAGGAAATTGTTCTGCTGAGAGCTTCTGCAACTGCTCGAAAAGTGGCAATGCTTTATTGATTGTAGAAAAAATGCGCTTGTCATTAGGGATTCCTAGATGGAATATGTGCTCCAGAATCCTATACCAGATCATCAGTGACTGAGAATACATTCTCTGCAAATCTTTTTTGCTTTTGAGGTTTTCTAATAGTTCTTTTAACTCTTCTATCCTTTCTTGCTCTATTCCCGAAGTTAGTTTAGAAATCTTGCTAAGAAATTCGATGTAGTAATCAAAATGCTCTTTTGAAGCGAGGTCTATTTCTATGTCAGACGAGCTAGACTTCATTTCTTTTCACACCATGCTCTCTGTAATAGTACAATCCAAAATAGTCTTGTAGAATTCGGATTTCAAGGTACCAAGATCATACAACAATTTGGCAGCCTCTGTTATGGTTGCTACCGAATATAGCTTTATTCCCTCTTTCCCCCAGCGATTCTCTCCCACCTTGCTCCCTGTCCAAAAGAACATATACTCCAATTACATCAACGTCTATTCTCCTTCTTCTAGCTTCAAGCTTTATCAAATCCCTGCCCTCGAGTTTGCTTTCGGCAGTAGTAATCAAATCGTCAGCTATACCTATTTTGTCACCGTTTTGCATTTCGCCATCAATGTATCTCGTAATTCCATGTGTTTTTAGTCCACTTAGTTCTTCAAGAGTGCTCCTATTACAACCTCGCTCAGTGAAGTTATCAATAGCGTTTTCGACATCTTCTTTTAACCTTGTAGCTTTGCCTTTAATCTTACGAATGAAAGGCCAATAAAGAAATTGATTAACTTCACCATATTTGCCTAAGATGTTTTTAATGAGGTGCTTCTCGTAGTCAGACAATGGTTTAAGCATATCCATCCTCACACGCGTTATAATCAATTCCGCATATAAGTTAGCGTTTTTTGATCAAAATCTTTTGCGAAGGTAGTACTGAAATAAATTGCCATCCTTCAGTCAAGTGTTTTTCAAGCTCATCTTCTTTGACTATCCTCTGGGGATTATGCGTTCCCTCCCTAAGTTTCTTAAGTTCATTTTCAAAAAGATCAAGTTCCTCGTCTCTGTTTAGTTCTCTTCCAAGTTCTTTTTCTTTCGCAACCTTGACCTCGATCAGATCTATTCCGAGCAGAGCTTTTGCCATGCTTTTCAAAGCCTCGATCTTCGCCTCTTTAACTACAGTAGTTTGATCTAGCGGTTGCATAGTTGCTAACAGAAAAGGCTCACATTTTTTGTACGCCTCACGCATACGCTCTATCGTCGAAGGATCCAGATCTTTTGTCCCACCGTAAACATGCGCTAATCCTGAGGTATGTCCAAGCCACGCCTCTATGTATTCGCTCGGTGCGTGTCCTGTGAGGTTGCTGCGAAAGTATTTCCTTAAGCTGTATGGTCGCATTCTTTGAACGGCTAACCCAAAGGTCGAGATGGTTTCGATACCGCTTCTCCTCATCGCATTGAGAATTCTGATTCCAAGCGTCTTCCTCCTGATTCCTTTTACACGTGAACCTTTCGTGTGCTCATCGATGATCATAGGAGATTTATCAGAGATTTCTTCACCACGCTTTTTCCTAATGTCGAGATATTGTCCTACTAAGCTGATCGTGGATTCTGACATGAAAGTTACGTAGAAATTTCCTGTCTTAGTCTGAGGCACGTATACTGCGCAAGGCACGATGTTTTTCTCAAAATCTCTTTTTACCGACGCATATGTTAGGTCACATATATCCTCCGGCCTCATCCCAGCGTAGGCCATGAGATGGATCGCTATTCTTGTGGATATGGAGGGTGCGGCATCCAAGATCTTTCTAAGTTCTTCTTTCGTCGGAATCTTATCGAGGAACTTGTTCTTAGCCTTGAAGGGCACCTCTTTTCCAATATCCTTATCATGAAACCTGAAGAAAGATGCTGTGGCACGCCAACGTCTGGCCATAACGCCACTACCGACACCCCCACTCATCTTGTCAATGCAATATTTCTTCACAAGCTCTTTCACCGCGCTCGCTTTAAGCTTCAAGAGCTCTGAAGGTTTTTTATCGACGAAGTCGCAAAAAAGTTCAAGGCTCTCCAGGTATTGTTGCGCAGTTCTGAAGCTTCTCAACGCTTTAGTCTCGTCAAACCATTTCCTAGCTTCTGGCGAAGAATTGTAAAAACGCAAAACCTTTTTTGGCAAGTTGTTGCTGTAACTACTCAACTTCAGCGCCAATTATAAGGAGACTAAAGAGGTTTTATAAACATTGTCCTATAATATTGGGGCGGTCGTCTAGCATGGCCCATGATTCCAGCCTGGGGCGCTGGAGGTCGCGGGTTCAAATCCCGCCCGCCCCACCACGCTTAGCCTGTCTGATTTT